>Ga0224558_1001151_pt1 | contig 28687 bp, 28 predicted proteins | sample 714S32024metaG_FD_180682 | JGI IMG/M metagenome (GOLD analysis project Ga0224558, IMG submission 180682) | Peat soil microbial communities from Stordalen Mire, Sweden - 717 S3 20-24 | ecosystem: Environmental > Terrestrial > Soil > Wetlands > Peat | place: Sweden: Norrbotten County, Stordalen... | reverse complement strand
GCCTCCGGGCTCAACCCGCGCCGCGACCTGTCGATCCGCGCCCTGGCCACCAACGTCGGCAACGAGGATCGCCTCGAGGAGATCTTCGGGATCCCCGCCTACGCCACCTATGGGTTCCACGAGGTCGGGACGGTGGCGGTCGAGTGCCCGGCGAGGCGGGGGCTGCACATCTTCGAGGATGCCTTCGACGTGGCGGTGGTGGACGTGGAGACCGGGGAGCCCCTCCCCGACGGCGAGACGGGCGCACTGGTGGTGACCGAGTTCTACAAGACGGGCAGCCCCCAGTTCCGCTACAACATCATGGACCTCTCCTTCCTCCACCCCCGCGGGCAGTGCGCATGCGGCAGTTGGCTCCGTCGTATGGGCCGGTTCGCCGGACGTGGCGACACCATGGTCAAGCTGCGCGGGGTCAACGTCTGGCCCGAGGGGATCGGGGAGATCGCCACCTCGGTGGAGGGGACGGTCCCCGACTACTTCGTGCGTGCGATCACTGTCGACAGGAGGGACGAGGTCGTGGTGTCGGTGGCCAGCACTGCAGAGCCCGGCGACCGCGACCGGATCCGGGCCGAGCTGGAACGCCGGCTCCACGACCGGCTGGGCGTGCGGATCACCGTCGAGATCGTGGAACCGGGATCACTCGACGACTGGACCGGGCAGGCCACCGGCAAGGCCAGGCGCTTCCGGGACGAGCGGTAGCCACGGGGGTCCGGGTCGGCCGACACCGCGCCGACCGGCACCGCGCCGACCGACACCGCGCCGGCCGACACCGCGCCGACCGACGTCCGCTCCGGTACCGAGCCCCTCCCCACCGGCGGGCGGAGGACGCCTCACTATTCTGGCCCGATGGCCCGGATGCTGGAAAGCGATGAGGCGGCCCGCCGGCTCGGCGTCAAGGTCGGCACGCTCTACGCCTACGTGAGCCGGGGCCTGCTGGTCTCCCACCCGTCGCCGGAGGGCCGCCGGAGCCTCTTCGACGTGGACGAGGTAGAGCGCCTGGCCCGGCGGTCACGACAGGGAAAGTCCGTCGAGACCCGGATGGCCACCATCACGACGGGCATCACCCAGTTGACCGACGACGGTCCCGTCTACCGGGGCCGCCGCGCGGTCGATCTGGCCACCGCGAGCTCGTACGAGGAGGTGGCCGAGTGGCTCTGGGGCACCACGGACACGACAGGCTCCGACGTGTCCGACCACCGGGACGCCGCAGGACCACGCTGGTTGCCCACATCCCTCGGGGACCCACCCGATGTCGCCCGGTCCGACCGGATGCGCTGGGCCGTCGTGATGGCCGGGGCCCTCGACCCACTGCGGGCCGACCTGCGGCCCGAGTCGGTTCGCCGGACGGCGCGCCATGCGGCGGCCGACATGGTGGCGGCGCTTCCGTCGCCCGACCCTGCCGACACCGACACCGACACCGACCTGGACCATGCGGCCGACGGCCGTCCGGGGCGGGGCGACAGCCCACCCGGTTCCACCTGCCTCGTCCTGGACGACGGGTCGAGCCGCCCCGACTCGATGGCCGAGCGGCTGGCCCGGGCACTGAGCCCGGCACCCTCCGCCGGCGTGGTCCGGGGCGTCAATGCGGCGTTGGTGCTCCTGGCCGACCACGAGTTGGCCACGTCGACCATGGCGGTACGGGTGGCCGCCTCGACGCGTGCCGGCATCTGCGACGCGCTCCTGGCCGGGCTCGGCACCCTGGCCGGCCCACTCCACGGGGGTGCCAGCCAACTGGCCTACTCCCTGCTGGTCGACGCCCAGCGGTTCGGTGTCGAGCGGGCCTTGGACGACACCTTGCGATGGCAGGGTGTGCTGCCCGGCTTCGGCCATCCGGTCTACCAGGGCGGCGACGCCCGCTTCACCGTGTTGTTCGACCTGTTCGAGCAGATGGCGCCCCCGGAGGTCACCGCCCTGGTGCGCTCGCTGGTGGACACCGCCGGACGCCACGCCATCCCCGCTCCCAACGTCGACCTGGGCCTGGCCGCCCTGGCCTGGGTGGCGGGAATGCCCGCAGATGCCGGCCGGACGCTCTTCGCGGTGGCCCGGGTCGCCGGCTGGGTGGCCCACTACCTCGAGGAGCTGGAGGAGCGACCGCTCCGGTACCGGGCGCGCGCGGTCTACGCCACGCCGAGCCCCCGCTGACTGGAGGTGGTCCGGGTCGAGCCGGGGAGCGGCCGGCGGACCGGGGACGTACGCTCGCACCATGACCCTTCCTGCCCCCAACCCCGACCGGACGTGCCTGGTGACCGGTGCCTCATCCGGCATCGGCTCGGAGATCGCCGACCTCCTCGCCGCCCGCGGCCTCGGTGTGACCCTGGTGGCCAGGAGCGAGGTCAAGCTGCGGGAGCTGGCCGACCGGCTGGCAGCGACCTACGGGGTGCGGACCGAGGTCATCGTGGCCGACCTGACCGATGAGCAGTCGAGGAACGCCATCGCCACGGAGCTGGCCGAGCGCTCGCTGGCGGTCAACGTGCTGGTAAATGACGCCGGTTTCTCCACGATGGGGCCGGTCCACCGCTCCGACCCGGCCAGGGAGCTGGCCATGGTCCGTACCGATGTGGAGGCGGTCGTCCACCTGTGCTCGCTGTTCGTGCCGGGCATGGTCGAGCGCCGGAGCGGGGTGGTGCTCAACGTGGCGTCGACGGCTGCCTTCCAGCCCCTCCCGGGACAAGCCGGCTACGCCGCCAGCAAGGCCTTCGTCCTCTCCTACAGCCATGCCCTCCGGGGCGAGCTGCGGCCGACCGGCGTCACGGTGACCGTGCTCTGTCCCGGACCGGTCGAGACCGGGTTCGCCGCGGCCGCGGGGATCTCGGACGACGAGGCGGCGGCGGCCATGCCCCGGTTCATGTGGGTCCCGGTGCGGGACGTCGCCGCCGCGGCGGTCGCCGGCATGGACGCAGACAAGGCGGTGGTCATCCCCGGCATGGCCAACCGGGTCTCCGCCGCTGCCGGGTGGTTGTCCCCGCGCGGGATGCTCGTCCCCATGATGGCCAAGCGTCATCCCGCCCTGCGGGACTGAGCGATCCCCCGTTTCGAGGGTCTCCCGTCCGGTCGGGGGTGGGCGGCCGCCGCCGCGCTCGACGCGGCCAGCGTACTGGTCTTCGTGGCCATCGGACGGTCCGCTCACGCCGACGGGGTCACGGTGGACGGCATGGCCGATACGTCGTGGCCCTTCCTGGCCGGCACCACCGTCGGCTGGCTGATCGCCCGGGCGTGGCGGCGGCCGAGGGCGTTCCTGCCCGGCGGCGTGTCGATCTGGCTGTCCACCGTGGTGGTGGGGATGGTGCTCCGGGTGGTGTCCGGGCAGGGGACGGCCGTGGCGTTCGTGGTCGTGGCACTGGCCTTCCTCGGGATGGAGCTCCTGGGCTGGCGGGTGCTCTCCCGGATGGTCGTCGGGGCCCGGTTGCCCCGGGGTTGAGCCCGGGGTCGGATGCCGGCGGTCCCACCGCTCCGCACGCTCCGCCGGGTTGGTATCGGCAGATCGGGACCGGACCTTGAGAAGAAATTCCAGATTTCTCGAAATCTCGAGCCAACGCCCTGTGGCCAGGCGATTCTGAGGCACACTCGGTCTCGGGGCGGGTCCCCGTCCTCTATCGTCGTCGGGAGGTCCGGCGCCCGGTAGGCGAAGGCACTCGGCCATCGGCCAGGGCAGCAGGGAGGAAGCATGACGGGGGTCGAAGGAGGAGCCGCTTCGCTCGAGGCCTGGGGGCTCGTCCGCCGGATGCTCGACGACATGACGGCCATGGTGCGGTCCGATGCCGAGACCGAGCTGGAGCTGATCGAGGGCGTGCGGGTGCTGGCCCGCGCCACCGCGCTCTGCTCCGAGCTCTCCGTCGACGTCGATCCCGACCTCCCGTGGTTCTTCAGTATGAACTCTCCGTCCCGACTGATCGGTGGGCCGAACCCGGACGGCGAGTACTTCCTCGCCATGATCGACGGCTCACGGCGCTACCGGGTTGCCGGAGCCAGGGGCACCACCGCCTACCTTGGCTTCCAGGTGCTGGCCGGACGAGGCCTTACCCCGCGGCGGATGGGCGCCTACCTCTCCGACCGAGACCTTCGCACCGACGACGAGGGGACCTTCGGCTTCGTGATCGCCGCCGACGAACCCGGGTTCGATGAGCTCGACGGTGACACCTGGTTGCCGATCCCCGAAGATTCGTCGGCCATCGTGGTGCGGGAGTACATCGCCGACCGGGATGCAGAGACCCCGGCACGACTGGACATCTCGCCCCTGGACCCGTTACCGCCGCCGGCGCCGCCCACCGACCAGCAGATCGCCGAGCAGTTGACCGGCATGGCGTGGACCATCGCCAAGCTGGTCACGCTCCACCGGACGATCCGGCCGGAACTGCTCGACCGGCCCAATCGGCTGTTGACCGCCCAGGCTGCCGAACTGGGCTCGGCCGATACCACGCCCGACAACCTGTACATGATCGGGATGTTCCGACTGGATGAGGGCGAGCAGCTCGTGCTGCAGATCGACCCGCCGGTCACCCGGTACTGGAGCGTCACCGTCGAGAACATCTGGCACGAGTGCATCGACGTGCGTCGCCGCCGGTCCTCGCTCACCAACGCCTCGGCGGTGATCGGCCCCGACGCCCGGGTCCGGGTGACCATCGGAGCCACCGACACCGGGGAGCCGAACTGGCTCGACACCGGAGGTAGGCACCGCGGCTTCGTGATTCTGCGCTGGCTCGACAACCCGGACGCCCCCGACGTCCGGGTCGATGTCGAGCGCTCCGTCCCCGCCCACCGATGACCGGGCGCCTGGTCCGCGAGGGGCTGGTGGCGCAGGCTGTGCAGCAGGCCGGAAGCGACGACTTCGGCGAGCCGACCTGGGAGGAGGGGCTCGACCGCCTGCTCGACTCGCTCTCCGCCGAGGCCGAACTGAACGACCTGGGTGTCGAGATCGCCGCCGACGATGTGGTGAACGCGCTGGCCAACCGTCTCTCCATCAACGAGTGGCGAGCCTCGCACCCCGAGGTGGCCGCCGCCCCGGTCGATCGGCCGATCATCATCGTCGGCCAGCCCCGAACCGGGACCACCATCCTCTTCGACCTGCTGGCGCAGGATCCAGACCTCCGCGCCCCCCTGACCTGGGAGGTGGACCGGCCGTGCCCTCCTCCCGAGCCGGCGACCTACCGGAGCGACCCCCGGATCGCCGAGGTCCAGGCGACCATCGACATGGCCGACCTGGTCATCCCCGGATTCCTCGACTTCCATCCCCTCGGGGCCACGCTCGGCCAGGAGTGCGTACGCATGACGGCCGGCGATTTCCGGAGCATGATCTTCAGCACCGTCTTCGACGTCCCCACCTATAACTCGTGGCTGCTCCACGAAGCAGACATGGCACCGGCGTACCGCTGGCACCGGCGGTACCTCCAGCACCTGCAGTCACGCACCGACGGCCGGTGGCTGCTCAAGTCGCCGGCGCACCTGTGGCACCTCGATGCCCTGGCCGGCGAGTACCCGGACGCGGTGGTGGTCCAGACCCACCGGGACCCGCTCCGGGTCATCGCCTCGGTGAGTGCGCTGGCCGACCACCTGCGACGGATGGCCAGCAGCCGGACCAGCGTGGCCCGGGCCGCCGCTCAGTACTCGGAGGACATCGTGCTCGGCCTGCAGCGGGGGATGGACGCGCGGGACCGGGGGGTGCTCGTCCCCGATCGGTGGGTCGACATCCAGTACGGTGAGTTCCTGGCCGATCCGTTCGGAACCATCCGCCGCCTCTATACCCGGCTCGGCCGGGACCTCGACCCCTCGGTCGAGCAGGCCATGCGCCGATTCCTGGCCGCTCACCCCGGTGACGGGGGAGGGAGCCGGTACTCGTGGGCCGACACCGGCCTCGACGCCACGCACTGGCGTGAGCGGGTGGCGCCCTACCAACAGCGCTACGGCGTGCCCGACGAGCCGGTGGAGTGACGGTCCGGTCGCGCTCGTGCCGGACCACCTCGCGACCAAACGCCACCCGATCCGGGGGTAGCGTCGCCACGATGTGTGACGACGGCGCCGGCTGATGCCCGGCATGGGTGCCCCCGCAGGGGCCGGCAATTCCTCGATCATCGGGCTGTTCCACACTGCGCTGCTCCGCCAGGGAGCGCTCATCCTCCTCGTCGCCGTCCTGTTGTTCGTGGCGTGGAACGGCCTGCGCTCCCTCCAGTACCGGAGGGCCGTGGCCGGCGGCGGCCCGCTGCCCGCACCTCGGCGGGCGTTGGGTCCCGAGCCGGTCGCCCGCCGGGTCCTGCGCATCGGCTTCGGCCTCCTCTGGATCGTCGACGGCCTGCTCCAGCTGCAGCCGGGCATGCCGCTCGGGCTCTCGTCGGACGTGCTGCAGCCGGCGGCATCCTCGTCACCCGGCTGGGTGCAGAGCCTGGTCGGCTTCGCCGCCGGCACCTGGTCGCGTCACCCGACCGAGGCGGCGGCGTCGGCGGTGTGGATCCAGCTCGGCATCGGCGTGCTGGTCCTGGTCGCCCCACGAGGTCGCTGGTCACGGGCTGCCGGCCTGGTCGGTGCCGGGTGGGGCCTCGTCGTCTGGGTCTTCGGTGAGGCGCTCGGCGGGCTGTTCGCGCCGGGCCTCACCGTGCTCTTCGGCGCCCCCGGGGCCGCACTGCTCTACGTGGTCGCCGGGGGGCTCGTGGCGCTTCCGGAACGCGCCTGGACGACCCGGCGCCTGGGCCGGGCCGTCATTGGGTCGATCGGAGCCTTCCTGCTGGTGATGGCCGCGATGCAGGCCTGGCCCGGCCGCGGCTTCTGGCAGGGCACTGTCGGCGGTAGGCCGGGAACCCTGGCCGGCATGGTGCACCAGATGGCCACCACCCCCCAACCGTCCTGGATGGCGTCGATCGTCAGCTCGTTCGGCTCCTTCGTCGGGACCAACGGCTTCGCCGTCAACCTCTTCGCGGTGATCGTCCTGGCCGCCATCGGCGCGGCCTTCGTCTCGGGGCGGATGCTGTACCCGGCCCTCGTGGCACTGATGGCCTTCGGCCTGGCCGACTGGCTCCTGGTCGAGGACCTCGGGGTCTGGGGCGGGACGGGAACCGATCCGAACTCGATGATCCCCCTCGTCCTGCTGGCGGTTGGCGGCTACCTGGCGGTGACCCGGGTGCCGGCCGAGGTGGCGGAGGCCACCGAGGCCGCCCCCGAACCGGCGCCCGCCCCGACACCCGCACCGGCCGAGCCCACCGGGCACTCCCGTCGCTGGTGGGAGTGGGTCGATCCCGGGTATGCGGGGCGGATGGCCGCCGCGCTGGGCGCGCTCTTCGTCGTGTCGGTCGGGACAGCCCCGATGGTGGCCGCAGTCACCGATTCCCGAGCCGACCCGGCACTGGCGGAATCGGTCGACGGCCCTCCGGTGGTGACCGACGGCCCGGCCCCGGCCTTCCATCTGGTCGACCAGGCCGGCCGGCCGGTGAGCCTGGCCGACCTACGGGGCTACACGGTGGCGCTGACCTTCCTCGACCCGGTGTGCACCACCGACTGCCCGGTCATCGCCCAGGAGTTCCGGGTGGCCGACCAGATGCTCGGACCCTCGGCCGACCGTGTGCGATTCGTGGCCATCGCCACCAACCCCGACTACCACTCGGTGGGGGTGCTCGCCGCCTTCGACCGCCAGGAGGGCCTCGATGCCCAGTCCAACTGGCTCTTCCTGACCGGTACGGAGCCGGTGCTCCAAACCGTGTGGGACGAGTACGGCGTCGGCGCCGACGTGGCCCCGGCCGGCGGCATGGTGGCCCACTCAGACGTGACCTACGTGATCGACGGCTCGGGCAGCACCCGCCGGGTCCTCGACTCCGATCCGGGGGCGGGCGATGCCGACCACACCTCCTTCTCCAGCCTCCTGGCCTCCGAGCTGACCCAGGTCATGCACCCGTGACCCGGCGGGCGCTCGCGTCCGTGGCCGGCGTCGCCGCCGTGGTGGTCGTGGTTATCGTGATCGTGGTGGTCTCGGGTGGGAGCAACGGCTCGGACACTTCGGGAAGCCCGTCGCCGGGTACTGCCTCCGTTCCGACATCCCCGCTCATCTCCTCGGTGGCCACTGCGGCACGTACCTCCTTGCTGCTCCCCATGGGCCGGCTGGGGGATCCGGCCAATACCTTCTGGGAGCTCTTCCTCCGCAGCGGCAGCTCGTCGTGGAAGCTCGCCACGCCACCGGGGGTCGCCGACAACGGTGGCCTGGTGGTCGCCGTCCCATCCGCCGGGCCGCTGACCGCCGGGTTCCTCACCTCGGCCGACCTGACCTTCTCCCCGCTGGCCCAGTCGGTCGACGGCGGGTCCACCTGGTCGCCGGGGGAGCTTCCCACCGCGCTGGTCGGGGCGCCGGACGCGCTGGCCTCCGGTGGGGCCGGCCGGCTGCTCGCCCTGGTGGCCCACTCCGGCCAGACCGTCCTGAGCAGCGCCGGCAGCCTCACGTCCTGGGCCCCGGTGGTGTCCACCCGCTCGCTGACCGGTCAGGTGGCGGACTGTCGCCCGACCTCCCTCACCGCGGTGTCGTTCGGGCCGACCGGCGGGCCCCTCCTCGGGGCCCGGTGCGCGGCCGGCGACCGGCTCGGTGTGCTGTCGACGGGCCCGGACTCCCCGGCCGGTCGGCCGGTGTGGGAGGACGTCGGCCCGGCGGTCGCCGGCACCGCCGGCACCCGCACCACGGTGCTCCGGCTCGACGACACCGTCGTCGGTACTGCCGGACTGGGTGCCGTCCGATCGGGACCTCATGCGTGGCTGGTGGCGTTCTGGGGGCCCGGGGCGATCGGCCAGTGGGTGCAGTCGAGGCGGTTGGCTCTCCCCACCGGATGGTCGGTGCTGGCGACCGCGGTGGGAGGCGGCAGCGGCACCGGCGGAGCCGAGACGGTACTGCTCGGCGCCCGCTCCGAGCGGAGCGTCGTGCAGGTCGCCGGGCCGGGGTCGGCCTGGGTCACGCTCCCCATCCCACCCGCCGGAAGCGGAGCCGTCGCCGTGGTGGGCACCGAGACCGACGCCTTCGTGGTCGGTGGCTCCCGACTCGCGGTGTGGGCGCTCGCCTCGGGGGCGACCGGATGGAGTCGCACCGCCACGGTGACCGTCCCCATCCAGTACGGATCGTCCAGCTGAGGGACGACGTCGTGGCTGACCGGCGGGGTCGGAGGGGGTCGGTGCCACGCGTGGGTAGCATGCACCTGTTGCTGGAAGGATGAGCCGTTGCCGATCCCGCCGATGTGGCAGGTCACTCCACTGGGTGTGCTGGCGGTCATTGTCGGGATCGCCCACGAGGTAGGGCTGCGCCGACTCGCCCGTCGCCAGACCCCGGCGCACCGCTGGCAGACCCGACGGCGGAGCCTGGCCTTCTACGCCGGCCTGGTCGGACTGGTGGTCGTGGTCTCGGGCCCTCTCGAGCGCTGGGCGATGCCGTGGCTCAGCGTCCACATGATCACCCATGTGTTCGAGATGTTCTACCTGCCCCCGTTGCTGATCGTCGGGGGCGCCCGGGTGCCGCTCCTGTTCGCCGCACCGGTCGGGCCCCGAAGGTCCGTGCTCCGGGCGTACCACCGGTCGCCCTGGTGGGGCTGGCTGCGGGGCCTCAACTCGGTGGTGACCGCCCCGGTGGCGGCCATCGTGCTGTTCAACGGAGTCATGGTCCTCTGGCACATCCCCGCCGTGTACGACTGGGCCTCGTGGAACGACTGGGCGATGAACTGGTTGATGGCGCCGAGCTTCGTGGTGTCGGGCATCCTCTTCTGGAGGGTCATCCTGCCGTCGCATCCGTCTCCGCCCCGGGGCTCCACCCGCGTCCAGATCGCTGCCATCGTGGTGACCGTCTTCGAGATGCTGGTGCTGGCCATGGCCATGGCCATCTTCACCAAGGCTCCCTGGTACTCGATGAACGTGCTCATGGACGGGTCGGCGGCGGCCCTGCGGGACCAACGGTGGGCCGCCGGCATCCTCTGGGTGTGCGGGGACTTCTGGGCCATTCCCGCGCTGGTACTGGTGGCCTACCGCATCTACGGCACCGAGGGCGGCGTGTCAGCATCGTTCGAGCGTGCCCTCGGCCGGGTGTGACCACCCGGCGCGGCCGCGTGCCCGTGGGTCAGCCCTGGTCGAACCGGTCGGTCTCGTTCGCCTGGTCGGCGTCGGTCGCCTCGAGGTCACGCAGGTAGCGGCGCCAGGCCAGGAGGTCCTCGTCCGCCTCGTCCGCCTCGGCCCCATCGGGCCCGACCGGCTCCCCGGGCGCACGCGTCGGGCGCCGGTCGTGGCCGTGGAGCAGGCTCCACCACATGTAGATGGCGAACCCGGCGAACAGCGGCCACTCGAAGACGTACATCCAGCTGAACGTGTTCCCGCTGAGGGCCCGGTACAACTCGAATGAGAACGCCCCGATGCACAGTGCCAGCCCGGCGGCGAGGGTCAGATGGAGCCGGACGGCGTCCCCGCCGGTCAACCGGGCGGGGCCGCCGCCCGGCACGTCGTCGGGCCCGCCTGGCGGCGGATCGGGCCGGCCCGCCGGGTTGGTCACCTGTGCCACCGCCCCACCCTACCGAGCCGATCGCTGCCCGTCCGGCCTGACCTGCGGCTGCGCCCGATCCGGAGGGAAGACAGCATTTGCCGCGCGAACTTGCTACGGTGACCGCTGCAGTAAGAGGTCCGTAAGAACTCGAAACCTTCTGTCAGAGCTCTGTGAGCAGTTGCAGCGAAAGGGGGCACATGGCAGACGAAGTGGTGCAGCCGGAACCGCCGGGTGGGTCGCCGCCGGAAGATGACGGTCGGTCGCCCGACGACAGCCGGGCCCGGCCCGTCGGTCTGCTGCTGACCATCGTGGTCGCCCTGGTCCTCATCGTCGGCATCGGAGTGTTCTTCTGGTCCCAGACCTATACGTCGCCCTCGGGCACCACGGTGGCCCAGCCGGCCGGCACCGCGGTGGTCAACGGGGTCACCATGCCCCACGTCACGCTGCAGTTCCAGACCTACCCCGACTCGACCGGCAGCGTGAACGGTGTGCCCATCCACCCCAGCGGCAACCCGAGCTGGCCCGCCTACGGCCCGAGCGACGAGTACCAGGTCCCCGCCCACGCCCTGGTGACCGTCACCGTTCGGCAGTACGACTCCGGTGGCTCCCTCAACAACCCGTGGTTCGCCACGGTCCGCGGCACGGTGGGGGGAGTGGCCAGGGTGGACGGCAAGCTGGTGTCGTCGATCGACCCGAACAACGTCGGGCACACCTTCACCATCCGGGGGGCGCCGGGGGTCGACCCGGGCTTCTTCGTGAACGTGCCGCTGCCCGCCGTCGGCGGCGACAACCAGGCCGACAACGGGCAGTACCACACCGTGGTCTTCAATTTCGTGTCCGGCAGCAAGGGTGTCTACGCGTGGAACTGCGAGTTCCCCTGCGGGCAGATGGTCGCCAGCTTCGGAGGTGTCATGGGAGCCTACGGGTTCATGTCGGGGTTCATGCATGTCGTTTGAGAGCCAGGCGGACGACATCGAGCACGACGTGTTCAGCGGCGAGCCGTTCTTCTCGCGGCCCGGCGGAAAGATCTTCATCATTTGGTTGATCCTCACCGCGGTCGGCGTGCTGATCGGCTTCTACGCCCCGCACCACCTGCTGCCGAGCCTGGACGCCAGCACCGGGACCGACGTCTTCCGGACGATCGTGTTCTTCACCGTCCTCGCCGCCCCGGTCGCCGGGTTCGTCTACGCCGTGGCCGCCTACAGCCTGATCGCCTGGCGCCACACTGGGGACCAGGACGAGCCACCACCGGACGGACCCGCGGTCCGCGGCAACGGCCCGATGACCGTGCTGTGGCTGGTGGTGTCGACCCTGCTGGTGATCGTGCTGCTGGTCTGGGGACTCGCCGTGTGGAGCGCCCAACAAGTCACCCATCCCAACACCCTCCAGGTCAACGTGACCGGTCAGCAGTGGTTCTGGACCTTCTCCTACCCGGGGACCAACATCGAGACCCGTTCGCTGGTGCTGCCGCTCAACCGGCCGGTGGAGTTCAACGTGACCTCGGTGGACGTGACCCACGGGTTCTGGCCGGTCAACATGGGCAATCAGGTCGACGCCAACCCGGGCGAGGTGACGGTCCTGCGGACCACCCCGAACCGGATGGGCCACTTCGAGGTCCGGTGCAGCCAACTCTGCGGCCTCTATCACTCGTTCATGTACGCGTCCGGCTCGGTGGTCACACCGTCGCAGTTCTCCCGGTGGCTACGGTCCCAGGGCGCTTCGGCCACGTCTGCGAACCAGATCGCCCGGGTGTCGACGTCGTGAGCAGCCTCCGGCAGTGCAGCGCGGCATCACTACGGGGACGCGGTAGGGAAGGGGATTCGACGTGACCACAGACGTAGCGCCACGGCTCATGGAGGACTCACCGATCGGCCCGCGGGCCGGCGGCCTGTACCGGAGGCAGAACTTCGTCACCGCCCTCGGGTTCGGCATTGTCCTCGGGTTCATCGGATGGCTGGTCTCCCACCAGCTGCTCCAGGGCTCGAACTGGGGCAGCGACATGGTGGTCACGGTGACCATGGTGGCCTGGGTCGTCGGGTTCAACATCGGGATGGGGACGTTCAACGCCCCGATCCGGTGGGCGCTCGGGCACGACCCGTCCCACGAGGACGAGCTCTACGCAGCCGGCGTCGGCCAGGGGAGCTCCCGCTACTGGAAGTTCTGCACCGACCACAAGGTCGTCGGCACCCAGTACCTGGTGCTGGTGATGGTGCTGTTCGGGGTGGGCGGCACCCTGGCCATGATGATCAGGACCCAGCTGATTACGCCGCACTCGAGCTTCCTCGATCCCCAGACCTACAACGCCATCGTGACCATCCACGGGATGTGCATGATCATCGCCACCATCATCATGGTGTCGGGGCCCTTCACGAACTTCGTCGTGCCGATCATGATCGGCGCCAAGGACATGGCCTTCCCCCGACTGAACGCCATGAGCTTCTGGGTGGTGGTCTCGGCCGTGCCCTGCCTGCTGTCCACGTTCTTCCTCGGGGGGGTGAATGCCGGCTGGACCACCTACGCGCCGCTCTCCGTACAGGCCCCACCGGCCATGGACGCCTTCGCCATCACCATCATCACCTTCGTCGTATCGGTCACCGTGGCCGGCATCAACACCATCGTCACCGTCATCACCATGCGGGCGAAGGGCATGACCATGGGGCGCCTCCCCATCTTCGTGTGGGGATCGGTGATCGGCGGTGCGCTCGGCCTCTACGCCATGCCCGCCTTCCTGATGGCGATGACCGGCATGATCACCGACCGGGTTACCGGCACCTCGTTCTTCGTGCCCCAGGTGGGGGGCTCGGCCTGGCTGTGGGAGAACGTCTTCTGGATCATGGGCCACCCTGAGGTCTACGTGATCCTCCTCCCCCCGGTGGCCGCGCTCCTGGAGGTCGCCAGCACCTTCTCCCGCAAGCCGGTCTTCGGCTACAAGGTGCTCGTGGCCGGGATGGTGGCGATCGCTTCGCTCTCCATCATGGTGTGGGCCCACCACATGTTCACCACCGGCTGGGCCCCCGACCTCGCCGGGCCGTTCATGCTGACCACCGAGCTGATCTCGATACCGACGGGGATCATCTTCCTGTGTGTCATCGGGACGATCTGGAAGGGCAGCATCTGGACCCGGTTGCCGATGTACTTCGTCTACCTCTTCCTGTGGAACTTCATCATCGGGGGGGTCACCGGCATCTACCTGTCGGACGTCCCGGCCGACCAGTTCTTCCACGGGGACATGTTCGTCACCGCCCACTTCCACTACACGCTGCTGGGTGGGGCCATGATCGGCGCCACCGCCGCGCTCTGCTACTGGTTCCCGAAGGTCACCGCCAGGATGCTCAACGAGCGGATCGGCAAGGTCGCCTTCTGGATGATCGCCATCGGCATCCAGATCACCTACTTCGGCCAGTTCTGGGAGGGCTTCCAAGGGATGCCCCGGCGGGTGGCGTACTACGACCCGATCTTCCTCCGTGCCAACCAGATGTCGACCGCCGGTGCCTACCTGCTCATGCTGGGCTGGATCGTCTTGCTCTACGCCATGATCCACTCGATCCGTCACGGGAAGAGGGCCCCGGCCAACCCCTGGTACTCCAAGACGCTCGAGTGGCACGTGCCGACCCCGGTGCCGATGGAGAACTTCCTCGTCGACCCGGTGGTGACCTCGGATCCCTACACCTACGGCGAGCCCGAGCCCGAGGAGCCGTCGCGGCCCGAACCGGAGCTGGTCCCGGTCGGCACCAGCGAGCAGTCGGGCACCGGAGGTGACGTCTGATGGCCATCACGACGACCGAGCACGGTGACGCCCACGGCGACGGAGCCGGGCACGGTGACCTCGCCGGAAGCGGCGGCCACCACGAGACCGCCGAGCAGCGTGACCACAAGGAGCGTCTCGCCCTGTGGATCTTCGTCGGCGGGGACGCGGTGTTCCTGCTGCTCGAGCTGTTCACCTGGTTCTACCTGCGGGCACTGAACACCGGCGGCCTGTGGCGGGGGACCTCCTGCACCAAGGCCAGCCCCTGTACCGACGGCCTGGGCAATCCGATCACCCAGGAGATCGCCAAGGCCAACCCCTGGTACTCGGTGGGCGTCGCCGCCCTGGCGGTGATCTCGGCCCTGTTGATCTGGGCCGTCGAGCGCTCGTCCCGCAACCGCGACAGCCGCGGGGTCATCAGCGGGGCGGCCGGCCTTGCGCTCCTCGCTCTGCTGGCGACGGTGGCCCTGCAGATCTACCAGTTCCAGGTGCTCCCCTTCACCACCATCGACGGTGCATACGCCTCGACCTACGAGTTCTTCATGGGATCGACCCTCGCCCACCTCATCCTGGTGACCTTCATCGGTTTCGGACTGTGGAACCGGGCTCGCCAGGGTCGCTACGACGAGGGGAACTGGCATCGGGTGCGGATCATCCGGTTCTTCGCGGTGTGGATCGCCGTCACGGCGTGCGTCCTGACAGTGGTCAGCTCCCTGTTCTCCTGATTCATGGCACTCCCCGCGGTGGCGCTGCCCCGCCGACTGTCCCTCGGGTCGAGGGTCGGCGCCTACGTCGCGCTCACCAAGCCCCGCATCATCGAGCTGCTGCTCATCACCACCCTGCCCACGATGATCGTGGCCCAGCGGGGCCTGCCCCCGGTGTGGCTGATGGCCGCCACCCTGCTCGGCGGGGCGCTGGCCGCCGGCGGGGCCAACGCCATCAACATGTACGTCGACCGGGACATCGACAAGCTCATGCACCGCACGGCCAAGCGGCCACTCGTCACCGGGGCGGTCACCCCCCGCAACGCCCTGGTCTTCGCCATCGCCCTCGAGGTGGTGGCCTTCGTCGAGCTGTGGGTCTGGGTGAACCTGCTGTCGGCCGCCCTCGCCGTCTCGGCCACCCTGTTCTACGTCTTCGTCTACACGCTGTGGCTCAAGCGGACCAGCAGCCAGAACATCGTCGTCGGGGGAGCTGCGGGTGCCGTCCCGGTCCTGGTGGGCTGGGCGGCGGTCACCGACAGCCTGGCCTGGACCCCGGTCGTGCTCTTCGCCATCATCTTCGTGTGGACCCCGCCCCACTTCTGGGCGCTGGCCGTCAAGTACAAGGACGACTACCAGGCGGCCAGCGTGCCCATGCTCCCGGCGGTCGCCACCTTCAAGCGGACCGCCCGGGAGATCCTCCTCTACAGCGTGGTCCTGGTCGGGGTCTCCCTCCTGCTGGCGGCGGTGGCCCGGCTCGGGGTGATCTACGTAGTGTCGGCCTCGGTCCTCGGGGCGGTGTTCATCGGGATGGCGGTGCGCCTGTGGCAGCGGGCCACCCCGAAGGCGGCCATGCAGCTGTTCAGCTACTCGATCACCTACCTGACGCTGCTCTTCGTGCTCATGGCCGTCGACATCTTCACCAGGCATTGACCGGCGGCGGGCCAGGGGGGCCGCCGGGCCGACCGCCTCCGCCGTCCCCGCAGCCGTCAGCGGGCTCTCGTCACAGTCCGTCGTCCCCCGTCAACGTTCACCGCGGGTCCGGGGCCGGGTCGTGCTCGAAGTGCTGGCCGGTGGCATCGGGACCCCGGAAGAAGGTCGTCTCGTGGCCGGTGTCCCCCCAACGCACCACGAAGGGCGGTCCCCCGTCTGAGCCGTGGACCTCGATGATCTCCCCGTCGCGGTCGGGCCCTCCGGCGCGGTGCCCGTGATCCACGATGCGATCCGCGACGCTTGCCTGCATGGCGATCCTCCCGCTCGGAAGTGCTTCCTCCATGACCGGGGATTCCGGTCAGCGAGAGGTAGGGCCGAAGGTCCCGCGGGCCTGTGACATTCGGCTCTATCCCGGGAGGGCGGGCCCATCGGAGGATGGAGGGGCGCTCCGGAGCGCGAACGTCGGGCAGAGCGGACCCCCGCGGCGTGGCCGCACAGGGCTGACAGGAGCGCGGGATGGAGATGGCCCCGGTGGACGGATCGAGCACCAGCCGGAGCCCGGAGGAGGGCGACCGAGCGGCGGGCCCCGACCCGGTCGGGTCGTGGCCGACCACCGTGGCCGAGACGCACGTCTCGCTCCTGTTCTTCGTCGGCGACCGGGTCTACAAGGTGCGCAAGCCGGTGCAGTTCGGATTCGTCGACTTCCGACGGCGTGAGGCCCGCCGGCTCGACTGCGAGCGTGAGGTCCGGCTCAACCGCCGGTTGGCGCCGGACGTCTATCTGGGCGTCGCCGACGTCGTCCTGGAGGGTGAGCCGGTCGACCACATGGTCGTGATGCGGCGGATGCCGGAGGGTCGCCGACTGGCCCGGTTGGCCCGCCGCCGGGTCGGACTCGATGGGTGTCTCCACCAGGTGGCAGGAACGTTGGCCGAGTTCCACGCTGGGGCTGATCGATCACCGGACATCTCGGCGGCCGGATCCGGCGAGGCACAGTGGGCGGCATGGCAGGCGAACTTCGCCGAGACGGCTCCCTTCGTCGGCACCGTCCTGGACGAGTCGACCGAAGAGGAGATCAGGCGCCTCGCCGAACGCTGGACGAGCGGTCGCCACGCCGTCCTCGACCGGCGGATCGAGGAGGGGCGGGTGTGCGACGGCCATGGGGACCTCCAGGCCGAGGACATCTTCTGCCTCGACGACGGGGTGCGGATCCTCGACTGCATCGAGTTCTCGGACCGACTCCGCTACGGGGACGTCTGCGCCGATGCCGCCTTCCTGGCCATGGACCTCGAACGCCTGGGTCGCGCCGATGCCGCGGTCCGATTCCTCGCTGACTACCAGGATCTCGCCGGAGATCACTTCCCCGACGTGCTCGTCCACTACTACTGTGCGTCCCGTGCCTACGTCCGGGCCAAGGTGTGCTGTCTCCGGTACGAGCAAGGGGACAGGGAAGCGGACGTCGAGGCCCGCCAGCTCCAGGAGCTGGCTCGCCGCCACCTCCGCGACGCGCGGGTGAGGATGGTGCTGGTCGGCGGCCTTCCCGGTTCGGGCAAGACGACGGTGGCGGCCGGCATCGGTGCCGCCACCGGCTGGCCCGTCCTGAGCACGGACGAGGTCCGTCGCCAGACCTTCCCGACCGAGGGTGGTCCGCCGGGCGGCCATCTCGGTGGCCGGTACGACCCCGTGGCGACCCAGTCCGTCTACCTCGAGCTCCTCCGGCGGGCCGAGCACTCGCTGGCGTCGGGGGAGTCAGTGGTCCTTGACGCCTCGTGGACCGGAGCCGAGCGGCGCCGGGCGGCACGGGCCCTGGCCGACCGCACCCGGAGCGATCTTGTCGAGCTCCGGTGCGAGGCCGCCCCGGTTGTGGAGGACCGTCGTATCGCCAGGCGACTGTCCAGGGGTACGGGGCCGTCCGAGGCGACACCCGAAGTGAGGGCGGCGATGGCGCGGGCCACCGATCCGTGGCCGTCGGCCGCCACGATCGACACCACCGGCACGACCCCGGAGCAGGCGGTCGGGCTGGCCCTGGAGGCCCTCTCCCAGGTGTGACCAGAGGCCGACCCGGCGCCCGCCGTTGCGGTTCGGTCCCTGCCGGCCGGAACGCTTCCGGGACGTTCGGCCCTTCCGGGCCAGCCGTCCAGGGGGGATGCTGGTGAGGGCGGTGGGTGGAGGGAGGTGTGGGTGATGTTCCGGTCACGGAAGCGAAAGGACCGATGGATCGAGGCCCAGGCCCGCCGCCTGGTCTGCGAATCGGAGGCGTTCCTCGCCGGTCGGTACGCCCACGACCTGCAGCGTCAGGGCATGCCCGTTCCCACCTGGGCCTGGATCAGCGAACTGGCCCACGCACCGGTGGAGCAGATGCTGGCACCGGCGCCGGTCGAGCGGGGGATGTGGATGCGCGACCATACGGCGGCCCAGTGGCAGAACGCGGTGGTCCTGCTGGCTCACGAGCTGGTCACGGCGGCGAGGCACACCGGGTGCAGCGTGGAGGAGCTCCAGCAGGCGATCGTGGTCGAGGTGGAGCTCGAGTACTCGCCTCTGCGGTTCGGCGCATGGGCCGCGGGGCCGGGGCTCTTCGTCTGCGAGGTCAGGCGGACCCTCGGGCAGTTCCGGGCACGGCCCCGGTCGTAGCTGGGGAGGTGCCGGGAGCGACGGCCCAGTCGGGACCTTTGGCCCTTCACCGCGTCGGAGAATCACCGTACGGTCGTACCAGGAGGTGGTCGAGGTGGGCAGCGAGATCGCACTTGTCGAGGCAGTGAGGGACCGGGCCGGGCATCAGTGCCCGGCGGAGCCGGGCGTTGCCGGCGCGGCGGTGGCTGTCGCGCTGGGCTGCCTCGCCGGGGGTGCTTCGGTGGGCGAGGCGTGCGAACAGGCTGACGCATTCGTGCGCAGCTGGATCGACCACCCGAGCCACCGGCCGCCCCGCGGGCAGGACCGGTACCCCCTCGCCTCCTGAGCCTCGGCGGGAGCAGTACGGCCGGGGGCAGGATCCCGGCAGGAGTTCCGAATCGATACCGAAGGAGGATGAGCATGTCCACAGACGATGAAGTGCAGGTCCAGCGCATCGGCGCGCTCGAACGGCGCATGGAGGCGGTGGAGCGGCAGCTGGTGACCCGTGAGGCGCTCGATGAGGAGATCCGGAGCCTCGAACAGCGGCTGAGCGACCTGCGGGAGTCGGCCGAGGGGTAAGCGTCCCGGCGGGCACCGGACGACCGGGCTCAGAGCGTTCCCGGCGAGGGAGGGGTCAGCGGGTCGTTGTGCGCCCGGTCACCGGCCGAGACGGGGAAGAGGCGTCCGACGATGTTGGTCGCCTCCAGACCGACCAGACGATGATTCGGCCGGAGGTCCCCCCAGGTGGGGATGGGGACCGAGTCGGCCAGCCGGTCTTGGTCCCCATCGACCTCGGTGGGGATTCCCCGGACCATGACGGTCCAGTAGCCGTCGGCGGACGGCTCGAAGCCATCGGCCTGAAAAGCGACGACGGCGCCGATGGTGGCGGCGTCCAGCTTGGTGCCCGGGATGGTGCGGAACAGCAGGGTCTCCCCGGACAGCGTGAAACTGACCGGCAGGATGACCGGCAGCGCATCGATGCTGACCCCGATGCGACCGACCGGGACCCGGCTCAGGTAGTCGAGGCACTCCGTGCGGGTGAGGATCCGTGCGCTGGACGCGTGTGTCGACTCCACCCTGGACACGGTGACGCATCGATGGCTGTGCCATTAGGGCCAAAGGTCCCGATTGGGCAGTGGCCACCAGCCCGGGCGTCACTCAACCGAGCATGTCTCCGCCGGGCTGGCCGGGGTGGCGGGTGTGCCCAGCCGGAGGGTGGAGCGCGGCCTGCTGCTCGGCGTTGGCACCCAGGAGCACGAAGAGGCCGATGAGGATCAGCCAGATGTCGTAGAAGAAGCCGACCACCACCATGCCCACGCCGAGGTACCGGGCGACCCGGGCGGCGAGCACTGTCGCCTCGAGGTTGCTGCGGTGTCGGGCCAGGCCGGCCCGGAGCACCCGGCCGCCGTCCATGGGCAGGGCCGGGAGCAGGTTGAACGCCCCGAGCAGCAGGTTGAGCCACCCGAGCCGGGCCCACCAACTGCCGACGAACAGTGTCGGCGGCCACACGTGGGCGCCGGTCAGCGCACCCGTCCCGAGGAGTGCCAAGCCGAGGGCCAGACTGACCAGCGGACCGACCACCGCGATGGCCATCTCGTCCCGTGGCTCGGTGGGCATGGCGTCCACCCGCGACATCCCCCCGAGCGGGAAGAGAACGATGTCGAGGACCGTGGCGCCGTGGCGGCGGGCCACCACGCAGTGCGCGACCTCGTGGACGACGACCGAGGTGAAGAGGGCGACGATCCAGATCAGGCCGGCCGCCACCGCGACCGCACCGGCGCTCCGGTCGACGATGGCGACGAAGGCGATCAGCAGGAAGAACGTCCAATGGAGCCGGATGGGTACCCCGACGACCCGGCCGATCGGCAGGCTGTGGCCGTGCCCGGCGACGGGGGTGTGGGGACTGGCCCGGGGGGGGCCGGCCGTGGGTCGCCCGCTCCGGGTTGATCCCTCACCGCTGGTCACCCTCCCACCGTGCCCGTCGTCGGGAGCACGGAACAGGGCCGAACGTCCCGAAACGGGCGGCGTGAGGCCCTGTCCACCCCCTACGGATTGATCAGGACCGCAGCACCGTTCACCCGGTCGTGGGCAAGGTCGGCCAATGCCTCGTCCGCCTGGTCGAACCCGTAGGCAACAGTGGTGGCTCGCACCGGGATCCGGGCTGCAGCCTCGAGGAACTCGTGGCCGTCGGCCCGGGTGTTTGCGGTGACGCTGCACAGCGACCGCTCCTCGAACAGGTATCGCTCGTACTCCAGCGCGGGGATGTCGGTGAGGTGGATGCCCGCGATGGCCAGCGTTCCGCCACGATCCAGTGCTTCCAGGGCGGGCAGGGCCAGGGTGCCGACCGGAGCGAAGAGAATGGCGGCATCGAGTGGCTCCGGCGGGGGCTCGTCGGCACCCTGGGCGCTGGCCGCCCCCAGCTCGAGCGCGAGGCCCCTCGCCTCGGGTGCCCGGGTCATCACGTGCACGGCGGCCCCTTCGGACAGGGCGATCTGGGCGGTGAGATGGGCCGACCCCCCGAATCCGTAGATCCCGAGCCGTCCCCCCGGGGGGAGCCGTGACCGGCGGAGTGCCCGGTACCCGATGATCCCGGCACAGAGGAGCGGTGCGGCCTGCTCGTCGGTGAAGGTGTCGGGAACGGGGTACGCGAACGCCTCGTTGACGGTCACGTACTCGGCGTAGCCCCCGTCGACGTCCCACCCGGTGAAACGAGGGTCGATGCACAGGTTTTCCTGCTGAGCGACGCAGAACCGGCAGACGCCACAGGTGCTGGCCAGCCAGGGCACACCGACGCGGTCGCCCGGGGCGAAGCGGTTGCTGCCCGGGCCGAAGCGGTCGACCAGGCCCACCACCTCGTGACCGGGAACGACACGAGGGTGTTTGGGGGTGAGGTCGCCCTCGGCCAGGTGGAGGTCGGTCCGGCAGACTCCGCAGGCACGGACGCGGACCCGCACCTGCCCGGCTCCGGGGGTGGGGACGGGTCGCTCCACCCGCCGGAGTGGCCCCGAGTCGACCGGCCCGGGAGTATCGACTACCCACGCCTTCATCGATGCCGGCGTCATGGACGGTCACGACCACCGGTGACGGTCCGGAGCGGTCGGCCCCACCGACTCTCACATCCCGCGGCTCCCGGCGACTTCACGATCATGCTGGCCCTCCGATCATCGTGGTGCTGTGGGCGGCCCCGCGGTCGAGGCACCGGCCCGTGCCCCATCGTGCACAGGCTGCGCGTTGCTGTCCAGTGCTGAAGGTCCCCACCCGGCAGGGCCGAAGGGCGGTGGGCGGCCCTGGGTGGGATGGGTGGGATGGGACCTTCGACCCTACCTGCGGGTGCCCCGACGTCCTTACTCTGGATCACGAGGGATCTAGCGCCGTCGCCATGCGACGGGTCCGGGCCGCACGTGCCGTGATCCGACCGGGCGAACCAGAACCGTGGAGGAAGCGATGACCGTGACGACCGAATCAGAGACGACGGAGAATCCACCGTCGCTCGCTCCCTTCGTGGCCCCTGGGCGTCCGGGGAGCCTCGTCGAGGTGAAGCCCCGGTACGAGAACTTCATCGGGGGGGGCTGGGTCGCACCGGTGGAGGGGAAGTACATGGCGAACGTCAGTCCGGTCGACGGCAAGCCCTTCTGTGAGGTGGCCAAGTCCACGCCGGCCGACGTCGAACTGGCGCTCGACGCGGCCCACGCGGCCAAGGACGCATGGGGGGAGGCCTCCCTCACCGAGCGGGCCGCCGTCCTCAACCGCATCGCCGACGTCATCGAGGCCAACCTGGAGATGCTGGCCGTCGCCGAGTCGTGGGAGAACGGCAAGCCGGTGCGGGAGACGCTGGCCGCCGACATCCCGTTGGCCGTCGACCACTTCCGCTACTTCGCCGGGGCGACCCGGTCGCTCGAGGGTCGCTCGACGGAGATCGACAAGGACACCGTCGCCTACCACTTCCACGAGCCGCTCGGCGTGGTGGGCCAGATCATCCCGTTCAACTTCCCGCTCCTGATGGCGGCGTGGAAGATCGCCCCGGCTCTGGCCGCAGGAAACTGCACGGTGGTCAAGCCGGCGTCGCCGACCCCGTGGTCGATCCTCAAACTGGCAGAGGTCATTGCCGACGTGGTGCCTCCCGGCGTGATCAACATCGTGACCGGTCCCGGCGGCGAGATCGGCAAGGCCCTCGCGTCCAGCCCGCGCATCGCCAAGATCGGCTTCACCGGCGAAACGACCACCGGTCGGCTGATCATGCAGTACGCGGCAGAGAACCTCATCCCTTCGACGGTGGAGCTGGGAGGTAAGTCTCCCAACATCTTCTTCGCCGACGTGATGGACCAGGACGACGACTTCCTCGACAAGGCGATCGAGGGCCTGGTCCTCTATGCATTCAACAAGGGAGAGGTCTGCACCTGCCCGTCACGGGCTCTGATCCACGAGTCGATCTACGACCGGTTCATGGAGCGCTGCCTCGACCGGATCCGTCTGATCACCCAGGGGAACCCGCTCGACCCGGCCACCATGATTGGACCGCAGGTCTCGAGGCAGCAGATCGAGAAGATCGCCTCCTACGTCGACATCGGACGCCAGGAGGGGGCGGAGTGCCTGATCGGAGGTGAGCGCACCCACGTGGGTGGGGACCTCGAGGGCGGCTACTACTACGAGCCCACCGTCCTCAAGGGACACAACGGCATGCGGATCTTCCAGGAGGAGATCTTCGGTCCCGTGCTCGCCGTCACGACCTTCAAGGACGAGGATGATGCCATCGCCATCGCCAACGACACCCTCTACGGCCTCGGGGCCGGCGTCTGGACCCGCAACGGCAATCTCGCCTACCGGATGGGGAGGGCCATCAAGGCCGGCCGGGTGTGGACCAACTGCTACCACCTCTATCCGGCGGGTGCGGCATTCGGCGGCTACAAGATCTCCGGTGTCGGCCGAGAGAACCACCAGATGATGCTGGAGCACTACTCCCAGACCAAGAACCTCCTGGTCAGCTACAGCGACAAGCCACTCGGGTTCTTCTGAGCCGTTGCATCCGCACCGGTCGAGAACAGCCAGAGCCGCGCTGTCGCCTGTCGCCACAGCGAGCCCCTCGTCACCCGTCGGAGGTGGTGGGGTGGGGGCTGGGGTCGATGGTCGTCGGGCGCCGCCCCGGCGGAGCCCGGTGGGTCAGCCGAGGGGCGTCGACCGTCTTGACCTCTGCGGCCAGCAGTGCGAGACCCACCAGGCGTGCACGCGTGACGTCGGGCTCGAGCTGTCGATCGACATCCGGAGTGAGCCTGCGGTCATCCGTCTGACTGGGACGCTCGCCGAGGGCACCGGTGGCAATCTGGTCCCGGTCGTGGCCGAGCTGATCGGGGACGGGCTCCGTGAGTTCGAGCTGGTCACCTCGGGGCTCTGCGTGCCCGATGAGGGTGGCTTCGCCGTGCTGCGGGGCCTCGAACAGCTGGTGCGGGCATCGGGCGGCCACCTCATGTGGGACGGTGCGGTTGCCAACCAGTCATGTTCGGGTGCCGGCGCCCGTCGAGTGCCCGGTGGAGAGCGGTGGAGGACCGATGCCGAGTCGTGGCGCCCGAGCGGGACGTCGGCCGCTCCGGTGCGATTGGCCCCGGTCGGGTGGTCGTCGGCGGGGTCCTCGAAGTGGACGGGTGCGATGCCGTGGGCGTCGGCGGCGAGACCCGGTGCGGTCCGGGGCATCAGCCGCGGATGACCACCGACCGGGCCCCCACGGTGGAACGGGTGGTCGCCACGCCGGCCGCCCTCGGGGCGATCGATGGCCTCCGGTCCGAACGGGGACCGGTGATGTTCTTCCAGTCGGGTGGGTGCTGCGACGGCAGCCTCCCGATGTGCTTCGAGGACGGTGAGCTCGTGATCGGAGGCCGGGACGTCCTGCTGGGTGCCGTGGGGGGCGCTCCGTTCTACATCGACGGTCGCCAGTTCGCGGTGTGGAAGCACACACAACTGATCCTCGACGTGGGGGAAGGGGAGCCGGAGGGCTTCTCGCTCGCCGCCGGCGACGACCGGCACTTCGTGGTCCGGTCCCGGGTGTTCACTCCCGAGGAGCTGGCCGCACTGGGGGAGTAGGGCCCGGCCTCCGAGCCCCGACGGCAGGTCGTGCCGGGGCGACGACCTCAGGATCGGGGAGCCGGTGCCGGTCGGCCCTCGCCGGTCACCCGCTCGCCGACGATGGTCCCGTCCCGCATCTCCACGATGCGGTGGGCACGGGCGGCGACTTCCGGGGCGTGGGTGACCATGACGATGGTCGTCCCCGCGTCCCCGAGGCGCCCGAGCAGGTCCAGGAACCGTGCCGTCGACGCCGAGTCGAGACTGCCGGTCGGTTCGTCGGCCAGCAGGATGTCGGGCTGGTTGGCCAGGGCCCGGGCGATGGCAACACGCTGCCGTTCCCCCCCCGACAGCTCGGTCGGGAGGCGGTGCTCGCAGTCCTCGAGACCGACCTCGGCCAGGAGTTCCCGAGCCCGCTCGACCCGTTGGCGTCGCGACCGGCGGGTCCCGAACATGGGGAGCTCCACGTTGGAGAGAGCGGGCATGTGGGGCAGCAGGTTGTGGAATTGGAACACCAGACCGACCTCGTGCCGACGGTAGCTGCCCAGGTCGCGGAGGTGGGCGAGGTCCTTCCCGGCGACGCTGACCGTTCCCGACGTGGGGGTGTCGATGGCGGCCAGCAGATGCAGCAGTGTCGACTTGCCGCAACCCGACGGGCCGGTGATGGCCACCATCTCCCCGAATTGCACGGTGAGGTCGATGCCGGCCAGTGCGTTGACCTGACCCGGATAGATCCGGGTCACGCCTCTGACGGCGACGGCCACCGATGGGGGATCGGCCTCACTCATAGCTGAGCGCCTTGAGCGGGGAGAGCAGGGCGGCACGGGTTGTCGGGTAGAGCGCCCCGAGGATCGTCATGACCAGAGCGGTGAACAGCGCCCTCCAGAAGGCTCCCTCGGTGAAGTCGGGGTGGAGGATGCCCTTCAGCGCCGGGAGCTGGGCCAGCCCGGCGGTCACGGCGAAGGAGAGACCGACGCCGATGGCGGCGCCGAGCGTGGCCAGCAGCAGGCTCTCGCCGAGCAGGAGGCCGACGGTCCGGCGCCGGGTCCATCCGATGGCCCGGAGCAGGCCGAACTCACGTGTGCGCTCGAAGAGTGAGAGGAGCATCGTATTGCCGATGATGACCGCGCCGATCAGGATGGCGAGGACCGTGCTGCCGTTCACCGCGGCCTGGAGATAGATGAGGCTCCGGTCGGCCCTCCCGAATTGGGAGGCGGTTCGGATGGTGGTCAGCTCGGGTTGGGCATAGTCCACATGGGCCGCCACCTTCTGGGCCGAGGCCCCCGGGGCGACCTTGACGAACACCAAGGTGACGATCCCCGGGACGCGGTTGTAGCCCTGGAGGGCCGGGAGTGGGAACATCGCCCCCGCGTCCCCGAACGAGTTACCCGTGGAGTAGAGGCCGACCACCGTGTTCCAGGTCCCGTTGGCGTAGAGGCGTCCCCCGACCTGCAGGCCGAGGTTGGCGGCCGCCGTCCAACCCAGCATCACCTGGTTGGTCGCCGTGGACGAGTACGCCGTGCCACTGACGATCCGCACGCCGAACGGCCCGAGCTCGGCGGGGTCGATCCCGATCTCGATGAAGACCGGGTTGTCGGCGTTGATGTGCTGGGTCTCGACCAGCACGCCGACTGCGCTGGCCACACCCGGGGTCTGGCGGATCCGGGCCAGTTCCTGGGTGTCGATGGCACTCGACAGCGTGTCCGACACGCCCTTCTGCACCACGGTGAAGTCGGCCTTGCCCACCGAGATGATCGCCGCAGCCGACTGCTCGAGGCCGTTGCTGGTGACGTCGAGGGTGACCACCGCCATGACCGCGATGGCCACCGCCAGGGCCAGGCCGGTCGACCTGGCCTTCTTCGCCCACAGGTTCCGGATGATGAGGTCGAAGAAGGTCATGGTGCAGTGCCGACGTGAGTGGACTCCGCGGGCCGCACCAACCTACTCGCCCGTCTCATGGCCCGACGACAGGGCCGCCACCGGTCATGGCCGGCCCGGTGGCGGTCAATGGACCGCTCCCATCAGGCCGAGCTTGCCCGCCGCCTCGACCAGGCCGGCTCGGGACCGCGGGTCGGCGACTTGCTCGATGACCAGGTGGGCCTGGGCCTGCTCCGTGCAGCCGAACAGCTCCGCGCAGCCGTGCTCGCTGACGATGGCCGTGTGCTGGAACGAGGTGACCGGGTTGGTGAGCACCGGCAGCACCGATGACGTGTCCGACTTGTCGTGCCACGAGTGCAGGGCGACCACGGCATGGCCCCCCGGGGAGTGCAGGGCGCCGGCGACGAAGTCGGGTTGGCCCCCGAACCCCGAGTAGACGACGCCCCGGACGAAGCTGGCATTGGCCTGGGCGAACAGGTCGACCTGCAGGGCCATGTTGATCGAGAGCATGCCCGGGTTGTCGGCGATGCGGCCCGGGTCGTTCATGACCTCGGTGCGGCGCATCTGCAGGCGCGGGTTGCCGTCGGCCCAGGCATAGAGCTCGGGCGTCCCGAAGAGGAACGACGCCCTGATCGGCCGGCCGGGATCGAGCGATCCGGACCGCTCGAGGCCGAGCACACCGTCACTGATCAGCTCCGACCAGATTCCGAGGTTGCGGCGAGCGGACAATTCGCTGGCGGCAACGTCGGGGATCTGCCCGATGCCGAGTTGTAGGGTGGCACCGTCCTCGGCGAAGCGGGCGGCCTGTCGGCCGATCGTCACGGCTGCCTCCTCCAGCGGATGGGATGCCGGGCAGGCGAGCGGCTCGTCGACCTCGACGGCCAGGTCGATCCAGTCGAGCGGGAACTCACCGTCGCCAAACGTGTAGGGCATGTGCGGGTTCATCTGGGCCACGATCAGGCCGCCGGCGGCCCGGACCCGTTCGATCGCCGCCGGGAGGATGTTGACCTCGATCCCGAGCGAGATCTTGCCGGACCGGGGTACGGAGGTGTGGATGAGCACGGCGTCGACCGGGCGCACCGAGTCGAAGAGCCGTGGTACGAGTGACAGGCGCATCGGCAGATAGTCCAGGGATGGGTCGTGGCGCATCCCAGGCCCCACAAATGGTGTCTCGCTACGGAACCCCGGGTGCTGGGGAAAGTCGGACTGGGCGTTGAGCACGAAGACCCGGCACCGCTCCAGCGCGGCCGCCAGGGCGTGGAGGAGGGTGACCGGCGTGGCGAAGTTCCCGGACGCCACCACGCGGGGCTCGGGCCCGGGAAGGGTGGCGAGCCGGGCGACGAGCTCCCCGGTGGAGACGATCTGCATGCAGTCAGGCCGCAGGCCGGGTCGGCCGCCCGTGACCCAGTGCGTCGAACACGATGTCCGCCATCCCGAAGCCGGGGTCGACCAGCCTCCGGCCGTATCGCCCGACCGGCTCAGAACGCACCATCAAGGAGTGATACACGCCGGCCGCCCGGATGTCACCGGCCAGCTGGGCTCCGACGATCCGATCGTCGCGGAGGTAGACGGCGCGCAGGTCGGCGCCGTCCTCCCAGCGCAGGACCTCGTCGGGGGACTCGATCGTGCCGATGGCGACGATGGGGACGCCGAGGTGTTTCAAGCTGTTCATGGCCTCGGCCCCGTCGTAGCGCAGGCCGGCACCGAGCAGGTTGGCGGCGGCGATCGGTGCCTGGGCCACCGCGTTGGGGAAGATGGCGTGGACGTACCGCTCACCGGTGAACCGGTCGGCCGACTCGGCCACGTCGCCGGCGGCGACGATCCCGGGCACCGAGGTTGCCAGCCACTCATCGACGTGCACCCCCCAGTCGGTGACGATCCCCGAACCGCCGAGGAATTCGGTGTGGGGCTTGACCCCGGTGGCCGCCACGACCAGGTCGGCGCTGAGGTCGGTCCCATCGGCCAAGCGGACCCCGGTGGCCGATGGATCGCCCACGATGGACGTGGCCTCGACGCCGAGCCGCAGGGTCACCCCCCGGGCGGAGAGCGCCGCCTCGGCCACCTTGGAGGTCACCGGGTCCAGCACCCTCGGCATCACCCAGGGGCGACGGCCGACGACGGTGACGTCCACGCCGAGGTCGGCCAGGAGCAGGGAGAGCTCGACACCGATGAAGCCGTTGCCGACGATGAGGGCGCTGGTGGCCTCGCCCCGCCGGACCCGGCCGATCAGCTCGGTGGCGGTCCGGAGCGACTTGAAGTCGAGGACCCCGGGCAGATCGGCCCCTTCCAAGGGGGCGT
>Ga0224558_1001145_pt1 | contig 28747 bp, 23 predicted proteins | sample 714S32024metaG_FD_180682 | JGI IMG/M metagenome (GOLD analysis project Ga0224558, IMG submission 180682) | Peat soil microbial communities from Stordalen Mire, Sweden - 717 S3 20-24 | ecosystem: Environmental > Terrestrial > Soil > Wetlands > Peat | place: Sweden: Norrbotten County, Stordalen... | reverse complement strand
TCCCAAAGCCGAGCATTGGAAAGAACACTTTGAAAACCTTCCCCAACGCCTGCAAACCGAGGGAGTTGATCCGCGCGTGCCTTGGCTTTACAACTTCAAACTCGACTTCCGCTTCAAATGATCCCTGACCGTCTAATTAAATGCCCCTCCGAGAAATCTGTTTCAACGCTGGGCTATTATCGTATGTCCCTCCGGGACAATGATGTGGCCCGGTTTTGCGGGGCTTGTCTGGAAGCAAATCCTAACGAGGCATTGGACAGGAATGTCCGCGCGCCGGCTAGGGACGAGGGTGATGTTTTCGGTGCACATCGCGCAGGCGCTGACCGGTTACGTGCGTATAGACCTCGGTGGTGCTGATGCTGGCGTGGCCGAGGAGTTCCTGGATGACGCGCAAGTCGGCGCCGTGCTCCAGGAGGTGGGTGGCGAAGCTGTGGCGCAACATGTGCGGGGTGACGTTGCGCGCAATGCCGGCGCGGCGGGCCCGTTGTTTGATGCGCAGCCAGAGAGTCACCGGAGCAAACGGAGTGCCGCGCCGAGTAAGGAAGACGGCGGCCGGCGAGCGAGGAGTGACGAGCTGGGGGCGGCCCACGTTAATGTAGCGCTCAAGTGCGGAAACGGCCTTGCGGCCGACAGGGACGACGCGCTCTTTGTTCCCTTTGCCGACGACGTTGATAAAGCCGGCCTCAAGGTGCAGTTGCTCCAGCCTGACGGTGCGCAATTCCGACAGCCGCAGGCCGGAGGCGTAGGCCAGTTCGAACACGGCCTGGTCGCACAAGCTCTGGGGCGTCTCAGGCGATTCGAGGACCAGCAGGCTTTCGATCTCCTGGCTGGTGAGGGCTTTGGGCAGCCGTTTCCAGCGCCGCGGCAGGGAGAGGTGCTCGGCAATATTGGCCGGCAGCAGCTTTTCATCCTCCGCAAAGCGGTAGAAGGCACGCAAGGCGGCAATCTCCAGATAGACGCTCTCGCTGCTAAGCCGACGGGGCGAATCCTTGGGCTGGTTGGCCAGGGCCCGCTCGCGCTCGTGCTGGAGGAAAGACATCAGGTGGGGCAACTCGACTGCTTTCCAGTCCGAGAGCCGCTGCTCGCCGGCCCAGGCGACGAATTTGTTCAGGAGCGCGGCATAGGTTCGTTGGGTGTGTTCCGCCTGGCCACGTTCGTGGCGGAGGTATTGGAGGAAGTCTTCAACAAGGGTTTGCATCAAGCTCGGCAACTACAGCTTCTTGCCGGTCAGACGTTCGTAGGCGTCCATGTACTTGGCTTGCGTGCGGGATACGACTTCTGGCGGCAGCGCGGGCGCGGGGGGCGTCTTGTTCCAATCCAACGTTTCCAAATAGTCGCGGATGAATTGCTTGTCGAAGCTCGGCTGGGCTTTGCCGGGCTGGTATTGGTCAGCGGGCCAGAAACGGGAGGAATCGGGGGTAAGCGCTTCGTCAATAAGGATGAGTATGCCATCGCGCAAGCCGAACTCGAACTTGGTGTCGGCGATGATGATGCCACGCCGGCGGGCGTAATCGCTGGCGAAGCGGTACAGCTTGAGGCTGGCGGCCCGCACTCGCTCAGCGATGTCCGTGCCGACGATTTCCGCGGCGCGGTCGAACGGAATATTCTCGTCGTGGCCGGTCTCGGCTTTGGTGGCGGGGGTGAAGATGGGGGCGGGCAGTTCCGAGGATTCCAACAGGCCGGGGGGGAGCTTGATGCCGCAAACGGTTTGGTGCTCGCGGTATTCCTTCCAGCCCGAACCGGCCAGGTAGCCGCGGACGACGCATTCGATGGCCAGCGGCTGGGCCTTCTTGACGATCATGGCCCGGCGGGCGAGTTGCGCGGCATAGGGCTGAAGGCTGGGCGGCAAGGGATCGTCGGCGCGCGATAGAAGGTGATTGGGCTGGAAGGCCTCCGTTTGCGCGAACCAGAAATAGGAGATTTGAGTCAGCACTTCGCCTTTGCGCGGGATGCCGTTGGGCATGATGACGTCGAAGGCGGAGATTCGGTCGGTGGCGACGAAGAGCAAGCGGTCGCCCAAATCGAAGACCTCGCGCACTTTGCCGCTCTTGAGCTTGCGCACGCCGGGCAGGTCGAGCTGGAGTAAGGGTTGGTTTGCCATATCGGGAAATATGGAAGAGGACGGGACGGGAGCAAAGAGAAAAGCACGGCATGCGTGCGGCCGACTTGCGCGCGAGGCACCCAAATCCGAAGGCCGAAACCCGAAGCCCGAAGGAAGGCCGAAATCCGAAATCCGAAAATCGCCACCTCCCATAGGCGGTTGCTTTGCGAGAAGCTACTCGGGATTCGGACCTCGGACTTCGGGTTTCTTTCGGTTTTCGGCCTTCGGCCTTCGGGTTTTGACTGGCCGGGTCAGAACTTTGCCGCATACGCACCCTCGACAGTCTTTGCCCTCGTTTGCTAGCTTTCGCTTGTGAATTTCCTGGTCACGGGTGGGGCGGGCTTTATCGGCTCGCATGTTTGCGAACGGTTGCTGCGTTCCGGCCACGCGGTGTGGGTGTTTGATAACCTGGATGCGTTTTACGATTTGCGCCTCAAGCAACGCAACCTCCACGACCTCCAGGCACTGGCCCGGCCCTTCGAGTTCGTGCACGGCGATTTGACCGACCGCGCGGCACTGGACGGCCTGCTCGGCAGCGTTAAGTTCGACCAAGTCATTCACCTCGCCGCGCGCGCCGGGGTGCGGCCGAGCCTCGAGCAACCGGCCCTCTACCAGCGCGTTAATGTCGAGGGTACCGTCAATTTGCTGGAGGCGGCGCGGCTTAACGGCATCCGGAAAGTCATCCTCGCCTCGTCCTCCTCGGTTTATGGCGTCAATTCCAAGGTACCTTTCGCCGAGAGCGACCCGATCTTCTGCGCCATCTCTCCTTACGCAGCCAGCAAGCTCGCTTGCGAGGCGCTCGGCCATGTGTATCACCACGTCTATGGCCTGGATGTCGTGATGCTCCGCTTCTTCACCGTCTATGGCCCACGCCAGCGGCCGGACCTGGCCATCCACAAGTTTGCCCGCCTCATCAGCGCGGGCGAGCCGATACCTGTATTCGGCGATGGCTCGACCGCGCGTGATTACACACACATCAGCGACATCCTGGAGGGCGTCCTGGCCTGCACGCAGAAGGAATTCGGCTTCGAGATCTTCAACCTGGGAGAGTCGCAAACGGTGCGGCTGGATCGGCTCATAGAGTTACTCGAGAGCGCGCTGGGCAAGAAGGCCGTCATCAAGCGCCAGCCGACGCAGCCGGGAGACGTGCCGATCACCAGCGCGGACATCTCCAAAGCCCGGGCTAAGCTGGGCTACAACCCCCGGGTGAAGATCGAGCAGGGCATTCCTCTTTTTGTTGACTGGTTCAGGCAGAATAAGCTCTAATAGGCGCCATGGAAAACACCCGCCCGTATCAGCGCCCGCCGTTCGAGGACGCTTTGCCTGCCTGGAAGGGCCTTTTGAAGCAGCGCGGCTTTTCGACTGATCTGCTCTGGATATTAGAGGAGAACCTCTGCTTCGAGAAAGACCCCGGCACGCACGCCCGGGTCAAGCTTGGCTTCCAGACCCGGTTTACCCCGCATCCGCCCGACGCGGCAAAAGTCACGTACCATCATTTTGCCGAACAGGACGAGCGACTGGTGCTTTATCGCCTGGGCGCCAATGCCGACCGCTCGGTCTGCCTGTTGCTGTGCGACGCGTGGTTCGAGCCGAAGGGCGAAGCAGACGGCTACGTTCGGCGCGACGACTGGCTGGTTTCGTTCTTCCCGGGCACGAATGAGCCGATCGAGGAAATCACCGACGAGAAGCGCTGGCACCAGCGCGTCGTGCAGGGCCGCCCGCTGAGTGCTGTGGACTTCTGTATGACCCTCGCCGCCCTTCGTGAACTCAAGGCCCACGGCCGCGTGCTGGCCCCCGACGAACGTTTTGGTCTGAAGATCCTGCGCTCGATGCGCCGGGCCAAACGCCCCGCCTGAGCCGGGAATGCGGCGTCACGCGTCCGGGCTGCCGTGCTGGAGATACCTGATGGGGACAAGCTGGGGAGGGATATGCGACCGGCTCGCCTGAGGCTCTCTATTGTTCCTCTATTGTCCCTCTATTACTCCTCTATTCTTCCTCTATTCTTCCTCTTGTCCTCTCCTTCCCCCTCCTTGGGGATTTTCGCAGGGCCAGGACAGCTTGACCTCGCCCTTGCCTGAGTTTGACAGCAATGGCTGGTCAAATATTCAAATGAATCGGTCCCGTGCCCGCGGGTTTGGTGCTTCGAGGCTCGACACCGGTGGGTGCCTGGCGTAACCTCCGCCCCTGGCTTCCCTCCGGGGAACCGCATGACAAATACTGAGAAGCTCTTACGCGAACTGATTGCGCTACCCAGCGTCAATCCAGCATTTCTGCCAGCGAAGCATCCGCACGCCGGCGAGCGGCGGGTGGCGGAGTTCCTGGCCGCCACGGCGGCACGGGCCGGTCTGGATGTGGAATTTCAAGCCGTTGCCCCGGGGCGCTCGAATTTGCTGGCGCGCCTCTCTCCTCGCGGCAAGGCGCGACAGCGGCTCGTGCTCGCACCGCATCTGGATACGGTCAACGCCACGGACGAACAGTTCACACCACGCACCAAGAACGGGCGCTTGTTCGGCCGCGGGGCCTGCGATACCAAGGGTTCGGTGGCGGCCATGCTCAGGGCATTGTGCGAATTGGGGCAAGGCGGGCAGCGGCCAGCGGAGACTGAAATCGTCTTCGTCGGCTTGGTGGATGAGGAGCACGCGCAGGCGGGGTCGCGCGCCCTGGTCGCTGGCGGGCTCAGGGCGGACCTGGCGATTGTCGGGGAGGCAACGCGTTTGCAGGTGGTAACGGCGCACAAAGGCACCTCGTGGATGTGCCTGGAAACGAGGGGCAAGTCAGCGCATGGCTCAAGCCCCGAGTTGGGGCGCAATGCCGTTCACGCGATGGCCCGCGTGGTGGATCTGCTGCAAACGGACTATGCGGCTCAGTTGCGCCACCGCAGGCATCCGCTGCTGGGATGCGCGACCGTTAGCGTCGGCGCCATCTGCGGCGGCACGCAGGCGAACATCGTGCCTGATCATTGCTCGATCCTGATTGACCGGCGCAGTTTGCCCGGGGAGACGCAAGCCGGTATTCGGCGCGAGATCGTCGGGGTCTTGCGCCGCAAGCACTTGAGCGTGAGCTTCGTGAAGGACAAGCTGCCCCCTTGCCTGCCGCTAGAGACGGACTCCAGGCACCCGCTGGTGGCCCGTTTTCTGAACAGCGTAGGCCAGCGCAAGCCGGGAGGGGTGCGTTACTTCACGGATGCGTCGGTGCTAGGGCATGGCGGCATCCCGAGCGTAGTGTTTGGCCCGGGAGACATTGCGCAGGCGCATACGGCGGATGAGTGGATTTCACTCGCTGAACTGGAGCGCGGCAAAGGGCTGTTGCTGCGTTTCCTGCAATCATTTTCTTGAACCGGAACCGCCCTGGTCCCCTCCAAACTCCATGCTGGCCGACAAAGTCGAACCCCCGCCTGTGACCGCCGCCACGCATCGCGCCTCGTTCTTCCGGCAAAGCGGCTGGCTCATGGTCGCCACCGTGGTCGGCGGGATGTTTATGACGGCGGTACATTTCCTGTCCAAGCGCATCCCGGAAGAGGAATATGGGCAATTTGTGGCATTCCTTTCGGTCGCGATGTTCATCCCGTCCATGCCGCTACAAATGGTGTTGGCCGAACAGACTGCCCGGGCGCGCGCGCTGCACCGGGAACACGAGCTGTCGGGGCTGATTCGGGCCGCGTGGTTGGGGACGTTCCTCGTGTGGCTGGTGGCGGTCGTCGTGGTGCTGCTGTTCAAGGGCACGATCATGGCGCAATGGAACATCTCCAACCCCGCCGCGATCTGGCTGACGCTGCCGGTGCTGCTGTTCACGGCTTGGCTGCCGATGTTCTACGGCGTGCTGCAAGGGCAGCAGAACTTCCTTTGGATAGGCTGGAGCATGTTGACCAATGGAGTGGGCCGGGTAGCTATCAGCGCGTTCGCGGTTATCGTGCTGCAGTACTATGCCCCGGGGATGGTGTTGGGTATTTTGGGCGGCCTGGCGGTCGCCCTGGTTATCGCTGTCTGGCCAACGCGGTCCCTCTGGCTTGCGTCCCCACAGCCATTCGAATGGCGCAGCGTGCTGCGTCAGATCATCCCGCTGACGCTGGGATTTGGGGCGTACCAGTTTCTGTTGACGGCGGACACGATGGTGGTCAGGGCTTGCTTCAGCGGCAAGGAGTCGGCGTTTTACGGGAGCGTCGGGACGCTGGCACGCGCCTCAATGTGGCTGGTCGGCCCGTTGGCGGCGGTGATGTTCCCGAAGATTGTCCACGCCAAGGCGAAGGGGGAAACGAGCGACCTGATGGGCATAGTGCTGCTCGGGACCTTGATACTGGCCGCAGGCGGGGCGACGGGTTTGTGGGTGTTGCGCCCGTGGGTGGTGCCGTTCATGTTCAAGGACAGCTACTTGGCGCCTGCCGCCGTGCTGCTGCCTTGGTATGCTTGGGCCGTAGTGCCGCTGTCGTTGGCCAACGTGCTGCTGAACAATCTGATGGCCCGCGCGCTCTTCAAAGTGGTACCGGCGCTCTGTGTTATGGCCGTCGGCTACGGGTTTGCGCTCGGCCATTTCCACGACACACCGGTGATGGTCATCAAGACGCTGCTGGTCGGCAACCTAGTGTTGCTGGCCATCTCCGCGTGGTATACGTGGGAAGCTAAGAAGTCTAAAGCCTGAAGTCCAAAGTCCAAGGTCCAAAGTCCAAAGCCGGGAAAGGCCGCCGCTCATTGGCCGCTGGACTTTGGACTTTGGACTTTGGACTTTGGACTATCGTTCCTCGGTCCGGGCCGAGGCTGAGGTGCCCGCAACTTACCGTAAACCCAGCCTTCCAGCGGCCGCAGCGGGCGCAGCAACCTATAAAGCCGCGGCCAATAAATAATCCTGATCCGGACTACGGAGAGGAACATCACCAGCGAAGTCCTGAACAGCGTGACCTTCGAGCCGATCTTATCGGTCCATTCAGTCGGCACTTCGAGGATGTGATAGCCCGCACGGTGGAGCGAATAGAGCAGGTTGATGTCGAAGGCCATGTCCGCAATACGCAGGGAGGAGTGGATCTTTTCGACCGCTTCTCGCCGCATCACCTTCGCGCCGCATTGCGTGTCGCGAACGTTCATCCGGAACAGGACTTGTACAAGGAGGTGGAATACGCGGCTAGCAAATCGCCGCCGGCTGTTTTGCTCGACGTGGAGGACCGCGCCCGGCAGCCAGCGTGAGCCGATGACACAGTCGGCCTGGTCAATGCGGCGCGCCAATTCATGGAACGCGCGCGGCGGGGTGGCGCCGTCGGCGTCCACATAGCCGATGGTGTCGGCCAGCGGGGCCAGCTTCAGTCCTTCGATGAGCGCTCCACCCTTGCCGATCGCCTCGGGGAATTCCAGCGCGCTGACCGTGGGATAGTCCACGCCGACGCGCCGCACCACGCCGATGGTATCGTCCGTACAGCCGTTGAGCACCACTACGAGTTGGAACTTGCCTCGGTAATGTTCCTTGAAGTAGTGGGCATAGTCGCGCAGCACCGGTTCGAGGCGGCGTTCTTCGTTGTAAGCCGGGATCAGGAGGAGGAGGCTGTGCTCGGTCACGGCGATTACTTACCAGAGCGCAGCCAAAAGGCAACGGAGTTGTGGGGTGATGCGTCCAAACGCTGCTCCAAGAACGCCTTGAACGTTACGCTGGAGTGGGCCATGATTAATCGCGGCTCGTCCCGCCAATCGAGGTCAGACGAGTCAGAAGGTTGGCACTATGAAAACACGCTCAGCAATCCGTGTCGGGATCATGAACTCACGCAATTGCCTGCATTGGTTACCGCCGGCTGCCGTCGTGGCGGTCTTGGTGGGTTGCGCCAGCACGGAGTCCACACCAAAGACGCCCACGCCACGGGATGACTTCCGGGAATATCGCCAGATTGCGGTGCAGGCCATGGGTCTGGTGGATATGGCGATGCGCTCTCTGGACGAGGTTTCCGTGCAGGCGAACCGGGACCCGCGTCCGGCTTATGCGGCGTTCGCGAAGGCGGTGCACCGACTCGAGGTGGACTCCATTAAGGTGCGCGCTCACACGCAAGCCATGCGCGCCCGGGGGGATGCCTATTTCGAGCGCTGGGAGAAATACCTGGCCGGCTTGGATAATGAGAAGGTCCGTCAACTCGCCGAGGAGCATCGTCCGGAGTTAAAGCAGAGCTTCCAGCAGGCGCAAACGGCGTCACAGCAAGTCCGCGAATTGTTCCGTCCGTTTCTCTCCGACCTGCAGAAGGCGCGTGCTGTCCTGGAAGCCGATCCCAGCCTGGCCCGTATTGATTCAGCGAAGAGCCTCATCCTGGCGGCGAAAGACAAGGGCCGGCAGGTGCAGCAAGGCCTCGACCACCTCCTGGCCGAGATGAACTCGATGACGGCGTTGCTGAGGCCGCCCGGGGTCGCTCTCAGGCACTAACCCTCCTCGCAAGATGGTTCACTTTGTGCGACAGTTCCTTAATACGATGTCCATTAAACTGAAAGCCTGAACTCCGCGGCTATGAAACCGATCACTAAGAAACTCGCCCTGCCTGCCGGGCTGGGGTTGTTGGTCAGCCTTGGCGCGTTGTATGCGAACCTGGTATGTGCCCAAGCCCCTTGGCCGTTTGCGCCGCCGACCACACCCATGGCTCAGCGCAACGCGATGAACCTTGTCCTCAATCAAATCAATTGGTTCCAGAATGCCACCAGGACCGCCTCCTCCCGATCCAACAACGGCTATGGGTTGCTCACGCAGCAGTTTCAAGCTGTGCGCGGCCAGTATGCGGGCTTCAAGAGCACGCTGAACCCGCAACAGTTGAGCTCCGGCGCCAACCAACTGGCCGAGCTGGATGCGGGGCTGGATATCATCCAGGAAGCCTTCGCCGACTACCAGTCCGGGGTGGCCAACGGCCAGTCAACCTACACCGCCTTGGCCAACATGTGCCGGGTGCTGAATGAAGCCATCGGCGTTTGGGCACAGGAGTTCAAGCAAGACTGCCGCCAACTGCAGGTCGGGTGGTAATCCCTGAAAGCGGCATATATCGAGACCAGCTCTGAATCTTGCCTGGAAGCCATACATAAGCTATAGGTATAGGCATATTCACTATGCCGAATTTGAGTCCTGTGCTGCTGGCCGAGGATAATCCCAGCGACGTGCTCCTCGTGCGCCGGGCGTTTCAGGAAAACAAGGCGCTTAATCTGGTGCAGGCCGTGGGCAACGGCGAAGAGGCGATTCAGTACTTGGCCGGCGAAGGATAGTTCGCCGATCGCGCTGCTTATCCCTTCCCGGCGCTCTTCCTCCTGGATCTGAAGATGCCCGTCAAGGACGGCCTGGAAGTTCTCCAGTGGCTGCATCAGCATCCGGAGATCCCGCGCAAGTTGCCGGTGGTGGTGCTGAGCTCGGCGGAACTCCCCAGCGAGACCCAGATGGCCTATGCCATGGACATCCAGGCTTGCATCGTCAAGCCGCTAAGCTATGCGGATTTGCGGGAGAAAATCCGGATTCTCAAGGAGTATTGGCTGGACTACGAGGCCAAGGAAGCCGACAAGGCTCCCTGAACGCTAAAACACCTCGGCGGTCAAACCGGTTGTTTGCCGTACCGTGTGGGCAATACGGGAGAGGACTTTGAGCGGCAGATGGCCGCTTTCGGAATTCGGTGATGGGCGCGTGGCGGAGTAAATCTGCACCAGGGAGATTTGGGCGCCGGCCTTCTTGAGTTCCAATAACCGGTGGGCGTATTGTTCAATCTCCTCCAGCGGCGGTTCCTCGCCATTGATCGCGGGGAAGAGACTTTGGATCACCACAGGACGCTGGCGACCGAGCAAGAGGATGTTCGATAGGATCTTTTCGAGCGGGACAGAGGCGCGGTTGACCCGGTTGACGTAAGCCTGGGTGCCGCCGTCCAGCTTGGCCCAGACTTCGTCGCTGAGCGTGAAATGCTTGAGCCCATGCTGAACGTGGGGAAGGTCCAATCCGGTCGCATTCGTCAGCAGCACGAGTTTGAAGAACGGGAAGCCGCTCAGCGCGCGAACATGCACGACGGCCTGGAGCGCGTCGGCGAAGTTGGGGGAGAGGGTCGGCTCACCGTCGCCGCTCAAGGCTACGTGACGCAGTTGGAGCAGTTCATCCGGCAGGGCGCGGTACCAAGGACGCTCGCGCAGACGCCCGCCGCGGACGAAGGTCAGCGTCTTCTTCAATTCCGCCGCCATGGCGTCCACCTCCAGTCGCCCTTCGCGGGGATCGCCGTTGCGGTGCACCTCACAATAGACGCACATGAAGTTGCAGTGCTTGTCGGGGCATATGTTGATGCCGACCGACAAGCCGCGGGCGCGGGCCGAGACCACAGCGTAGACGAAGCGGTTATCCAGAAAGTCGCGCGGGGAGCCGAAGGCAGTTTCCTGGCAGCCATTAGTCCGAACCGGGAGACTTTTCTTCTTGTCGGCTGGTTGGGCTAATACTGCGGTCTTTTCAATAACTTCGTCCACAATTTCCAGAGCAAGTTAGCGCCGGGGTCCGTGGCGCACTACACTACGCTTGTCAAAGAATGGACATTTTTTGGCAGGGCCGCATAAGATGAGATGTAGTTAGTCTTCCTGATGCGCGACTTAAGCGCCGCAGGTAATAATGGAGAGTTTACTTTTGAGTTGAGAGCGGTTCAACTCCTTCCGTATGGGCATGGCCAATCCGCTCGCAGCCCTGAAGCAGGCCGCGATCGTCAACACGCTCCGAGGCTGCCGGCTTTTTGCCGGGCTGGGGGCGGGCGATTTGAATGCCATCGCGGAGATCACTATCGTTAAATCGCTCAACAAAGGCGATTACCTCTTCCGCGAAGGCGCGCCCGCGCAGGGCTTTTACATCGCGCAGAAAGGCGCGATCAACGTTCACCGCGTCAACGCCGCCGGCAAGGAACAGGTCATCCACATCTTTCGCGCCGGCGAGTCTCTTGCCGAGGCGGCCCTGGCGACGGCGTCCGGCTACCCGGCGGACGCGCGCGCGGTAGAATCGTCGCAAGTCTTGCTGGTGGAGAAGGAGGGGTTCCTGGCTTTGCTCAAGCGCCAGCCGGAGCTGGCGCTGCGGATGCTCGGTTCGATGAGCGTGCATCTGCGCACGCTCATCGCGCAGCTCGAAGACCTGACTTTGAAAGACGTGGAGACGCGTCTGGCGAACTGGCTGATCAAGCGTTGCCCCAATCCGGAATCGGCCCAACCGGTCACCATCGAACTCAAGAGCACCAAGCGGGTGCTGGCGGCGGAACTGGGAACGGTCGGTGAAACCTTCTCGCGCACGCTGGCCAAGTTCCGGCGACAGAAGCTGGTCACGGTGAAAGGCAAGACCCTCACGGTCCTGGCGCCAGCGAAATTGCGGGAGCTGCTCCGGCGCAACCTCGGAGAGTAGCCATGCAGTCAGAGCTTGCGGGAGTTCGGGGCTGCCGGCCAGTTCAGGCTTTGAGGCCGGTCGCTTTGAACGCCCACTTCTCGTTCGCCCGCATCATTTCGTCCCAGGTCACTTCGGTGCCTTTGTAGGCGGCGGTGCGGCCGAGGATGGTGGTGAGGTTACTGCGGACGCTGGGGGCTACGGTCGGGTTTGAGGCGTCGCCTTTGGTGATATTGTCGCAGAAGGTGACCATGTTGCGCTCGACGCCCACCAGGTAGATGTCGTCGGTCTTGCCGTCAAACCGCTCTTCGCGGGCGTGGAGCCAGCAAGGGCCGCCGTAGTTCGTCTCGGCAGTGCCGGTAGTGCCGTGAGCGCGGACCATAATATCATCGAAGCCATAACCAACCTGTTTGGCACTGAAGGTCACGATGAGATCGTCGGGGAAGAAGAACAGCACGGAGTAATGGTCCCAGCAGTCGCCGAGGAACGGGCGGGAGCGTCCGCCGCGGCCGTAGGCTTTGATGGGGTTGGCGTTGGCGATCCACGTGGCGACATCCAAGGCGTGGATGTTCTGTTCGGTGATCACATCGCCCGAGAGCACGCGATCAATGCCCCAGGTCCGAAGGCGCACCTCAGGGTCCTGCGGGGCTTTGCGCAGTTGGCTATCACGGTCTTCAAACATCAGGCTGGTCTGGTACTCGGCATAGACGGTCACCAGCTTGCCGAGTTCTCCTTTGTGGATGCGGGAGACGACCTCCTGGTAGGCGGGCATGGCGCGGGTCTGGAAATCAATGAAGAACACCTGCTTCTTCCCGGTAGCGTTCCGCCCGCTTTCGGCAATGGACACGCAGCCGGGCACGTCCACCGCCATCGGCTTGGCGCAATAGACGTGTTTGCCCGCGGCGACCGCGGCAGCCGCCTGCTCCGGATGGAAGTAAGGCGGGCTTTCGATGGCCACAGCGTCGAGTTTCTGCTCCAACAGGCGCTTGTAGCCAGAGAGCCCTGTGAAGCGGTTGCCCGCCGGGACGTTGAGCTTTTGGCCAGCCGCGTCCACACGGTCCTGGAAGTAATCGGCCAGCGCCACCACGTTGTAGTTGCCGTTTTTGGCGAACAGCTCGGCGATCCAGGCTCCGCGCCCGCCGCAGCCGATGACGCCGATGTTGACCTTGGAGTTGGCCTCGGCGCCCCCGACCAGTTCAGGTTTGAGCACGGTGAATCCGAGGGCGGCGGCACCGGCGCCTGCCAGGAATTTGCGGCGTGTGATGTCCGGGCTGCCGCTCGTGGAAGTAAGATGGGTTTGGGAGTGATCTGAGGATGGGTTGGTCGAATTCATAGCGCCAGATGACGACGAAAAGGAAGCGGTGTCAATTCAAACTGAAATTGCCTGTTTGGCAGTATAGTCGCCTCGGTCGCGTCCGAGACCAAGACTTGTCACTTAATCCGTCTCCTGCACGATGCGCCAGAGATTCCGGCGTTCGATGGGTGGCATGGCTCGGGAACTGACCGGAGCGCGTTGACTGTCGGAGCTTGCTGCGCACAGGAATGTCCGCGCGCCGAGGGCTGAGTTTCGAGGCTCCAGGACGATGCGAGATGCGCCTGAGCCGGGGCGGGGAAACGGTCTTTCCTTGAAAAGGGTGTCCTCGATGGCATTATCCCGCTGGTCTTGAGTTTTGCCGCTGGCGGGGCGGGCGCGGGTCGTCCGCTTTGGCAGGGCGCAGGAGAACTGAGCAATGTCGTATCGAGCCTGGTTTCAGTGCATCAACGCGCAATGCGGAGCCACTTATCCGCTGAATTCGATCGTGTACCAGTGCCAGCAGTGCAAGTCGCTGCTGGAGGTGCAGCACGACATGGCGGCGCTGGCCCGCCGCGGGGCGCCGGCGTGGATGAAGCTCTTTGAGGAGCGCTATAAGAGTAATCTGTGGCCTTACGGCTCCGGGGTCTGGGGCAAGAAGGAATGGATCCTGCCGCAGATCAGCGACGAGAACGTGGTGTCGCTTTACGAGGGCGGGACAAACCTTTTCTGGGCGGAGCGTTTTGGGAAGGTGATCGGGGTGGCTGACCTGTGGATCAAGCTCTGCGGCAACACGCATAGCGGGTCATTCAAGGACCTGGGCATGACGGTGCTGGTGTCGCAGGTCAAACAGATGATTTCCGAAGGCGCGCCGATCAAGGCGGTGGCATGCGCCTCGACGGGGGACACCTCGGCGGCGCTAGCGACGTATTGTGCGGCGGCGGGGATCCAGTCGGTGGTGCTGTTGCCGCGGGGCAAGATTTCCATCGCGCAGTTAGTGCAGCCGATTTCCAACGGGGCGCTGGTGCTTTACCTGGACACGGACTTCGACGGCTGCATGAGGTTGGTGCAGGAGATCACCCAAGACCCAACTCTTTATCTAGCCAACTCGATGAACTCGCTGCGCGTGGAGGGCCAAAAGACGGTGGGCATCGAGATCGTGCAGCAGTTCGACTGGGAAGTGCCGGACGTCTTTGTCATCCCCGGGGGCAACCTGGGCAACGTCTCGGCGTTGGGCAAAGGGCTGATGATGATGAAAGACCTGGGGCTGATCGCGAAGCTGCCGCGCATTGTGGTGGCGCAGGCGCAGCGGGCCAACCCGCTTTATCGTTCCTACCTGCGCAATTTCGAGAGCTTCGAGCCGATGCAGGCGGAGAAGACGCTGGCGAGCGCGATCCAGATCGGCAATCCGGTCAGTTTCGAGAAGGCGGTCCGCACCCTCAAGCAATTCAATGGGATCGTCGAGCAGGCGAGCGAGGAAGAGCTTGCGGATGCAGCGGCGCTGGGTGACCGCACCGGGATGTTCAATTGTCCGCACACGGGTGTGGCGTTGGCGGCGCTGATAAAGCTGCTCAAGGCGGGGAAGATCGATAAGTCGGAGCGCGTGGTGGTGATTTCGACGGCGCACGGCCTAAAGTTCGTCGAGATGAAGGTGAAGTATCACCAGCGCGAGCTGGAATTCCCCAGCCGGCATGCCAATGAGCCGATCGAGCTGCCCGCGCGCCTTGACGCGGTGAAGGAGGCGCTGCAAAAGGCGCTGAAGAGCAGACGCGACTTCCAAGTATAGCCAAAGTCCTGGGTAGATCTAAGCAATACTCGGTTTCGGCTTCGGATCCGCGGCTCCAGCCCCGAGGCTGAGGCAAACCTCAATTCGGGCCACCTTGCCCGTCCGCTCGAAAACCTCGCGACTGACCGCGGCCTCTAGGCACAATGCTTCGGAGCGGAGCAGTACGCCATTGGAATGCCGGACGGTGATAGAGGCTTTTTGCGCCAGACGGTAGATCACAGGAACCTGACAGTAGGTGAAACCGAGTTCGCCGGGTTTCAACGGCAATCGGCGCTTCGCACCAGCAACATCGTAGTAAGTGAACTCAGATGGAGTGGTCACGAACTCCTCCCGTCGCAGGAGAAGGGGACGGAAATGAATCTGCTGGTTTTCAACGATTATTCCTAGCTCGCCGAAGCGGCAGAGAAAATCCTCTTTAACTTGTCCCGTGAGACCTGGCTGCCGAGCGCCGCCTTGCGCGGGAGTGTGCGAGTAGGGATCCATCGGGAATGCCCCGTAGACCTCCGGGGTCTTGTAATCGCCAATCCCGGAGCGAATATCGTAATAGCAATCGGCCAGGCCTTTCAGGACGCGCTTCGGCGCACCGGCTGCGACCGCGCGGAAATAGGTTTCCTGGGCAGCCAGGAGGAGTTTGGAAACCATGTGCCAGTAGATGCTCCCAAGCCCTTCGTATCCGAAGAATGTGCCGGAGCGGCCAGTGAAGGACTCGTGGTCAAAGAGCCGCTCGAAAAGGCCGAGCACCGCCTGCCCGTCTCGCTTCACCAAGCGGGCGTAGCCGGAGCCAGCAAGCTGGTCGAGAATGCCCTGGATGTCGCGGGCATTGGTAATCCGAGCGTTGAAGTGAATCCGCCCTGCGATATCGCGCTCGACGAGCTGGCGATTGCTGTCGGCCAGAAGCCGCAGCAGCAGCGCAGAACGCCTGTATTCGCTGGTGGGAATGTTGTTCTTTTCAACGAAGCGCGGGAGCTGGCGGTTGGGATAAAGCAAGTAGCTGTGTTGGTCGGCGCGATACATTGCGCTGCGCTTGAGCGCCATGAGTAATTCCAGCGATTCCTCGGGGGAGAGCTGCCCCGAACTGAGCACAGCAACCTGGCCCTCGAGCATTTCGTAAAGCCGTTGGATGGGAAGCTCCGTCTTGCTTTCGAGCCGAATGAGGTTGTAGGCGTTGTAAAGTCGGTCGGGCCGGCGGTTGGCTTGAATGGAGTGGTTCGCCCATTCCAGCGCCAACTCCAAAAACTCAATTAGCTGTTGGCCCGCGATCCGGGTCTTGCGCTCGGAGAAGCCGTGTTGGTAAATGCGCCGGCGATAATCGCCCCCGGCGCGGCCCAGATCGTCGGCTACGCGCCGGCGCTGACGGTCACCTATCCTGCTTGCAAGCAACGGACGATGCTGCGCGAGAATGCGTTTCACTGCACCGAAGAATCCGGCGACCTCGGTGGAGACGCCAAACCTGGCGTTCCCTTGCGCGCGGAAGAGTTCCTGGCAGAACTTAAGGTGGCGGCGCAGGTAATAGAGGGTGACCATGGAGGTGCCGTTACCGACAAGGGCGTTGTTCGCGTCGTTCCATTCCGGCCGCTGGGTGTTCAGCCAGATGCCGGCTTCGGGGATGAAGTTGGAAAGCTTGACAAGCAGCGGAACGAGAAGCTTCTCGGCCAGATTCACCAGGCGCACATTTCCGCGCTGGTCCCAGATGAGTTTGCCATCCGCACCCATGGAGCGGACCCGTTGCTGGACGATCTCCTCAAGCTGCGGGTCGAAGACGACGGTATCTTTGGGGTTCGCGAGCAGGGCCTCGTAAGGCTTGATACGGTAGGGGACGTTGGCGTAAGCGAAGATTTCTCGCGTGAGCAGGCTTTGCAGGGTGGCTGGATCGTGCCGGTCCAGAATCTCCAAGAGCTTCAGCAGGTAAATGATCTGGTGATCGCCCCAGTAGCCAATGTAGGACCAGGGATCGTGCGGGTGCACGACCTCCCAATCAATGCCATCGCGTGTGATCCGGTAGGGATTGTAGCCGTCCGCGGTCGAGGCGTTAAGGAACCGGCAGATCATGCCCGGGACATAGTCGGGGAAGGAAATGGCCAAGGCTTCCCAATTCTGGAAGATGTCGCGCCAGTTCCCCTCGTAATGGAGGATCCGCTTGCCATCGGCGTTTCGGGTGGCGATGGAAAACCGATTCCACGGCCGGCTGGGATCGCCGTGGCGGCGGCTGAAGGTAAGGGGCAGATATTCGCGACAAAGACGTTCGAGCTGCGGGTCGCCGGTTTCAGCAGCGGCGGCCACCATATCGCCATAGAGAGCCGGCTTGGGCAAGCGGCGGAAGAACGAAGCGTGACGGGCAGCCAGCTTCTGGTTCGCATTGGCGACAGAGGCGCGCAGATCGTCCGGGTCCAATTTGTAACCGTCGTTGAAGATGCCCCCGCGCATGACGTTGAAGAGGGTGTTGCTGTAATGGCGGGCGTTGCTCAATGGGCGCGCGCTATGCTGCAGGCCGTCCGCGGCGGCCACGATACGTTCCAGTTCCCGGGTACCGCAATCAATATCAGCCTGGACCAGCTTTCGCAGGCGCGCCGGGGCGCGCAGCAAACGGGTCAGGCTGGCCACCTCCGACGGTCCCTGGTTGACGTCGGCCACGATGAGCCACTCCAGGCTCTGGCTGCGCCGCACAGTCATCTTCGCCTGAACGAAATACGCCCCCCGTTCCCCGCGCACGTCAGTTTCTTTTCGGAGCGGCAGGCCTTGGCGGAAGCGATCGAGCTGCACCGAGGAAAGGAGCGTAAGGTGGCGTTTGAGCCCGAGAGACCATACGGTGGTAGCGCGGAGGGCTTCAGCCGGCTCGGGGCGATCCACCGGGATGGCACTGAGCCGAAACAAGCCGAGGCCGGTTTCGAGCATGAGCTCGCTCCTTTTGTAGGCGTCGAGCAGCGTGCTGTATTCGAGATTGAACTGGCTGCCGGTTCCGCAGGGCATCAGGTTCTGAAGGCCATCCAGCAGGTTAATCTGCACGCTGCCCGGCGCGCTATTGATAAGGCAGGCGCGGCGGACGAAGCCAAACCGGTTGCTGTTGAACCAGCCGTAACGAAACGTCAGCAACAGGTCGTCATTGATTTCCTCGAAGATCAGCTTGTTGCCCCGGAAATTCTTATAGAGGTTCCGTCGCGTCCGATAAACGCCCTGGCCGCGTAACGAAAACGGCTCCCACAGGCAGCTCCGGCCCGGCTTCTGGACGATCAGTATGGTCTTGCTTCCCGTGACTTCGACCATGTCACGGATCTTGTCGTCCGTGTAGTACGGGAATAACGCCAGGTCCGCGTTGCGCCGGCCGGCGGATAGGGCTCCGTTGCTGGAGACAAACATCCAGTGATCCGCATCGCTGACCACGGTCATGAAGAACGGCCGCATCCGATCGTAATTGGCGATCCTGTAAAAGTCCTCGCCCTCGAGCACAACCAGTCGGCCCGCGACCGTGTCTTCGGCCAGGCGCTGTGGATTCCTTCCAACGAATAGTGGGCTCTTCATAAGTCCAACCTCGTACACAATTTCTGGTGGTCCTCGGAACTTCGTCCAACCCGGAGGCCACCTAGTTCTGCTTGTCAACGTAGAAGGGGATGTTGGCGTGGGCGGCATGCCCCTGACCATCGAAGGCGTACACGAACAAGCGGTAAGCTCCTGGCGTCGCCGGAGCTTTCAGCGCCGTGTCCGCCTTTGTCGGATCCTCGAGCAGGCCCGGCAACGCCTTTGGCTTCGATTCGGTGTCGCCGCCCAGCTTGAGATCGGTGCTCTCGTCCAGGATCTCCCAGCGGTAAGACAGGGGATCCTGGTCCGGATCGCTGGCCTGCACTTTGATCGAATAGCGTTGGCCTGGTTTCAAGCGGGCGTTCTGTGAGGACGTCTTGCCGTCCAACCAAGCTCCTTCCAGGCGGGGGCTGCGGTTCCTGGGCCAGGCGTCGTTCCAAATAGAATGCATCGTATCCACCGCTGCGGTTTCCTCGCCGGATTCAAGGAACACGCCGTACCAGGTGGGCGTCCGTTCCTGCTTTTGCCCCCAAAGAAAGACGTAGGAACCGAGGCACAGGCGCTGGTCCGGACGAATGGCGATGTTGTACCGTTTAAGATAGAAATCCGCCTTTGTGGTGCTGTCGTTCTCGATCGGCGCACCCCATTGCGTCTTGCCCACCTCCCAGTGTCCGGTGGCTCCCCACTCCGTGACGATGTAGGGACCGGCCCATCCCAGGTCCTTTAGGTAGCGCGGCAGGTTAACGATGTCGGCGTACATTTGAATCCCAAGAACATCCAGGTCCGGAGCCCGCGTCTTAATGTAATTGGCCGTGTCCTGGCCGATGCCGGCGAGCATCGTCATGGTTGGGTGATTAGGATCGAGCTGGTGAATCGCCTTTGAGATTTCGTTGACGGCGTCCCACACTTTCGGGTTCTTGGCGTTGAGGTTCAATTCATTGCCGATGCCCCAGAGGAGCATGGCGGGATGGTCCTTGTACTTGAGAACCTCGGCCTTCACCTCGGCCAACTGTTTGGCGACCGCAGCCGGGTCGTCGTAGTTGAATCCGTGCCGTTCGCGCGCGATCTCGAGCCCCATGGTGACAAAGAGCCGGTTCTTCAGCGCGCGATCCAGCACCTGGCGCCCAGTATCCTGGCCGTTCTCCGTTCGCCAAGTGCGAAAGGAGTTTCCTCCGTGAAGCGCCAACTCCTCCTGGCTGCCGAACTCAAGGCCGGCGCCCTTGATGTAGAAGGGTTGGGCGTTGACATACAATTGGTAGCGGTCCGCGGTCTTGCGGACTTCAACCTTAGCAACCGAACCGGCCTTGGGTCTAGGATCGGCCGCCTGGCTACGGGTTGAGGCGCATAACGATGCCGCCAGAACAACGACGAAGCTGGTGAACCGTGTGCGATGCGTTGAGATGAGATGTGCTTTCATGATTAGCGTCTAGGTTGCGGCAAAAAGTGCAGGATTGATCAGTGCCGCATCAGGATGCCTTCGAGCTCCTCCAGGGTTTTGCCTTTGGTTTCGGGGATGAAAAGCAGAACGAATATCAGCGCGGCGGCGGCCATGAGGCCGTAGCCCAGGAAAGTGCCCGCGGAGCCGAAATGCGACAATTCCCAAGGGAAGATAAACGTGACGCTGGCACTGACGGCCGAATTCCAGAAGCCGGCCAGGGACATCGCCATACCCCGGTATTGGTTGGGAAAGATCTCGGAGAGCAACACCCACATCACCGGCCCCAGCGAAATGGCAAAAGAGGCTACAAAGCCGATGATGGCAATGAGCACCAGCCCGGCCTGGATATTCAGCCCGGCGGCAACGAGGTCATCATGGTGGGGCTTAAGCCGTTCAGCCCCTATCTTCGCTTCCAACGCCGCGATGAACTCCTTGTCCGTGGAGAAACTGCTCCTTTCTAGCACCTTGAGGTCTGCGATTAAGTCAGCCGGCACCTTCTTCTCCTGGAGCACAATGAAGGACTTCTCGGTCAATTGGTAACTGGAAGCGTGGAACGCCCAACTGCACGTCAGCAGCGACACCGCCATTCCCGTTGCGCCAATGGCCAGCAACGGCTTGCGCCCCAGACGATCCACGAACCGGATCGCCACAAAGGTCATGCCGAGATTAACCAACCCCACCAGCACCGCCTGCTTGAAAGCCGCGTTGGTGCCCCCACCCGCTTGGGCGAAGATCGTCGGGAGATAATAGAAGACAGCGTTGATGCCGGTGATCTGTTGAAAGAAGGCAATCACCAGCGCGATAAACATGACGAAGCTCATCTTGCGGCTGAAGAGCGCGCTTACGCCCACGGAGGGACTTCTTTCGGCGAAGCTGCGCTGGATGTTGCGAAGTTCCTGCTCCGCCTCTTCGGCACCGCACGCCTTGGTTAGTATCTCTTTGGCGCGCTCAGGTTGCCCTTTGCCAAACAGCCAGCGCGGACTTTCCGGCACGGCAAAAAGCAGGAAGAAATAGAGGGCCGCAGGCACCGCATCCATGCCCAGCATCCAGCGCCAATTGTTCTCCCCCACGTTTAAGAGAAAGTAGTTCGAGAAGAAGGAGGCTGAGATACCCAGCACAATCATGAGCTGATTCAGCGAGACCATGCTTCCCCGCAACTGCGGCGGCGAGATCTCCGCGATGTAAACCGGCGCAATCAGAATAGCGCCGCCCACCGCGATCCCGCCTAGAATCCGGGAGAAGACAAAAAGGGAGAAGTTAGTGGTGAGCGCGGAGAGGAGCGCCGAACCGGTGAAGAACACCGCTGTAGTGATCAGGACTTTCTTGCGCCCGAAGCGATCACTGAAAAAACCCGCGACGGCAGTGCCGCCCAGGACACCCCAGCCGAGACAACTCACCGCCAGGCCCAGCAGAAAATCACCACGGTCACCGGCCAAATCAAAATACTTCTGAATGAACGGCACCGCGCCAGAGATGACGGTGGCGTCGAAACCCCACACGAACCCGCCCAGCGCGACGATGAGGGCCACCAGCACCGTGTATCTTCTGCTTTGCGTCATAGGAGTTTCTTTAAGTGGTTGAGACTCTCTTGTTTGGCCGCTGGCGGATCGAGATTAGTCCCCTGGCAGCGAAGCCAAGTTGCCACGGTGAACCGCCAAACGGCGTCCAGGGTGCAGTGATTTCGATTCACTATGTTTTTGATCGTCCGCCAAAACTCCCGGCAGAGCAATCGAAAAATCTCCAGATCTTCACGCCGATGCCAGCGCAAGTGTTGGTTGGACACTTAAACCGGAGCATGGGAAGAACGCCTCATCAAATGGGACCCCCACACGCCAGATCGCGGTTGCCGCATCGGATGCATTGTGTAGACTGGGGTTGAGCGAAATATGAGGCTTCAAATGAAGAGACACTTCCTGATCTGCGTCGCGGCGGGGGCTTTGGTTTGCTCGTGGCCGTCGCAAACGGCGACCGCCCAGACCACCCGGCAGATTACCCCAAGCAATGTCTTTGCTCCCGGAGAAATCTGGCGCGAGATCAGCGGCAAACCCATCAACGCTCATGGCGGGGGGATGTTGTTCCACGAAGGCACGTATTACTGGTATGGCGAGATTAAGGAAGGCCGCACCTGGGCACCGGAGGCGAATCGCTCGTGGGGCGGCACGCGTGTCATGGCGTTGGGTGTCTCGTGCTATTCATCCACGAACCTCTACGATTGGAAGTTTGAAGCCATCGCCCTGCCCGCCACCACCAATGAGCCGTCGCATGATTTGCACACCAGCAAAGTGATTGAGAGGCCCAAGGTCATCTATAATCGCACGACGAAAAAGTTCGTGATGTGGATGCACATTGACAGCGAAGACTATGCCGCGGCCCGATCGGGCGTGGCGGTGAGCGAAAAGCCTGGCGGGCCGTTCACTTACCTCGGCAGCTTTAGGCCCGACGCCGGAGTGTGGCCGGAGAACGTGACCGACACCAACAAACAACCATCCGATCATAATCCGCTTGCCCGCGACTTTGCCGGCGGACAGATGGCGCGTGATATGACCGTGTTCCTGGACGACGATGAGAAGGCCTATCAGTTTTACGCTTCCGAAGATAATGCCACCATGCACGTGTCGCTCCTGAGCGATGACTATCTCAGGCTGGCCGGAAAGTATTGTCGTATCTTTATCGGACGATCAATGGAAGCGCCCGCGGTATTTAAGCGGAACGGGAAATATTACCTCATCGCTTCCGACTGCACGGGCTGGGCGCCGAACGCCGCGCGGTCCGCCGCGGCGGATTCCATCTGGGGACCGTGGACCGAACTGGGCAACCCATGGGAGGGCGCGGAAGCCGCAATCAGTTTCAACACCCAAAGCAGCTACGTGCTGCCGGTTCAGGGTCAGAACGACAAGTTCATCTTCGTGGCGGATCGCTGGATTTCCACTAACCTGCCTGACTCGCGCTACATCTGGCTGCCGCTGCGGTTCGGCGCCAACGGCAAACCTGAATTACGCTGGCAATCGAACTGGTCTTTGCCGGCCGCACATTCGGCGCGCTCGAGCAGGGAATAGGCGGGACGCCTGTCATACTTTACGATGGATGCCACAATCAAGATTGCCCTGGTGGGCACCGGTATGTTCGGTGGGGACGTGCATGCACGGGCGTATGCCGACTTGCAGCGCGCCGGCATCAGCCCGCAACTCGGACGCATTGGATTGGACGACTGGGCGCGGGAGTTGGGGCCAATCAAATTCCAACTGGTCGCAGTCGCCGCGCGCAGCAACAAGTCCGCCCGCCGGGCCCGGGGGAACTTCAAGAGCTGGACGGGCCACGCCCCCAAGGCTTTTGCGGGCGAGAAGCCCTGGTTGGACATCCTGCGCGCGTTTCCCGACCTGGATGTCATGGCCGTGGCCACGCCCGACCCGCTGCATGCGGACATCATCCTGGCCGCGCTCAAGGCCGGCGCCCACGTTCTCACCGAGAAGCCGATGTGCCTGGACATCGCGGAAGCGGACCAAATCATCGAACTGGGGCGCGCGAAGAACCGCATCGTCGCGGTGGACATGCACAAGCGCTACGACCCGGACCATTTGCGCATCCGGGACGAGATCAAGCAGCGCATCGGCGAACCGCTTTACGGCACGGCTTACCTGGAGGAGCCGCTGCACGTCTCGACCCGCACGTTCAAATGGGCGGAGCAAAGCGATCCGTTCAGCTACGTTGGCACACATTGGGTGGATTTGATCTACCACTACTACCGGAGCAAGCCGGTCTCCCTCACCGCCGTCGGCCAGAAACAGAGATTGGTGCGCGAAGGCATCAATGCCTACGACGCCGTGCAGGTGCGGGTGGAATTCGCGAACGGGATGAGCATCAATTTTCACAACAACTGGATCACCCCGCCCGACTTCGAAGGGCCGGTGAACCAGGGCCACGAGATCGTCGGCGCCGATGGCAAAGTCGAGAGCGACCAGCAGTACCGCGGCTTGCGCTGGTGGCACCGGGGCGGCGGCAGCCGCACCGCGAATAATCATTTCACCCGCGATGTGAAGCGCCCGGACGGATCGGCGGCCTATGTCGGCTACGGGATTGACAGCCTGACGGCAGGGCTGGCGGCGATTTGCCGGATGAAGTTCTTCAGCGCAAGCCGCGCGAGCCTGGCGGAGCTGTATCCCACAGCCGAGGACGCGCGGATCGTAGTGGCCATAGTCCATGCGGCGCGCCTGGTGCGCGACCTAAATTTCAAGTATCTGCGCGCTGGCAAAGGCGCCCCGGTCACCGCGCGCTTTGGCAAAGATGGTATCACCATCGTGGACCCGTATAGGGCGGGCGAGGGGAAGAGGTTTAAACGGGTGTATCGGAAGGCGATCTAACCACGCCTTGGTGGAGGCCTTTGGGCCAAAAAGCAGCTTGTCCCCGGCGCTCTGGGCTCAGCGTCGCAAGGACAGGCTGTCCCAGCCCCGTTCAGGAGAGTCGTCGAGCTCGAGCTTGATGCCTCCCTGGATCCGGCCAACCATAGTCAAGCTCTCAGGTAAATCGCCTTCAGATACTGGGCTTCCTTGAAGGTCGCCGGATGGTCGGGCGCATGACGCGTGGTCCGCAGCTCCTCGAACCTGCGGCCGGCTTTCACGGCGGACCGGCGGACGGCCTCAAAGAATTCTTCCGCAGCCACATGTGCCGAACACGAGCAGGCGACTAGAATCCCGCCCGGGGTAAGGTGCTCGATGCCCGACGACGCCAGCCGCCCATAGGCGCGAATTGCACCAGACCGCTCGCTTTCCCGCTTTGCCAGCGATGGGGGGTCCAGAATTACCAGATCAAACCTGGGCCCCGGCGGCTGATTGAGCCACACAAATGCGTCGGCCTGAACGAGTTCGTGCCGGCATGAGGTCACGGAGGCATTCGCTGCGTTAAGGGCGAAATTTCGTTTGGCGCCAGCAAGGGCATGCGCGCTGAGGTCGAGGTCGGTCACCGAGCGGGCTCCACCGCGCGCCGCGTAGAGTGAAAAGCCACCAGAAAAGCTGAAGCCGTTCAAGACGGCGCGTCCGCGCGCCAGGGATTCCACCTGCCGCCGGTTTTCGCGCTGGTCGAAGAAGAATCCGGTCTTTTGCCCGTGCAACACGTCGGCTTCGAAGCGCAAGCCTGTTTCCAGGAAAGTGACCGGCCCACGCAGTGGTGGCCCCTTTAGAACTTCTCCATCCGCCTTCCCAAACCGGTGCTTGGCCTGCTCTTGGATATTGCGACCGAGCCGGAGGACTATTCGCTCCGGACACAAGCGCCCGGTGATTAACCCGGTAATCTCCTCCAGACGCGGCAGCCAGGCAGCGGTGTAAAGTTTCAGCACCAGGGTCCGGTGATAGCGATCCAACACCAGGCCCGGCCAGCCATCGCTTTCCCCGTTAATCCACCGGAAACCGGTGGTTTGCTCGTCAAACAAGCCCTGCCTGGCTTCCAACGCGTTAGTGAGCCTCTCAGCCCACCAATCGCGATCAATGGCCCGGGGCTTCCCCACATGCAGCACACGAACGCGAATGGGCGAGTCCGGATCGAACAAACCTGTTGCCAGGAATTGGTCCTTGCGGTCGTAGATGACGGCCAGTTCGCCGGCTCGCCCCGCACGATTCTGGTCCCGAATGCTGTCGGCAAACAGCCACGGATGGCGCGAGCGCAAAACCGACTCCGCCACTGCGGAAACCCGCAGGCGGAGCCGCGACACTCTTGTCTGCTCTTGTGATTCGTCCGTTCTCAACTCTCGCGCCAAGCGAGCTCAGGCCGTTGCGGGAGGGAGGCCATCACTCTGCTTAGAATCTGGCTCCTGATTAGTCGGCTGACTATCTAACGGTTTCCTTTGGACTGAACTGCCAGCTTGCGCTGAACCGCGGCTAAGACCACCTCTGTCGCAGCCTCGACGGTCAGTTCGGCTGTGTTGACGGTCAGGTCCTGGTTCAAAGGGTTACCGACGTCTTGCTTGAAGTGCCGACGAGCCAAAGTCCTTCGCTCGTGATCAGAGCTCTCGACCTCAACCCGCGCGGCCTTCAAGCTCAAGTCCCCCTCGCTGGCAATCCGCCGGACTCGCACCTCGACCGGCGCAACCATCCGCGCCCGCAAACCAAACTGACTGGGCAAGACGTACTCCGCTCCGCGGCCGACAATGACCACATCGCCCTGGTGACCCAGCGTGAGAAGAATCTGGTGCAAGTGGGCCAGGTAGCCGGCTGTCTCCATGGGCTGAGGGTCCAAAAGCCGTGCAACGGCATCCTGGATGGTTGTGCGATCACGCTCATCCAGGCTTTCGATCAATTCCCGGCGAACATGCGCCTTTTGTGCGATCGCATCCACGATTTCTTTGTCGAAGACTTGCCAGCCCAAGCGCTTGCCAGCCAATTGCGCTACGGCGCTTCCGCCGGCGCCCTTTTCGCGAGAGATGAGCAAATAGGGACCAAAGGACAGCTTGCCCTCCTTGCCCCGCCCCGACCGCTGCTCATGATCTTCCCGGATGTCGTAGGCTCGATAAAGGGCAATTTGCTTTCTGACCACATCTTCAATATCAATCATAACAAATCCTTCCTGTCAGATACCCATCCTATTCCAGGCAGAGTATAACACGAGCTGACTGATAGGGAACTCTTTTAAGTACTTCAGCCTCGCATTCGAGGGCGGGGTGGATTACGTGGCGGACAGCGTGTCTGGCACGAGCGGCAACCTCTTCAAGCTCACGCTGACCCGTTTCTGCGCCTGTGCCCGCATGAGATGCGCAAGCCTTGGCATTTGTAAGGGCCTGACGGCGCTTCGGCCCGCACCCTTTGCTGGTTGTCGAAGTCTCGGGTGACCCCTCCGGCCCAGCTTGGCCTCGCCAAAATAGCCAACCTTTGGCCCCTCACCCAGCGCCGCCCCCCGTCCATTCCCGCGGATAGGTCGCCAGTCTCGCCGGAACCTCGCCGGAACCTCGCCGTAGCACCTCTGATCGGCGATCAGAGGTGCTACGGCGAGGTTCCGGCGAGGTTCCGGCGAGGCCCGCACGCGCTCCGTGGGCGGTGAGCGAGCGTATCGCGGGCGGCCTGAATATGGTTATCTGGCAGCCGCATCACCAAGGTTTCAGCGCATCCCATTGGCACCCAGGCACTTCCGTGACCGACGGTTCTCGGCGCCGCGATGGCGCCAAATCGTTGCTGGGGGTCCAAATCTCTACCCCGGGCTCTGATAGGGTCCGCCCGCCGTGGTGCATGGGGGTTCTGCGGCAATTTTCACAAGCAATCCAGGGGGCACGTTCCACCCTCAACCGGCCGAGGAACAGATACTGGGTCTGGTGCTGGCGATAGATGATTTCAATCGGGGCACCGGAATCGGGCTGGGTTGTGGTTGTCAGCCAGATTCGCCAGAGGTATAATTCGACCATGAAGTTCCGAGTGCTGCTTGAGTACGACGAGCAAGCTGGGCGCTGGTCTGCCGTCTTTCCAGACTTGCCCGGGTGCGCCAGCGCTGGCGATACCGAAGAGGAAGCCGTAGCCAATGCCAAAGAGGCTCTGGCGTTGTGGTTTGATTCCACTCCCGTGGACATCCCGAAGAACGGCAAGCTCCTCGAAGTCGCCTTGCCTTGAGTCACCGCTTTCCTGTCTGCAACGCCAATGATGTCGTCCGGGTTCTCCGGAAGCATGGCTTCGCGTGCGTGAGAGTGCGTTCACGTTCCCAATCGTCTGCCCCAAGATATCTCGGCAAGAGAAAAGTATGGCGTTCAACGCCTGGTTTTGGCTGCTGGCTGAGACATCTCGTTGGCGGGCCAGGTCGGTGAGGAACTGCTCCAGCTTCTTCTCGCTGGAAAGGCCTTTGGGCATATCACTCAACGCTGTCATGTAGCGGCGGAGCCAGAAGATGTAAGAATCTTCGGGGGAAAGGGCTTTGTGTTGCCTCCGGATCACTTCGCGCATCCGGCCAATTGCTTGTGATGTATTCATGTTTAATGGGAACAGCTTAGCCAGAGGTGTGGGACAAATGCGGTCCAAGGCTCCCCGGGAAAAAGACAGACATTTTGCCCTTGATATACTAACCAGCCGTCGCATTATTCGGCCGGGCGTCGTTGATAATGAGCAACTTACGCACGAAGAAGCGCGAAGATTCCGGCTGTGGATATACGAACCAGACGGGTGGAGGTCAACGCGAATGAGGCTGATGATCAACAACTTACACCCAAAAGGACCGTGGATGGCCCGAACCTGGATAAGCGACTGGCCGTCGCATAATCATAGTTCGGCATGACATCGCACGCGCCCGCAACTGTCTGCAGCACCAGCCAGACCACGCCGAGGAGTCGCGACGCGTGGCTTTGCGTGGTGGCAATACTTGTAGGCGAGTTGGTCGCGTGGGCACCGTTTTGGGCTGGTGCCCAAGCGAGTCCGACCTTCTCCCGTTGGCTGAAGGGCCCGGTTGGTTCTGCTTTTATGGACTCGCTCCAGGGATGCGTGTGGCTGCTGTCTGCTCTGTGGTTCTCCCGAATCCGATCCATTGGAGGTTTTCTTAGCTCCGTGGGTCTTCGACGCCCGTTGACCCTCTTTGGCTGCTGCGCGGCATGGGTGGCGTTGGGCTTAGCTTTCCTTGACCGCTACGGCGCTTCCAGGGGATGGACCGGAGGAGGCGGACATTGGTATCCGCTCGGTCGTCCACCATTAGCCGCGAGCTGGTGGTTAGCAACCAAGGCAGTCCTGCTAGTCCCGTTCTACGAGGAAGTGGTCATACGCGGTTTCCTTTACCAGGCATTTCGACGCAGCCACGGCGTGCTGCTCAGTACCACCATAATCCTCTGCTTTTCAGCGTTTGTTCATGGGTCAAGTGTATCGCGGTCCCTGTTCACGTTCGGTGTCTTGACCTGTCTTTGCGCGTTGGTTTGCCTCGTGCGCGAATGGACGGGGAGCCTATGGGGTTGCCTGTTGTGTCATGCGGCTTACAATGCGATCCTGTTTCACCTTTGGCTTCCCGCACTCATCATTCTCGCTCTGCTTCTGCCTTTTCTGGCGAGTGGGAGGGCGAGCGAGCGGCCGAGCAGAGCCTTCGCAGTACTGAGCGGGAGTGCCGAACCCAGCGCTTCACCGAATGGCGGCCCGGCTGTGCGCCCAGACGGTTCGGGAGTCGGTGGCGGGCCGCCATCGGTGAGCTGATGCGTTCGCGAGATTGATCAATGCGCAAGAAGAAGCACACCAAAGTAAAGCTCAAAGGCCGCGCTCGCCGCCTGGATGAAGCCCCGGCTTGGGTAGAAAAGCATTGGGGCAAAGCTGCAAACGTGCTTCGGCGCTATCGCAAGCATTTTGCAGTCGATTG
>Ga0224558_1001144_pt1 | contig 28756 bp, 24 predicted proteins | sample 714S32024metaG_FD_180682 | JGI IMG/M metagenome (GOLD analysis project Ga0224558, IMG submission 180682) | Peat soil microbial communities from Stordalen Mire, Sweden - 717 S3 20-24 | ecosystem: Environmental > Terrestrial > Soil > Wetlands > Peat | place: Sweden: Norrbotten County, Stordalen... | reverse complement strand
ACTTCCTCCTGCCCGGCGATCATCTTCAACTGCGCCAGAATGTCGTCGAACTTGACGGCGTGAAAGCTGAAGTGCTGGCAGCGCGAGCGGATGGTCTGGGGAATGTCCTCCGGCTGCGTGGTGGCCATCATGAAGATGACGTGCGCCGGCGGCTCTTCGAGGGTTTTGAGCAAGGCGTTGAAGGCCGCATCGGTGATCTGGTGCGCCTCGTCAAGGATATAAATCTTGTACTTATCGCGCGACGGCGCGTAGCGGGCTGCGTCTCTCAGCTCGCGAATCTCATCGATGCCGCGATTGGTGGCCGCATCAATCTCGATCACGTCCACGGCGTTGCCTTGGCGAATCTCCACACAAGAATCGCAAGCTCCGCAAGGCTCAGGCGTCGGCCGCTCCGCGCTCCCAACCTCGGTGCGGCAGTTCAGCGCCATGGCCACGATGCGCGCGATGGTCGTCTTGCCGATGCCTCTGTGGCCCGAAAAGATGTAGCCATGGGCGATGCGGTTCTGGGTGAGCGCATTGAGCAGGGTCCGTGTGACGTGATCTTGCCCGGCCACGTCGGCAAAGCGCTGCGGACGGTATTTCCTGGCTAGAACCTGATAACCCATGCGTGAACCCGCTCCTTGAGGCCAGCCCGGGAATGCAGGCCGCCTAGACGCGATTGTATCGTTCCGGGCCTGTGGCGGAGAGGTGGAAAATACCCTTTGAAATGCTCCTGAAGACGATTCAGGTCAATGTTGCGCCTGAACCTCCTTAGCGCTGTTCACGGTTTTGGTCTTGCCACGCCCTTTCTTCGCAGCTTTCTTCGCCGCCTTCTTTGCCGCGGCCTTGCGCCGCTTGACCTCTTCTTCCGAGTACATAGTGCCTCTGCAACTAGCCGCTCCGCAATTGCAGACGGCTCCATCTTCATCGCCGTCGTAAAGGCAGTAGTCGTATGTGATTTCCTCGCCGCCGGCGATCTTCTTGATAGCCTTGATCCACACGCGGCCGCCTTTCTCGACGGTCTCGCAGTTGGGGTCGCAACTGTGGTTGATGTACATCGCCGTGCATTGGCCGTCGATAACCACCGAGCCGTCGCCGAGTCCAAACAGGTAGGTGATGCGCGAGTGCTTGTAGGCAGCGTCGGCCTCGGCCCTCGTCAGCAGGGGCCCGGTGTACTCGGCCACGCGCGCGCCTTTGCGGATGGCCGTAGTGGTGTAACAGCCGGAAGCGTGAATAGCGGAGGAGCGGATGATGAGTGCCATGCGAGTGTGCGATGCTTTCTTTGGAGCTGTATGAATCGCATCCTACCATTGCGGGCATGAGGCTATAGAGATGAGACGGTTTTTTCCAGTCGCGCTGGTCGTGGTTGGCTGTCTGGCGATCTGCCTGGCGGTGGCGCCGCGGTCGCTTGCGCAGGCTCCAGCTTCGGGCGATTCAGCAGCAAATGGGCAGAACAAGCCGGCCGCCGAGGGCCAGAAGCCGGCAACAGTCCCGCAATCCAGCACGAATCCCTTTCCCGAGGATACGAGCACGGTCCCGGTGATGCCCTCGAAGGCCACGCCGCCGCTGCCCGAGGGAACCTATTACGGAGGGGACAACGCTGGAATTTCTCTGTCCGGCGATGACTTGGACCCGGTGCGCAGTCCGGACGACCCCGCGCCGGCTCCGGCGAGCGGGCAAAGGGAAGCTTCGAGCTCCAGCCTCTCCGGCCTGGAGAGATTGTTGCCCAGGCCGGAGGACGATCAGCCCGAAAAGAAGAAAAAGCTGCTCTTCAAGGAACCAACCCACGAGGAAGCCGCATCCGAAGACATCACTGTGGGCGGCTATTACCTGCAGACCAAAAACTGGAAAGCGGCTCTTTCGCGCTTCGAGTCCGCGCTGGTGCTGGACCCGGAGAACCCAGAGGTCTATTGGGGCCTGGCCGAGGCGCAGCACCACCTGGGCGATTTTGCCAGCGCAAAGGCGAATTACTTGAAGCTGCTGGACTACGATCCGGACGGTCCACACGGCAAGCAGGCGCGCAAGGAACTGAAAGACCCCGCGATTGCGAATGCGCACAACGCCACGCCCAGCCAGCCTGCGGCAGTGACGCCGTAGTAGGAGCTCTTCGGGAGCTGCTTCTGCAAAGAGAACTCAGTTCAGTATTCTCCGATTTCAGACACTCCGGTAAGCCAAAAATCGCCACGCGCTGGTAGGCTAACACCAGGCATGAACGACAATTTGCATCAGTTGCGCTGTTTTGGATGCGGGGCGCGCATCAGTGGCGCGGAAGCCCAACCGGACTTCCGTTGTGTCCACTGCGGCGACCTCTTTGAAGTGGAATACCCCGGCTGGAGCGAACGCGGCGGCCACGACCGTCCCAATCCCGGCGCGCTCAAATGGCTCTGGCGAGAGCGGCGCTGCTCTTCCGAAGCGTTGGACCGCTCCGGCGTATGGCGATTTCGCGAGCTGCTGCCCATCTTGGAGAATCTTGACAACGCGGTCACTCTCTTCGAGGGCAATACGCCGCTCTACCAACTCAAGCGCGCCGCCAAAGCTCTGGGCATCGAACAGCTTTTCGCCAAGCATCAGGGAATGAATCCCACCGGCTCCTTCAAAGATACGGGCATGACCGCCGCAATGAGCGTGGCCAAAGAGCGCGGCTTCGAGTGGGTAGCCTGCGCATCCACTGGGAATACTTCGGCTGCGATGGCCGCTTATGCCGCGCGTGCCGGGCTGAAGTGCCTCGTGCTGATTCCCGACGGCAAGATCGCCTGGGGCAAACTCTCGCAGGCTATGGATTACGGCGCGGTGACCTGCCAGTTGAAGGCCGATTTCGACGGCTGCCTTCGCTTGCTGACGCAGATTGTGAAAGAAGCGCCCATCTATCTGCTCAACTCAGTGAATCCTTACCGGCTGGAGGGGCAAAAGACGCCGGCCTTCGAGATTGCCGAGGCCTTCGATTGGAATGTGCCCGATCATCTGATTGTGCCCGGCGGGAATCTGGGCAACAGTTCGGCGCTGGGCAAGGGCTTCCGCGAGCTGCGCGAGCTGGGGCTCGTGACGCGAATGCCGAAGATCTCCGTGGTACAGGCTGCGGGGGCAAATCCCCTGGTGCGCAGCTTCAAGGAGCATCAAGCCTCCGCGCTGGAGCCGGTGGAAGCGCACACCCGCGCTACCGCCATTCGCATCGGCAATCCGGCCTCATGGCGCAAGGCCGTACGCGTTATTCAGGAGAGCGGCGGCTGGTGCCTGGATGTGACCGAAGCCGAAATCGCCATTGCCAAGGCCGAGCTGGGCGCTGAGGGACTGGGCTGCGAGCCTGCCTCCGCCGTCACGCTGGCAGGGCTGAAGAAGCTGCGCGCCGAGGGCAAAATCGCATCCAGCGAAACGGTGGTTCTGGTGCTGACCGGTCACACGCTCAAGGACGCCGACTACACCATCGACTTCCATCGCGGAACCCTGCTGAAAGAAGAAGAGGCCGCGGGTCTGGAAACGAAGATTGCGGGTCTGCAGCGCAACGCGGTGGCTGTGGAGGCCACGCCGGCTGCGGTTCTGGCAGCGATGAAGGGCAGGGCGGGATGAGTGAAAGTATGAGTGCCAATCCTGGCAAGTTCCGGCTGCGCCTTCCGGCCACTTCGGCTAATCTCGGACCAGGCTTCGACGCCGCGGCTGTGGCCCTTGATTTCTACTTGGATGTTGAGGCCGAGCCGGCTACGAAGTTTTCCATCTCCGCAACAGGCCGCGACCGGGAGCAATGTTCCCGGCTTGAGGACAATCTCATTCTCGGGGTTTACAAAGACCTGCTTGTTGGCAACGCGCGGCCGGTCATTCCTCTGGCGATTCGCATGGCGAACGATATTCCATTGGGGATGGGTTGCGGCTCATCGGCGGCCGGACGGCTTACGGCAATTGCCCTAGCCGTTCATTTTGGCCGGCTCGAATGGAGTTCTGAGCGGATTGTGGAGGAGGCTGCAGTACTCGAAGGCCATCCTGACAACGCCGCCGCCTGCTGGCTGGGCGGGTTTGTCACAACCGCCAGCGAAGGAAGAACAGTCCACGTGGCACGCGTCGAGCCCCCGGCCGAGTGGCGGGCCATCGTGGTTTTGCCCACTGAGCCTTTGGCTACAAGCAAGGCGCGCGCTGCGCTGCCCGCAACCTACTCTCGCGCCGATGTGGTAGCCAACATTCAATCCGTGTCGCTGCTGGGGCTGGCTTTTGCACAGGCGCGCAGCGATCTGCTGCGCATAGCCATGCGAGACTGCATTCATCAGCCTTATCGCGCAGCCATCTGTCCATTGCTCACTCGCCTGTTGCCGCTGGCTGGAGAACATGGCATTCTGGGCGCGGCTCTGAGCGGCGCCGGTCCCTCGGTGTTGGTAATCGTAGGCAACGAGGAGCGTGTGCCAGAGGCTACTGCTGCAATCCAAGGGGCGCTTGAAGGCTTGATGGAGCCGGAACTCAAGGTCTGCCGGTTTGAGTCAACAGGCGCAAGCCAGTTATTTTGAGGCGGCGCGGCCGACCAAGGCACTGACCGATCACACTCGGTTCATACCTGCTTAGCACCCTTATTGACCGATGTCACGAAGTCGCCCCTGCCGCGGGTAAGGTATCGTTTTGTGCGTAATTTTACGCAGAAATGTTACTTTTTGTGATTCAATTTGCCGCGGATACGTTACTTCTTTTGTTACTCAAGATTACTTGCTTTTTACCCCTGGAACTCCTAAATTCGCTCCGTGGGCAGTTCTGGGGGAGGGCTGCTCTAGCGCCTGTGGTCCTTTATAGGACCACGGGCGCTTTTGTTTGCTCTTAACACGAATGAACTATTTTATTTACCGCAGCTTACAAGGAGCTTTGGCATTTCTCGATCTTTCTGGCTTTGGTTGCCGTTGATCGTAAAGGCGCGGTTTGCGACTTTGCCGCCTGCTGCCGCATCTCATGAAAGCCCGGTTACCGTTACAATTGAAGGACGCAATGACCGTAAGGAGAATCATGGCTGGATTGGGAGTTCTGGAAGTTAGCGATGCAACGTTCGACCAGGAGGTGCTCCAAAGCGAGCAGCCGGTTCTGGTGGATTTCTGGGCCACATGGTGCGGTCCCTGCAAGGCCATCGGGCCGATCGTCGAGGGCGTGGCCGCAACTTATGCCGGCAAGCTGAAGGTGATTAAGGTGAATGTGGACGAGAACGGTGCAACTCCGTCGCGCTACGGCATTCGCGGCATTCCGGCTCTCTTGTTTTTCAAGGGTGGCAAAGTGACCGACCAGATCGTCGGCTTTGTTCCTCAGGACGTGATAGACGAGAAGATCCAGCGTCTGCTGGCGTAACGTCTACGTTATTGCATCTACCGATGTGCAGCAGCGAAAGGCCCGGCGGGTGTGCCGGGCCTTTCGCTTTTTTCAAAGGCGGCGAACTGTGAGGGCAGGTTACCGGTACTTGCGCAGTACGCCCAGCACACGGCCCTGAATGGCCACCTGCGCGGCGGGAACATAGATGGGATCCATCTCCACGTTGGCCGGTTGCAGCCGCACCCGATTGCCCTCTGTGTAAAAGCGTTTCAGCGTAGTCTCGGAGCCATGCACCAGCGCCACCACGATCTCGCCTTGGCGCGCGGTGCGCGTGCGCTCCACCAACACGTAATCTCCGCTGATGATGTGCTCATCGCGCATCGAGTCTCCGCGCACCTCGAGGGCAAAGACATCCCGGTTGCCCACCACATCATGCAGCGAGATGCTTTCCTCGGTCTGCATTGCTTCAACGGGAAATCCTGCGGCGATGCGCCCCACAAGCTGCAGCCGGTCGCTTGCGCGGGTGCGCGTCCCCGGCGGCAGAACGTCAATGGAGCGGCTGCGGTTATGCACGCGGTCCAGCAACCCCTTCTTTTCGAGGTTGGTAATGTGCTTATGCACCGTTGCCAGGCTCTTCAGCCCCATGCCGCGCGCAATCTCTTCGAACGACGGTGAGTAGCCGTTGCGCGTTACAAACGACTCCAGGAAGTCGAGAATCTCTTTTTGCCTTCGAGTAACAGCCATGCGCGAATTATAGCGAATAAAAAGCGAACCGTGTCAACTCTTTTTTCGTCTTTTTTTCGGTCACTGCGCAAACTGGCTTCTGAAGACCGCCTTCACATGCTCCAGACGCTTGCGCAACGCCTCCGCCTCTTCCGGTAAACCAAGATCCTCGGCGTGCCCGATGGCCGCGTAGAAATAGTCCTTGGCATCACGGTAGTAGTCGTTTGCATCCCGGAAGGAGTGCGCCTCATACATACCGTCGTATGCCTTCTCCGCCTCTTGTTTACAGCTTGCAAGGTAGTTCAGTTTTGATTGCCGCTCTTCTTCCGTCATCTTCCAACTCCACGGCCGGGGCGTCGCGGGCCTCCTTCACAAGATAGCTCAGGACTGCCCGCGTGTGCCTTTCAACTTGCTCATCCGGCGCAAATTCTCCTACCCTGTGAGGCCCGTCAACACGACGCTCAGGATTCCCAACCGTCGCAGCAATGCGGTTTGTGTGCAGAACGCCTTATTCCCAGCTAATGCAAAGCGCAAGAACTGCCGATACTCAAGTGTGATCTGCCTGCATTGCGATTGTTTGCGGGCCACAGCTCTTCGAGGCCAAATGATCTCGATAAAACAGTACCTTGACCAGACGCAAACGGAGCCCAACGGGCACAATGAGCCGGAGACCAAGGCTCTTCTGCCGGTTACCGTAGCTGCGTACCGTTCCGCGTTGGTGGAGATGGGTAACTGCGGCCTGAACGCCTGTCCGGCTCTGGGCAGGGAATTGAAGCTGGGTCTGGGCGAACTAAGTGAGAAGCTCTGCAAGGAAATCTCCTGCGAAACGGTTAAAGAGACAGAAACCGGAGTGCGAGAGCAACTGCAGGGCTGGGGCCGGCGCACGGCCATGCACTACCGGCAACAGACCAGCGAGGTGAAGGAGATACTGCTGGTGATGGCCCGCACCGCCGAGTCCGTGGGTGAACGAGACCAGCGCTGTGCCCAGCAAATTACAGAGGTCACCACGCGGCTCAAAGGCATCGCCAATCTTGAAGACTTGACTGAGATTCGGGAGTCGATCAGGCAGAGCGCCTCGGAATTAAAGACCTCGATCGACAGGATGACTGCCGAAGGCAAGGACGCAATCGACAAGCTCAAGGCTGAAGTCACGACCTATAAGACCAGGCTGGAAGAGGCCGAAGAGATTGCCTCACGCGATGCTCTCACCGGCCTCGGCAGCCGTCTGGCCGTGGAAGCCAAGATCGAGCAATCGCTCCATGCCGACGTTCCATTTTGCGTCGCCATCATCGACATTGACGAGTTCAAACGGGTGAATGACAAATATGGTCATCTGGTTGGCGATGAGTTGCTGAAGCAGTTTGCCACAGAGCTGCGATCCGTGTGCCGTTCCACAGACACCATCGGGCGGTGGGGCGGCGATGAGTTCATCCTCATGCTGCATTGCGGCGTCGCAGAAGCCACAGCGCAGATTGACCGGCTGCGGAAATGGGTGTGCGGAAACTACACGGTTCAGGCAAGCTCCGTCCCCGCAAAACTGCGGGTAGACGCCTCCATCGGCCTGGCGGAACGGCTGGCCGACGAGACGATGAAGGAGCTAGTCGAGCGCGCCGACGCCGAGATGTACCGCGATAAAGCGGCCTCGCGGAGGAACAAGAACCAGCGTGCGTGATCCGTTGCCGCGGGCTGAAAGCGCCTTGGCCGCTCGCGCCATATCAGGTTAAAGTAGCGACCCGGCCCTTAATCCCGGACGCCGAGGCACGCCTCCATTTCGGGAACTCCCTCCTCTCAGTGCCGATTCTGGAATCGCCTCTCGTCCTTTTTTCTTTCCAATCTTGAGTTCCGTACCTCCTCGAAGGATGGTTAAGAGGTGCCGTCTCTTAGCGCGCGCTAAGCCGGGCGGATGGGATGCGAGACAGGCGCCGCGAGTTGAGGACGCCGACGTAAAGAAAGGTTGCCATGAGGTTATTAATCGCCGAAGACGACAAGGCGCTGGGATTGTTTCTGAGCCGCGGCTTAGAGGCCGACGGGCATCGTGTCCGTCTGGCTTACGATGGAGCCTCCGCAGTAGAGGCATTTCGTCAGGAGATGCCCGATCTGACCATTCTGGATCTCAACTTGCCGATCAAGGACGGCGAGCAGGTGCTCGAAGAAGTTCGCGCAATGGATGCGGATCTGCCGGTGCTGGTGCTGACTGCCCGGCAGGAGGTAGAGACGCGCATTCGCTGTCTCGACCTCGGGGCTGACGACCTGATGATCAAGCCCTTCAGCCTGCACGAACTGCGGGCTCGATGCCGGGCGCTGTTGCGCCGCAAGCGCGAGGCGCGTCTGTTGCTGCGCGCCGGTAATCTCGAACTGGACCGGCTGGAGCACACCGCCCGCCGCGCAGGCCAGTCGATCATCCTCACCAATAAGGAATTCGCCCTGCTCGAACACCTGATGCTCAATCGCGGCCAGTGTGTCTCGCGGGTCGAGTTGCTGGACTCGGTCTGGAATCTGGAGCCGACGCAGACCACCAACATCGTGGATGTCTACGTCAACTACCTGCGCCGCAAGCTCAAGGATCCGCCTCCGGGGCAACTGATCCGCACGGTTCGCGGGCAAGGTTACACGGTGCCGCAGGAAGCCGAGCTTGCGCTCTCCGCCTTGGCCGTGCTTCCCGTGCCGGCGATTGCGCCGTCCGCAGCTGCTCCGGTTTTTGAAGCGCACTGATTTTTGGCTCATTGCAACCCATCGACCTTCAGGAGAATTTTCATGGTGACCGTTCCCGTTTCCACTCTGCCCTTCGCCAACCGCGTTCGTACGCGCACAGCGCTTGTGGCCAGCGCTGATCGCAGCTTCCGTCAGCGGCTTTCCGAGACTCTTACCGGCCTGCGCTGGCAGGTGCGCGAGGCCGAAGGCGGCGCCCAGGCATGGGCGGAGGCAGAGGCTGCGACCCCGGAAGCTGTTATCGTCGACTCGTGGCTCCCCGATCTCGACCTGGCCGAGTTTCTCAAGGACTTCCGCGCATTTTTTCCCGAAGTGGACCTGGTGACCACGAGCGGCTCCATCGCGCAAGAGAGCCCGCGCGGGCCTTACCGCCAGGAGCTGCTCTATGCTCTGCGCCGCACGCAGGACAACGACACGGCGATCTGGAATGCTGCTCCGGCGCTCAACAAATTGAACCCGCCGATCGATCCCAGGCATGCCGGTCCGTGGCCGGTTCCCGCGCTGTCCGCCGCTGCTCCGCCGGCTTTTCCTCCGCAGAGCGTTTCACCAGCCGCAGTGCATCCTCAGCCCACCGCTCCAAAATCATTGCCCATCGTAGTGACTCTGCCCGTCGCCAGAATCGAGCCCAAGTCATGCGAGCGGCTGCCGGATTTGATTGGCAACGCGCCCTGCATGCTCGATGTCAGCCGCCGTGTCCGGCTGGTGGCTCCGCGCGCGACCCCGGTATTGATCGAAGGGCCAACCGGCTCAGGCAAGGAACTGGTGGCCGAGGCCCTGCACCGGCTCTCGACGCGCAGCCGCAAGCCGTTTGTCACCATCAACTGCGCTGCGATTCCCGAGGCGTTACTGGAGGCCGAGCTATTCGGCCACACTCGCGGCGCTTTCACCGGAGCGGTACAGGGGCGCGTCGGCCGGATTGAGGCGGCCGACGGAGGCACGCTGTTTTTGGATGAGATCGGCGAGATGCCGCTGGGGCTGCAATCCAAGCTGCTGCGCTTTGTCGAGTGCGGCGAGTTGCAGCGCGTGGGCGACAACGAAACTGTCAAAGTGGATGTGCGCATCATTGCCGCCACGCACCAGGCGCTGGCCCAACAGGCCCAGAACGGCGGTTTCCGCGCTGACCTTTACTATCGGCTGGCTGTCTTCCTTATTCGCACTCCGTCGCTGGCCGAGCATACCGAAGATCTGCCGCTGCTGGTCAACCACTTCCTAGCGCGCATGGGCCGCGAGGCTCCGGTCAAGCGGCTCGACGAGGAAGCTCTGGCCAAGCTCACCGGCCACGACTGGCCGGGCAATGTCCGGGAACTCGAACACGTGCTGGAACGGGCCGCTATTCTGGCCGGCGAAGAGGCCGTCGTCACCGCGCGGGAGATCGACTTCGGGCTAACGATCAACTGACCACGCTCCTTGTGGCAACCCTAAGCGTTGACGCCGGGTCAATTGGGCTGATTAACAAGCCGGCAGGAGGGAGAATTAGATGGAGATGCAGGTTGAAACCCAGCTCAGCGACCAGATTGCTCGCTACCTGGATCTGGCGACCAGCGCGGCCAAGCTGACCGCGGCCAACATGGCCAATATCGATACCCCCGGCTATCGGGCAGTGGGCATGGACTTCGAGGCCGAGATGCGGGAGGCGATGACGGACGTGGACAAGGGCCGCGCTGCCCGACCGGTGCGCGTCAAGGCCGTGGACGGCTTGATAGCGAGGCCCGACGGCAACAACGTCTCCATGGACCGCGAAGGCCTGAACCTGGCCGAGGCGCAACTGAGATTCAAAACCGGTGTGGCGCTGCTCCACCAGGAGTACCAGCGCACCATGGACGCTATTCATGCTGATAGCAAGTAGGCCGCAAAGCAACTTGCAGGATTCAGCTGGAAGCAGGAGGACAGTATGAACCTGTTTGCGATGATGGAAACTTCGGGCAGCGCCATGCAGGCCGAGCGGATGCGGGCCGAGGTGGTGGCAGCCAATATGGCCAACGCCGAGACGACCCGCACTGCGACAGGCGGTCCTTACCGCCGGCAGCATGTCGTCTTTGCCGCTAATTCCGGCAATCCGGAGTTTGCCGACACGTTGAACGATGCTTCGGGAACCTCGGCTTCTGAAAGTCTTGGCTCGGCGTCTCTGCCTCAACTCCCATTGAGTCTGAACAGCGCGCTGAATGGGGTCCTGAACGGCTCAGGATCGGCGTCGGGCGTGCATGTAGCGGCAGTGGTCGAGGACACTTCTCCTCCGCTCAAGCGCTATGACCCCGGGCATCCGGATGCGGGACCGGATGGGTATGTTTCATTTCCCGACATTAACCCTCTCACAGAGATGGTGGACCTGATGGGGGCGACACGTGCTTATGGCCTAAATAGCTCCGCTGTACAGGCCGAGAAGGGCATGATCGCGTCGGCATTGGAGATCGCCAAGTCGTGATCGGCAGCGTTTTGCCGAGGCATCGCTAACCAACGGAAGCAGCAGGGAGGAACCATGATACCCGCAATCAACCCCATGACCGCCGCAACGCAGGCGCTGCAGGGACTTTCCGGAGCCGGCGCGCAAACGGCCGCAACTTCGACCGGCGGCTCGGGCACGACGGCAAGCCCGTTTTCCGATCTGCTGACCGATGCTGTTGGCCAGGTGAATCAACTTGAGGAACAGGCGCGCACAGCTGTGTCCGGACTAATGACCGGCTCCGGCGTGGACGTGCATCAGGCGATGATTGCTACTCAAAAGGCAAACATGACCTTTGAGTTGGCGCTGGCGGTGCGCAACAAAGCTGTTCAGGCCTACCAGCAAGTCATCGGAATGCAATTTTAACGGAACTGGCGGGCAGATATTAGCCTGTGGCCAGGAATTTACGTTGTGGCGAGTGACTGACGACTGACCACTGTTCATTGAAAACAGCAGGACACGGAGACCATGGCCACCGGAACACAGTTGGAGAAGAGCGCGCCATTGATGCACGGGCAACCCCAGTTGACCGACCGGCTGGCCGGTCTCTGGGGCCGGGCGAGGGTCGGCTGGGCCGGGATGCAGCCGGCGCAGCGCGGCTGGATGCTGGTGGCGGCTCTGCTGCTGGCGGCGCTGGTTGGAGGCTTGTTCTGGTATGGTCTGCGGCCCGACTGGCGCATCCTTTATGCGGATATGGACCCGGAGGATGTGCGCCAGGCTGGCCAGGTTCTCTCGCAGGCACAGATTCCCTTTGAGCTCTCTGCCAACGGTGCCGGCATCATGGTGCCTGCCGCGCAACTGGACAAGGCGCGGCTGTTGACCGCAGCCAAAGGCCTGAAGAGCGGGCGGCTGGGCTTTGAAATCTTCGACAAACCCAACTGGGTAGGATCGGAATTCGACGAACAGGTCAACTACCAGCGCGCGCTCGAAGGAGAGCTGGAGCACACCGTTGGCTCGCTTTCTGACGTTGAATCGGCGCGCGTCCATCTGGTGATGCCCCATGATTCTCTCTTTCGCGAGGCGGAGCGGCCGGCGAAGGCTTCGGTGGTACTCAAACTCCGCCATCGTTCTCTGGCTGACGGTGAACCGGAGGCGATTCGCAACCTGGTGGCCTCGGCCGTCGACGGGTTGACGCCGGATCGCGTGGTGCTGGTGGATGCGGCCGGCAACCTGCCGCTGGGGCCCAAGACAGCTGAAGCGATGCAGTTGAGCGCCGAACAGGCCCTGGAAGAAAAACTGATCGCCACTCTGGAGCCGGTCACCGGCGCGGGCAACGTACGCGCCTCAGTGACCCTGGACTACGACCCGGCGGCGACCGATGAGACCCAGGAGAGCTACGACCCGGATCAGACGGTGACACTGTCGATGCAACGCACCGAGCAATCCTCCGGTGCGCAACCGGTAGCTGCCGGCGTTCCCGGCACCGCCTCCAACGCTCCCAACTCGCAGGCCCTGCCCGTTTATCCGCAGCAGACCAGTGGAACGCAGAACGCCAAAAGCGAGTCCGGAACCTACGGAGCCTCGAAGACGGTCCGGCATGTGATCGAAGGCCCGGGGAGAGTGCGGCGGCTGACCGCGGCCATTGTGGTGAACGACCGGCTGCTTGAGCCCGCGTCCAAGAGCAAGGCGGCGCAATGGCAGCCCCGCTCGCCCGAAGAGTTGCGCAATCTGACGGCGCTGGCGCAGGCTGCGGTGGGTTTCGACGTTGCGCGCGGCGACCTGCTGCAGGTCGAGGATCTGGCCTTCGAGGAAAACCGCTTGCAGCAGCCGGTCTCGCTGCCCACCCAATTGCTGGCCACGGCCGAGGGTTCGCCGGTTTTGATCAAATACGCTGCCATTCTGACAGGCATTCTGGTGGTGGTGGCCTTTGGGGTGCGTCCCGCCCTGCGCCATGCCCGGTTCGCGCCTGGGCCGGCGGTCAAAGCAGGGGTCAGGGAGTTGCCGGGCCATGCCGAGGTTGCGGAACCACGCGTATTCCGCCCGCCCGAGCCGGTCGAGGTAGACCCCGAGCGGCTCAGGGCACAGGAGATCTTTGAACAGGTGACCGGCCATCTCAAGCGCGAGCCTACGCAAAGTTCCCGGCTGTTGCAGAGCTGGATTCACTCCGACTAAGAGACCATGAGTTTCACGCTACAGGGAAAGGGCCGAGATTTTGTCCGAGCAGGGAAGCCAAAGCGGAGCATTACGACGCCAGCAGTCGGCGAACATGAGCGGCGTGCGCAAGGCGGCTGTTCTGCTGGTGGCCGTGGGCGAGGAGTCGGCCAAGGAGATTCTGCGCGCTCTACCGGAGGTGGACGTGCAGCGGCTCACCGAAGAACTGGCCGACCTGCGCGGCATCACGCCGGAGGTCTCTGCCGGAATACTGGAGGAGTTCTGGGAACTCCTGGAGACCCAGAACTTCATGACCCACGGCGGGCTCGACTACGCCAGCCGGTTACTGATAGAGACCTTCGGCAAGGCGCGCGCCGACGATCTGCTGATGCTGGTGCGCCGTTCGCAAGAGGAGGCCCAGGGCAATCTGGCCAAGCTGCAGCGCACCGATCCCCAGCAGTTGGGCAAGCTGCTCGACAGCGAACATCCGCAGACCATCGCTCTGGTGCTGGCCCACCTCGATCCGCGCCGCGCCTCAATGGTGCTGGACAATCTGAGCGAGGATCACAAAGTCCTCTCCATCCAGCGGCTGGCCGAGATGCGCCAGTTTTCGCCCGAGATGGCGCAAAAGGTGGCGCACATTCTGCACCGCCGCCTGGAAAATGTGGGAGACACGGCGCGCAAGAGCTACTCCGGCTTCAAGGCGGTGGCCGACCTGCTGAACCGGCTCAATGCAGAGGAGTCGAAGAAGATACTCGAGACCATCGAGGATGGGCAGCCGGAGTTGGCTCTCTCCATTCGCAACCTGATGTTTACCTTTGAGGACCTGGTGACTGTGCCTCCGGCCACCATCCGCGAGATTGTCTCCGGCGTGGACAAGCGGCAACTGGCGCTCGCCCTGCGCGGCGCCAAAGACGACCTGCGCGCCCAAATCTTCAAATCCATGAGTTCGCGGGCCGTCGAGATGCTGAAGGAAGACATGGAGGTTCTCGGTCCGGTACGCTCCCGCGAGGTGGCGCAGGCTCAACAAGAGATTCTCAACCTGGCAAGGCGTCTCGAAGCCGAGGGCAAAGTCATTCTCAAGCTGGAAACCGGCGACGAGATGCTGGCGTGAAAAGTGGCTCGTGAACCGTGAACAGTGGACAGCTTTCGGTCGTTAGTGCTTTTACTGATCACTGACCACTTAGGGGAGGAAATTCTTGCAACAGGCGGAATCGGCAACGGGAACGGGCGCTGCGACGCGCATCGAGGTCTTCGATTACCTCGCTGGCCCCGATGCGCCTCCTTTGCCGGAGTGGACTGGGTGGGCCAATGCGGAAGATGCCGGAATGAGCGTGAGCAGGGCTGGCGCTACGCCCGTCAGGAATGCGGAGGCCGAGGCCATCGAGACCCGGCTGCGTGTTGAGTTCGACGCACGGCTCGTCGAAGAGAAACGCCGCGCCTTCGAGGCGGGCAGCGAGCAAGGTCGCCAGGCGGAGCGCGAGGCGCAGAACGGGTCCCAGGCTGCGGCCCAACAGCAGCGGGCACAGCAAGCCGCCGAACTCATCGAGAGCTTTACCCAGGAGCGAGACCGTTATATGGGTGCGGTCGAGCACGAGGTAGTGAAGCTGGCGCTGGCTGTCGCAGCGCGCATTCTGCGGCGCGAGGCGCAGATGGATCCATTGCTGCTAACCGGAGCGGTCAGGGTGGCGCTGGGACAACTCTCTGGATCGACCCAGGCGCGGCTGCGCGTGCCTGAGGCTGAGTTTGAATTATGGCGCGAAGCTATCGCGCTTGTGCCCAATCTTGCCATAAGACCAACTGTAAGTGCGGGCGAAGGAATGCGGTTGGGAGACTGCGTGATTGAGACCGAGCTGGGCTTGGTGGATCTGGGGATTCGCGCGCAGTTGGGAGAGATTGAGCGGGGCTTCTTTGACCGCGTCGGCCGCGTTGCCTCCGCCCATTCAAGTCCCAGTGCTGCCGAGCCCGCTGTGGCCGCCGGTAAAACAGGCGGGGAGAGTGGCGTATGACTCAGAGGCTGGAGCGTTATTTTGGCAGGCTTGAGCGCGGCCAGCCCTGGCGCTGGTGTGGGCAGGTGCTCGAATCGGTGGGCCAGACGATCGAGTCGGCGGGGCCACTGGCATCGGTTGGTGAATGCTGTGAGATTCACGACCAGTTCGGCCGCGCGCACCTTGCCGAGGTGATTGGTTTTCGCGGCGCCAATGTGCTGTCCATGCCGGTCGAGAGCACGGAGGGAATCCGCTACGGAAATCGTGTGGAGGCCTTGAATGTCCACCCCGAAATCGAGGTGGGGCCGGCGCTGATGGGCAGGGTACTGAATGCGCTGGGTGAACCTATCGATGAGGGCCGTCCGCCAGCCGTCTTCCGGTCGCTGCCGTTGGAGGGGGTGGTGAGGCCGCCGCTGGACCGTACGCCGATTCGCATCCCGCTGGGCACCGGAATTCGCGTTCTCGACTCGCTTCTGACAGTGGGCCGCGGCCAGCGAGTAGGCATCTTCGGCGGCTCGGGCGTCGGCAAAAGTACGCTCATCGGCATGATGACCCGCAACACCGAGGCGGATGTGACAGTGGTGGGCCTGGTGGGGGAACGGGGCCGCGAGGTAGGCGAGTTTCTTGAGGATTCTCTGGGTGGTGAAGGCCGTGCGCGCTCGGTGGTGGTGGTTTCCACCTCCGACCAGTCGCCGCTGATGCGCATGAGAGCGGCCTTGTCGGCCACCACAATCGCCGAATTCTTTGCCGCGCAGGGCAAGCACGTGCTGCTGGTGCTGGATTCGCTGACGCGCTTTGCCATGGCCGCTCGTGAGATTGGCTTGGCTGCCGGAGAGCCTCCCACGGCCAAAGGGTACACGCCTTCTGTTTTCAGCCGCCTCGCCCGGCTGGTCGAGCGCGCAGGGCAATTCCGTGTGGGCTCGATTACCGCCTTCTATACCGTATTGATGGAAGGCGATGACCAGCAGGACCCATTGGTGGACGCGGTTCGGTCGCTGCTCGACGGCCATGTGGTGCTTTCGCGTGTGCTGGCTGCGGAAGGGTGGTATCCGCCCATCGAAGTGCTGGACTCGATCAGCCGGCTGATGCCGGTTGTTACCCAGCCGGCGCATCGTGAGCATGCCGCGCTGGTGCGCCGGCTGATGGCCGTTTATGCGCGCAGCGAAGACCTGGTGCGCATAGGAGCCTACAAGCAGGGCGCTGATCCTGATCTGGACCGCGCGCTGCGCGCCCGTGGAGCGATGCGGGCTTTCATGACCCAGGACTCGCGCGAGCAGGTCCGCTTTGCAGAGTGTGTACGCCGGTTGGCCCAGCTAGCCGGGGAGGTGTGAGCCATGGCCGTTTCGCGCGCGTTGCGCCGCTTGTTGCGCATCCGGGATCTTCAAGAGGAACAGAGCCGGCTGGTTCTGGAGTCCGCGCTGGGCGAGTTGCATCGTCTGGAGAACGCCATGACGGCGACCTTCGTGCGAGATCGCCAGGGCCGTAGCCTGGTGCAGGCCAGCGCACGAACCGGCGAACTGCCGGACCGGCTCGCCGGTCTCGATGAGACGCGCGCGGCCAGTCGCCATGCCGCCGCGCTCATGCCCAGAATCGACGCCATGGGAGAAGAAGTCGCAGGACTGCGCCAGGAATTTCTCTCGAAGAGGGTGGAGCGCCGCCAGGCTGAAACCTTGATTCAGGAGACCGAGGCGCGGAATGCGATCGAGAGCAGCCGCCGCAGCCAGCAGACGCTCGACGACTGGTACGGCTCGCGTCTGCGGGGTAATGGCAGCGGTGCCCGAGCCGATGGTGAACCCGTTCCGCTTCGCGCTACAGAGCTTGTCTCTCAGACGAATGACACCTCCGAAAAGGCCATCGACAGGGATGCATGCGTTGCAGGGAAATCTTGAGGAAAAATCCATGCAGAGTGGACCTCGGCTTCCTGAAAGGGGATTGCCGGTTCCATTTGTGACAATGCTCTAACCCGCAGCCCATGCCTTTGGCACGCCTTCTGCTATATCCCTCCGCATGACCGTTGCCGCCGCCATCGAGATTGGAACAGGGGGAACTCACACGCCGGGCCTGAACAAGGCACAGGGCGCGGCGCAAGGCTCTGGGTTGGCTACGGTGGCGAATCAAGGTTTGTTGCAGCCGATTGCTTCTGGCACGGAGAGCTTTCGCGCTGGCTGGCAATCGCTGCTGGCCTCGCTGGGCACTGGTGCGGAAGGTTTCAGCGAGACCGGGGCCGCAGGAAATCAAGGGACCACTTCCGCTGAACCGGCTCTGGCTGAAGCTGCTGGAAAATCCTCCGTTTCAACTTCGACTCCAGCTGCCGGTGCAGACTTGAGGCAGGAAACAGAGAAGGTAACTGGGCCTGCGAGCGCGGGGTTGAAGTTGTCTCAGGTTGACGCCCGGACAGGAGCCTCCGCGGCCCGATCAATTACAGACGTAACAAAGACAGCCTCAAGCAGAACAGAGGAGAACAAAACGTCGGCCAATCGGGAGCCCGAATCGGCCAGCGGTTCGCGGCCGACCCATTCCGTAAAGGCTGCCGCGCCGGAGGTTGCCGCAGCCGCATCGTTGCCAGGGCTGGTCACGGCGACTGTGGCGACTTTCCCGCAGGCTTTGCCAGTAGCTGCTGTCGCCACCCAAATTGCGCAGGGCGCTGATTCACGGACGCAATCCACTCATACGGAAACCTCTGCTGACCCGTTTATTGATCCGCCAACCGAGTTTGCTTCGGCCTCCTTCAGTTCGCATCCGCCGAATCCGGAACGTCCCAATGGGGTTGGCGGAACGGCAAGTGCATCCGTACAAGAGGCTGTCAAAGGAGCCGAAGCGCCTTCAGAGCAAGGGGAAGCCTCGCCCGTCCGCAGCTTAAGCGGCTCATCTGGCCCAACCCTCGGCGAAACGGAAGCTTCGACTGCGGGTGGAGGCGCAGCGCCGGCCCAGGAACCGCTTCAGCCTCTCACTTCCAGCGCCAACCTGACGAAACCGCTGGCGACCAGTCAAGCCCCGCCTCAGACGCCGGCACTGGACCAAAGCGAGATTCCGACACAACTGGGGAATCGAGGAGCGAACGTACTTCCGGTTGTGATGGACAGCGACGGTTTGAATCCTTTGCCAATAGCCGCCAACGCCAACGCCGCCCCATCCGGCGAGCACTCGGCCGTGTCCCGAATTCAAGGCAAGCCTGGAACAGCCAGCGAGAAAAAGCTCTCGGCCTCCGATCCATTGCAGTCTACGCGTGGAACCGGCAAATTTGATTCGGCTCAGCATGGAAATCGCATCATGCAAGGGCAGTCTTCCGGCACCGCCGTGGATGCGTCCACGACGGCGCGTGCAGTCGCTGGCGCGGGCGGAGCTGCGAGCACTGCTGAAGGGTTGGCGCCTCGTGCGCCTGCCGCGACAGGCGAGCCAGATTCCCGCGAAGCTTTCGCAACCCTCGATGCAGGAGGAGCAACTGGGAAGCCGACCTGGATTCATGCCGGGGCGCAGCGTGCCGAAGCAGGTTTTCAAGACCCGGCCCTGGGTTGGGTCGGCGTCCGCGCGGATATGGGCGGAGGCGGGGTTCATGCCGAGCTCGTGGCTGGGTCCGCCGATGCGGCCCAGACGTTGGGCGGCCACCTAGCAGGCTTGAACGCCTATCTTGCCGAACACCACACGCCGGTCGAAACGCTCACGCTGACTTCTCCCGATAGCGGGTCGTCGGGGTTGGGCAGCGGCAAGGGCTCGGGAGATGGGATGCAGCAAGGGACAGGGCATGAAACCGGGCAAGGGGCGACGCAAGGCGCCGATTCCCGTGAGCAATTCGCTTCGTCAGCGACACCAGAGTTGCCGGTATGGTCTGTTGGCCGGGACGGAAGCGCACAAACAGCAACGCAGGACGGCAATCACATTTCGGTAATGGCCTGAAGGGCAGAAACACGGAAAACGGACCGCAGAAGAACGCAAGTAGGAACAGAAATGAGCAAGGAGACAAAATGGCAGCGGCAATCTTGAATCACCACATGACGGCGGCGCAGGCTCTTTCAAGCAAAGCCGCAGCGCCCGCAGCGGCAGCCGCAAGCAGCACTACCGCCAGGGCGGATGCAACCAGCAACGCGAGCAGCGCAAGCAGCGACTCGGCCACCATCTCGGCCAACGACTTTCTTACCCTGCTGGTGACTGAGATGCAGAACCAGGATCCAACCGCCGACACCGACCCCAACGAGTACATCAACCAGTTGGTGAACGTGAACAGTCTGGAGCAACTGATCTCGATCAACCAGACGTTGACGACGGATCTCGGCAGCTCCACCGCCGATGCTAGCGGCAGTACTGCCTCCGCTCAGGCCAGCGGCGCAAGCGCAGAGGCGAAATCGTCCTCGTCCGGCGCAGCGACAACCCTTCCTGGCGCCCTGAGTACGGCGGCGGCGCAATTGGCTCCCGGCAATCTCGGTATTCCCGCGCCCAATGCCGCGGCCCAGAGCGTGGCTGAGGCCCTTAGTGGCCGGCCACGCGTGCAGTAGCGATTCTGCGGACTTACAGCAGCCCGCAAAGCCTGTTTATCCGCCGGCCGCCAAGGCCCGCGCCAACCGCAGATGCAGTCGAGAGGAGATTCACCATGCCCAACTTTGACATCCCACTCAGCGGACTCAACGCCGATTCGACAGCGCTGAACACCATTGCCAACAATTTGTCCAACATGAACACCACAGCCTTCAAGGCGCAGACGACAAACTTCAGCGACCTGTTTTACCAGCAGGTGGGCACGGCCGGATCGGGAGATGAGATTCAACAGGGAACAGGCGTGCAGGTCGCGTCCAACAGCACCGACTTTACCGGCGGCACAGTCTCTTCAACCGGCATCTCGACCGATGCCGCGATTGACGGCACAGGCTTCTTTGTCCTCGACAGCGGAGACGGCAGCCAACTCTACACGCGCGACGGCAACTTTCAGTTGAGTTCAAATGGGACGCTTGAGTCCACCGGCGGCCAGGCGGTCATGGGCTATTCCGCAACCAACGGCGTGATCAATACTAGCGGCGCTTTGAGCGATATTGTGATTCCGACTGGGCAAGTGATGGCGCCTTCGGCGACGACCACCTTCAGCATGACGCAAAATCTCGACTCCGCGTCCGCTGTGGGCGCCACCGCCTCCGGTCCGGTCACGGTCTATGACTCGCTGGGCAATAGTTACGTTGGCACGGTGAACTACACCAAGACCGGAACCAACTCCTGGTCTTACAACATCTCCATGCCTGACACGCTTACACCCGGCTCAGCGACTGCGGGCGGGGTCACAACGGTCAACTATGACTTTGGGGCAAGCGGCGGCACGCTGGCCACCGTCGATGCAGGAACAAACCTGACGATTACTGCGCCGGCTACAGCGGGCGGCACGGCAACCACCGCGCTGCCGACGTTCTCCGGCTCTCCTGAGACGGTGGCCGACTATGTGACAGATCTGAATACCGCGCTGGGAGCGGCCGGCATCACTGTTGGCGCGGGTGGTGTAACGGTTTCATCGACAGCAGCCGGTGTGTTGACGATCTCCGGCGCGAATATCTCCACCAGCGGAAGTGTGATTCAGGATCCGGTGGGCACCAACACTACGGGGACGCTGACCTTCAATTCCAGTGGCAGTCTGGTCAACCCGGCCGGAGATGTGAGCGGAATCAGCTTCGCCGGGCTCTCCGACGGAGCAGCGACGATGAACATGACCTGGGATGTGCTGGGAAGCGCCGGTACCGGGAACATCAGCCAGACCGCTGCCGCCAATTCAACTTCGTCTCCCAGCCAGAACGGATATGCGAGCGGCGAGTATCAGAGCTTTACCATCGGTTCCAACGGCACCGTCTCGGCAACTTACTCGAATGGTCAGAGCCAGAACGTGGGACAAATAGCACTGGCCACAGTAAGCAACGAGCAGGGACTATCCGACGTAGGCTCGACCGAGTACCAGGCTACCGCCGCCTCGGGCCTCGCCTCCGTAGGCGTGGCCGGGTCGGGTGGGCTCGGCACGCTCCAGGGAAGCTCTTTAGAGGCTTCCAACGTCAACATCTCCGCCGAGTTCTCCGACCTGATCGTTGCGCAGCGCGCCTTTGAGGCCAACTCCAAGGCGGTAACCACCTTTGACACCATCACGCAGGAAACCATCAACATGATTCACTAAGCCCCGGCATATTGAGAACAAAGGCTGCGCACATTCTAAAGGGGATAAGAACACGAATAGCCAACTGGAGGGAGGAGTACGGAAGGTCTGTCGTACATTGGTCGCACAATTAGTCTGATCCGGCAATGAATAGCCGCCTCTCCAGCACATGAAAAAGAACCCCACCTCCATGAATATGGATCGGAGATGGGGTTCTTTTTCGGTTTTAATCAAGAGTTCACCTAACAGGACATGTATCCCGATTCACCGCCCCCCGTAAAGACGAATGCCCCACCTTTTTCATGGCCTCAACGGTATCATCCCTTCTTGAACCTTTGATGCGCGTCACCGCGGCCAAAGCGAATGATGTCAATCCAACTTTAGTCGGATTCAAGTTGCATATCGGACGGCGTAAGATGCGAATCGTTGGTTCCAGAAGCGCTCATTGGTTCTCCACCATGTGATATACGAGTCGGTGTGGAAAGCAAAGTTCAGAAGAACTGAAGACTGGGAGCGCCGTATGCGTGTTTTGAAAGGTATGTGAGTTATGCGTTCTCGTGCGATATCTTTATTTCTGTTCGTCTTTGCTAGCGGCTTGTGCGCGCAGCCACCTGCCAATCGCTTGGTTTTTGACGCAACGGCTCCCAATGACGCGCCCATGCCTGTTCCATCCCTGCTTGGCAGTAATCATGCTCCTAATGGAAGTACGATCACAGTCAATAGCCAGTATCTGATGCGAGACGGCAAACCTTGGATCCCGGTAATGGGCGAGTTTCACTTCACGCGCTACCCAGAGGCATATTGGGAAGAAGAGATTCTCAAGATGAAGGCCAGCGGCGTTGATATCATCTCAACCTATGTTTTCTGGATTCATCACGAAGAGATTGAAGGCCAGTTCGATTGGAGCGGCCAGCGAGACTTGAGAAAATTTGCCGAACTGTGCGCCAGGCACGGAATGTTGCTCTATCCGCGCATCGGTCCCTGGGACCACGGCGAGGTTCGCAACGGCGGGCTGCCTGACTGGGTGCTCAAGAAGAGTGCGGTGCGCTCCAATGACCCTGTTTATCTTGCCGAGGTGAAACAGTTCTATGCGCAGATCGGCCAACAGCTTCATGGGCTTCTATGGAAGGACGGCGGGCCCGTGATCGGCATTCAAATAGAAAATGAGTATGCGCTCAATGGCCCGGGGCAGGGGCGGCAACATCTGGCTGCTCTCAAACAAATGGCGATCGACAGCGGCCTCGACGTTCCACTGTACACGGTAACAGGTTGGGACAATGCAGTCGTTCCCATAAATATGTTTCTGCCCGCCTATGGTGGAGGCTATCCCGACGCTCCCTGGGATACCGGCACCGGCGTTCTTCCTCCGGCCGCAATATATTCTTTTCTCTTTGGCAGTCGAGTGGCCGCCAATATGGGAGCGATTGGCGGCAACTCCGCAGCCGGCAGCCGGCACGACGACGAACTGCGCGCCGAAACTCCATTCCTGACCGCAGAAGTTGGAGGCGGCAATCAGGACACCTATCACCGCAGGCCGGTGCTGGCCGTGGGCGACGTGGCGGCGACGATTCCCGTGATGATCGGTTCGGGGGTCAATCTCCTCGGCTATTACATGTACCAGGGCGGAGAGAATCCCGACGGGAAGTTGACTACGCTCCAGGAGTCGCAACGCACCGGTTATCCAACCGACGTTCCTGTAAAGGGCTACGACTTTCAGGCGCCTCTAGGTGAGTTTGGCCAGATGAATGCGACGTTGCGGGAGTTGAAGCTGGACCACTACTTTCTCCAGGACTTCGGCGCTCAGTTGGCTTCGGAGCGTGTCATCGCACCAACACCGCGCCCCGCGGGGCCGGCGGATACATCCATTTTGAGGGCTTCGGCGCGCATTGACGGACAGCGTGGCTTTCTGTTTGTGAACAATTACATCCGGGAGCGGGAGCTTCCTTCGCGGCCCGGCACTCAGTTTGAAATTCGAGTCACCGGCCAGACGTTACTCGTTCCGGCCATGCCTATTACCATTCCGGCCAACAGTTACTTCTATTGGCCAGTGAACCTGGACCTAGATGGTGTCATGCTGCGCTATGCAACCGCCCAACCCATTCTGAAGATTAAGTTTGGCGGCGAGACATATGCCTTCTTCAAGTCAATCTCGGGCATTGCCGCGGAGTTTGCGTTTCCGGCGGCAAACCGTTCGGCGGTCCACCTGGAGCGAGGCATGTTTTCCGAGGCAAACAGCACATTGACAGTGCGAGACCTCGAGCCGGGTCCGAGTACTGTAATTACGATTCACGGTATCAGTGGCATTACGCACATAGTGCTCCTCAGTGTGGAGCAGGCAGAAGATCTTTGGAGAGTGAACTTCGAGGGGAACGACCAACTTGTGCTAACCAAGGCACAGGTCTATAGCGATGGATCGCATATTATCCTGCGCCAGATAGGCAAATCATTCTTTGACGCCGCGTTCTTTCCTGCCGGCACCTTCACCGCCTCTAATGCAACGGCCGAAGCCGGGGTAAGCAAGCAGACGGGGCTCTTCCAATTACTGAATCTGCGTGAACCAGAGCGAAAGGTCGCGCTCCAGTTAGTGCAGACGCGGGCAATGGGCAAGGCGCCCTCGCCAGTTTTCGGCCCGGCACTGTCGTGGCGGCATGAAGCCGTGATCATGGCGCCAGATGACTCCAGCTTTAGTCAAGCAGGCGAATGGAGAATTGTAATTCCTCAAGGCGCGCTTGAAGGACTCAGCGATCTCTACCTCGGAGTGCATTATCAGGGCGATGAGGCGCGTTTTCTAAATGGCGGCCATCTGCTCACCGATAACTTTTTTAATGGGACAGACTGGCAAATCGGACTGAAACGGTTTCTTCCGGATTCGGCCTCAGCTACATTTTTGCTTCAGGTTTTGCCGCTGTGCCAGCAAGCCCATATCTTCTTTGAACCAGGCAAGAAGCCTAGGTTCAACAGTGACGGCCAAGCGGGAGTTCTGGATTCAGTTGAAGCTCTTCCCGAGTACGAGGTTGACTTGTCAAGATGATGCTTTGCTTATCGCCAGGCCACCGCTCTATTCGGTGATATGTTGGATGCGGCGAAAACAACGTATGCTCGCCGCCGCATGGCCATCAGTGTTGGCGAAGCCGCCTTACAGATGGATCAGTCCCCGCTGCAGCGCTATCACTACGGCCTGGGTACGGTCACTGGCGTTCAGGCGCCCCAGGATGACGCTTACGTGGCATTTCACTGTAGCCTCGGTTATACCCAGATTGTTGGCAATCTCTCTATTGGACTTGCCTGTTGCCATCAGTCCGAGCACCTCGCGTTCGCGGTTGCTGAGGCTTGAGTCAGGCATGCGCGAGGCCAGCGCCTGAGACATTGTCGGAGGCAGATACCGGCCGCCGGCGTGAACTCGCTTTACCGCGTTGACCAGCATCTCCTGGGGCATGCCCTTAACCAGGTAGCCGGTGGCTCCCGCCTCCATAGCCTGGAAAATGTCTTCGTCGCCTGCGTAAGTAGTGAGCACAATAAACCGGGCCTTGGGGGACTGGCTGCGAATACGGCGAATGGTCTCGACGCCGCTGATACCGGGCAGTCGCAAATCCATGAGGGTGATGTCCGGGAGGTGGAGCGCGTGCAACGCAATCGCTTCTTCCCCGCTGCCGGCCTGGGCCACCGTCTCCATCTCCTTGCTGGACGCAATGAGTGCCGTGATCCCAACCCGCATAATCGGGTGATCATCGACAACAAGGATGCGGATCGGCGCCATAAGCGGATTATAGGGCGTGGAAGACATTATGCTCGGTTCTGGCGCGGAGACTGTTGAATTCCCGTGCATCATATTGCGATGGCTGTGCGAGGAATCCTTAGCCGCACACAGGTTCCCTTCAGAGGGGCGCTCTCAATCTCGAATTTTCCGTTGAACTGGTGAACTCTCTCCTGCATCCCACACAGACCGAAGTGCTCATCGGAGAAGGCTTTCGCGGCGTCGAACCCTTGCCCGTCGTCCTTTATAGTCAACGAAAGAGACTCGTCGGCGTAGGAGAGCTCCGTTTCAATCTGTTGCGCGTGCCCGTGCAAGATCGCGTTAAATACCGCTTCCCGGGCCACCATCATGAGTTCATGCGTGGCAGGCAGGGCGATGGCAAATGGCTTCCCAAGCAGACGATAAACCATCTCCACGCCATGTTCCCGGCCAATTCGTTCTGCCATGCGCTGCAGTGCAATTTCCAGATCGACGAGTGCATGCTCCTCTCCACGCAGATTCCACACTGCCTGCCGTGCCTCATCTACTGTTGCGCGAACTTGCGTGGCAGCATAGTCGATCAAGTGTGACCTTGACTCATTGTCGACCTCACCGCTTGACGCGGCCTCGAGCAGCGCGGATATGCTTACGCAGCCCTGGATGAGCGTGTCGTGCATCTCGCGCGCCAGCCTCGTCCGCTCCGCCAACACTGCCTTGAAGCGGTCGTGAATCTGTTTCATCCGGACCTGGTACGCAAAGACAGATAGCAGCGCCGCGAACAGCACGCAGATAGCCACAAACCACTGCGTCCGGTAGAAATAGGGTCTTTTGATCAATCCAATCGAGGCGCGGGCCTCATGAGCCGGATCGTCCGTCTCCCAGGCCTCCACAAGAAATGTGTAGTTGCCTGCGGGAAGATTGGTGTAGGTAGCCAGCCGCTGCTGCGCGCTTGCGTAGGTCCAGGTCCGGTCATAGCCGTCGAGTTTATAGCGAAAGCGAAGTCCTTCCTGCGAGCGCAGCAACACCGGCTCATACCCAATCTCCAAGCGGCTACTGCTTGCATCCAAAGTCAGTTTTCCGGTCAGCGGGGCCGGGCGTCCATCAACCGAAACGGCGTCGATATTCAGGTTGGGGAAGAACGGATGCTCCAGCTCATCCGGGCGAATACTCCACAACCCTTGGCTGGTGGGAAACCACGCTTCGCCGCTGCCGGTCATAGCCCCCGCCGGTTGCGTTCCTCCATAAAACTGTGTGGGCTTGCCGCCCTCATCGGCGCGAAAGATGCGCAACGAGAGAAGCTGTTGCGGGTCGATGGCCTGTGCATCCAGTTCGGCACGGTTCAGCAGCATCACTCCCGAGGGACCGCTGACCCAAAAATGGCCCTTCTTATCTTCGAGAATGGAATAGATACTGTCGCTGGCCAGCCCGTTGGCCGTAGTGAAGTGGGATAGCTGGTCATTGCGATAGCGATAAAGTCCATGGGCGCGTGTGCCGATCCAGATTCCACCATCCACGTCCTGATGGAGCGCCCACACCTTCTCGTCGCCCAACGCGGCGGTCATCGCGTCGTGATTGAATTCTCCATTCTTGTACTGGCTCAACCCATGCTCGGTGCCTATCCAGATGGTCCCATCCCGATCTTCCAGGAGCGAACGGATACTGTTATAAACCAGTCCATTCTGCGCAGTGAAGTTATGAATACCTCCCTGATCGAGGCGACTCACTCCGTTATCGGTCCCAATCCAAAGAGAGCCATCTTTGGATTCGAGAAAGACGCGCACAAAATTGTTCACCAGGCCTTCGTGTGTAGTGAAGTGCGTGGTTCCCTGGGCGGAATGATGATAGACGCCGCCGCCGTCGGTCCCGACCCAAAGCGATCCATCCCGGCTGCGCAGCACATTGCGAACCCGTACCTCACCCATCTCTGGAAATCTGAACGGCGCAGCATGGCCGTCTTGCACATGTACCAACTGATTAGAAGCGGCCCACAGCGAACCGTCTGTATCCAAAGTGACCGTTCCGAAATCCGAGTCGGCAGCTTCGGATAGGGCCAGAACGCGCACCGGCGTACGGCTGAGGCGCATCATGCCGGCCTGGGTTCCTAACCACAGATCGCGGTCGGAATCGGCAAAGATGGAGAGCACGGTGTTACTAATCAGGGGCGAGGGCGCCTTCAGGCGGGTAACGCGATTGCCGCGAATCCTGAAGATTCCCGCACCGATAGCGCCGGCCCACAACTCACCGTTGGGCGCCTCTCGCAGGGATCGGATGGTGCCGGAAACCTCGGGCACCGGCGCGAAACGGTCCTGTCCCGGCAGCAGCCGGTAAAGCCCGCCGACCGTCCCCACCCAGATCACTCCGTCAGAGGTCTGGAGAAAGGATTTCACCTTATTCTTGCTGTCGCTGCCCGGCAGCGAATACTCGCGAGTTTTACCGTCCTTGAGCGAGTAAAGGCGCGCTCCGCCCACCCAAATGCGGCCGGAACGGTCTTCCATCACGGCATGAACGTTGAAGACGGGCAGGCCAAGTGGTTTGTCAGCGCGTTCCAGGCTGCCGTTCCTGGCCCAGAACAGGCCGTCGTCGGTGGCAACCCACAGCAGGCCATTGTGGTCTTCGGCCAGCGCGCGCACAAAGTCGGCAGCCTGGCCTTGCGCGACGGGATAGGCATGAAAGGCGCCATTCTGCCACTCGATCAAACCGCTGCCGTCGGTGCCGATCCACAGGCGGCCATCGCGACCGGCCAGCAGGCAAAAGACGCTGTTCTCTCCGAAGGCAGGCGTATTCTCATGGGCAAAGAGGCGGAAGCGCGCCCCATCAAAACGCAACAGACCGCCGCTGGTTCCCACCCAAAGGTAGCCGTCCTGAGTCTGTGCGAAGGCTTGCACAGTCTCCTCCGGCAAACCATCCTGCGACTGCCAGGAGCGAATCGTGTAGTTCCACTCCTCGTTCCCCGCGGTGAGCGACTCGGCCGCCGATGGCCGCGCCCGCGCGCTTGCAAAAGCCGGCGCAAGCGCTCCAAGCGCAGCCAAAAGAAGCCCGCAAAGCAGCAGAGAGTTTCCGCGCGAAGATGGCTTGACCGTCAACATACGTCCCCAACCATTATCTCTGGGTGCCCCATCCTTGCCACGTATTTGTTTTTGTGGCAAGGGTGGGATACGCAACACTCAACTCGGCGCGAAAAAAGGCCCGGACGATCCTCATCGCCCGGGCCTCAGGTTAAGGTGTGAAATCAGAAGGTCAAGCGGAGCGCGCCTTGGAAGACACGAGGCTGACTGTTCGTGCCGGTGATTATGCCAAAAACAGTTGGGCCCTGATTAACGGTGGACGCCGGGTTGGAGAAGCTCGGATGGTTGGTGGCGTTGAAGGCATCCCAGCGGAACTGGAAGGTCTTTCCTTGCGTCAGAGCCCAGTTCTTCATGATCGATGCATCGATGCCAAAGACGCCCGGTCCCCAGTAGGCGTTCTTGCCCGTGTCGCCGAAACCGCACCATCCCGGCGTTTGGTCGTTACAGGAGACGGGAAGGGTGAAGGCTGCTGGGTTGAAGTAGCCTTTGCTCGGATTAGTCCAATCCCAGTGGCTGCCCTTGCCCATGTTGTTGGCCACGCCCGAAGCGAAATCGGCGCGGTTATTCCACATGCCGACTCCGGGGTCCGTACCCCACTGGCCAATCGAGAACGGGCTGCCCTTCTGGAAGGTGATGATGCCGCTCAAC
>Ga0224558_1001143_pt1 | contig 28810 bp, 27 predicted proteins | sample 714S32024metaG_FD_180682 | JGI IMG/M metagenome (GOLD analysis project Ga0224558, IMG submission 180682) | Peat soil microbial communities from Stordalen Mire, Sweden - 717 S3 20-24 | ecosystem: Environmental > Terrestrial > Soil > Wetlands > Peat | place: Sweden: Norrbotten County, Stordalen... | reverse complement strand
CGCCACCCCGGTTTGCGATCGGTAGGCTGAACCAGGAATCCGAGCATGTAGTAAGAGCGGGAGTCGTCGATGGCTTCGGAAAGGCAGCCCGTCAGATCGTTGGACTCCAGGCAGGCGTTGCCGCCGGTGGCGTCGGAGAATTCGCGCATACGAATGTCGAGGGCAGACGCGGGTCCGCGACGAGCCGGGTTTCTGGTCCAGTCCAGCAGGCGAATAGGGTAGACGGAAATGTTGGAGTCCGTGAGGCTCTTCCACATTCGGTGAAGGCTGGCGGCGTAGGGGCTCGACTCCCAAACCGCGCCCTCGGCTACGAGGTCGGGAACGTAGCCGGCGGCAAAGATCATGGCCTTGCGTCCGGGAACACCGAGATAGGCCTGAGCGATGTCGCGAAGCTGCCAGATGGTGCTGAAGACCCGGTTTTCCCGGGCCATGATGGTCTCCGCCCCAATGGGCAGCTTCTTCAGGGCCTCGATCATGGCATTTGTGTCCGTGGTGAACGGTTGAACCAGCTTGAGGCCTTTGCTGGTAATGCAGACGAGCGAGACCGGCTGGTTGGCTACCACGCCCTTGTTTAGAAATTTGATGAAGTCTTCTTTGCCGTCGGTCCGTTGCAACGGACTGGTGTTCAGAAGATCGAGAACGAGGATGGTAAGGCGCAGCTCGTTCGCATTGTTGTAAGCGAAATTGGAATAGCCTTGATCGAAGATTGCGGAGGGTGTGGCGCCGACGACGGGCGAGTGGAATTCCTCGAAGAGTGAAATCGCCTGCGGCTTGCCGTTTTCTTCCAGCCTGAATGCGTCCTTCGACAGACCCTCGACGGGCTTGCCTTTCCTGCCCTTGACAACGACGGGCACGAAAACCAAATCGGCTTGCGCCCTGAAGGTAGCGACGGCGGGGCTTGAGGCACTGGCTTGCGGTTCTGCCGGCTCTTGAGGATCAGACGTTTGCTGCGCGGAAAGAATGGCGGAACAGAGAAAAAATGTGAGGAGCGCGTTCAGGGGGACGACGAACCGCGAATTTACTGCACAACGAATCACCTGGGATCTCCTTTTTGACCACAACAGACGGGTGCCATTGTCCCCCCAATCTCTGCTGGCCATCAGAAGGTTTGACCGCATATTTAGCTGATGGCTGTGAGGATTCTATCGTACAGTTGCCATTATCAAGGCGATTACCCTCAGAACTCCGCATGTCTTTTTCATCACATCCGACCTGTGAGCGCCATCACAGACTTCCCACCCGCACCGGTACGACAATGTTCCCAGATTGGGGCAGCCAGGCGCATGTCCGTCACCCACGACGGCCCGCGAAGCTGCCCCAAAGCCATTTTCAGCGCTGTTTTGCAGCTAAGTCCTTATTCCGGAATATTTTGCAAATAAGTCCTTTGCGCTCTAGATTTTGGCGTCTCGACAGCCCCTAACCCTATGATTCCAGTAGCCGGGGGGGGAGGGGGTAGTGGTAAACACGCGTTAATAACTTAATAGTTAACAGGAAGAAAATACAGGCTCTAGCGCCTAAGGATTGTACTTGGGTTAGACTGCTCCTTCTTACCAACAGGAGCAAACCAATGTCGAAGTTGATCGTACGTTTTCTTGCCATTCTCGGCGCTCTGTGGCTGATCGGAATGGTCATCGTGCTGGTGGCGGTGATCGGCGTGAAGGGGAAGGTTCCATCCAAGACCATTCTCGAAGCCAATTTCGAGCAGCCGTTCCTGGAGGACGCGCCGGAGACGCCGACGGCGCAGTTGATGCTGATTGATCGTCAGACGCTGCGCGACGTGGTGGACGCGATTGATCGGGGAGCGAGCGACGATCGCGTCGTCGGCATGATTGCCAGGATCGGCGCGGCTCGCATGGGAATGGCACAGACGCAGGAAATTCGCGATGCCGTCCTGAGATTTCGCGCGCACAAGAAATTTGCGGTCGCATACTCGGAAACCTTTGGTGAGTTTGGTCCGGGCAACGGCGCTTACTACCTGGCGACGGCGTTTGACCACATCTATCTGCAGCCCTCGGGCGACGTCGGACTGACGGGCGTCATCCTGGAGTCGTCATTCATCAAGGGGACGCTCTCCAAGCTGGGCATGACTTTTCACGGCGATCACCGCTACGAATACAAGAATGCGCTCAACTTCTACACCGACACCAAGTACACGGGACCATACAAGGAAGCGATGACCGCAATCATGACTTCATGGTTCAACCAGATGAAGGACGGCATTTGCCAGGCGCGGCAGATCGCGCCGGAGAAATTCCAGGCCGTGGTGGATGCGGGGCCTTATCTGGGCAAAGAAGCAGTTACGGCGAAACTGGTGGACGCGGTTGCCTATCGCGACGAGGTCTACGGCGACGTAAAGAGCAAGGCGGGCGACGGAGCGGAACTGCTCTACCTGGATAAATACTTGGACCGCGCCGGGCGTCCGCACGATCGTGGGAAGAAGGTGGCGCTGGTGTTCGGGGTGGGCGACGTTACCCGCGGCAAGAGCGATTACGATCCCGTCGAAGGCAGCCAGAATATGGGTTCGGATACGGTGGCGGCCGCGATTCGAGCGGCGGCGGAAGACAGCAGCGTGAAGGCTATCTTATTTCGTGTGGATAGTCCGGGCGGTTCGTATGTTGCCTCTGACGCGATCTGGAGGGAAGTGGTGCGGGCGCGACAGGCGGGCAAACCGGTGATCGTTTCGATGGGAAATCTGGCCGGGTCGGGCGGATACTTTGTGGCCATGGCGGCCGACAAAATCGTTGCCGAGCCGGGAACCATCACGGCCTCGATCGGGGTGCTGGGCGGGAAGATGCTGACCAGCGGGCTGTGGGACAAAGTTGGGCTTTCCTGGGACGAAGTGCACCAGGGCGAGAACGCCACCATGTTCACCGGAACGCACGATTACACGCCCGCCGAATGGGGACGATTCCAGGCTTGGCTCGACCGGGTGTATGTGGACTTCACGGGTAAGGTTGCCGATGGGCGCAAGCTGCCTAAGGAAAAGGTGCTGGAGATTGCGAAGGGACGGATCTGGTCGGGCCAGGATGCGAAGAACCTGGGGTTGGTGGATGAGCTCGGCGGCTATGATACGGCGCTGAAACTGGCGAAGAAAGCGGCGGGAGTTCCTGAAGGCGACGACGTCAAGATCGTGGTCTATCCGCGGCCGAAGACTTTTTTCCAGAGCGTGATTGAGCGCCGGGGCCCGGATAACAGCGATAAGGAAGCCGTAGGGCAAACGCTGGCGCGGATTCTACAGGTGGTGCAGCCAGTGGCGCGTCAGCTGGACGCGGCTGGGATCAAGGGGAAGGATGCGGATCAGGACGATGTGCTGCGGATGACTGCAGTACCCAGTACCCAGTAGCCAGTCTGGTTGTGGGGTTTCTGGGTACTGGGTACTGGCAACTGGGTACTTACAACCCCAGCTTCTTTACTTCATCGTTGTAATACTTGCGGTAGAGGATCGACCATTCCTCCGAGCCCTCGATGATGGTACGGCGCTGGCTTTCGATTTTCTGGCGGGCGGCCTGGTCGATGCGGGCTTCCTGCATGAGGAGGTCTTCGAGAATCTTGCGGACTTCGAGGCGGATGGTGTTGCGGTCCTCGATGAAGTCGACCTCGTCCATTTCGGCTAAGGCGTCGGTGACAACGTGGGCGAGTTTGTTGACTTTGTCGCGGCTCAATCGCACGGCGGGGGCTCCAGGGCGTCCTCCAGTTCCAGCTAAAGAACAGCCTTGTATTTTTTGACCAGCTCGGTCTTCACCTTGCGGAACATTTCCTGGTAATTGGCGCCGGTCTTCTGCATTTCTTCGGAATAGGCTTCGAGGATGACGCGCACCTCGTCGTTAATGCGGTCCTCGAGGGCCAGCTCGTCGAGCAGAGCGGCGTGCACCTTCTCGGTAAGAGCAGGCACCGCCTTGGTCTCGACGAGACCGCCTGCCACCAGTTTCCTGGAAACTTCGCGGGCCAGATAGCCCACATATTCTCTGGAAAAGAGCATGATAAAAGCGCTTTTTTGTAAGCAGAGAGTTTAACACAACGAAGCCAGTCGTTGGTCGCTGGTCGTTAGTCGTTCGCACCCGAGTCAACTCGCATCGACAGGCCGAAGGCAACATTCCCGCAGAAAGGGTTGGCCAACGACTAACGACTAGCGACCAACGACCGCCCTCGGCCGGGCAGTGGCGGTGAGTGGGGCCAAGCCTTACAATGATGGAACTCCATGTCTCCTAACCCAATGTCTCCACATCCAGACGACCTGACGGGAATGAAAGAAGATATGACGGCCTTCATTGAGGGTCTGGGCATGCGCCGCTTCTTTGGCTATGTCGAGTGCGAAGAGGTTCCCAGCGTGCTGTGGGACTCGGGACAGAATCCGGATGGCTGGAAGGATTTCGTGGAACTGGCCAAGTCGACGGGAGCGCCCTTCCTGACCATGCATTCCTGGGCGCTCAACCGCGAAGAGTTGGAGCGCTTGTCGCAGCAGCTGGCCGACAGCGATTACAAAAGCGACGAAGATATGGAAGAAAGCCGCTGGCTGAAGGGCTACGTGGGGAAGACCGGGTTCGTGCAGCTCGGATGGGCGTATCAGGGATGCGTCTTCGTCTATGAAGCGGGCACGGAATGGTACGAACATTATCAGCAGCTGCGCGAACTGGCGGACGATGCCGGCGGATTCATGATCGATGAGCCGGACCAGGACGAGGAGCGGTAAGGCAGGTCTCAGGTGTCAGGTCTTAGGTGTCAGGTCTCAGGCCTCAGAAAACCTTGTACGGTCCATCCGCAGTTTTCCCAAGACCTGAGACCTGAGACCTAAGACCTGACACCTGAAAGATGCGATGGATCGCCAATCCGGGGAATTCTCCAAAAGCCAGGGTCCTCGAAGCTGCGCTGCATGATTCCAATCTGAAAATCTCTCCGTCTGCTTTGCCCGTGCTTGCCGATTTGCTCGTCGGCCGTGGGATTGACGAGCCGGAGGCGGCTGCCCGTTTTCTTTCGCCTGCGCTTGGCGACCTCCATCACCCGCTGCGGATGAGCGGGATGAAGTCCGCTCTTGATCGGCTGGAAGCGGCGGTAGAAGGCAAAGAGAAAATTCTCATTTACGGCGACTACGACGTGGACGGCACGACGGCGATCGTCATTCTCAAGACGGCAATCGAGCTTTGCGGCGGGGCGGCTGACTTTCACATTCCGCACCGCATCCGCGAAGGCTATGGCATGCGCGACGAGGTGATCGAGCGCGCCGCTGCCGATGGCGTGCGGCTGATCATCAGCGTGGATACTGGCATCCGCGCGTTCGACGCGGCCCGAACTGCGCGGCGCACCGGAGTGGACCTGATCGTCACCGATCATCACCTGCCGGGGACGGGCGGGGTTCCGCAAGCGCTGGCCGTGGTTAATCCCAACCAGGAGGGATGCGATTATCCCTGCAAATATTTGTGCGGCGCGGGCGTGGCGTTCAAGTTGGCCCAGGGATTGATGCAGCGGCGACTGGATGCGAAAGATCAGTCGCGCCTGCTGATGTCGTTCATGAAAGTCGTGGCCATCGCGACCATCGCCGATGCCGTCCCATTGCTGGGCGAGAATCGGGTGTTTGCGAAGCTGGGTTTGCAGGGGTTGCGTCGCCCGGTGAACGTCGGGCTGAAGGCTCTGCTGGAAGTTGCGAAGCTGGGCGACGGACGGGCGCTGACCGCGACCGAAGTGGCCTTCCGCATCGCGCCTCGCCTGAATGCTGCCGGACGCATGGACGTGGCTCGCGACGTGGTGGATCTTTTCAACGAGAAAGACATGGAGCGCGCGCGGAAGATTGCCGGCCGGCTTGATCAGTTGAACGCCGAGCGGCAGGAAGAAGAGCGGCGCATCATGGACAGCATCGAGCACCGGCTGGAAGAAGAGCCCGCGCTGCGCGAAGCGTATTGCGTGGTGGTGGATGGCGACGGCTGGCATCGCGGCGTGATTGGCATTACCGCTTCACGGGTGGTGGAACGGCACGGGCGGCCTACGCTCGTCATCTCGTGTGAGGGCGACGAAGCGCACGGCTCGGGACGATCGATCCCGGCGTTTCATCTGCTGCATGCGATTGAATCGTGCCACGAGCTGTTTTCGCGTTATGGCGGACACGCGCACGCGGTGGGGTTTGCGCTGCCCAGCGCCAACGTGGAGAAACTGCGCGCGCATCTGGATGGCTACGCGCGCGCCCGGCTCACTCCCGCCGATTTCGAACCGCAGCTGGAGTTCGATCGGGAACTGCCCCTGGGAGAGGTTACGCCTGAACTTTACCAGGCGCTGCTTTTGCTGGAACCTTTTGGGATGGAGAATCGGGAGCCCGTTTTCGCGGCGCGAGCGGTACGGCTGATGGCGCCTCCGCAGACGGTGAAAGACAAGCATGTTCGGCTGCGAGTGGCGCCCGCCGTCAATGGCGTAGTTGCGGGTGCGATTGCGGTTTCGGCGGCGACGGCGGTGCGAGACTTCACTCCCCGTTGCCATCCCGATGCGGCGGCGATTCCGAAACGAGATGGGGTGGGGACGGGGCAGAGCCCCTCCGGCACACGATCTTCATCTTTATCTTCGTCTTCCTGGCGCGACAACATCGCGTTCAAAGGGATGGGGTGGGGGATGAAGGAATCCTGCGACCGGTTGCAGTTGCTGGCCGGGGACCGACTGGACATCGCCTACTCTCTCGGCATGAACGACCATCCTGAATTCGGCGGGCTGGAGCTGACTTTGCGCGACGTGGTGCGCTCGCGGTGAGTGCACTGGCTTCTATGACGAGTACTTACCGACAAAAGTGCTGGCCTACCGCCCATTGCGAAAACCGCTAAGCTCCGGCATAATAATGGTTTGTCTGTACCTCGCCGGACTCTTCCGGGCAAAGGATACCGAAGTCTGTGTTAATGATCCGACTGGCGCGCTTTGGGGCGCGCAAACAACCGTATTACCGAGTGGTGGTAATTGAGAAGGAACACGCTCGCAATGGCCGCCCGGTGGAAGTGGTGGGCACGTACAATCCGCGGACCAATCCGGCCACTTTCGACCTGAAACGGGAGCGCATTGAGTACTGGGTTGGAAAGGGCGCGCAATGTTCGGACCGCGTCCGGAAACTGCTTGCTCTCCCTGCGGCCGCCTCGGTTGCCTAGCGTCCCTACACTCGCCAATTCAGGAGCCGAATTCAGGAGCAAAGCGTAATGATCGAGCCCAGCGTCAGCCCGCGCGCCATGATTGAGTACATCGCCAAAGCGATCGTCGACGCCAAGGGCGAGGTTTTTATTGACGAGTACGAAGACGGAGACGAAACCGTTATCGAACTCGAAGTGGCCGAGGCCGATCTGGGCAAAATCATTGGACGCTCGGGCCGCGTGGCGCGCGCGTTGCGCAACCTGCTGGCGGCGGCGGGCTCGAAACTGAACAAGCGCTACGCGCTCGAGATCATCGAATAGAAGAGCGTTGGTTAGCGAACAGGAGTCATCGAATCGCGGCACCGGACGCAAGCGGCGAATGGATTACCCTGGCGGTCGTTATCAAGACGCAGGGACGCCGCGGAGAAGTAGCGGCCGAATTGCACACCGATGTTCCGGACCGCTTCCGGCAAAACATGCGGCTGTGGGCGCTCGCGAAAGACGGCCAGCGGCGCGAAGTGACGGTCGAGGATCTCTGGCCGCATAAGAGTTTTCTGGTGCTGAAGTTTCAGGGCATCGAGACGATTTCCGATGCCGAGCCGCTGCTCGGCGCCGAACTTCAGCTTCCGCGCAGTGAACGCGCTGAGCTGGAACCGGGCTGGACGTACCTGAGCGACCTGATCGGTTGCACAGTGTTCGACGGCCAACGCGAGATCGGCGAAATTGAAGACGTGCAGTTCGGCGCGGGAGAAGCGCCGCTGCTGGTGGTTCGGGGTAAAGAGCAGAGGAGCGAAGAGCAGAAGAGTGCGAAGCTGCCTTACGAGATTCCGTTCGCCGAGGCATATTTGGAGAAGCTGGATCTGGAGCGGAGGCAAGTCCGGATGAAGTTACCGGAGGGCTTGCTGGATGTGAACGCGCCGCTGGCAAAGGAAGAGAAAAGAAGTCGTTAGTCGTTGGTCGTTAGTCGTTTGCAACTCGCTTGCGATGGAAGGTTTTTTCTAACGACCAACGACGAACGACCAACGACTGGTTTCCGCAAATGAAGATCGACATTCTCACGATCTTTCCCGACTTCTTTCGCGGACCTTTGGATTATGGAATCGTGCGCCGGGCGCGGGAAACGGGCTTGGTGGAAATCAGCATTCACGATCTGCGGGCTTTCACGAAAGACAAGCACCGCACCGTGGATGACCGCCCGTTTGGCGGCGGCGAGGGCATGGTCCTGAAGCCGGAACCGATCTTTGAATGTTTGGAGTCGTTCGGCGACGTGGCGTCGCGTGAACTGCGCTTGAGCGCGGGCGCGAAGCAGTCGGTGATTCTGCTTTCCGCACAGGGTCGCAGGTTAGATCAGACGCTGGCGGCGGAACTTTCCGCGCTCGATCGGATCGTCCTCATCTGCGGACGCTACGAAGGCGTGGACGAACGCATCAGCGAGCACCTGGCGGATCGGGAAGTTTCGATTGGCGACTATGTGCTGAGCGGCGGCGAACTGGGCGCAGCGGTGATTGTAGACACGGTCACGCGGCTGATCCCGGGAGCGGTGGGCAACCAGGCTTCGACGCGGCAGGAGTCGTTCACTGAGACGCGCACCGAGTCGTTTAAAGTAGGGGCGGAGCTGGCCGGCGACGGGCCGAGTTCCACCTGCGTTTCCGGCGGATTGCTCGATTATCCGCATTACACGCGTCCCGCGGATTTTCGCGGCATGGCGGTGCCGGAAGTGCTGGTGAACGGCAATCACGACCAGATTCGCAGCTGGCGCCGCAAGACGGCTTTGGCAAAAACGCTGCGCAACCGTCCCGATTTACTGGAGCGGGTTGCGCTGACGGCGGAAGACAGGGAATTGCTGGCCCAGATCAAGCGGGACCAGAGCATACTGACGGAGACGGGGCTAGCCCCGTCTCTAGAGGAGAGCAAGGGCAAGAGTTAGGAAGGAAGCGTTATGCGCAATCCGATTATCGAAAAACTGTTGGCGAAATCGCGCCGCACCGACATCCCGAAGTTTGGTCCCGGCGATACCATCAAGGTGCTGGTCAAGATCAGAGAAGGCGAAAAAGAGCGGCTGCAGGCGTTCGAAGGCGTCGTCATTTCCCGGACGCGAGGCGCTCAACCCAGCTTTACGGTTCGCAAAATCAGTTTTGGCCAGGGCGTGGAGCGTATCTTTCCCATCGACTCCAAGGTCATCGACAAGATTGACGTGGTGCGTTCCGCCAAAGTCCGTCGCGCCAAGCTTTACTACCTGCGCGGGCTCAAGGGCAAGGCGGCTCGACTGAAAGAAGTCGAACAGCAGTAGTGCAGTACCCAGTTCAATTTTTCACGCTGGGTACTGGTTACTGAGTACTGGGTACTGCCACGCGGAACTTCTGCTCTTGCTTCCCACCTCTTCTTCGGCGAAGATGCTGATCAGATTCCGTGTCGAACTCCGCGCGCTCATCGAAGGCTTCAAACGCAGACAAGATTTCTGCCTCGGCCGCCAAGTTGCGCCTGCTGAAAAAACTGCGTTGCACTCTTAATTTTGAAAAGCGGGCCTGGGCTGCGGGAGCGGAACGCGTTGCCGGAGTCGATGAAGTGGGCCGCGGATCGTTGTTCGGCCCGGTCGTAGCTGCCGCCGTGATCCTCTACCAGAACGACGACCGTGCACACCGCATTCGCGGCCTGCGCGATTCCAAACTGCTCCCAGCCGAGCGCCGCGAGGAACTCGCGCTCCTGATTCGCCAGCATTCCGTCGCCTGGTCCGTTGCCGCAGTGGATTCGGCCCGCATCGATCAAATCAATATCTACCAGGCTTCGCGGCTTGCGATGCTTCATGCCGTGCAGCAACTGGCGCCGGCGGCGGGGTATCTTCTTGTCGATGCCGTCCGACTCGATTGCGAGCTTCCCCAAGAACCGATCATTCACGGCGACGCGCTCTCTGCCTCGATCGCCGCCGCCTCCATCCTCGCGAAGGTCGAACGGGACCGCATGATCTCCGCCTGGGATCCGGTCTTTCCCATGTACGGCCTGGCATCGAACAAGGGATACTGCACGCCGCGCCACCTCGCGGCCCTGCGCGAGCACGGTCCCTCGCCGCTGCATCGGCAGTCGTTTTCGCCGGTGTGGAGCGCGCCGATTCCGCAGGAAGTGTTGGGATTTATGCTGGACGAGGCCGCTTCCGAAGTTGTTTCGGGTGACGAAGAGCCAGTGGCGACGATCTCAGAGACGTAGCGCCTTTCCGAAATTCGCAGCCTAATTAATCTAGATTTGTCACGAAACAGCGAGACTCCCCGCGCTTATTTCGCCCGGTAAATTTCCGTCAGCAGATCCGGCTTCGACTCGTCCCGCACCAGGTGCGGATATTTCTCGCCACCGTGATAATCCAGTTTCACGACCCGGAAGTAATCCGTGTTTTCCACGATGAGCTCAATCGGCAACGGACTGGTCTTCGCTGCCCGAATGGCGTCGTGCCAGGCATCCGGTGAAAATCTGTGGCCGTTCACGGCGACAATCTTCATATCCGGCCCGATCCCGGCCTTGGCGGCAAGCATCCCCTCGACCGTATCGCGAATCACGCCGTCGGTCCCGTCCAACAGTCCCACGGAGTAATGCGCATGCATCATCTTTCCGTCGCGATCCTGGGCGCGATCCAGTTCCGAAGGGAACTCGTCGTACACCAGCTTCCATCCGCTTGCTTCGAGCCCGCCGAGCGGGGCGCCCGGGCCGTGGTTGGACAGGCGCTCCGTCCAGAATCCGCGCCAGTCGTTGGGAGGGGTCTGGGGAGCAATCTGGTTCAGCGCGTTCACCACATCGTCGAAAGTGTAGGTCTTCACCATGGGCGGACCGCCGGGAGCGCCATAAAAGAGCTTGCAGAAATCGTCCAAAGATTTCGCGCCCGCGCTTTGCTGCCGTATGATCACATCCGCCCACAACCAGTTGAGCACGTCTTCGTCGTAATAATCGAGCGGGCGGCGATAATCTTCCCAGGCGTGGGGAGCGTTCTGCATGGTGGGAACGGCGTCGGCGGTATCCTGCAAATTGCGCCAGAGGCGGCCCGAACGATGATCCAGATCCGCCGCGATCTGCGCCAGCGCATCGCGGGCCAACGCGGGCGTGCGCTCGCCGCTGCGCGCTGCGAGCATATCTCCCAGATAGGACGTCAGGCCCTCATACACCCACAGCAAATCGGTCTGCATCGGCTGTTCGTAATCGGGCGTCCCCAGGTCCGCCGGACGCCGGTACTTCCCGTTCCACGAATGCACATACTCGTGCGGCAGAAGTCCCGCGGTGAGTTTCCGACCGTCTTCTTCCACCAACGACCGCTCATCCACCCGGCTGTCGTTCGATTCGTGGTGCTCCAATCCGAAATGCGAGACGTGATCGCTCAGGGTCAGCAGGAAGTGGTAATCGCTGTAGTGCCGCGCGCCAAACAGAATCCCCGCTTGCTTCACCAAGTCGCGGTAATGTTGCCAGAGTTCTTCCGGAGCATCGAGCGCGGCGGGGCTGTCGGCCGCAAGATCGAGTTCCGCGGGTGGATCTTCGGTGGGCGGCGTCAGCGGCACGACTTTCAAATATTCGCCCGTGATCACCGGACCATCCACCAGCATGGTCAGCGAAACGGGCGCAAAATGAATGTCGCTACCCACCTGATTGGAAACATGCAGCGACGTCCCAAACTTCCATCCCGCGGGTAGCCGCAAGCTCGCGCTATAGGTAAGTTGATCGGAACTATACCCCGCGGGATAGAGCAACAGCATGTGCCAGTTGACGATGTACAGCTTTTCGGTCGCGGACATTCCGGCGCTGTATCCGGGCTCATACGACGCGGGTGAAGCATAGTCGAGATTCGCGGTGACTTCGTTCTCGCCCGCCGGAACTTCCACGTGAAAAGTGAAACCGTCGAGCAAATCGCGGCGCCATTTCAGCGTTTTTCCGCTCGCCGTAAACTTCAGGCCCGTCAAATCGGTGATCGGGCCGGTCGGCCCGTGCTCGCCGGGAATCCATTTCGGATAGTAGAGAGTGAGCGTCCCCGGCTTGGCCGGAATGCGCAATTGGGTGTGGAAGATCTTGCGCGGCGCTTGTGACGCGTCCACAGAGAGCGCGACTGTCGGACCATTTGCCCCAAAAGCTGAAAACGATGACAACAGAACAATTGCCAGAAAAAAGCTCCTCACCCCACAACGTGAGCCCATTCCCCCTCCAGATTTTCGATTCGCCCCACAGCGATGCAAATGGAACCGTAAGTTAATATATCAGTCCGGCGTGCTGGTGCCGCCGTCAGGCACTCGTATTCGTTGCCCGCTCCCCGCCGGTCACCGCTTGCTACCGTCGCCTGCTATCATCCCGACGTGCCCGCTCGGGGAAAATTTATTACCTTCGAAGGTCTCGATGGCAGCGGCAAGAGCACCCAAGCTGAGAAGCTGGCGCGTTCCCTGCGCGCCCACGGCCTTTCCGTCACCGTCACCCGCGAACCGGGCGGCACCGCCGCGGGCGAAAGGATCCGCGAAGTGTTGCTGCACTCCGCCACCTCGGGACTTTCTCCGCTCACGGAGATGGCGCTCATGTTCGCCTCCCGCGCCCAGCACATTCACGAGGTCATTCTGCCCGCGCTCGCCGAAGGACGCATCGTACTCTGCGATCGCTTCACCGATTCGACCGAGGCTTACCAGGGTGGCGGCCGCAAGCTGGGCTCGAAGCCGGTGCTGGAGATGCACGAAATCCTCTGCGGCAATTTGCAACCCGACCTGACCGTCGTACTAGACAATGAGGTGGCGTTCAGCGTCGAGCGCGCCCGGCGCCGCAATCGAAAATACAAAGGCGCCCGGTCAGAGAAAGGCTCGGAAAGAGACGAGAACCGCTTTGAGCAGGAAAACCGGGCTTTTTTCGGACGCGTGCGCCACGCGTACCTGACCATCGCTGCCCGCGAGCCGCAGCGAGTGTACGTCATAAACGCCCGAGGTACGCCGAGCGAAACGCATGCGGTTATTATGGAGTTGGTGCGAAAAAAGCTGAAAATCTAGTGCGACCGCTGTTCGCTGTTCGCTTTTAGCGAAGAGCGAAAAGCCAACAGCGCCTCTTATGCCCTTTTCTGAATTCGTCGGCAACCCGGAACCCATTCATCGCCTGCGGGAGATGCTGGCGCGCAACCGTTTTCCGCACGCCGTCATTCTTTCCGGTGCGCGCGGATCGGGCAAATACACGCTCGCTCTGATGCTCGCTCGCGCCATGAACTGCCTGGAGCGGCCGCTCACCGATGGTACCGGAGGGACCGGCGGCTTACCCGATTTCTGCGGACGCTGCTCGAATTGCACGCGCATCGCTCAGGCCGAAGACCTCGACGCCCGCTTTGCCGAAGCCGTCGAGGCGCGCGAAAATCTGCGTGACACGGATAGAAAAGAAACCCGGCTCTTCGTCCAGACGCACCCCGACGTGCTCATCATCCCGCCCGATCCGCCGCAACTGATGATCAAGGTCGACCAGGTTCGCCACGTGATTGCGACCATCTACTATCGCCCCGCGGAAGCCCGCGAACGGGTTTATATCTTTACCAGTTCGGCTTTTATGAAAGAGGCCGCCAACTCGCTCCTCAAAGTTCTGGAAGAGCCACCCGAATTCGCCACCATTTTTTTGCTCGCCGAAAGTCCCAGCGAATTGCTGCCCACGATTCGTTCCCGTTCCATGACATTCAGTCTGGGCGCGCTTGCGTTCACGGAGATCGAGAGCCGGCTCGCCCAGCTTCGTCCCGATTGGAATCCCCGGCAGCGCGCGCTGGTCGCCCGTCTCAGCGAAGGCGCCATGGGACGCGCCTTATCCTTCGATCTCGAAAGCTACGTTGCCGCTCGCAACCATGCGCTGGTCATGTTGAAATCGGCGCTCGGCGCGGGCGATCACACCGAGTTGTTCAAAGTCACCGAAACCTACCGTTCCGGCGCCGAAGGCCGCGAGAAAATCGAAAACCTTCTCCGCACCCTCTACTCGTTGCTCGAAGACCTGATGTTTCTGCAATCGGGCGCGGCGCGACTGGTCCGCAATACGGACATTCTGGGCGAACTCAAGAAGATGTCGGAAGCCGCCAACTTCGCCTGGGTGCAGCGCGCCGCGGACGGTCTCGGCGAAGTCGAGCGCGGGCTGCGCCGCAACCTGCTGCGCTCCCTCTCGCTCGATGCTTTCGCGACCGCGCTGGAGCGCGTTTCGTAAACTGACCGCTTCCGCTGTAGAGACGCGGCTTTCCGCGTCTCCCGCCGCGTGCAAAGGAGACGGGGCAAGCCCCGTCTCTACAGGGGGAACGCGCTGATCAGGCGGGTGCACGAAAGTTACCGCACAAGAGATTGTCATCCCCTGCCCGCTGTGATACCGTAACCCTCAGTTCACACCTCTGGACCCACAATTACAGGCTTGAGTGTTGTGGCATATTCTGCCCGCCCGGCGCGCAGGTGGTGCGATTTTGAAAGATACGCTCGATTCCATACCAGCCGAACAATCCGCGGATCAGGAAAGCTTCGCAAATCGCAAGCTGATCCGCCCGATCCTCAATCGCGCCGACCACGCGCAGAATAACCACGGCCATAACCACGGGCCCGCCGAGCGCAGAGATCGAGACCGTGACCGTGACCGTTCCGCTGCTCCGGCCAAGAAGGCCGCGCCCAGCGAGCAGACCAACGCCGAAAATTATTATTATCAGAAGCAGATGCAGTCCAGGACTCCCATGGTCATCGTGTTGCGTGACGGCGAAGAAGTCCACGGCTATATCGAGTGGTACGACAAGCACTGCATCAAGCTGAACCGCAACGGCGCCGCCAACCTGATGATCTACAAGCCCGCCATCAAGTACATGTTCAAGGAAGGCGAGAACGGGAAGAGGTAAGCCGCAGGGCTCAAAGCTGACAGCTGAGATGACCCTACAATTTCGGCAGCACAATCCCCTTTTGTGCCTGGTACTTCCCCTTGCGATCCTTGTAGCTGGTCTCGCAAATTTCGTCGGACTGGAAGAAGAGAATCTGGCACAGCCCCTCATTGGCATAGATCTTCGCCGGGAGCGGCGTGGTGTTTGAGATCTCGAGCGTGACGAAGCCTTCCCACTCCGGTTCGAACGGCGTCACGTTCACGATGATGCCACAGCGTGCGTAGGTCGATTTGCCCACGCAGATGGTCAGCACGTCGCGCGGAATCTTGAAGTACTCGACCGAGCGCGCCAGCGCAAACGAATTCGGCGGGATGATGGCCACGTCGGCGTTAACGCTCACGAACGAGCGCTCGTCGAAATGCTTCGGGTCGACGATCGTACTGTTGACGTTGGTAAAGATCCTGAACTCGTCGGCTACGCGCAAGTCGTATCCGTAGCTCGATACGCCGTAGGAAATCACTCCCGCGCTCACCTGCTTTTCAGAATACGGATTGATCATGTCGTGCTCTTGCGCCATGCGCCGGATCCAGCGGTCACTCTTGATCATGAAACTCCTTGGGATTTGGTAATTGGGTAATTTTGCAATTTGGTAATTCAAAAACGGATCGCGTGGAGGGGAATTCCGGGCGCGACGGTTTCCAAATTACAAAACTATCAGATTACAAAATTACAAAATTCATCTCGGGCTGGTGCTGCCATATTACGAGATTGATCCCCCGGTTGACAATCTCGCTTATCTCCCTTAGCATCAATGACTTGAGGCGTACCAATCCTGGGGGAGACGGGGGACAGCCGTGATTAAGCTCGACATCATCAATGAAGTGGTCAACCGCACCGGGATCACCAAGACCAAGGCGGAGCTCGCCGTCGAAACCGTCTTCGAGAGCATGAAGAAGGCGCTGGCCACCGGCGACCGCATTGAACTGCGTGGTTTCGGCGTGTTCAACGTGCGTCCGCGCAAGACCGGCATCGGACGGAATCCGCGCACCGGCGCTGAAGTTTCCATTCCGCCCGGCAAGGCCGTCCGCTTCAAACCCGGCAAGGAACTGCAATCGATTGACTAGCTGCTCTCGAATGGCAGAGGGCAAAGGTCAGATTGCAGAAGTAAACCACACCTCTGCAACCTGACCTTGAACCTCTGACCTCAGATTTCTATGTCCGAACCCCCGTCCCCTTTTCCGACCGCCCTCGAATGGGAACAGCAGCCCCAGCCCAGCGTCTGGGTCGTCCGGCCTCCGCGCCAGCGCTGGAGGCTGCATTTCCTTCTTCTGGCCGCGACCTTCCTGAGCACTCTAACGGTGGGCGCGCGCATCTACGCCAATTTCGAGCTTCACCAGCCGGCTTTCTCGTTCAACGATGAGAACATTCCGCTGTTCCCAGTGGAGTGGATGTGGCAGGCTCCGGCAAGACTGATGCATGGGCTCTCTTTTTCACTCGCCCTGATGTTTATTCTGCTCGCGCACGAAATGGGACATTACCTTTGCGCCCGGCATTATCGTGTGCATGTAACGCTGCCATTCTTTATCCCATTTCCAAGCTTGATCGGTACATTCGGAGCCTTCATCCGCATTAAGAGCCCGATTCCCACACGCGCGGCATTGTTCGATATCGGGATTGCGGGTCCGATTGCCGGCTTTATCCCGTCCTGTGCGGCCGTCCTGATGGGGCTCTCGTTATCTCACCCGCTCATGTTCGCCGGCCCACTCGACAATGAGCCAGGATTTCCCCCTGCCTTTTATCTGGCCGCCCGCCTGCTGCGCCTCGACGTGCCGGTAACATCGCTATCCTTGCATCCGATCGCAGTTGCAGGGTGGGTGGGAATGTTCGCGACGGCGCTGAACCTGTTGCCCGGCGGCCAACTCGACGGCGGGCACATTCTGTTTTCTGTGTTTCCGAAATTACACCGATGGGTTTCCCTGGCGGTTGTGGTCGCGCTCGTGCCACTGGCGAAATATTGCTGGGTCGGCTGGCTGCTTTGGGCAGTAGTGCTGTGGCTAACCAGTCACCATCCGCCGATTCCGAGTCGTCCGGGAATTTCCCCACCACGAAAGTGGTTGGCTGTCTTGGCGATCGCGATGTTAGCGTTGGCTTTCACGAGAACACCTATCACCGGCGATTCGGGACGGGAGAAATGGCCGGAAATCCGCGACGAGGGCGTGCAAGGGGCTCACTTTGTCCGCGACGAGGTTCGCCACCTGTTCCATCGCAAATAGTTCCTTTCATCTCGAAGTTTTGCTCGGACGGCGGTGAGCTAAGAGCCAAGAGCTAATCGCCAACAGCGGCCCCTACATCAGCCACACCGCATCCACATCCACGATCACCTGGGTTCGCGGAATTTTTCGCGCCGCAGCTTCCGCCAGCATCGCCCGCAAAAGCGCGTTCATCTTCTCGCGGCTCGGAGACTTCAAAATGAAGTGATAGCGGTAATCGCGCTTCAACCGCGTGATCGGCGCCGCGGCCGGTCCGAGCACGCGAATGCCTTCGTGCCGCGTTTTCTCAAACCAGCGCCCGAGTTCGCCCGACCACGTCAGCGCGTCGTCTAACTTCTCGGAGCGGATCAGCACATTTGCAATCGCGCTGTACGGCGGATAGTGCATCCAGGCGCGGAACTGCAGCTCTTTTTCGTAGAACCCGGCAAAGTCATGCCGCGCCGCAAACTGCACCGCGTAGTGATCCTGAAAATAAGTCTGCAGCACGACTTTTCCCGGAGACTGTCCGCGTCCGGCGCGACCCGCCACTTGCGTCAGCAGTTGAAAGGTTCTCTCCGCCGCGCGGAAATCGGGCAGCCCCAGCGCCATGTCCGCTCCGACTACGCCGACCAGCGTCACGCCGTGGATGTCGTGGCCTTTCGCAATCATCTGCGTGCCCACCAGCATGTCGAGTGCGCCTTCATTCAGCGCGTTCAGCGCATGTTCGAAATCTTCCCGCCCGCGCACCGTATCGCGATCCAGTCGCCCGATCCGCGCCTGCGGAAACAGGCCGTGCAGCAACTCTTCCAGCTTCTCCGATCCCGTGCCGACAAAGTACACGTACTCGCTGCCGCAATGCGCGCATTTGTCGGGGATGCGCTCGACGTGCCCGCAATAATGGCATTCCATTTTGCGCTCGCGCTTATGGTGGGTCATGGAGACGGCGCAGTTCTTGCACTGCAACGTCTTGCCGCACGCGCGGCACAACACCACCGGAGAATACCCGCGCCGGTTGAGCAGCACCATGACCTGCTCTTTTTTCTCCAGCCGCTCGCGGATTTCCTCCGCCAGTTTGCGCGAGATCACCTGCTCCTGCCCCGTCTCCTGAAACTCCTGCCGCATGTCAATAATCTCGACTTCCGGCAGCGGGCGCATCTCCACCCGGTCCGGCAGTTCCACGAGCGCGTATTTATTTTTCTTTGCGTTGTAGTACGACTCGAGCGAGGGCGTGGCCGAGCCGAGAACGACGACCGCTGCCGCCATCTTCGCGCGCATCACCGCCACATCGCGCGCGTGATAGCGCGGCGTCTCTTCCTGCTTGTAAGACGAATCCTGCTCCTCGTCGACAATGATGAGCGCGAGATCGCTCACCGGCGCGAATACCGCCGACCGCGTTCCCGCCACCACCCGCGCCTCGCCGCGTCGTATGCGATGCCACTGCTCCGCCCGCTCCGCATCCGACAGCCCCGAATGCAAGATGGCAACTTCATCGCCGAACACCTGGTGCAGGTCCGCCGCCACCGCCGGAGTCAGGCCAATTTCGGGTACGAGTAAGATCGACGACCGCCCCTGCTCCAGCACTTGGCGCATGCAGGCCAGATACACCGCCGTCTTTCCCGAGCCCGTGATACCGTGCAGCAGCAGACCGGCGAACTTGCGCGAACCGACGGCTTCGCCAATCTTCGCGAGCGCTTCTTTCTGCGCCGCGCTGAACTCGAACTCAAACGGGGATTGCCGCGGCTTGAGCTTTGAAGTGGTGAAGTCCTGCGGTTCATCCACCAACTTAATTAACCCGCGGCGGACTAACGTGCCGAGCGTTGTGCGCGGGACATCCAACCCGCGCAATGCCTCCACCGGCAAGCGTCCGCCAGAAGCAGCGAGCGTCTCAATCAAAGTCTGCTGGTTCGCATTAAGCGTCTTTGCAGAGCCCGTGTGGGGACGGGCCTCTGGCCCGTCCAGCGGAGGCGAAGCCTCCGCTCCCAGCAGCACCGCCATCTTCACCATGCGCGCCGCATCCCGCGCCGCCGACACATCCTCGCGCACAATCCACTTCTTCCGCACCATCCCAGCGAGCAGCGCCTTTCCAACCCGCGTCGCCCCGCGCAGCCTCTCTTCGCGCACGCCCTCCCGCTCCGCCAGGTGATCGAGCACCCGAAACTCGACCAACTGCTGTTCCGGCGTGCGCTTCGACCGCGCCGGAGACCCCGACATCCCCGCCAGATGCAGCGCCAGCCGCCCCTGATCGGTGATGCGATACGCGACCGAGCGTTTAAACTCGGCGGAGAGCGGCAGCATAGTGCGAAACACCTCACCCATGGGCGCGAGATAGTAATCGGCAATCCACTTCCCAAGTTTCAACAAATGTTCATCGAGAACCGGCGAGAGGTCGAGCGCTTCGATCACCTTTTTGGTTTTGACCTGCGGCGGACGGTCATGCAGCTCAACTACGATGCCCGACATGCGTTGCTGCCGGAACGGCACCAGCACCCGCCCGCCAACCACCGGCTCCATGCCGGGAGGGACGGCGTAGGTGAACACCATGTCAAGCGGCACGGCGAGGGCGACGTCGCAGAAGAGGGACATTTTTCAGACAAACAGCAGTGACGAAGGCAGTCTAGTCGGGCCTCTTATGGGCCCGGTAAGCTCCTATGACATCCTTTGGAAGGTGAACATACTTCAGAATCTCGCCCAGTATCTGCGGGTTGAGGTATAAGGGAGCATTTACGCACTTCAGCCAGGGCTTCATACCTATCTTTCGCCTGTGTCTCCTTCCGAAGAAGGCGTTGTTCCAGAGCAGCGGCTCACGCGCAGGGTCCCTCATGTTATCCATCACATTTTCCAGATATCCTCCATCCAGTCGGTACTTGGGTGGTATGACACCCTGCCGTAATTTGATGAGTCTCTGCGCCCCAGAAAGTGTGCAGTAACGACGGAGTTCCCACACTGCTCGATCCAAGTTAACCATGTCTCGACTACACGCAACTCTTGATACCTCTAGGTATCGGAACCTTCCGATCCCATCAACACGCTCAACAAAATCCATCGTTCGGGGCGAGAGATCAAGGAAGATATTGTCGGACGCTTCGATCAAATTGAGGGCTTCTCGGAGATCATGCAACACTTTTTTCCCTGGGATCCGGTTCAGCAGAAGAATGCACTTCAGATATTTCTCGATGGCCTGCTGGCTCCCCCAAAGAGAGTTCGCGGCTAAACCAGCCCGAAAGGCCATTCGCGCTGCGATATAAACCTCGTCGCCCTCATCCCGAAAACAGCGGATTGCGAAATCATTTATGAGAGACTCAGTGTTGATTTCAGATTCCACTCGAAAACTCTCTTTCGACGCTGGCCGCTGCGGGGTTAGTGCGCGTTCTTCCCCGGCGCCTTCATCCCCAACTCCTTCATCACCATCTGCAAGTCCTTCCACGCCTCGCCCTTTTGCCGCGGATCGCGCAGCAGAAACGCCGGATGGTAGGTGACCGCCAGCTTGCATCCATCCCAGCGGGGATCGTTGCTCCAGTCGTTGACACGAACGCCCGCCGGCCGGAAGTCATAAAAGCGACCGCGCAGTTGCATCATCGATGCATTCATCGCCAGCAGCGTCTTCGCCGCCACCGCTCCGAGCGCCACGATCACCTTCGGCTTGATCACCGCGATCTGCCGCATCAGGAACGGCGAGCAGGTCGCGCACTCCTCGCGCTCCGGCGTGCGATTGCCCGGTGGGCGGCACTTCACGATGTTCGCGATGTAGACCTGCTCGCGCTCGATCCCCATCGCTTTGATCATGTTGTTGAGCAATTGCCCGGCGCGCCCCACGAAGGGCTCGCCCTTTTCGTCTTCATCGGCGCCAGGCCCCTCGCCCACGAACATTAGCTCCGCCGCCGGATTGCCGACGCCAAACACAATCTGCTTCCGTCCCTGCTTATGGAGCACGCAGCGCGTACAGTCGCCCAGGTCTTCGCGGATTATCTTCAGCGCCTTCACCGGATCGCTCACACTCTGTTCGGGCTTCAGCGCGATCAGGTCAAAAATATTCTCGTCGCCCTGAATCGCGACCGCTGCTGCCTTCCGTGGACCCATTTCTTCTCCAGATTCTGGCTGATTTGTCGAAACGGCGATTTCTTCTTCATCCACCGAAATCGGCACTGCCCCCTCGCGGTCCGATGGAGGCCGCCGGTAAAAGTCGTAGATCCCCATCTCGTTGTAGTAGCGGATGCGTGCCGCAAGCGCGCGGCGCAGTTCGGGGTCAAGGGTGAGGGGCATTGCGGATAAGGATAACAACTTTTCACCACGGAGACACGGAGGCACAAAGAGATCAGAAAGGATTGACCTGCTTTTCTCCGTGCCTCTGTGCCCCCGTGGTGAATAAGACTTTCAAGGGGAGTTCGGTCACTGGGACGCCACGCCGCTGCGCTTCCGCAGCTTTACGACCTGGTCCAGCACGCGGTGCGCGACTTCCCATTTCGAGGTCTCGGGAACCTCGACCACTTCGCTCTGGGAGATGATCGTGGCCGCGTTACGGTCGGAATCAAAACCAACGCCTTCGCGCGAAACATCGTTCACCACGATCGCGTCGAGCGACTTCGACGCCAGCTTCTTGCGCGCGTTTTCCAGCACGTTCTCCGTCTCGGCGGCAAAACCCACGACCACCTGGGAAGTCTTGCGGCGCGCCACCTCTGCCAGAATATCGGCCGTCGGTTCCAGTTCCACCGTCATCTCGCCCTTGCGCTTGATCTTCTGTCCCGCCGCCGCTTTTGGCCGAAAGTCCGACACTGCGGCCGCCTTGATTACCACCGTACTTTCGGGCAGCAATCTCAAAACCGCCGCCCGCATCTCTTCCGTTGTTTCCACCCGGGTTACTTCCGCCGCTTCCGGCACGGCAATCGCCGTCGGACCGCTCACCAGCAGCACGCGTGCTCCGCGGCGCAGCGCCGCTTCCGCAATGGCATATCCCATGCGCCCGCTCGACCGGTTCGTCAAATACCGTACCGGATCGATTTTCTCCCTCGTCGGGCCCGCCGTCACCAGCACCGTTTCGCCTGCCAGATCCTGCGCGGCGCCAAGCGCTTCCATCACCGCCGCCACAATCGTTTCGTTTTCCGCCAGCCGTCCCGCGCCGGTCATCCCGCAGGCGAGATAGCCCTGGCCGGGCTCGACAATGCGAACGCCGCGCTTACGCAAGATTTCCAGATTCGCCTGCGTGGCCGCGTGATTCCACATGTTGACGTTCATGGCCGGAGCGACAACCACCGGAGCGGTGGTTGCGAGATAAAGAGTGCTCAGAAAGTCGTTCGCAATCCCCTGCGCGAAGCGCGCCAGCACATCGGCCGTTGCCGGAGCCACCAGCAGCGCATCAATCGCCTGCGCAATCGCAATGTGTTCGATCGCCGACTCGACATTCGCCTGGTCGTCTCCCGACCCAAACATGCCGGTGATTACTTTTTCTCCGGAGAGCGCCGCGAAGGTCAGTGGGCGAACGAACTCCTGTGCCGCTGCCGTCATCACGACTTGCACATGAATACCGCGGTCTTGCAAAAGGCGCACGATTTCCGCTGCCTTATAAGCTGCAATCCCACCGGACACGCCCAGCGCAATTTTCATAGCAGGAAGACGGCGGCCACGGCTTCAAAACCCAGCCCCGCCTACAGAATTGATGCAACCTGGAGCGAGCGATGTCTACGCGTCTTCCGCGAACACCTTGTCCAGAGTCTCGGTTGCAGCCACTACCGGCAATTTGGGAACCTCCGGAATCAGCCATTTCACCTTGCCGGCCTTGATTTCATCCTGTGCGATGCGGCACGGTTTGCGCGACCCGGTATCGATCACCGGAGGTGCGCCGCCTTGCAGTTGCCGTGCCCGCCGCGCCGCTACCAGAATGTAGCGGTAGTTGCTGTCAAACCCTTCAACCAGCTTCATATTCTCTCCCCCGAAACTTTACGTGCCCCTTTACACCTGCAGGTTAAACGAGGCCAGAATCGGCTGCACCCGCTCGCGCGCATGTCCCAGCCGGCAAGCTTGTGCGGTCGCCACTCGCCGCTTTTCCTCAGCGGAAAGTTCCGCCCCGCTGCGCTGCGCCCGCTCCGACAGTACGATGTCCTTTAGTTGGTCCGCAGACTTCTCAAGCACGTTGTTTACTAATATATAGTCGTATTTCGAGTAATTCTCAATCTCTCGTCGGGCCGTGTCCAACCGGCGACGGATTACCGCTTCCGAATCGAGCCCCCGGTTGCGCAGCCGCCATTCCAGATTCTCCCGGTCGGGCGGAAGAATAAAGATGCTTACTGCCTCCGGGATCTTCTCTTTGATCTTACTCGCACCCTGCACATCGATGTCGAGCAGCAGGTCGTTGCCGCGCGCCTCGGCCTCGCGCAGAAACCTCCTGGCGGTACCGTAATAGTTTCCGAAGACTTCCGCGTGCTCCAGAAAGTCATCGGCCGCGATCATGGCTTCAAATTTTTCCCTGGAAACGAAGAAATATTCCTTGCCGTTCTGTTCGCTGCCGCGCGGCGGGCGCGTGGTGTATGAAATCGAGAAGTCCAGGTGACGAACCATCTTGAACAGCTCGTTCACCAGCGTGGATTTGCCCGAACCCGATGGCGCGGAAACAATGTAGACGATGCTCATTCCAGGTTCTGCACCTGCTCCCGCGATTTCTCGATCTCCGACTTCATCAGCAGGCCCATCTCTGTAATCTTCAACGCCTCGCCCGCCAGGCCCGAGGTCTTCGAGAGCAGCGTGTTGGCCTCGCGGTTCATTTCCTGCAGCAGGAAGTCCATCTTCTTGCCCACTTCTCCGCCCTGGTCGAGCAAGCCGAGAAAATGCTTCACATGCGCACTCAGACGGACCAGTTCTTCCTGGATGTCGCTGCGATCAACCAGCACCGCCACTTCCTGCAGGATCCGTTCTTTGTCCACCTGTGCGCCGAGCAGTTCCATCATGCGCGATTGCAAGCGCTCCGAGTAGCTGCGCAGAATAGTGCTGCGATGGGCTTCCACTCCTACCGCCGCTTTTTCCAGATTTGCCATGCGAGCGCGCAACTCCGTGCCGATGCTGCGGCCTTCTTCTTCGCGCATCTCATTCAGCCGGGAAAGCGCTTCTTCCACTCGCGCCATCACCGCGGTCTCCAGTTCGTCTCCCGATTTCTCGGCGCCCGAATCCATCGCGCCCGGCATCCTCAGAACCACGTTCAAATCGGGCTCACCCTCAACCCCAAATTCATCGGCCGCCGCGCGGAACGCCTCCACGTAGCCGGCAATCAGTTGTCGGTTGAGCGCGACGCCGTTCGGGCCCGAGCGATCCAGGTTCAGTATCACTTCCACGTGGCCGCGAGCCAGTTTCTCTTTCAGAATCCGGCGCAGCTTCATCTCCAGCGAGTCGGTATCGGACGGCAGCCGGAAGTGAAGATCCAGAAAACGATGGTTCACCGATTTCAGCGACAGCGCAAACGCCAACTGAGCAGCGACCTGCCCTTTGACCTGCGCGAATCCCGTCATGGAGCGAAGTGGCATAAGTTCATCTCAAATCACGTAGGGACAGCCGCCCTCGGCTGTCCCGCCACGCAGAGCGCGGCAGCATTCCGATAGATCAAAACCCTGGCGGAGCTGCGCTCCGTTGGACAGCCGAGGGCGGCTGTCCCTACGTGGGTACTGCCTTCGGCGCGTCGGCTTCGGCAAACTGCAATTCGTAAAGCCGCCGGTATGTGCCTAACTTTTGCATCAGCTCTTCATGCGCACCGATGTCGGCGATCGTGCCGTTTTCGAGCACCACGATGCGGTCCGCGCGGCGCACGGTCGAGAGCCGGTGCGCGATCACAAACACAGTACGCCCGCTTATCAGATTTTGCAGCGCCGCTTGCACCAGCGCTTCCGACTCGCTGTCCAGCGCCGACGTGGCCTCGTCCAGAATCAGAATCGGCGCATTTTTCAGGATCGCCCGCGCAATCGCGATGCGCTGCCGCTCCCCGCCGGAAAGCCGCACCCCGCGCTCCCCGATCATGGTGCTGTACCCTTCAGGAAGCGCGCGAATGAATTCATGCGCTCGCGCCGCCCGCGCCGCCTCTTCCACCTTCTTCTGCGATACATGCGGCTGGCCGTAGGCGATATTGTTTCTCACGGTATCGTTAAACAACAACGTATCTTGGGTGACAATCCCGATCTGCGAGCGCAGCGACTCCAGCGTCACATCGCGCACATCGCTGTCGTCAATCAGAATCCGGCCGCCGCTGACGTCAAAGAAACGCGGGATCAGATGCACCAGCGTGCTCTTGCCCGCGCCGCTCGATCCCACCACCGCCAGCATTTCGCCCGCCTTCACCTGGAGATTGATGCCACGCAGCACGACCGGCGAATCTTCGGCGTTTTCATTGGAATAGGAGAAAGACACGTCCGCAAACCGGATCTCCCGCGCAAATTCCCCCATGCGCTTCGCTCCCGGCTTCTCGCGCACTTCGTCTTCCATATCCATGAAACGGAAAATTTCCGACGAGGCGCCCACCGCTTGCTGGAAATTGTTGTTGAAGAGCGCGAACTTGCGCACCGGATCGTACAGCTTGAACACCGCCACAATGAAGGCCAGAAAGGTTCCCGCCGTAAAAACGTGCTTGCTGATCTGATCACGACCCATCAGCAGCAGCAGCGCAATGGCAATCGAGCCCAGAATGTCCATCAGCGGAGAGCTGATCGCGAACGCCGCGACCAGCCGAAGATTCGCCCGGAGCAACCGCCGGGCGGCGGCGCGGAAGCGCTCCACCTCCCAGTTCTCCATGCTAAACGCCCTGACGATTCGGTTCCCGGTAATGGTTTCGTGCAGAATGTTCTGGATCTCGGCCAGCTTGTCCTGCCCGCCCCGCGTCGTGCTACGCACTTGCCGGCCGATTTTTCTCGACGAGTACAAAATCACCGGAACGAACAGCACTAGCACCCACGCCAGCTTTCCTCCCAGCAGAACCACCACCGCGGCAGTGAAGATCAGCGTGAAAAACTGCTGCAGGAATTCCGCCAGCACGCCCGACATCGCATACTGCACCTTCTCGATATCGTTGACCAACGTCGAGAGCAGCGTGCCGGTGGTGTGCTTCACGAAAAACGCCGACGAACTCCGCAGGATGGCGTTATACAAGTCGTCCCGCAGGTCGGTGATCATCCCAAAACCCGCGTAGTTCACCAGGTAGGTTCCGGCGTAGTCGAAGATCCCTTTCAACACCGTGGCTGCCACCAGCGCAAAGGCCACCACGGTCCAGGGATTGTGAAAGTGCGACGGAACCAGCTGTTGGAGGTTCAGAAAGCGTTCGGTGCCCGGCAGCTTGAACAACTGGATGGTTTTTTCCTGGGATCCGGGATTCAATACGCGATCGAAAATCGGGCGGACGAGCAGAACCCGGCCTGCATCCAACAGCCCCACCAGCGCCATCAGCATCACCGAAGCCAGAAGCGGCCACCAGTACGGCAGGACGTAGCGCAACAGGCGGATCAGGGGACGGGGCTTGGCCGGTGTTCCTGCACTCTTCGCGCCCGCCACTGTGGAAGTTGCCATGCGTGTAAGGGTCAATTCTACATGTGATTTCCGGTTGAGATTGTGTGGAAGCGGGGCGGAGCCTGCCCTGAGCGAAGCCGAAGGGCCCCGCTGGGACGGGGCGGAGCCCCGTCCCCACACAACTCGGCCGGGCGCCTACCTCGGGCTGTCCCGATGCACGACCTTTACTTTGTATCCGGCTTTCCGCAGTCGCTTGCTTACATCTTCGGCGATCATCACCGAGCGGTGCTGTCCGCCGGTGCATCCGAAGCTGATAGTCAGGTAGCTCTTGCCCTCGCGAATGTAGTGCGGCAGCAGGTAGACAAGCAGGTCTGAGATGCGGTTAATGAACTCCTGCGTCTGCGGAAACGATCGGATGTATTTGGCGACCCGAGGATCGCGTCCCGTCAGCGCGCGAAACTCCGGCACGAAATGAGGGTTGGGCAGAAAACGCACATCAAATACCAGGTCGGCATCGTCAGGCAAACCGTGTTTGTATCCGAAGCTCACGCACGAGACCAGAATCGTCTGCTGGCTCCCCGACTGCTGTTTGAAGCGGTCGGTCAAGTGCGCCCGCAGTTCATGAACATTGAATTTGGAAGTGTCGATGACCAGGTCGGCGAGGGCGCGAATCGCCCGCAGATGCCGGCGTTCGGCCCGGAGCGATGCCCGCACCGTCGTGCTGCCCGTTCCCAGCGGATGCGGCCGCCGCGTCTCGCTGAAGCGCCGCAGCAACGCGGCATCGCTCGCTTCCAGATAAATCACCCGCGTCGCGATTGCCCGCTTCACCGATTTCAGAATCGCCGGCAGCTTCTCCAGTTGCGAACCCTCGCGCACATCCACCACCAGCGCCGTGCGCGGAGTCTCTCCCGACCGCAATGCCAGTTCGGCAAAGCGCGGAATCAGCTCCACCGGCAGATTGTCCACGCAGTAGTAACCAAGATCTTCGAAGGCCTTCAGCGCCGAGGCCTTCCCCGAGCCGCTCATGCCGGTAATGATGACCAGTTCCGCCGAGGCGTGCGGCCCGCCCTTACGCCCGCGAATCATCTTCCCCGCCGCGTGCGTTACTTTCTTGACTTTGCTGCGCAGAGGCATGCCGGAAATCTTAGCATTTCAGAGCAGGGAAGAAGTGATTCGATGTGGCTGGCCCCTTAACTTGGTGTCTCACTTTCGGGTTGCACTCCGGTGTCTCGATGAAGGGGCAAGCGGTGTGGGTGCTCACGATTCGCCACGGCGCAAGGCGGAAGCTCAAAACCTCCGATCTGGTGTAGGCTGCGCGCACGGTGACACCCGGGGTTGGGCATTTCGGATCGACGCACCGTAAGCTCTAGAAGATGAAGATATGGTGGGCGCTGTAGGATTTGAACCTACGACTTCCACCGTGTGAGGATGGCACTCTACCGCTGAGTTAAGCGCCCTTGGATCGTGGGCAGAACGCCCTTATTCTTTATACAGATGCAAAAACCAGCCGTCAACTTGAGCAAAGAATCGCAAAAATTGGCTATGCTTGAAAATGTGGTCACTAATTTTTGTTCGTCTTTGTCTCTTGGGCAACGAAAGACGCATCCCAAGCACAGCCCTCTAGTTCCGGTGCAGGTGAGATACACTTACACGCCTTTGGCTCCCGGAGCGCTGTGCTTCATGTGGGGAGAAATCCGTTAGCATGGAAATTCGCATGCCGAACTCCTTAGCTGTCCGCACCGGAAACCTCTGCCGCCATTACCGGATGGGGAAGGCGTTGGTGCGCGCGGTGGACGGGATTTCCATCGACATTGGAGCTGGGGAATTTGTCGCTCTGCTGGGTGCCTCGGGGTCCGGCAAGTCGTCACTGCTCAACCTGGTTGCAGGCCTTGACCGGCCCACCTCGGGTGCGGTGATCGTCCACGGAAACAACCTGGCCGCACTCTCACGCGAGCAACTGGCCAAGTACCGCCTCCATACCGTCGGAATGGTCTTTCAGTCGTTCAATCTGATACCCAGCATGACTTTGCTGGAAAATGTGGAACTCCCCATGCGCTTTGCCGAAGTCGATCGCCGCGAGCGTTCTGCACTTGCGCGCCAGTCGCTCGAACGCGTGGGTTTGAGCGGACGGCTTGCGCATCGGCCCACGGAACTCTCGGGTGGAGAGCAGCAGCGCGCTTCGTTGGCGC
>Ga0224558_1001142_pt1 | contig 28816 bp, 22 predicted proteins | sample 714S32024metaG_FD_180682 | JGI IMG/M metagenome (GOLD analysis project Ga0224558, IMG submission 180682) | Peat soil microbial communities from Stordalen Mire, Sweden - 717 S3 20-24 | ecosystem: Environmental > Terrestrial > Soil > Wetlands > Peat | place: Sweden: Norrbotten County, Stordalen... | reverse complement strand
AAACCACATTTACCCTTGAAATCGCCGTCGGGATACGGAATTTCTCCAGGAAAACAGCCTCCAACCTTCAACGCGGAAAATATCAGGACCTGATCAGAGGCTCCCTAAATGAAGTCCACGACCTTCTCAGCAGCCTAATCCGGCCTATTGTGGCGGAGGCAGACGCAGACTCACAACCACGATTGCTCCTCGTCCGTATTCACCTTCGTGGTTGTACGGCTCTTCATGGCGATCTTCGCTCGGCCAAGGACCAGCTACGCGACGATATTGAAGCCACTTTACAACACTGCGGTCAGGACATTTGGCTTGAGCAGTTGAAACTCGAAACCACGGAACTCGTTCAAGTGGACGCAGGCGCGAACTCGTCACTAGACGCTTTCGATCTAGGCTCCACGCTCGAAACCATCGCATCCTCCGAAACCTTACAGACGGACGCGAAAGAGCTTGTTGCGGAGTTGGTTCGCAAGCTCCCTGCCGGTTCTTCTGAGCAGACGGCCTTTGTCAACCTAGATCTACAAAATTTGATTTCAGAAGCTCGCGAACTCCTTCTCAGTCGCTCCGGCGCTGCTCAAGGAGGGAGACTCTAAATGCGAATTCTTTCCCTGGAACTTGAGCGCTACGGCTCGTTTACAGATCGCAGCCTTGAATTCAAGCCAGACGCACGTTTGCATGTTGTCTACGGGCATAATGCCACGGGCAAGAGTTGCGCACTGGCTGGGATTACCGACCTCTTCTTCGGCATCGAAGGTCAGACCCGGTTTTCATTTCTCCACGAAGGCAAGACAATGAGACTAGGTGCGACTCTCCAGGCCCGCGACCTTTCTCAAATCTGCTTCAAGCGTCGCAAGGGTAATAAGAACGTTCTCTCTACTAGCGACGGAAGGCCACTCGACGATATTGCACTCTACCCGTTTCTGGGAGGACTCTCACGAACGGTCTTTTCGCACGCCTTTGGACTCAATAGTGCGCAACTCCGTGAGGGCGCCGAGGAGATGCTCGACAGCGAAGGCGAAGTCGGGGCGACACTCTACGCTGCTGCCTCCGGTCTCTCAGGAATTACTCGCCTCCGGCATGAGTTGGATGAGGAGGCGGGAACGATCTTCAAGCCAGGTAAGGGTTCCGGCAAACGGCGCTTCGACCAAGCGGCGGATGCTTACACACAAGCCCGCTCAGAAATCCGTAAGCGGACCTTGCGGGCCGAGACGCTTGAGGGGATGAGGACGGCGTTACAGTCTCTCGAATCCCAACTGGCATTATTGAGCCAATCTCGTGACACGGACAGAGCAAAACACGCTTGCCTAACTCGACTAAGAACCATAGCTCCTCAGCTTCACATCCTCGATACCGAGTATGAGAACATTCGGGAGTTTGCCGATCTTCCAGAACTTTCCGAACAAGCCATCAACCGTCTTCGTACAGCGATTGCCGAATCAGGAACTTCTCTTCAGAAGCGAGAATCCGCAGCTAAGTCTCTCGCAACAGCGAAGGCAGTCCTCGACGGAATAACCGTAGAAGCCGCTATCCTTGTGCATCAGGCTTCAGTGCAAACGCTTCAAACCAACATAGGAAAATATCAGAGCGCGGTTAAAGATCGCGCCCGAGTCGCGTCAGATGCCGACGGTAAACAGCGTGAAATTGTCCTCCTGGCCGCCCGTGTCGGTATCGCGGAAGATCATCTTGATTCCTCCCAGCCTACCGATGCTGTGTTAGCAGATCTGGAAGATTTGATCACACACGGCCAAAAGCTATCCCAGGATCGGGAAAGACTAGAGGACTCAATCTCTGAGGCAAGGACGAAGCTAGACGAACTGGAAGGCGATGGGCAGAATTCAGAACTGCGGGACCCTGCCGCATGGCGAACCCGCTTCGATGCACTTGAACCTAGTCGCCAACTCCTGGAACGCAGCCGCACTCTAGCCCGTGATTCTTCCGCGACTCGACGCAGGCTCGAAGAGCGTTTAGCACGTTTGTCACCTGCGGTGTCCGAGTTAGAGAGTCTCGCCACCCTAATACTTCCCACCCCGGAATCCCTCGCCCGACTAGGAAATCGCTTTTCGGAAATTGAAGATAGCCGGAGACAAACCGAAACAGCAATCAAAACGCTGGATTTGGCGATTGAAGAGGCGCAGAAAACACTCAAAACCCTTGTTTCCGGTGAACCCGTAGCATCAGCAGATCGAATCGCCGATGCCCGTCAAGCGCGAGAAGAAAGCTGGCAGGAACTCCGGCCATTGATTCTGAGCAATGACGCGCCTATCGCATTAGCTTCCAGACCCGTGATCGTTGACCTTTTTGAAGCGCGTGTCAGTGAGGCTGATCGTCTGGCAGATGCTGCCACGCGAGATGCCGATAGAGTCGCGCAATACAACACTGAGCAAAGGGCTCTCTCAGACAAGCTGAATGAACGATCTAAGCTCAGGGAGCAACAGGCGGAAACGGCTTCTCAACTCAAGCAATCTGGTAATGAGTGGTTGGCTCTATGGGCATCCGTTACGCCATCGCCAGGAACGCCGGGAGAAATGGCCTCTTGGATCGAGAGCGTCAAGCTCCTCACAGAGCAACGCGAATCGCTCATTGCCGATGAAACGTCCGTAGCTGCGCTCAGTCCACAGATAACAGATTTACACAAGGCTCTCGAAGATCTTTCGATTGAGGTTGGGCTGGAGAAAGCGGCCGCTGTCCCCACAGAAAATCTACTTGTTCTGATAAATAAGCACCTGAATGAGCTTTCGACCACTTGGAATAATCGAGCTGTCGGTCAAGGTTTGGCAGCAAATGCCCGCAAGGAATTGGCTCGGTTCGAGAAAAACTTAGTGGCACACGCATTGAAAGAAGTTGCGTGGATAGCCTCTTGGAAGGTCGCTACAGCAGCACTCGCTTTCGATGGTCAAGCAAGTCTGGCTGCGGTTGCAGCAGCCGTGAAGGTGTGGCGTGATCTCCCAGCACGCCGTCTTTTATATGAGAGCGAGATGAAACGGGTACGCGGGATGGACCGTGACATCGCGGAGTTTGAACAAGAGGTCACCCGCCTAACGCAGCTGATTGCTCCTGATTTTCCGAAGCTGCCTCCAGTTGACCAGGCCATCCGGCTCAACGAGATTGTGGCGGAGCAGGCCCGTCAACAACTCCTTTATGAGACTGCTGAAAGCAAAGTAGAGCAAGAGTCTTCCAACCTTGAAGCTGCGGAGCGCAATGCTGATCGGGATTCAAAGCTGGTACAAACTCGAATATCCGAATTGGCGCTTACAAGTGAGCCCATCGCGACTTTGGAACGCCTTGAGCGAGCAACGGCCATTCGGAGCAGAATCATTGCAGCGCGTTCAATCCTGATCGCTCAATCTGACGGTCTTCCAGAGGATCAACTTCGCACTGAACTCGACGGATTTGATTCTCAAGCTACCCTCGCCGAAATTCAACTTCTAGCTCAGGGATTTCCGGCACAGGATGGCGCAATCAATCAGGTCTTTGCTGATAAGTCTGCCCAAGAGAAGGCGCTCAGCGACGCAGAATGCGGTTCCGGCGCAGAAGTCGCACTGCAACAACTGAAGAGTGCGGAAGTGGAAATGGAAACGGCTGCCCGCGACTACCTCACATTGGCCTTGAGCGTTACCATGTTGAATCGTGTCATCGAGGAGCACCGAGCAACTCAGTCTGCTCCTCTAATGCAATCAGCCGGAACCCTCTTTCAGAATCTCACTGGTGGCGCTTTCACACGCATCGACCAAGAATTCGATCCAGAGAACGATCAACCTCAACTAGTCGGCGTGCGCAACACAGGTGAGAACGTTCCTATACACGGACTGAGTGAGGGGCAGCGCGACCAACTATATCTGGCCCTCCGATTGGCTTATTTGGATGATTACGCCACAAGAAGCGAACCCGTTCCGTTCATTGGAGATGACATCTTTACAACCTTTGACGAAGAGAGCACACGTGCTGGTTTGTTGGCTCTTGCGAATGTCGGTGTACATCTTCAACCCATTCTTTTCACGCACCATCGCTTCGTTGCGGATATCGCGCTAGAAGCACTTGGCGATCACGTCGATATCATCGACCTCTGATTCTCTTCGTGCCAATTCACGGTCAAAGCCTCTTTGGGGTTCAAGCCCGTCGGGTTCTATAAAAGGGGATGTCAAGAAAAAACACTCTTCCTCTTCCGCGAGGAGGGGATGTTTTTCTGACATCCAGCCCCCATCCACAGATGCACGGATCCTGGCCGAGGCGCAGCTGGGCCGAACCGATTTTGCCGGTGGTTGCGGAATCATGAATTGATGCGTTCCTTCGCGTGGCCTCATTGCGCCTTTAAGCAGCGTGCTGGCAATTGCCAACCATGGTTCTATCTGAGACTCGTGGCCTATGGCTTTGTTGGGTTGTCCGAGGGGGCATATGGTGGGCCTGAAACTTCGCCTCTTGAAGGCGTTGGCTTAACCCGACGGAGGATACTCACCCTCGAACCCGAGCGCTCAGTGCCGGCGAATCGCGCATACGATATTCTCGCATTCCGACAGGCTCTGCGCGCTCAAGCTGCTTGTGACTTCAGATGTTCGGCGTCGAAGGATTCTCCTTTCTTCCAGATCTTCAATGCAATGGCGGCGATCTTGCGCGCCAAGGTCAAACGTGCCATCTCCGGCCGCATTCCTTTCTTTAGCAGCCCAAGGTAAAACTCGCGAAATACTCCCTGGCCAGTGCTGGCCGCGTTGGCCGCGCCCTTGAACACGTTCTTCAATTCGTGGTTGTAGTTCCAGTTCAGCCCGCGGACCTGTGCCGGTCTTTTTTTGCGTTCAAGTTGTCCGTCAGTCACGCGGTACTCGGCGCTGTCGCGGGTCTCCAGTGCCAGTCCGCAGTAAGTCCAGAACTGTCGCTTGGTGCGGAATCGGTGCGGCGTCTGCACCCGACCGATCAGCACCGCCGCACGCAGCGGACCCAGAAACGGCACCGTCTGCAGCCACTTGGCCTCCACGTGTTTCCGACACTCGACGATCAGATCGTGCCGCGCGTCGCGGCGCAGCTGCTGCAAGGCGTCCAATTGCTGGTAAAGGCGCTCGGCGCGACGCCTCAAAGCGCAACCGCCGAGTGCCGCCAGATACTCGCCGCGGTGCTTGGGCCCGTATAACTTCCTCCCCGTACAGGAAATCGCCTGGCCGCGAAACACAGCCTTCAATCGCCCCATAGCGCGTGTCGTATCTTCGGTGAGCATCAGGTAACTGCGCGCCAGTTGCTGAACCTCCAGGGCGCTGGTCTCACCGTGATAGACCGGCGACAACAAACCCGCACGCAACAGATCGGCCAGCTTGAGTGCATCGATCGCGTCCCCCTTGTTGCCCGACTTCAGCAGCGCGTTCTTGCGTGGATTGCACACCACCAACTTGTCCACCCGCCGCGACAGCAGGTCGTAGAGCCAGGCCGAATGCGTCCCTTCTTCAAAGGTGACATGTAGAGAACCCCGCACTCCGCCGATGAAATCCAGAATCGCCGCCGTCCGCGTCATCAACACCGACTGTTGGAGCAGTCGGCCACTCTCGTTGAGCACCGCCGCTGAGATCGTGTCCCGATGGACATCCAGTCCGATGTATTTGATCTTATCCATCTGAGCGTTCCTCCTTCGCTCTCTGGTTCTCGTTAGAGAACAGAGAAGCAGATATGCTTCTCATGATGGACCAACACCCGCAGCGAGGATGGCGGTCAAGGACGCGCGTTCTGTGCGCGCCGCGCAGCGGTCGAAGATCCTTGACGGCCACCGCAGCGGAGGGTACGCGCGCCAGCGCGCCCTCTCTACTAGCCGCAACAGCTTGCCGAGAGGGGCGCCCTTTTATAATGCGTGGGCCAAACCAAGTCTGGCGCGAAGCGGCAGCACATCACAGGGTGGGAAGACGGGCGAAAAAGAACGGAGCCTGCGGCGGCAGACCCCGTTTGAAAGGATTGGAAGTTGAGGGTTACGCGGCTTTGGCCTTTTTGGCTGCTGTGGGTTTTGCTGGCTTCGGCTGGGCCTTCGCGGCCGTCTTCTTCGCCGCTTGCGCCTTCTCTTTCGCGGCAAACTCCGCTTTGACCTTCTGAGCGATGGCGTCGGTGTCCACCTTGTAGTGCTGGGCGGCTTCTTTGAGCGCCTTGCCGGTCTCCGTTTGTGTCCGGGCTGCGTGGAGAATCGCGGTCTCGACGAGAAGCTGTCCGAGTTCGCCTTCCTCGGCCTTGCGAATGTAGGCGCCCATCAGCTTCCCAATGGAATCGGATGCTTGCGCCTTCTTGATGCCGTGATTCCGGGCGAGTACCTCGATGCGCCGTTCCTCCAACTGAGGCAGTAGCCGCTCGACAATGAAAACGAGGTCGCGCTTGGTGAGGCGCACCGGCACAGCGGCAACGATGGCGGAAAGGACGCGCAAGCCTACGGCGTTGGCAATCGCCTCCTCGCGGCGCTGCTTCTCCTGCTCGGCCTTGATGCGTTCGTCTCCGGCTGGCCGCTGCTTTTTGGGGCGGTGGACGGGGCATTCGGGGTCAGAGCAGATTTTCCGAACCTCGCCTTTTTCTGTGCCCTCGGTGACGATGGCCTCGGTCATGGATTTGCAGGTCTGGTACTCCGGCCAATCCCTGTGCTTCTTTGCGTTCGGGTCTTGCGGCTTGATCTCGATGTACTTGTTGCGGGGCAGGGCGGCGCTGCCGGTGTCGGTAGCAGGTGCCGGTCCAAAGGCCGATGAGATTTGTACCAGCTTCGGCTTGGCCGCGATGGTCTGCGCTACAAATCCGTCCAGCTTGGACTGGTAGCAAGCCGGGTCGGTGCAAGCGTCCTCGGCAATATCGGCAAAGAGAAGCGCGTTTCCTCCAGTGCGTTTGGCGCAATCGACACAGGCTCCGGCGGCGGGGTTGACGTTGGGGTCGGTTTTCGAGAACGGCGCGTCTTTCAGAATGAGCAAAATGTTCTGCTCAATCCACTGGTGGAGATGACGGACAGGTAGCAGGATGTGCTTGGCTTTGCCCTGGCCGCCGTTCCAATCCTCGCGGAAGCAAGCGGAGAGTGCTTGCTCCTGCTCGGCTGGCTGTAGCTTTGCGAGTAGCAGAGCATGGCCTACGCCAATTTCGTCTTTGGCGAATGCCTCGGTAACGGCGGCGGTGAGTTCGGTCAACTTGACGCGCTGAGCGCAATAGGCGGGAGATTTGCCCGTCTTGGCCGCGATCTGCTCAATGGAGTATTTCGGCTCGTCAAGATTGAGAAGAGCGCGGAATCCCTGCGCTTCCTCCAGCGGGTGAACGTCGCGGCGTTGCAGGTTTTCGATAAGCTGCGCCTCCAATGCCTCAGCGTCGGTAAGGTTGACGATACGGACGGGCACGGTTTCCGCCTCGGCAAGCCGGGCGGCGCGGTAGCGTCTGGCTCCGGCGACAATCTCGAAGCTGCGCTCGGTCAGTGGCCGCACAAGCAACGGCGAGAGAACGCCTTGGCTGCGGATGCTTGCGGCCAATTCATTGAGGGCTGAATCCTCAAAGAGTCGGCGCGGGTTGGTCCTCGACTCGGTGAGAACGGACAGTGGAAGGTCACGGTATTCGGTATTGGTGTTTGCAATCGTCATAGATGCTCTCTCCTTGGGAGCGGGCTTTGGCTGGTCGAACAGGAAGGATCTGAGCGGACAGGGCTGTTATCCCTGTCCGCAGGGGGGCGAAGTGGAAGCAAGCGGCCTAAGCCGCTGCCTCCGTGGTTGTTGCTTCGTTGCGGGTGCGGCGGCTGCGCCTGGGTGCGGGGGCCGTATCGTCGTTTGTGGTTGGGGTGGCCGTCTCAGCGGTCTGCGCTTGGGAGTCTTCCGGGGAAGGCTCCTCCAACGCTCCGAGAATCACGGCGGATGTGCGCTGGATGACTTCAAGGCTTTCCGCCAGCAATGCAGCGTTGCCGTGGTAAAGCTGGATGTAGTCGGCGGAAGCGGTGCCGGTCTGGAGTCCGATGGCTTTGCCCACGATAAAGGCGATGGCCTCGGCTTCGGTCTCCCGCACAACTTTGGTTGTCGCCGTGCGGCGGTCGGCCTTGTGCAACATTTCGTGTCCAAGCTCATGGACTAAAGTTGCGAAAGTTTCCGCCTTCGACTGCCCCGGCAAAAGTACGATCTTGCCGCCGTAGCTTGCACCTTGCGCTGGCGCAATGCGCTCGTTGTATTCAAGCTCGATGCCCTGCTGCTGAACAAAGTCGATGAGCCGGTCAAGATGGGTTCCCGCTTCGCCGGTGACTGTGGCGGGTGCGGGAAGCTCGGCTCCTTCTGTCTGCGAAACATCGAAGACGTAGACGGCGCGAAATCCAACCAAAACAGGGGCGCTCTTTCCGGCTCCATCCTGCTCGATCTCCTCCTGCCTCTTGCGGCGAGTGCCGATCATGGGTGCAAGAATCTGGATGCCCTTCTCGCCTTTCTTCACGCGGCGTCCAAGCTGGTTCCATGTGAACATTCCGGCAACATTGGTTGCCGTTGGCTTTTGGCGGGCAATGGCCAGAATGTTTCCAAAGCTGTAGTTGTGGAACCTTGCCATTGCGTCAAGGTAAGCGGTGAGTGCATCGCTCTTGCCCGCCTCAAGCTGGGCAATGAGGGCCTTTACGTTCTCGGCAATCACGTCTTTTGCTGTCTGGCGCTGTTGCTGTTTGGGTTGATAGGTGGACGACTGAACGGGGCTGTTGACGGTAACGGCTGCGCTGCTCATGGGTATTTCTCCTTTGTTTTTGCTTTTGAATGGCCGTGCTGTTGTTGTTCACACAACAACGCCTTGGCCCAGGCCCACGCCTGCGGGGGTAGCAACTGCAAGGGGAGGGGAATCTCCCAGGGCTTGCAACGGAGCGCAGCGAGAGTGGAAAGCCCCTTGGTCTGCACAAACGGAGCGCAGCGCAGTGCGGAAGACTGGGGAGACCTGAATGCGTTCTGTCCTATTGGAGGCTGTGAACAAATACCGCGAGAAATCCGACATTTGTCCAGCATCGAGAGTTGGAATTCTGTTGTGAGCTAGCAAATCGCTAACGGTGTCGATGAACGGGGTGACGACTGCGGCGGTGGCTGTGGTGTTCATGGGCGCTTCCTCCTTGGGCATTTGCCTTTGCCGTTGCCTTTGAATTGGCAGCGGCAGTGACATACATGCCGAACGCCTCCTGGCGAAGGTGGGGGGTAGCAACTGCAAGGGGAGGGGTATCTCCCACCCTTGGAGCGCAGCGGAAAGGGCGCGAGGGCTGCACAAGCGGAGCGCGGAAGCCTGGGGTAACCCCTTGCGGGCGCGAGGGGGAAACACCCCTTAGCTGCTTTTGGTTTTGTTCTTGCTGTTGCTCTTCAACCAATCAGGGAGGGGCGTTGCGGGGAAGGAACGGCCCCGCTGAGGAGGGTGGCGGAGGACTGCAAAGCAGGCCGCAGACAGGGAGGAAACTTCCGCCCGCCAAAAACAGCCCTTCGCAAACCGGGAGATCTGTTTTCAGGAGGTTCCACGGGATGAACTTCGACGATGAAAATATCTGGAGAGAAAGCAAAATAACGGCTGCCAGGACAAAACAAAACTAGATGAGGCGTGTCTATTGAAATGTACAATGCACTAAAGGAAACCATCCGAACGGCTCTTGGAGGTGAAAGTGCTTCTTAAAAGCGATATGCACTTGATCGAAAAGAACTCGGAAACCGTGACGACGCAAGCGGAAGAGACTCTGACAAAGCAGTACGGACCATTGCTCAGCATTACTCAACTCGCAGCTCTCTTGGATCGTTCCCCCGACGGCTTACGCATTACGCTGCGATCTTCTGGAGAGTGGGTCAGTAAGATTAACGCAACTCGCTTGAGACTGGGACGCCGCGTCTATTTCCGCACGGCTGAAGTTGCCAATGTGCTTGGAATCCGGTAAATCGACGAGTGAGTTCAGAACTCACGTCCGTAAGCGCGATTCTTGGCCTGCATTCGACTCCGGCTGCCGATAAGCAGGCATCCCCTTCGCGGATCAACGCGGCTGCCTCATCGGTGCGTTCGCGGAAGAGCTCAATTAGCGATCAGCACTTCGAACGGAGTCAGACACAAGCCGTTGTCTCCCGGCAATTACATCCTCTGCTGTCCATCGTGCAAGGCATTCCCAGCGAGAGCGCCCTCGATGCCGGCGCGCTCGGCTTCATGGCAAAGTTCCTGGTCCAAACCACTCTGCCGCACAGCGAGCAAACCGGCACACAGTACGTCCGCACGGACGGCAATCTCACCCTCTGCATCACCGATGTCGGCGCAACCGGCCTGCCTTACGGCAGCTATCCGCGCCTGATCCTCATCTGGATGACAACCGAAGCCGTCCGAACAGGGAATCGAGAGTTGGAACTAGGCTCCTCGCTTTCGAGTTTCATGGCGCAACTCGGACTTCAGGCAACAGGCGGCCACTGGGGAACAATCCCGCGGTTCCGCGACCAGATGCAACGCCTGGTCGGCGCCGCCATCTCGACCCGCTGGTCGAGTGATGCCAACGGGCAGAATCACTCGGGCGGAGAGAATCTCCTGGTGGCGGACAGGTTTCATCTTTGGTGGACCCCGCAAGAGTTGCCGTACAGAAGTCTGGCAAAGTCCTCGGTGACCCTGTCGATGAACTTCTTTGAGCAACTTGTCGCCGCTCCGGTGCCGCTCGACTTGAGGGCTGTCCGGGCTCTCAAGCGGTCGCCGCTGGCGCTCGATCTCTACGCCTGGGCGACGCGGCGGGTCAGCTACTTGTCGCGGCCCACGTTGATTCCCTGGGAGTCGCTGCGCCGGAGCTTCGGAGCCGGGTACGCCAACACACCGCAAGGCCGCTCCTGCTTTCGAGCAAAGGCCATCGAAGCGTTCCGCAGGATCGTCATGGTCTACTCTGAACTGAAGATTGAAAGCCATGAGAACGGCCTGCTGCTTCGCCCTTCTGGTCCGCACATCCCCAAAGTTCCGCGGTAGTCTTCGGTGGCGCGCAGCGCCCTTTCCCCGCTGAGGGGCGGAGGTTCTCGCCTTGTCTGGTCCACATTTGCACATTTCCACAGAGCACGGGCGCGACTACAGGCTATCTATATAGATTCACATAAAGGTACTACAGGGTGCTCTGGAAACCATTTGTAATCAATGCGGTGCGGACACTTCGTACACCGTTTATGCGCAAATGTACACCGCTTATGCGTGGAAACCTGCCCAGGATACACCGCTTATGCGTAAACAGGTACACCGCTTATGCGTGGAAATCTCACAGGATTCACACCGGAATGTGGATATTTCCGGCGAACTGCTGCAACTGTTCCGCCGTGGCTTCGGTGGAGTTGTCGGCGGCAATGCCGCAAGAGGCAATGTGAAATGCCCGCGTCGGCGAGTGCCGGCGCGGGCGTGCCCAGCTAATACTCGCTGGGCAGGTGAATCACGCTGTTGGCGAAGTAGAGCTTCACTTCGTCAAGCGGGAAGTCCGTGAAAGGGATCTCCTGCGTGTAAACGGGGTTTCCATTGCCGTCTTCGCAGAACACGGTGGCGCTGCGGTCGGAGTGAACCTTCAGGTTCCAGACCTGGAATCCTTCGCCGGAAACGCGAGCATCATGTTGCTGAGCGATTGCGATGACGTCGAGCAGCCAGTAAGCGCCGCCCTGGTCGGCAAGGAACTTTGCGCCGTCGGTATACAGGACTGCGCGATTGATGCTGTGGCGATACCAGTTCTCGGAGCCGGTGAACTGACGGAGTTGAATTTCGGAGAGTGTTGTTGTGTTCGTCATGTTATGCCTCTTTTCCTTAGAGTGACCCCAACGGCGGGGGCAAGAGAGGCACAAATATGCTGCCGAGCAAAGCGCAGCAGTCATAGCTTTTTGGGGGGACCGTGACCGCAGGGCATGGGGGAGCCGAAATAGCGTCATTGACGGCAAGCGACGGCGGCTAAGGTGCCATCCGCCCGCCGTTCTTTGGGTCACGGAAAAGATGCCAGTTTGAACACAGCAATCAATTCGAGTTTGGAGCCTGAAAGCGGTATCACCTGATATCGTCCGTGTAGTTCAGTCCGCGGACAATGTTGACTCAAGGTTCTTCTTCAAGACAACGCTATCGCCGCTCACGATATTGAATCGCTGATTGCTCATCAGATCGCCAAGAGCAGATCCTCCTCTGCCGGGAAACGGTTGACCGGGGAGAGCAGCGCCTATGAGAACCAGCGAGGATACATTCCCACCTCACAACCGGCGGAAATAAGAACGCCCCGTCTCCGGGGCGTTCAAAGGTCGCTCGGTGAGCGGAGCCTTACGACGAAAGCTTACTAAGAATAGCCGGGCAATCGCCGCTCAAGTACACTAATATACTTCTATCCTCTTTAGGATCATTGCGTCAAGGCGGTATTTGATGTCCGCAGCCCTGGAACAGCAGAAGTATGTCCTCGGACTCGATCTTGGATCAGCCTCGCTGGGGTGGGCATTGATCGCGCTGAACGATGCCGATGACCCCGTTTCGTTGATTCGCGCCGGCGTTCGTATCTTTGAACCTGGGGTTGATGGCACGTCGATTGAGATCGAGCAGGGAAAAGACCAGTCGAAAGCGGTGGAGAGACGAACTGCTCGCTTGCATCGGCGCCAGCTTCGTCGACGTGCCGCCCGGCAGAGGGATTTATTCCGCGTTCTCCAAAGACATTCCTTGTTGCCAGCGCCGGAGACGCTAGTCGGATCGCCAGAAGAGCAGAGGCATTCAGTTCTTAACGAACTCGATCAGGAGCTCGCTCAAAAATGGCAATCCACATATCAAGGCAAACGTTTTGCCGAGCTTCCTTTGTATTACCTGCGCAAAATGGCGCTCGATGAGCGGTTGGAAGCCCACGAAATCGGACGAATACTGTTTCATCTTATTCAGAGGCGTGGCTTCCTCTCGAATCGCCGAGAGAATAAGCAGAATCCAGACCAGAAAAAGGAACTTGGCCAAGTCAAAGCAGAAATCCATAGCTTGGAACAGGAAATCCAGAATGCAGGTGCACGAACCCTTGGTGAGTTTTTCGCAGGTTTGGACCCGCACGCTCAGAAAGTCCGTCGGCGATGGACCGCGCGAAAGATGTTCCAAGATGAGTTCGAGAAGATCTGGGAAGCACAGAAGGCGCATCGCCCAGAGCTATTGACGCAGGAACTTCACGACAAGATCGCTCATCTCCTGTTTTTCCAGAGGCCAATCGCTGCCCAGACACATTTAATCGGCAAATGCGAGTTGGAGACTGGCAAGCAGCGGGCACCTTGGGCAGCAATGGAAGCCCAGAGATTCCGGATTCTGCAAAAGGTGAACGATCTGAGGTTAATCAACCCAGGGAGCTTGATTTCCGATCCACTGACGGAGGAGGGGCGGCAGCGACTGTACCACCTTCTGGATCGGGAGGGAGACCAGACCTTCAAAGCGATCAGGAAGTATCTCTCATTCTCTGCCGAAGTTCAATTCAATCTTGAAAAGGGTGACGAGAAACGTCTCCGCGGAAATCGAACACAGGCGGCAATGCGGAAGGTGTTTGGTGAACGCTGGGACACAATCGGCGAAGGCAAACAGCACCAGATCATCGAGAACTGGAGAAATAGTGAGTCCGATGATGTATTGATCCGCGAAGCGATGGAACAGTGGTCACTGGACGCCGCCGCTGCCACGTTACTGTCCGAACAGACACCTGAACCTGGCTACTGCGCCGTGTCTTTGGCTGCAATATCCAAACTGCTCCCTTTGATGGCAAGCGGGAAGTCGTTCAAAGAGGCCGAAACGGAACTCTACGGCGCTCGCTTCTCTGGCGGAACGATATTCGAAACGCTTCCGGAGGTGCGCAAGCAGCTTGAGTCGTTGCGCAATCCGGCAGTGGAACGCTCCCTTACGGAGTTGCGCAAAGTCGTGAACGCCATCGTGCGGGAATACGGGAAACCCCACGAAATACGAATTGAGCTTGCACGCGAGTTGAAGAAGCCTCGGCAGGAGAGGATTGAGGCAACTAAGAAGAATCGGAATCGTCAACGAGAGCGCGAAGACGTTGCTGTTCGAATCCTCCGGGAATGCGGCCTGTCGAATCCGTCGAGAAGGGACATTGAGAAGGCTCGTCTTCATGAGGAGTGCGGCGGCTACTGTCCATACACAGGGAGACACATTCCCTTTTCGACTCTCTTCGACAACTCGGAGTTCGATGTTGAGCACATCATTCCTCGTAGCCGTTATCCGGACGATTCATTTCAAAACAAGACGCTGTGCTATCTTCCCGAAAACCGCGACGTGAAGAAGGGTCAGACGCCGTGGGAAGCCTATGGGAAAGATGAGCAGCGTTGGGCAGAGATCATGACTCGCGTCAGCAGTTGGAAGAATAGAGGCAAAATGGCGCGCTTCGCGATTCAGACCGAGGAAGCTCTTGGCGATTTCAGCGCGCGACAAATGAACGATACCCGCTACGCGAGCGTTCTGGCGTCACGCTTTCTCGGAGCCCTTTACGGTGGTCGCGATCTTGTCGATGCAGAGAAAGTGCGTCAAGTAATCTTCGCATCCAGTGGCGCGGTTACCGCGACACTACGCAGTTCGTGGGGATTGGAGGCGATCTTGCGCGAAATTGTGCCGACGGAACCCGGAGAGTCCCGCGGAAAGCCGCGTACCGATCATCGTCATCACGCGATTGACGCAATAACCATCGCACTAACTCGCCCCAAGGTCATCCAATCGATGGCGCTAGCTGCTTCCCTGGAGCCTTGGCAAAGAGACTCGCGAGCTTGGCGGAAGATCGAATCGCCTTGGCGAGACTTCGTTCTATCAATCCGTCCGCACATCGAACAAATGCTCGTTTCGCATCGGCCGGAACACAAGATGAGTGGAGAACTGCATAAGGGCACAAACTATCCGCCCCCGCATAATTACAAGGGCAAGCCCACGGTTCATACAAGATGCGCGCTGTCGGCGCTGTCGGCAGCCGACATCGCCGACGACGAAGTCATCGTTGACCCGGCGGTGCGGGATGCCGTTCGGGCGAAGCTAGAAAAGCTCGGGGGGAATCCGAAGCTATTCGATCGACCTGAAAATGTGCCATGCCTCGAATCTCGCGATGGTCGCTTCATCCCCATCCGCAAGGTCAGGATTAGAGAAGCGAAGAAGCCAATCCTCGTCGGTACTGGCGTCCGCGAACGCTATGTTGCATCAGGGGGAATTCACCATATCGGCTTGTTCGTTGTCAGAGATGCCCGTCGTCGTGAGGTATGGGAGAGCGAGGTCGTACAGATTACGGACGCATACGAGAGACATCGCGAGCACTTGCCCGTTGTGTGTCGAACACATGATGCTGAAGAAGCCGCGTTCCTCTTCTCTCTCATGAAGGACGATACGGTGGAGTTGGAAAAAGATGGGACTAGGGGCATTTATCGAGTCAAGAAGTTTGAGGCTACAGGCAAGATCACCTTCGTCCCCGTGAACAATGCCATGCTCGACAAGATGCAATACACAACCGGAGCAGCATGGTCGAGGATGCCCGCAACGCTAAAGCCAATGTCTCCCCGTAAGATCGTCATCGATCTGCTTGGAAAGGTACACCCGGCCAATGATTGATCGAATTATCGAAATCGCTAACCCTGCGCGGCTAAGCGTCCACGACTCCCAGTTGGTTATCGAGCTAGTGCAGGCGGAGCAGCTTTTGCTTCCCTTTACAACGCCCATCAGCGAAATCGCGGTTCTGCTGTTGGCGCATCCCCAGGTTATCCTTTCGCAGGCTGTCCTCTCTAGGATTGCTGAGGCTGGTGGTTCGGTCGTGACGATCGATGGAAAATTCCTTCCTGCGTCAATGCTATTGCCTGTGCAGGCGCACTTTCTCCAGACAGAACGGTTCGCCAAACAGATGCGGATATCTATACCTACACAGAAGCGGCTATGGCAGGAGATCGTGCGCGCCAAGATCCGAGCACAAGGGGAACTACTGAAAGAGCTCCGCGGATCAGATGACGGGTTAGTCGCGATGGCGGCGCGAGTTCGCTCGGACGACGCAGGCAACCTAGAAGCGCAGGCAGCAAGACGATATTGGTCACAGATATTCAACGATCCGAAATTTCGGCGGGGCTCCGAGGAGCCGAACCAAAACCGGCACCTCGATTACGGATACACAGTTCTAAGGGCAGCAGTGGCTCGTGCGCTCTGTGCGGCGGGGCTGCATCCGTCCATCGGCTTGCGTCATAAGAATCGCTATGATGCCTTTTGCCTGGCGGCGGATGTAATGGAGCCATTCCGCCCTCTAATCGATCGCCGTGTTTCCCAATGGATTGTAGATCACGACCCTGGGGAGCCTTTGACTACTGCAACAAAATCATGGTTGATCGGTGCAACGACCTCGCGCTATGTATTTGAGCGTGAGGAGCGCTCGCTATTCGATATTCTGTTACGCACGGCGAATTCTCTGGCAAAGTGCGTTACCGGAGAGTCCCGTGAAATCGCGATCCCTTCACTGCTGGAACCATGCCGCGAGCCTGAACCACGTCGGAAGGGGCCGCAAAGTGTGAGATTTCGAGAAGAAATCGAAACGGTCGGCTGACGAAAGGGATTCGGAGTTGTCTTTTGGGAATCATGCTGAGTTGAACGCTTATGAAAGGGTTGCTACTTTCAGCGTACCGGTCTTTGTGGCTCATCGCCATGTTCGACCTGCCGGTGGAGACGTCGGCGAACAGGCGCGACTACACGCGCTTTCGCAAAGCACTGCTCAAAGACGGCTTTATGATGCTTCAGTTTTCTGTGTATGCGCGATACCTTCCGAGCGAAGAGGCCGCCGACGCCCATCGAAGCACGATCCGAGCGGTGATTCCGCCTTTGGGGCAGGTGCGGCTAATGACGGTCACAGACCATCAATTCGGGAAAATGGAGGTATTCTATGGCAGAAAACCGCGAGAGCCGGAAGATATTCCGGAGCAGATACTGCTTTTCTGAAAAAAGAAACCGCGCCAACCTGCTGCTTTTCAGCAAGTTCGGCGCGGCCCAGTGTACTTGAGCGGTGAATCCCGGCCATCCCCAGCAAGGGGACGGCTAAGGCATGCTCTCTATCCAGTGTACTTGAGCGGTGAATCCCGGCCATCCCCAGCCCCCGCATCGAGCGGTCCCGATCAGGGCCTAGTGTACTTGAGCGGTGAATCCCGGCCATCCCCAGCGATCGCGGTCCGGGACATGGCCGCCTTCGAGTGTACTTGAGCGGTGAATCCCGGCCATCCCCAGCGAAAGGCACTTATTCCCAGTACGCCCACGGAGTGTACTTGAGCGGTGAATCCCGGCCATCCCCAGCCCTTGCCACGACATACGAGTTCCCCCATGCAGTGTACTTGAGCGGTGAATCCCGGCCATCCCCAGCGTCTGAGGCTCAGGGGAACGTGCTGCTGTAGTGTACTTGAGCGGTGAATCCCGGCCATCCCCAGCGACGAGACACCAAACGACACCAAGCGGGTAAGTGTACTTGAGCGGTGAATCCCGGCCATCCCCAGCGCGTCCATATCGGGATTGTATGCACATAGCAGTGTACTTGAGCGGTGAATCCCGGCCATCCCCAGCGTAAGCGATGTAGTAATACTGCGAGCTTACAGTGTACTTGAGCGGTGAATCCCGGCCATCCCCAGCGACTACCAGCAGCGGAAAACCACGGAAAAAGTGTACTTGAGCGGTGAATCCCGGCCATCCCCAGCCTGTTCGCGGCGGCGATCTGGGAACTGATCAGTGTACTTGAGCGGTGAATCCCGGCCATCCCCAGCAACTTCAGGCATTGTCTTTCCCTTTGCTAAAGTGTACTTGAGCGGTGAATCCCGGCCATCCCCAGCGCGTCCAAGTCGTGCCGAATAATTGCCCCAGTGTACTTGAGCGGTGAATCCCGGCCATCCCCAGCTCCACCCAGGTGCGAGTTGCTCCAACGTGGAGTGTACTTGAGCGGTGAATCCCGGCCATCCCCAGCAGTAACAGTACCGGTCACCGTGGCCTTGGAGTGTACTTGAGCGGTGAATCCCGGCCATCCCCAGCGGCTTGCGTGCCGGTCCCAATGCCTTCAAAGTGTACTTGAGCGGTGAATCCCGGCCATCCCCAGCTCACGCAGACGGGATCGCCTTGTGGGTCAGAGTGTACTTGAGCGGTGAATCCCGGCCATCCCCAGCTTGCGCGGTTGATGGCTCCATTCTCACGCCAGTGTACTTGAGCGGTGAATCCCGGCCATCCCCAGCGCAGAGGTCAACTGCAACGTACCGGGCAAAGTGTACTTGAGCGGTGAATCCCGGCCATCCCCAGCTCTCACGGCTCAGATTGTCGAATTCTAAGAGTGTACTTGAGCGGTGAATCCCGGCCATCCCCAGCGCCATGCTGCGGGACCATCCGCTTCGCAGCAGTGTACTTGAGCGGTGAATCCCGGCCATCCCCAGCGATGAGGGCAGCACGCCGAAGCGTGCGACCAGTGTACTTGAGCGGTGAATCCCGGCCATCCCCAGCCTGTGTGTTAATGACAAAAAACCCGGCTGAAGTGTACTTGAGCGGTGAATCCCGGCCATCCCCAGCTCGTGGCGCGGCGGCCACGCCTGCCTGCGCAGTGTACTTGAGCGGTGAATCCCGGCCATCCCCAGCTCGTGGCGCGGCGGCCACGCCTGCCTGCGCAGTGTACTTGAGCGGTGAATCCCGGCCATCCCCAGCGGGGAAAGAGCCGTAGGCTATCCTCCTGCCTTCGTTAAGAATCCTGCAAAACCGAGCGGGCTTGGCCTTACCAGCTTCTGTGCAAGATAGCCTACGGCTCTTTCCCCGCTAGAGATGAACCCAATAAAAAAGCAGCCTGATAAGGCCGGACACAAATTGCATTTCCACGCCTCGACCGTTACATTGCCGGGACGTTCGGACAGCGAGCTACAGCTTGATCGGAGTGAACGTCTCGAGAACGACCGGAACCAATTGAGACTGAATAATCAGGTGATCTCCTAGACAACAGGGCGTTCCCGGCCTGCCCATTGCAAATGGGAAGCTATCAGGCAGACTACAATACGCTTAACTGAAGATGAATGGGAAAATTCCTTGGCATTGAATGCTGGACACTTTATCGCTCGTTGGCAACAGTCCTCGGCTGCGGAGCGCGCCAACTACGCCCTATTCCTGTCCGAACTCTGCGACTACCTGGACCTTCCCCGCCCGGAGCCTAGCCAGGCCGAAGAGAATGCCAACACATATGTGATCGACAAGGCAGTCTACTTTCAGAACCTGGACGGTTCGACGACGCCGAACTACGTTGACCTGTATAAACGCGGCTGCTTCGTTCTGGAAGCCAAGCAGGGCAGCAATCCACTGGCAAATTCTGTGGCACGCCTCGCTTCCCCCAAAGAGCCCCACCGAGTGAAAAAGGGGACGGCCGTTCGCGGAACGCACGGCTGGGACGAGGCCATGTTGGCAGCACGCGGGCAAGCCGAACGGTACGCTAAAGCGCTGCCCGTCTCCGAAGGGTGGCCGCCCTTTCTCGTTGTCGTCGATGTGGGCCATTCCATCGAACTCTATGCGGACTTCTCGTTGACGGGGAAAGCCTATCTCCCCTTCCCAGACCCGCGCACCTTCCGCATTCCATTCGATCAGGTGGAGAAGGTTGAAGTTCGCGACCGCCTTCGCGCGGTCTGGCTCGATCCGCTCTCTCTGGACCCGTCGCGCGAAACGGCCAAAGTCACACGCGAGGTGGCCGGTAAACTGGCCGTCCTCGCCCGCAACCTCGAACTTCATCATGCTCCGAAGCAGGTTGCGGAATTCTTGACCCGCTGCATCTTCACATCGTTTGCCGAGGATGTGAACCTACTTCCAGGACGCTGTTGGCTCAATCTGCTTGAAAGTCTTCGCGATGATGTGGGCAACTTTCCTCCCATGGCCGAAGCCCTCTGGCAGACCATGAACGAAGGCGGCTTCTCGCCCATTCTCCGGGCGCACGTCCTCAAGTTCAATGGCGGGCTGTTTGAATCAACCAAGGCCCTTCCGCTCACCCGTGACGAGCTCGGCCTACTCATCGAAGCCGCCGACTCGCGCTGGCGCGATGTCGAACCGGCAATCTTTGGCACCCTGCTCGAACGCGCGCTCGACGCTGACGAACGCCATGCGCTTGGAGCCCACTACACGCCGCGGGCGTATGTTGAGCGTCTCGTTATCCCCACCCTGGTGGAGCCACTCCGGGACGATTGGCGCAGCAGCCAGGCGGTCATCACCGAACAAGTCAACGGGGGCGATAGGGAGGCAGCAATTGAAACCGCACGCGCCTTTCACCGCCAGCTCTGCTCCACCCGTGTCCTCGATCCCGCGTGCGGCTCCGGCAACTTCCTCTATGTCTCACTCGAACACATGAAGCGCCTAGAAGGCGAAGTCCTCGAAACCCTCCACGCGCTTGGCGACACGCAGCAGTCGCTCGAACACACCGGCCTTACCGTGGACCCGCATCAACTCCTGGGCCTCGAACTCAATCCCCGCGCTGCCGTCGTTGCCGATCTGGTTCTCTGGATTGGCTATCTGCAATGGCACTTCCGCACGCGCGGCGACGCGCAGCCGCCCATCCCCGTCATCAGCAACTTTCACAACATCGTCGAAGCGGACGCACTCCTCACGTGGAAGAAAAAGGCGCCGTTGCTCGATAAGCAAGGCAATGCTGTAACCCAATGGGATGGCGTTACCACCAAGAAACATCCCACGACCGGGCAGGACATTCCCGATGAGGAAGCACGCATCGCGGTCTATGAATATACCGATGTGAAGCAGGCCAAGTGGCCGGAAGCAGACTTCATTGTCGGAAATCCGCCCTTCATTGGCGGCAAAGATATTCGCGCCGAACTGGGTGACGGCTACGTCAAAGCGCTGCGCAAAGCGTACGACCTGGTCCCGGACAGCGCGGACTTTGTCATGTATTGGTGGCAACGCGCCGCCGAGCTTGCCCGCGCCGGAAAGATTCGCCGCTTTGGATTCATCACCACAAACAGTCTCCCCCAAGTCTTCAACCGCAAAGTAGTCGCACAGAATCTCAGTGCAGCCTCAGATGCAAAGCTCGCGCCGCTCTCACTCATTTTCGCGATTCCCGATCACCCTTGGCTCAAATCTGCCCTCAGCGACGGACAAGCAGCAACCGATCACGCCGCCGTCCGCATTTCCATGACGGTTGGAGAAAGAGGCGAGCACATCGGCCATCTTTACCGCGTCAAGAGCGAAGGGGATACAAGCGCGGAAGGTACAGATGTGGAACTGGCAGAGCAGGCCGGACGCATCTTTTCCGATCTTCAAATTGGTACGGACGTGACAAGCGCAGTGCCTCTCGGCGCCAATGAGGGGATCTGTTCACGGGGTGTTTCCTTGCACGGTGCAGGGTTCATCGTGACTTTAGAGGTAGCCAAAGCACTGGGGCTCGGTCGCATTCCTGGACTTGAACAGCATATTTGCCCCTACCTGAATGGTCGCGATCTTACTGGCTCTTCGCGGAATGTCATGGTGATCGACCTCTTTGGTCTCAGCAGCGAGCAGGTTCAAAGGCAATTCCCAGAGGTCTATCAACGGGTATTCGACTTGGTGAAACCGGAGCGAGACCAAAATCGGCGGGCTACCTACAGCGAAAAGTGGTGGATTTTCGGAGAACCCCGTTCAGCGTTTCGCCCCGCACTTAAGGGACTGCCCCGCTATATCTCCACCGTCGAAACAGCGAAACATCGCGTCTTCGTGCTACTCAATGCAAATACCCTGCCAGATAACATGCTCGTCAATGTCGCGAGCGCAGATGCATTCCACTTTGGAGTCTTGTCGAGCAAGATTCATGTTTGTTGGGCGCTCGCGGCAGGCGGAACGCTCGAAGACCGGCCACGATATAACAAAACAATGTGCTTCGATCCTTTCCCATTTCCTGACGCCAGCGAAGCACAAAGACAGAACATCCGCGAGATAGCCGAGCGCATTGATGCGCACCGCAAGCGCCAGCAGCAGCTTCATCCTTCGCTCACTCTCACAGAAATGTACAACGTCCTCGAAAAGCTCCGGGGCAACGAGGAATTGACCGTCGAAGATCACGCTACCTACGAGATGGGCCTGATTGGAATTCTCCGCCAGATTCATGACGAGTTGGATGAGGCCGTCTTTGCTGCATACGGTTGGTCGCCCAACCTGAGCACCGAACAGATCCTGGCAAACGTCGTGGCCCTCAACGCCCAGCGCCGGACCGAAGAGTTATCCGGTATTGTTCGCTGGCTCCGTCCTGAGTTTCAGGTGCCCAACGCTCCGGCCATTCAGCAGGCGCTCGGCGGCTTCATCCCCATCGAAGTCCCGGCAGCCGCGCGAAGCAAGCAACCCTGGCCAGCGACTCTCACCGATCAATTCCGCGTCATTAAAGACGCACTCCGCGCGACGCCATTCCAGACTCCACAGCAGATCGCGTCGGGCTTCAAACCAGCCAGCCGCACTCGCGTTCAAGAAATCCTGCAGACCCTAACCGCCCTCGGCCAAACGCGCCAAGTGGAAGACAGATACCTTCTGTGATTGTGAGGTTAGCAACTGGTTTTGGATACGTGTCGTCAAATCTCTCCAATATCACCGAGCATTATTGTGTCCATGACTCCCTTGGCTTCAACAAGTCCTAGAAGAAAATCTCTTCCGAGCGCAGTGATCCGCCAGTGCTTGTCACGGCGTGAATAAAGAAAGCCGATCTCAGTAAGGTAATACAATTCCCTTGAAATAGATCTGTGGCCGCGTTCGTCATGTAGCGCTGATAGAGCCGCAATATCGAATGTCTTGGGGTATATGCGATTTAGATCGACCAATAGCGCTAGTCTGAATCGTTGCAGGTCGATTCGTCTCATGTCCAAACGTGCGTCTACGTGTTTCACTTGGTTCCTCCAGAAAAGACCTTCCCACATTGCCTACGAATCGTGAGCTTTCGAAGGTATCCCTCTCTTCACCTACTTCTCCCCCAGTTCGTGCGGCGGATTCGACTTTCCATTCTGTAGTTGCCGGCCTCTAGTTCGTTTATCTCCCGCCGGAGCTTATCAATATAGTTCCGGGCAGCTTCTGGGAGAGAATTGAACTCTGCCGGCGTCAACTCCCCAGATTCGCTGAGTGGCCGATTGCGGCGCTCGATCTCGCCGCCAAGCCCAATCCCTTTGAGCAGGGCGACAAGCGCGCCGACCTCTGCATCTACTTGCGATGTTGTAGTCTCTTCGCCGCGGTCCTTCTGGTAGGTGACGACATGGCCAGGATGCAACTCTCCAAGAGTGACACCAAAGGTCTCAGCCCAATGCTTCAGATGCTGACTTCGCGGGTCTGACCAGAGGGCGGCAGCTTCCCGGATGGTCATTGTGCCAACAATCTTGTCGTCTGTCATCTGAACAGGTCCATAATCTTGAGTTGTGTTGCGGCCCGTTTGAAACGCCGCTGAACTGCGGCTAGTTGTCCCAGCTAGGATACCCCGCGACACTGTTACAGCGTAAGTTGGCGAAAGCTCGAAAGCGCTGCCTTCATCCCGAGCCGCCGATTGTTGCGGTGGGCCGCTCACGCCTTTGACCGAAAGCGACATGTGGCGAAATCAAAAGCGCAGTGAGTTTCAGATCAAGCCCCATGGGAGGGAACAAATGTTCAAAGACACGGTTCAGTGGACCATCGCCCGCCAGCGACCATCGAAGCAAAGCGGGTCGCAAGGACAAATCGCGTTGCATCTGATGATTTCCAGAAAGACGTTGCAGAAGATGCTGAACTTGGTATCACCACCAGGCAACCGAACGCAACCGGCTCGGGCGCTCCCTCTGGGACCCTGGATTTCAACGATCGATCGCATCATCAAGGAGAACGAAATGCGCGCAAAGGGCGCGCAAGTTTCGGCCAGCATGATTTGGCAGTATCTGAGGGAGGAGCGCGGATTCACCGGCAGCTTTTCGACCGTCAACGCTTATGTCCGTCAGGCACGCATTATGGCGGGACTCGATACCGGCCCCGGCCGGCATCTGCTAGCGGAAGAACTGGAGAGGCCCAGAGCCGCACCGCAGATTTCGACACCCAATGTCGGCAAGGTAGTCGCGCCCTCAATTCGTCAAACCAACAAGGATCTAGCGCACCGAACGATCTCGGCCATGGCATCCTTCGGCGACCGTCCTCGGTGGAATGGCAATACAGAGGAAGAAGTAGCGGAATGGATCAGAGGCGTGCTGAGACAAGCCATTTCTGTAGAAGTACTGGCGAAGGAACTGAATAACGTGCCGTTGCGGGAATTGGAGGTTCTGGTATCGGCCGCCACCAAGGAGGGACTTCCGATGCGAAACAAAGCATTGGTTGTCCTCTGCCATCTGCGTGGAATCAGTTGGGCGCCAGCCTGCTCCTTCCTTCAAATCTCTAGTGGAACTTGGTTTCGCTATTGGCGCTTGTTTCAACGAGGCGGCACCAAAAGGCTCTTCGCAAGAACGACGCGGAGCGACAAAAAGTCCGAAATAGACTCGAACAAAAGCGCGGTGTTTTCACTTTTGCACTCGCCGCCCACAGCTTATGGCATCAACCGCACCACTTGGAGAATGGCCGACCTTCGGAAGGTACTCGCCGAGGAAGGACACTCGATGTGCTGTGATGTCATTCACACAATCATCAAAGAGGCTGGCTGGAAGTGGCGGCACGCCCGCGTAGTTCTCACTAGCAACGACCCTGAGTACCGAGCTAAAGTGGATGCCATCAAGAAAACCCTCTCGGAGCTGAAGCCGGATGAGGCGTTTTTCTCGATTGACGAATATGGCCCGTTCGCCATCAAGCAAAAAGGCGGAGTGAAGCAAGTTCCTCCTGGCGAACAGTATGTAGTTCCGCAGTGGCAGAAATCAAAAGGATGGACGATCCTCACTGCCGCTCTTGAATTGTCGAGAAACCAGGTCACCCACTTCTATTCTCGAAAGAAGAATACCGGTGAGATGATCAAGATGGCTAATCTTCTGCGCGATGGGTACCGCACATGCAGCACAATCTATTTGTCATGGGATGCCGCCTCTTGGCATGTGTCGAAGGACTTGGGCGCATATTTGGATGAGATCAATCAGAAGGCCGCGCTGGAAGGCTTCCCAATAGTCAAGACCGCGCCTCTTCCCGCCTGCGCGCAGTTTCTGAATGTGATTGAGTCGGTGTTCAGCGGAATGGCGAGAGCCATCATCCACAACAGCGATTACCAGTCCGTAGAGGCTGCGATGGAGGCCATTGATCGATACTTCAGCCAAAGGAACGAATACTTTGCTACTCACCCCAAGAAAGCAGGACAAAAGATCTGGGGGAAGGAAAGGGTTCCAAGCCTATTTGCAGAGGGCCAGAACTGCAAAGATCCACTGTATCAATATCCAGTTTGATGAATAGGGCGCGTTGTCAAGGGCGCTGTGGCAGATTCTGGCGTTTGGCGCGGTGTTGCTGATAACCCGCTGCGGCCTGGAGCGGGGCAGTGTCCACGCAATAAAGAAGCGCGCCGCTCAATACTCATCCGGTTCGTCCTGCTCTCCGACCCATTCCGCTAGTTTTTGTTGCAACTCCTCTTTGCTGGGCAGATAGAGTTGGTACTCGCGGGCATGAATATTGGCGTCTTCGGGAAGAGTGATCTCGACCAAGGCGGAATTCTTTTTCTTGCAGAGCACGATGCCGATGGTGTGGTTCTCCGCTTCGGTTCTGACGTGGCGGTCAAAGTAGTTGACGTACATCTGCATCTGGCCGAGGTCCTGATGCGTGAGCTTTCCAATCTTGAGGTCGATGAGCACGTAGGATCGCAGCAGACGGTTGTAGAAGACAAGATCGACGAAGAAGTGCTCTTCGTCGAAGGTGAATCGCTTCTGCCGGGACTCAAAGAGAAAGCCCTTCCCCAGTTCGAGCAGGAACTTTTCAATGTGGGTGACGATGGCCGACTCCAGATCGGACTCGGAGTAGCGGGCCTTTTCCTCAATGCCAAGAAACTCCAGAACGTAGGGGTCTTTGAGCAGGTCTTGTGGCTTGGTGACGTGCTGCCCCTTCCGCGCCAAGTCATGAATCGCCTGCTTGTCGCGGCTAAGGGCCAGCCGCTCATAGAGGCCGGCGTCGAATTGGCGTCGGAGTTCGCGCAGAGTCCAACCCTGCTGGGCAGCCTCAATCTCGTAGAAGTTGCGTTCCTCCTCTTTGAGGCCGATCAGGAATACATAGTGCGACCAGCTCAGGGAAAACGGATGGTGCAACGAATCAGCCGGAGAGCTCAATCGGCCAGATAGTGTCTGGCCAATTGGCGAAGATACGGAGTTTCCAGACAATGATTGGGGTAGGGGGAAGGGCTGGAATTGGCCAGACGCTGTCTGGCCAATTTGGGGAACCCGCTCTGGATAGACCATAAAGAACTGACGCATGTACTTGAGATTGCTGATTGAGAAGCCGCTACCGAACTCGCCGGTCAGCCGTGCAGCCAGCTCTCGGACGAGTTCCTTGCCATATTGAGCGCGGTCGGCGCCCTGCTGTTCCTGCTCGAAGATTCGGCGGCCAATCTCGTAGTTCGTATAGACCTGAAGCAGGTTAACGCCGCGGGCGGCGCTCTGACGAGCCGACAGCACCAAGCTGCGGATGGCCTCGTACAACGGAGTGGAATTCCGGCTTGTACTCATTGCAACCTCCGAATTCCCTGCAAGATCTGCGCTCTTGGCATGGAGCCTGGCCACCCGCAGCGAATTCAGTCAATTTTCTTGAACGCCTATCCATTCATAATAGAAGGATTACCTTTCGATTCGCAGGCGCGGGGAGGCAACGAAACAGGGTTTGGAAAGAGTTCTCTGTCCAACATTCGGGTACAGTTTCGGGTACAGACATCAGTTTGGCTTGATTACGGATAATTAAGCTAAGTTGCTGATGGGCAGTCACTTGTGGATATCCGACATTACGCTCGATTTCGCTTATTTATCATAGACTTACGGTATTCTTGAGAGACTCAAAATCCGCCGACCTTCGGGTCATGGGGGTTCGACCCCCCCTCCCGGCACCAATATATAGTATTTAGAATCAACAATTTATATAAAAGAGAAAACAGACGTACTTGAGATGTACTAGAATATCTCATGCTCACGGTCTACCGGCGACACCGCGCAAACTGTAAAAGCACCAAACGGCGGGCGAAGTGTTTCTGTCCGATCTGGGTGCAAGGGATTCTGCGCGGCGAGACCATCAGAAAGTCGCTCGACCTCACGAATTGGGAGGCTGCGAACAAGCTCGTCCGGGACTGGGAAGTGGATGGGATCGCTGTCGTCAAGACGGCGAGCGACGCCGTGGATGGCTTTATTAGCGACCGGGAAGCCATGAAGCTGTCAGACGCCATGATGCGGAAATATCGCAACCTAGGGGCCGAGATTAAGGCGCTCTTCGGTGATAGGCCGTTGCCGTCGATCACGCCCGATGAAATTCGGGCCATGCGCAAGAGTTGGAAGCTCGCGGCGATCACCGCGCAAAAGAGAATGGAGATGGTGCGGAAATTCTTTTCATTCTGCGTGGATGCAGAGTGGATCGAAAAGAGTCCGGCGAAAAAGGTCAAGATGCCGGCGGCGCACTACGACCCGACACTCCCCTTCAGCGATGAGGAAATGGAGAAGATTCTCTGGGCCGCGGAATCGATCCGTGAAGCTCATCCGAAAATCCCGGTTGAAACTCCGAAGAAATTGAGAGCCCTTATCCTGCTCATGCGGTATTCCGGTATCAGGATCTCGGACGCGGTCATGTTCCGCCGGGAATCGTTGAAAGACAATAAGCTGTTCCTCCGGCAGGAAAAAACGAAGCATCCGGTCTGGGTGCCGCTCCCGAAACACGTCGTCCAGGCATTGGCGGAGTGCGACGAAGGGGACGAGCATTTCTTCTACCGTCAGATTGGAAAACCGAAAAGTGCGATCACGGAATGGCAACAGCGGCTCAAGCTCGTGTACACCATGGCCGGGATACCGCATTACGTCAGTAAGGATCTTCTCGTCTCCGTAAGCAATCCAAGTTTTCCTTGCGATCCCTTCGAAACCGTCTGGAAAGAACCAGCGGATGATGAAGCGGGCATACCGGACTCTAGTTTCCTGACTGTTCTGACCCAGACGAGAGATCAGCAGCAATTGCAGTTCCTTCAGGTCATGGCACGCGATTGACTCCTTAACAGCGAAAACGGCTTCGGGGAATATGAGGTCGGATATTGTCCTTTCCGCACCTGTGCCTCTCCTCGGTGACCTCACAGATGGAGGTGGAACCCCTGCAGCACTGGGGCTGTTCGTGTCAAACAAGAAACCTGTGTTTTTTGATTGATCCTCTACCACGTCTTTGTAGCTCCTTGGGGAACCTTCGCGTCTTGAATCTTCTACCATCTCAACTCTCTGGTGTGTCGGTCTCTCGTGTACCGGCGCTTCAGGGGCCTATTGCAACCTGCTGCCCTTGGCGGTTGCTTTACGCTTGCTCGATCCAGGTTGGCGATCTAATTCAGTGGCCTTCTGCTCAAGGTTTTGAAAGAGTTGGGACAAGGACACGCCCAGATTGATCGCGACCTTGAGGATGTTCTGGAAGCTCAGATTACTTTCGCCTCGCTCAATCGTTCCCATGAACGTCCGGTGGACGCCGCATTTGTCCGCAAATGCCTCCTGCGAATAGCCCTGTTCCGTCCGCAACTCTCTGATTCTCTGGCCTAAAGCCTTCAGGAGGAGATTGGGAAGTCTTTCTTCCATACCGGAGAGTGTTGTCGATCTGACCCGTTTACGTCTACACTGTTTACATAGCCTGTATATGCGTAGTATTCTTTATTCAGTGAATGCGCCCTTTTGGCGCGGAAGGGGGGCCTACTGGGTCTCGCATAATAGGGTGACGAAATAGGTCAAAAAAGCAACCCAGCGTGATGCAGAAAGGAAAATGGCAGCTTGGACTGGCGCACTCGAGCCATGCCGCTCGACACGCCGTCTTCGGCCTC
>Ga0224558_1001139_pt1 | contig 28910 bp, 9 predicted proteins | sample 714S32024metaG_FD_180682 | JGI IMG/M metagenome (GOLD analysis project Ga0224558, IMG submission 180682) | Peat soil microbial communities from Stordalen Mire, Sweden - 717 S3 20-24 | ecosystem: Environmental > Terrestrial > Soil > Wetlands > Peat | place: Sweden: Norrbotten County, Stordalen... | reverse complement strand
GCTGGTCAGAATGTAATTGGCGCTGGCAAGGTTGGCCGCACCTTGAACGGCGCTGCCGCTGTCCCGCATCGCAAGCTTGGCAGCCAGTTCTTTTGGCGCTGGAAGGTTGACCCAGAGTTTCGCGCCCGGTTGAAGATGCTGCTTCAGTCCATCCGCCGTCAGCTTTGCACCCAGGCGGATCGGCGCGGTTGGCTTTGTGTCCAGATTGATGGTCGTCGAAGACTCCGCGGCGGGTGGAGCAATGGCCGTCGCATGTTGCAGCGTCCAACTGGTTCCGTCCCAACTCAGGATGTCCGTCCAGGTTTCTTCCGCAGGGTCTGAAACTGAGACGGCGCCGGAGGCTTTCACCTGTGCGGCGGCTGCAAGGATGTCGTCTTCAGAAAGATTCGACGGCCCCAGCCAGAAAAGCAGCGGATCGGACTCAGCGGGAACTAGCTTGGTCAGCTCAAACACATCGCCGGGAGCAACCTTCGCCTTTGCTGGACTCACCACATTCGCAGTGGACCGCGCAATGCCATCCAATTCGTGGACGCGCAGAACTACCCCTTTGCCGGCGCCCGTTTCAGCCGTCGAGGTGAACTCGCTGCCGGGGCCGATGCCGGAGACGCGCCCAATGTCCAGCCACACCAGGCCGTCCTCATCGGTCTTCAGCGCGGCGGTGAGCACCTTGCCGCTGTCTGCCGCCTGGCCACCGAAAAGAGGCTGCTGGCGCCGAGCGGACGAAGCGTCAAGATCCGGTTCCTGATCGGAGACGCCGTTGCCCTCGAGCACCGCCTTCACGCGTTGATACACAACGGAGGCAGGCGCATTGGCCGGGAGAACTTGCAAGGCCTCAACCAGAGCCGCGGTGAAGGCCCCATGAGGCTCGGTCATGGTTTCGGAAGGAGGCGATTCCTTTGCCGTTTGGTCCTGCTGCGCGGCGGAGAAGACCAGCGCGGGATTGTCTTCGCGCTCGGTGGGTGCGGGCCGGGATTGCCCGTTGGGGAGAGCGTCTGGAGCCTCGGCAATGTCCCGCGAATCGAAGGCCAGGCTGCGCTCGCGATACTTGGGCCCGATGCCGCGCGTGGCCCCGCCGCTGTGGCAACTGTCGAAGATCGCGGTCAGATGGATCCCCTTGTCCAGGGCAGCATTGAAGATGCGCGTCATCTCCCGGTCGCGGACATCGTAGCCGCCTTTGTAAGCGTCGGCGGGAACCAGCGTGCTGTCGGCGTGAACCAGCTTTCCATTCACCAGAACCTGGAGCTTTGTGCCCTTGCTGTTGATCCGCAGGGAACCATGGCTGGCGTCGTAAAACACCACCGTGTCGCCCCGCTGCGGCAAGTCCACGAGATACTTCTGCATTGCCGCAAGAATGCCGTCGCGGCTGGTTTGTGCGGCAGGCAAAACCACCACCCCGGCCCTTGGACGAGGCGGTCCAGGGTTGGTAAGCAGGACCACCTTGTCCGCGCGGAAACCGAACTTGGGGCTGACCAGCAGGTCAGCCATCGCCTGAGCATCGTTGACAGAGCCTTCAAGATTCTCAAAAGCGCTCAGTTCGCAGCGTCCGTAGATGCAGCCTGCGGGATGCTCAGCCTGGGTGCCGGCAGGCTGGTAGGTGTTGATCCCGATCAGCAGCGCGCGCTTGGTCTGTCCGGCAACTTGCAGGCCGGAGAGAACGCATAGAACAACGGAAATGGCGCCGAGGTACCGCTTCATAGGCCCTCCTACAAGGGGTTGTGTCAGGGTATAGCGTGCGCATGACTGGATGCAACAACAATGTACCCTGAATCGATCCCCGAAGGCTTTGACACTGGTTTCTCGCCGAAGTCGCGGGCACAGGACCCTCTGCCCTCTTCGTGCTGTCGCTTTCCTGAGTCGATTTCCCTCAAGAGCCCCATCCGGGGAGAAGGCCACGGAAGTGGCGGAATCCACCCCGAACTGCGGCGTCAAGTAGACATGCTCCGGCTCAGCATTTACCACTCTTGCCCTTAGATGGATGCAAAAAACAGTTATCCAGCTTTTCCCTCTGAAACGCGAAAATTGTCGTTGGTTGCTTTTTGGTGAGTGTTGAGCAGTTCTGCTCAGAACTCTGAAATCGCGGCTTGTTATTGTGGCGAGGTTAAGCAGTGTCGGTATTCCACGCTGATCCGACAAAATGACGATCTTTGGACACTGTGTCACCACGGTTGGACGAGAGGTTACAAATGCGCAAATTCAGAGTTGGTATCACGTATTTCCTGGCGGCTTTATTGGTCGTTTTTGTAGCCGGCTGCGGTCAGGAAGTGGTAACGGTTCCCTCCGTGGTGTCCACAATCCCCGCCAACGGCGTTACGAATGTCGTCATTAACACGCCCATCAGCGCGACGTTCAGCATAGCGATGAATCCAAGCACGATTAACACTTCAACCTTTGCGGTAACCGGGCCGGGCGGCGCGGCCGTCGCTGGAGCCGTTGCATACAGCGGTTTAACTGCGACGTTTACGCCGGCTGCCGTTCTCGCATACGGAACCATCTACACGGGCACGATTACCACCGGTGCTACCGATCCAGGTGGTACTCCGCTGCTTGCCAACTATGTGTGGACCTTTACCACGATTACGCCGCCTCCTGCGGTGATGGCCACGGTCCCCGCGAACGGAGCCACGAATGTACCCATCGGTCAGGTGCTTACCGCGACCTTCAGCGAGGCGATGGCCCCGCTAACGATCAGTGGAGCGACCTTTACGGTGACTGGACCGGGCGGAACCGCTGTAAGCGGAAACGTCACTTACTCCGGCCTGGTGGCGACATTTACGCCGGCTGCAAGTCTCGCCAACAGCGCGGTCTATACGGCCACGATCACCACCGGGGCTGCGGATCTGGCGGGCCAGCCTCTGCCCGCCAACTATGTTTGGACCTTTACCACGATTACCCCTGTGCCTGTGGTGACAGCCACGGTCCCTGCGAACGGAGCCACCAATGTGCCCGTCGGTCAGGTGCTTAGCGCGACCTTCAACGAGGCGATGACCCCGGCAACGATCGGTGCGGCGACCTTTACGGTGACTGGGCCGGGCGGAACCGCTGTAAGCGGAGCCGTTGCTTACTCCGGCTTGGTTGCGACGTTTACGCCGGCTGCAAGTCTCGCCAACAACGCGGTCTACACCGCCACCATTACAACTGGAGTTACGTCTCTGGCAGGGACTCCGCTGGCGGCCAGCAAGGTGTGGACCTTCACCACGATTACCCCGTCGCCTGCGGTGACCGCAGTGGTCCCTGCGAACGCGGCCACAAGTGTGCCCATCGCTCAGGCGCTCAGCGCCACCTTCAGCGAGGCGATGAGCCCAGGCACGCTCGACGCGGCAACCTTTACGGTTACGGCCGGCGGAGTTACCGTACCTGGAGCAATCTCTTATTCTGGCCTGGTTGCGACGTTCACGCCGACCGCCAATCTGGCATATGGCACCACCTACACGGCCACGATCACAACCGGGACCCAGGACCTGGCAGGCCAGCCGCTGGCGGTCAACTATGGGTGGACCTTCACAACCATCTCCCCGGCCTTTGCGGTAATCTCCACGATACCTGTGAATGGGGCCACAGGCGTGCCTCTCAGCCAGGCGCTCAGCGCGACCTTCAACGCGACGGTGAAGTGCGCGACGATCACATCCACTACTTTTACCGTCACTGGCCCAGGCGCCACTCCGGTAACGGGAACAGCCAGTTGCTCGGGCGCCGTCGCGACCTTTACACCAAACGCCACACTTGCCGTCAATACCCTGTATACGGCCACCATCACCACCGGAGCTCAGGGCTCGGCCGGCGCGGCATTGGCCGGCAATTACGTTTGGAGCTTCCTGACACTTCCGGCAACCGCTCCTCCAGCGGTCATCTCCACCGTGCCCGTCAATGGAGCGACGGCTGTGCCCACCAACCAGGCGCTCACGGCAACCTTCAGTGAGGCAATGACCCCTGCCACGATCGACGCGTTAACCTTCACGCTGACGGGGCCGGGCGCAACCGCGGTACCAGGAGTAGTCACCTATGTTGCCTCCGGTTCCATAGCGACGTTCACGCCGGATGCCGCCCTCGCACCGAGCACCCTCTATACGGCCACCATCAACACGGGAGCTGAGAACCTGGCGGGCGCCGGGCTGGCCAGCAACTACGTCTGGACCTTCACCACCGCTGCCGGCACAGTTCCCACAGCGCCGACGGTCATTTCGACGATCCCTGCCAACCTGGCCACGGCTGTGCCTCTTAATCAGATCGTCAGCGCCACCTTCAGCACGGCGATGAACCCTGCAACCATCAGCTCGGCAACCTTTACGCTGACGGGTCCAGGTACGACTGCCGTCTCCGGCCTGGTGGCTTATGCGGCGATTGGAAATACGCTGACGTTCACACCGGCAGCGAATCTGGCGCCCAGCACTCTGTTTACCGCAACAATCACAACCGGGGCTCAGAACCTTGCGGGAACTGCCCTGGCCGCCAACTATGTCTGGACGTTTACCACCGGCACAGCGACAGTATCGACCCCGCCCGAGTTGGTTTCTACCGTGCCGATCAATGGGGCCTCTGGCGTGCCGCTGAATCAGGCCGTGAGCGCAACCTTCACTCAAGCGATGAATCCACTGACCATTACCACGGCAACCTTCCAACTTACTGGACCGGGCGGAACAGCGATAGCTGGAACAGTCTCCTACGATGCAATCAACTTCATTGCCACTCTCACGCCCACGGCGCCGCTAACCGCCGGCAGCAGCTACATTGCAACAGTAACTAACGGGGTTACGAATCTGGCTGGCATTCCGCTGGGTACAACCGGGTCAGCCAATCCCTGGGACTTCTCGACGGGTGTGACAGTGGTTCCACCGCCAGTCGTCCTCGGACCGACCATATCGCTTTTCGGCGGATTTGGCGGCGGCGCGGGGATGACAAACCAGGGATTACACACGGTCATCAACGGGGATATCGGGACCACGGGCGCGTCTACCACGATGACCGGATTCTACGATGAGAGCGTTGCGGCCGTTGCCGGCGTATATCCATGCTCGTATACGGTAACACCGCTCAATATGGGACTGGTGAATGGAACAATCGACACCGCTCCACCACCTCCCAGCCCCGCGTGCGCCACTGAAGGAACCGCCGCTACAATGGCCATCGCCACCGAAGCCGCGTTGGAAGCGCGAACCGCTTACACCGCTCTTCAAGGCCTCCCCTCAACCGGCGGACTGGCAGCGGAGATAGGCAATACGACCATCTATTCCGGCGTCTACAAAAACGCAAGCTCGGTCGGCATAACCCTTGGGCCTCTTACTCTTGACGCTCGGGGCGATCCCAATGCGTACTGGGTCTTCCAGATCGGATCATCCCTCACCGTAGGCACGCCGACAGCGCCTGAAAGTGTGATCCTGATCAACGGCGCCCAGGCCGGCAACGTCTTCTGGGCAGTCGGGGGCCTCCCCGGCGGGGTCATCAATTACGGCGGAGGCGGGACGATGGTCGGAACCATCATCTCTCAACCGGGAATCACGGTTTCAAGTCCCGGAGTTGCCGCGGTAACGACCATCAACGGCAGAGTGATTGCTTTGGGTGCGTCGGTCACCATGGTGAACACTGTCATCAACGTGCCATAAGGCCATGCTGAGACCGCTTCCAGGGCGGTCTCAGCCGGTTTCAGGCGATAGGGTGTTTGGTAAATCGTATTCGCGCCGGGTCCAACCGGCGATGAGATTGAAAGAGAATCGCAGCGAGCAGTTGCGGAGGCGACAATGAGATTGAGTGTAAGGATGATTGCCACAGCGGTATTTGCTGTTTTCCTAATGCCTGCGTTCAACCTCTGTGCGGACGAAGCGGCAAAGCCTTCAACTGGCGCCAAGGACGATAAGACTGCGGATTCCAGCGTCGCGTCTTTCGCCGATCCATCTGCGTCGCTGCCGGCGGCTCCGATGCCATCGGCCTCGATGGGCGCAGCGATGCCCTATTCCAGAGGCCTGGACAGCTACACTCCCAGGGCAGAAGTGTTCCTGGGGTACTCCTATTTGCGCGCTGTGCCCACGCTGGCCGCTGGAAATCGCCTCGCATGGCTCAATGGCGGCAGCGCGTCCGTTGCCTTCAATGTCAACCGATACCTGGGACTCGTTGGCGACTTCGGAGGCTTCAACGATACGCAACTCCTGCTCACAGGGACGGGCACGAATCCATCCACCGTCGCGGACTCAAGCGGGACCGTCTACACCTATCTCTTTGGTCCGCGCCTGTCGTTTCGAGGGCACGACAGAATCACTCCCTTTGCGCAGGCTCTCTTTGGGGGCATGCATGCCAGTGAGGTGACCCTTTCCTCCGGCTGCTCAGGGGCTGGTTGCACGCCTCTACCAGTGGAGAACAGTTTCGCCATGACCATTGGAGGCGGATTGGATGTCAAGGTACACCATCATCTTGCCATCCGCATCATTCAAGCCGAATACCTGATGACCAGGTTTGAGAATCTCACCACAGGAACCGCCGCGACGCAGAACGACATGCGCCTTTCTTCCGGAATCGTCTTCCGTTTCGGCGGAAATCCCGCTCCTCCAATCCCGCCTCCCTCGCCGGTGACTTACGCATGTACGGTCAACCCATCGTCTGTTTTCCAGGGAGATACGCTTGCGGTGTCAGGCACGGCTCTGAATCTGGACTCCGCAAAGACGGCCACCTACACATGGTCAGTCGATGGCGGAACGGTGTCTGGAACGTCAAACACCGCGAGTATCAATACGAAGAATCTTGTGGCCGGCGCCTACACGGTCAAGGGCCATGTCTCTGAGGGAGACAGACCTGGTGAGAATGCGGATTGCACCGCATCGTATGTGGTGAAAGCGATTGAACCGCCGACCGTCAGTTGCATAGCCAATCCCTACAATGTGATTTCCGGCGCGTCTTCCACGATCACGGCAACTGGCATCAGCCCGGAGAATCGTCCCCTGACTTACAGCTATAACTCGACTTCGGGTTCAGTGAGCGGAATCGGCTCGACGGTTACTCTCTCCACCGCCGGGGCCCCCGTTGGATCTATCGCTGTGACCTGCAATGTAGTCGATGACATGGGCCGGACTGCTTCGGGCACAACCGCAGTGACGGTTGCGGCTCCAGTGGCCGCACCCAAGCCACTGACGAGCGAACTGTGCGCCATTCACTTTGATCGCGACGTCCGCCGGCCGGATCGAGTGGACAACGAGGGCAAGGCCTGCCTTGATCAGATCGCGCTCAATCTGCAGAGTAACTCCGATGCGCAGCTTGCCATCGTAGGGAATACCGCCGGCCAGGAGACGGGTGGCAATAAACTCGCCACTAAGCGCGCGGTCAACACAAAGGCATATCTCGTCAGCGGGAAGGGTATCGATCCAAACCGGATTGCCGGCTACACCGGCTCGCAAGATGGCAAGATAGTTTCCACGACGCTGATTCCGGCGGGCGCAACGTTTGATGCTACGGGCGACACGCCTGCACGATAAAGGCCAGAGTGCGGGTGAGGCAGCGCAATCGCATTTGGATTGTTTTGAAAGGGCACGGCTTTAGCCGTGCCGCAAAACAGCCAGAGGACTTATGGGCTTCAGCCCCTGAGGTATGATTTGAGAATCTTCAATACATCCCTCGGCGGCTAAAGCCGGCAATATTGGCCCTGAAATCGGCACGGCTAAAGCCGTGCCCTTTCAAAACAACGATCATTCGCCTGATATCGAAAGCCCGTACCCTTCATTTCTCGCTCAAATTTCAAATGCAATTGCCCTGGCGGTGAGGGAAGTGTGGGAACTGCACCTCGATAGGTGGGTTCGCTCTGTGCCCCTGCCTGGTTCCCTGTGTCGGGTAGGCCGCGTTGTATGTCGAGCGCAAGATGAAGCCGGGCAGGCCCACGAGTACACTGACCGGATCGGCGGCTCAAAGGCCGGCAAATCGGACGCCTGCCGCTCGATCTTGATCGTGTCGCGTGTCGCGGCATCCTGCCGCTTTCATATTCGCCCTTGATTCGCCTGTTTGGGCCCCGCAGCCACACCGCGAGAAGGGTCGATCCTGAATGCGGGCAAGTTTCACAGGCGCGAGAAAGCCTTCGTTGATGAGGGCTTTTCCATCGGCCCCGATCGCTTTGCGATACTTGAGCGATACCCAAAGGAGCAGTCGCGAGTGGAGGCAACTGGTGGTATAGTGCCTCATAGCCGGGAAGGCAAAATGAGAATCCCGGTCAAATTGGAGATTTGGTGTGCTGACGCCGGAGGCCTCCAGCAGGCTTCAAGCTGAAAAAGAAGAGTTGAATTGGCTCCTGACCTCCGGGGCACTGGGCCAATCCAGCAATCTCACCAGAATGCTCACCTTTATCTGTGAGAAGCATTTCCTGGATCAGGATGACCAGGTCAAGGAATCCATGATCGCGGTCGAAGCGCTGGGGAGGCGCAGCAATTTCGACCCGCAGGCCGACACCATCGTCCGGGTAACCGCGCATTCCCTGCGCAAGCGCCTGCAGGAGATCTACCAGACGGACGGCGTAAATCGGCCGGTGCATATCCTGATTCCGCTCGGCCGTTATGTGCCGTCCTTTGTTCATGGGGGAACGGACCGCGCCCTGGACGCCCATGACGCGCCAGTGCCGATTTCCTCGGAGTTGGACCAGGCGCTTCCCGGCGATCTTGTTGCCGTCACGCCTCTGCCGAAGCAGCTTTCACGATGGCTTGTGGCTGCCGCATTCTTTGCCGCGGTCGCCCTGTTGAGCGGCTTCTTCATCTTCACGCACCGAAATGCAACGAAGGCGGCGGTGGCCGCGCCCCAGGTTTCCCCGGTGGCTCTGCCGCAGCCGAAAGACACAATCCGTGCCCTCATGGGAACCGGCCGCAAGGCGTATGTCGATCACTCAGGATATTCCTGGGAGCCGGACAAGTACTGCTCTGGAGGCGACAGCATTACCGTCGCCGCACAGAAAATCGTCGGAACGGAGGATCCCTACCTCTATCTGGGCGGCATTCGTGGAATCGCCCACTGCGCCTTCCCAATGAAACCGGGACAGTATGAGGTTCATCTTTACTTTGCAGAGAGCTCCGATCTGCAAGCGGCAACCCGCCCCGTCATTCTCTCCATCAATGCGGAGTCAGGTATCAGCTTCGATGTGGTTGACAGTGCGGGTGGGGACGGCATTGCCACATCCTACGTTGCTGCCGGAATTCGACCTGAAAAGGATGGCGCGATCCATCTGGACTTCACCAGCGAGGTTTCGTTGCTGGATGCAGTGGAGATTCTGCCTGAGCCCTCAGATGATTTGCTGCCCGTTCGCATCACTGCGAGCCCCTTTGCAATCGTAGATTCCGCCAATCAGATTTGGCTCTCGGATCGTTACTTTGTTGGAGGCCGACGGGGCCTGCCTCCCGATTCAACAAAGACGTCGAGCCACGGCATTACCGGTTACGCTCGAGTTGGGAGCTCTCGCTATAACATTCCAGTCGTTTCACCGGGGAAATATCGTGTTGTGCTGTATTTCTCTGAACCATGGTTCGGCGCACACGATTTGGTGCCCGGGGGACCTGGCAGCCGCATCTTCAATGTCGCCTGCAACGGGACCGTGATCTTGAAGAACTTCGACATCATGGCGGAAGGCGGATCCGCCCCCGTGGTGAAGACGTTTGACAATATTGAGGCGACCGCACAAGGCAGGATCGAGCTCTCATTCATCCCGGTTGTCAATTACCCCGTCGTCAATGCAATCGAAGTCCTCGCTGAGCCTTCGCGCCGATAGCGGCGCAGGATTTCTCGATCCTCAACCGCATCGCCCTCAACCTGCTCAAACAGGATGAATTTCTCCCCCGAGGAATCGAAGCAAAGGCCTCAAAGCCGCCTCGAACCACCCTGCCTGCTCAAATCGCTCGGAATCTGACATGCGCCGGCCCTAGGCTGCAGGTGACCCCGTGGATCCGCTTAACTCCTCATTCACAATATACTTACCGGAAGTTTAACAATGTTAAAAGCCCGGGAGCGCTGCCTCCAGACTGGCGCAAACTCCATATGGGTCAGTGCCTTCTGGGCTGCATGAGGTATTCACGTTTTCCCTTCGCATTTTTCACCTCAGATTTACATGACAGATCCGGAAATTGGTTGCTATGTTCGCTCTCGACGATCCAAGACCCAAAAGCTCAGTGCTCCGCATCGCAGTGGATGAATTTTGAACGGAGCATGAGAACGCACCTGAGGGCTGCGGGCGGCAAATCGCCCAGAAAGCAGAAGCACTCTGGAGGCATCGAAAGTGAATTCCTGGTTGAGAAACACAGCAAGACTGGCTGGTGTGTTGGTCTCGCTGCCAGTGTTCACCTTCGCTCTCTCGGCTCGTATTCAGGACGCTCTTGGACTTCTTTCGGAAAGGCTAACCGCATTTGGCGGGGTTTTCCAAACAACAAAGTGAGCATCCCTGTTGTTCAGGGAAGTTCGATAGCGATACGGCAACAGCAAACAATTTTTGGAGGCAACATGAACACACGCAATTTGGCAAGATACGCGCGGCTGTGTGCGAGTGCCCGAATCGTCGCGGCGCTCGTCTTCATTTTCACCGGCTGCATCATCGCGTCTGCACAGCAGATTACCGGGTCCATCGTCGGTACGGTGAAGGATCAACAAGGCGCGGTGGTCAACACGGCCACCGTGAAGGCAACAAACGTCGATACCGGATACTCGCGTTCGGCGCCGGCAAACGCCTATGGGGAGTACCGCATCGATAACCTTCCCGTGGGAAAGTACATCGTCGAGGCGAAGGCTCCCAGCTTTCAACGCTTTGTGCAAACGAATATCGCCCTCGACGTGGACCAGACGCTGACGGTTGAAATCAAACTAGTCGTGGGCGCGCAGACTCAAACCGTCACGGTCACTGAGGCTCCCCCGCTGGTCAATACGTCTGACGCGGTATTGGGCAAAACCATTGAGTCGGCCGAACTCATCGGCCTGCCCCTGGTCAACCGCAACGTCTACGCCGAACTCTCGCTCACACCGGGCGTGATGGCCAATAGCGCCAGCCCCACCACGAACCCCGCCGGCACCCCCAATATGACCGTTGGAATAGCGTCCGAGGATGTCCAGGTCAACGGCTCGCTCGACTCCGGAAACGGAACCGTCGCATTTTATCTGGATGGCGGCAACAACATTACCGGTATGCGCAACTACGGCAACCCGGCGCCCAACCCCGATGCACTTGAAGAGTTCCGCGTAGAGACCAACGCATTCGCGGCGCAATACGGCCAATTCTCCGGCGCCGTGGTCACGGTGATCACAAAGTCGGGAAGCAACAAATTTCATGGCGGATTGTTCGAGTTCAACCGCAATACCGATTTCAACGCTTTTGGTTGGAATCCGTCCCCCAACGCCATTACGGGGACATTGGTGAAAAACCCCTACCACCGCAACAACTTTGGCGGAACCTTCGGCGGCCCCATCAAGCACGACAAGGCCTTCTTCTTCTTCAGCTATGCCGGTCTGCGCCAGGTACAAGGAGCTACGATCTCAGGCGGTGTGGTGCCCACGGCTGCCGAGCGCTTGGGCGACTTTACCGCGGACACGTTCAAGGTTTACAACCCGAAACCGTCCGGCACGACCGCGGCCGTCTGGGACGTCCCCGCGAATCAGGTAAAAGGAACAAACAGTAGCCCCAATTGCGTGGTGGCCACTTTGAATTGCATGTACACCACCGCAATCGCAAACCCCGCTAACCCAGGCTTCGATTACGCTTACCTGGACCCGACCGCTGCAAATTTCTTGAACGTAAACAACAAAATCGGTGTTTCCGTCCCGTTGCCCACCGGCGTAGCCGTGCCATCGAGCGGCGGCGGGAAATACCTCGGCGTATACGTCACTCCGACAGACTCAGACGAATACCTGGGAAAGTTTGACGAGAACCTCGGCGACAAGGACCATGTGGGAGTGACCTACTTTTATTCCCCGACCGCGTCAACTCCCAGCGGAGGCGGTAACGTCAATTGGACCGGAGATCAGTCCAAATCGGTTCAGACGAATGCCAACATCAGCGACGTTCACACCTTCACCCCCAACACGGCCAATCAGGCCTGGCTAACATTCACGCGGGCCATGGGCGGACGCGTCCTCATCCCTGTGACCGGCCCAGGCACGCAAACCCTCGGCAGTTTCGGCTCGAACTTCCAAATCCAGGGACCGGCCGGACTGCCCTATCTAAACATCGGTGCTGGCTTTAACACGGGGAACCCGAACGCCGGCCCGGTCACGGGGTCCGACAACTATGAGTTACGCGACGTAGTCAGCATGACCAAGGGCAAGCACAACCTTTCCCTTGGCGGTGAGTTCGCTCTCGACAAGACCATGTTCGAAGCCAATCTGAATAATTATGGCGACGTTTCCTTCGCGACCTCCGCGCCTACCAGCACGAGTAATGCGATTGCGGACTTTATCGCCGGCCAAACCAGCGCATTTGAGCAGGACACGCCTTATACGACGCACCTGAGCACGTGGCACACCGCGTTGTTTGCGCAGGATAACTACCGCATCACGCCCCGTTTCACGGCCAACATTGGGCTCCGGTGGGACATCGATACGCCTCCCGTCGACTCCCATGACCGGACGGCGTCGTTTAAGCCCGGCCAGCAATCCACTGTCACTCCGGCCGCGCCGAAGGGCTTGCTATACCCAGGGGACGCCGGCGTCGGTCGCGGCATCATCAGCACGCCGTTCAGCCACATTGCGCCTCGTCTCGGTTTTGCATGGGACCCGTTTGGGGATGGCAAGACCGCGGTTCGCGCCGCGGCGGGCATCTTCTACGGCTCTTTCGGCGGCAATGAATGGAACCAGCCCGGCAACGCCGCGCCGTTCGCCTTACGCGAAAGCTTTGGCCCCACTCCATCCCTCACAAATATGTACGGGGGCGTCTCTTACGGTTTCCTCAACACCACTCCCGGCGGAGGTATCTTCCCGTACACCTATAAGCCGTCCGCTCCGATCTTCATCCCGTTCGCCGGCCCCGAGGCCATCGCAACGTATATGAAAGATTCGTCGGTCTACCAGTTCAACTTCAGCGTGCAGCGGCAATTGCCTGCCAGGATAAGCGTGACGGCAGCTTATGTAGGCACCATGGGCCGTAACCTGGGAACCTTCGTCGACGACAACTACGCGCCTTACTCAACCGCTTTCGGCACGCCCAGCACTGCTGCGGCCAGCATCGACGCCCGGCGTCAATACGATCCCGGCGTCCCCGGTGCGGCTGGCACCCTGAGCGGGATTACCTACCTGATCCCAGGCGGGACCTCCAGTTATAACGGGCTTCAAGTCTCGGCGACCAAGACGATGTCAGGCGGTTTCACACTCAGCGGTTACTATGTCTGGAGCCGCTCGCTGGAAAGCGCAAACTTCGTGGAGAATGGAGGGCAGGGCGCGCAGGATTTCGGCGTCGCTGGCAAGCCCTTTACCGCCGCCAATAACTCCTTGGGCGCCATCGGCGGCGGCCTACCGGAAGAAAGAGGCCCCATGGATCAAAACCATGACAACAATGCGGCCATCTACGGCATGTGGAACATCGACTACTTCCACGGATCGAACAAGATCGTGAAGGAAGTGGTCAACGGCTGGCAGATCTCACCGGTCCTCTATTTGACCAGCGGCGGGCCGTTTACCGTGTCCACGGGATCCAACAAGAACTTTGACAGTCAGGGCTCTAGCCGCCCCAACGCAGTTGCTGGCGTTAGCCCCAAGCTCGATCCGCACCGCTGCCGTGTATGCGGCGCCACTGGCCAGAGCCAAAACAGCGTATTGACGGCATGGTTCAACAACGCAGCGTACACGACAAACGGGCCTGGCCTGCCAGGGGGCATCGGCCCTGGCGGCGCAGACGGCAACGTGGGCCGCGACACCCTGAACGGACCGGGCCTCAAGGATATGGATGCGAGCCTGCTCCGCAACATTACCTTCGAGCGGGGAATGGTGTTCCAGTTCCGCGCCGAAATGACCAACGTCATGAACTGGGTGAATCTCAGCGGCCCGTCCTCCGGGAACATCACGTCGGGCTCTCAGGGCAACATCACAGGGGCCACCGCCACCCAGCGCGTTATTCAGTTGGGCGGCCGGCTGACCTTCTGATCATTCCTCGAACGGGCCGCTCTTTCTCTGCGAAGGAGCGGCCACCGAGGGGAGCGAAATCGCGACTGGTATCGGAGATATTCTGTCTGCCCGAAATTCATATGAAGGTGTGAACTTGGAACGATTGGAAAGTTCCAAGTCATGTAGTAGCCTCCTTTGCGCCTGCTCCTCGTGGGCAGGCGCAACCTTCATTTCAGCCTGCTGCGCCAATGTCAACGTAAAATGAAAGACGGAAAGCAATATGAAACAACTGTCGAGAAGAGAGTTTTGTTCCATGACCGCAGCCTTGGGGGCAACCGCATTGAGCGCACCGCATCGCCTGATGGCGCAGCAGGCCGCTCTTCAGGTTTCGCTGGCCGTCGACCCAGCGACCCGCCTCGCCAAAGTCCCGGCGGACTTTATGGGGCTCAGCTACGAAAGCGGGCAGCTTGCCTACCCGGATTTCTTTTCGCCTCAAAACACGGCCCTGATCGAGATGTTCCGCGCGCTGAGCCCAACGGGCGTGCTGCGCCTTGGCGGCAACCTGAGCGAGTTCACCGTTTGGTCTGAGACGGAACCAGCGACCCCACCGGAGGCCGGTGGATTGGTGGGGCCCGATCCGGGCCATCGTGAGCCACGCACGTTCACCATCACGCCGCGCTCCATCCGCAACCTGCAGGGCTTTCTGGGCGCGGCCGGCTGGCGCTGCATCTATGGTTTGAACCTTGGTGGAGGCACGGTGGAGCAGGCGCTCGCCGAGGGCAGCTTTGTGGCCAAAGCGCTTGGACCTCAACTCATCTGTGTGCAGTTCGGCAACGAGCCCGACCTCTTCAGGCACCACGATCAGGGAAACAAGCCCTGGACCTTCGACGAGTACCTTGCCAAGTGGAAGACGTTCCGCTCCGCGTTTCATGAAAAGCTGCCGGAGGTTGCGGTGGCCGGCCCGGACACGGCCTCGAATCCGAAGTGGGTCAAGCAGTTCACCGAGGACGTTCCCAAAGAGATTGTGCTGGTGACCAGCCACTACTACCCCGAGGGTCCGCCTGCCGATCCGCGGATGACAATCGACCTGCTTTTGCATCCCGGCGCCCGCTTCGATAGCTCCTGCCGGGAGGCACTGGACTCGGCCAAAGCCGCCGGCCTGCCGTTTCGCATGGCAGAAGGAAATTCCTGCTACAACGCAGGCAAGCCGGGGGTCAGCGATACGTTTGCGTCTGCGCTATGGGCGGGAGACTTCTGCCTGCAAATGGCGTCCCTGGGCTGCGTGGGAGTCAACCTTCATGCGGGCGCGAACGGTTATTATTCGCCCATCGTGGGCGCCATCGGAAGCGGCTTTACTGCGCGGCCGGAGTACTACGGTTTGATGCTGGCGCAACAATTTGCGGGACGCACATTGAATCGGACAACGCTTCAGGCACAGGGTGCGAATGTGACGGCGTATGCGGCCGGCGGGGATGGCGCCAAGGGGCTGGTAGTCGTCTTCAACAAGGATGCACGCGACCTCGAAGTTACCCTTGCTCAGCCTGCCGGCGGTTTCAAGCCGGCGGTGGTGGAGCGCCTTGAGGCGCCGGCGATCGACAGCAAGGCCGGTGTCACGTTTGAGGGAGCCGCGGTCGCGGGCGATGGACAATTCCATCCTCGCGCCGGTGAGCCGCTCAAGGTTCAGAGCGGCAAACTAAGTGTGCGCGTTCCAGCTTACTCCGCTGCGCTGATCCGGCTGGGCTGAGACCGGCACATCTTAACAGCCTGTGGTGGAAGTCTGGTTTTGAAAGGGCACGACTTTAGTCGTGCCATAAAGCCTCAGGAATCAATGGGGCTTTAGCCGCTGAGGGATGCTTCCCGCCAGACTGCGACTTCTGCCACAGGCTGTTAAGGCAAGAATCTGGCAACGAGGATGTCAGGTACGAGTTCCTTCTGTCTTTGCCAGGACGTCTGCCAGTCGTGCGGCCAGCTCCTTTACGCGAGGCGGATGCATCAACTCAAAATGCCTGCCCTCGAGAATTTCTTCGGTAAACTCTCCGTTTGTGATTCGTTCAAGAATGTCCGGGACAATCGGCGCACTTGTGAGTCCCGATGCGCCGGCCCGCCACAGAAACACAGGCGCGAGCACAGCTTCAAGTTTTGCGGCTCCGACCAGATGCAGGTGGCGAATGAAGATTGCGAAAAACTTTCTCATTCCGGAGTCCGCGCCGTTGCCGGCATCCACTCCCTGTCTGGCGAGCCACTCCATCAGCAGATGTAACCGGGTCGCCTCGTCCTTCGCCGTCGCTGTGTTTTTCGCAAGTTCCATCATGGCGCCGGAGAGATCGCCGGCTTCGCGCTGAGACGACGACCCTTCGCCGGCGAGATGGTCATACACTTCCGCAATCAGGCTTTGCAGGATCAGTTCGCGCGGATAGTCCGGATGGAGCATTGCAACGGGAGTCTCAATCATGGCAACGAACGAAACTCGTTTGCCGCGCTGCTCCAAACTGCGCGCCGTCGCCAACGCAAAAAGTCCACCGGCGGAAAACCCGGCTATTTGCACTGCGCCGTTCGGCTGACGGGTTGCGATAAGATCGGCATAGCTGCGCGCCATCTCCTCAACCGAAGGCAACTCGTCTTCGGCGCCGGCCAGCATTCGAGACTGGATTCCGTAGACCGGGAACCCTTCAGGCAACTGAGCCGCCAATTGGTCATAGATGTTGGTTCCACCTCCCGCGGGATGGATGAAGAACAATGGGGCGCCAGTTCCGCCGGTGCGCAACGTCAGCAATTGTCTGATCCCAATCGCAGTTTCGGTCATCAAATGGCCTTTGCGCTCGATGGCCTGCGCGCCGCCTTCGACAGCCGGCGCCTTCGCTGTATCCAAGCCGTAACTCTCCAGCACAATCGCGGCCAGACTGTTGATGGTCGAGGAGGCTGAAATCTTGCTTGCCGGCAGTGAGACTCCGAATTGTCCTTCAAGCCTGTTCAACAACTCGAATGCCATAAGCGAATCCAATCCCATTTCTTTCAGCGGCCGATTGGTTTCAAGTCTCACGGCATTCGTTCGCAGCACTCTTGCAACCGAATCACCAACCATGGCGGCGGCCATCGCCAGCTTCTCCGCGGCTGGTGCGGAGAGAATCGTGCTGCGAAGGTCCCGGCCATCGCCCGCCCTTTCTATGGCTGGAGTCACCAAGAGTTCAGAAAACCTTGGCGACGGCGATGAACTTGCTCCCGTGCCAAAAACTCTCTCCCAGTCGATGTGCATGAAGCCAATCTGCGCTATGTCGCTCTGCAGCAGCCTGCCCAACATCTCTGTCGCTTGCGCCGGGGCAATGGCGTGAACTCCATGCAACGCAAGCTGTTCAGCCACCTTTGTATTGCGCGCCAGGACGCCGACTTCGCCGAGCGCGCCCCAATTGACCGTGAGCGCAGGCAGCCCTGAGACGCGCCGATGATGCGCCAAGGCGTCAAGGAAACAATTGGCCGCGGCGTAATTCGCCTGCCCTGCTGTCCCAATCAGCGCGCTGACCGATGAGAACATCACAAAATGATCCAGCGGAAGCTTGGCCGTCGCTCGATGCAGATTCCACCCACCCGTGACCTTGGGTGACATGACGCGCGCAAATCGTTCCCCGGTGAGTTGCGTCAGGAGTCCGTCGTCGAGCACCATGGCCGCGTGAAACACCCCGCGCAAAGGCCCCAGCTTAAGCTTCACTTGTGCAAGGACCCGCGCAACCCGATGTTCATCCGCTATGTCCGCCTTGACGACTAACACCTTTGCGCCGAGCCGCCTCAATGCTGCCACGGCTCGCTTTGCTTCAGGTGTACTTGCGCCGCTTCTCCCGGTCAAGGCGAGATTCTTCGCGCCATTCTCGACCAGCCATTTCGCCACCGCAAGGCCGAAGCCGCCAAGTCCGCCCGTGATGAGATAGGACGCCTTTGGTGAAAAGGCAATGGTCTTCTCAGCCGGTGCTTGCCTGGACACAACGGTCCCATCTTGCATTGTCAAAACAATTTTGCCAATGTGCTTTGCCTGCGCCATGAGGCGGAATGCGCTTGAAGCCTGTGAAACCGGCAGCGTCCGGTGCGGCAATGGTTTTAGCTTCCCTGCGCTGAAAAGTTTGCCAATGGTTTGAAGCAAGGTTTGAACGGTGTCAGGCTGATCCGCCATCACGCGCCCCATATCGATGACGAACATGGAAAGATTATTGCGAAACGGGCGAAGCCCGATGGCCGTGTTGGCATAAATGTCGCGCTTGCCAATCTCCAGGAATCTTCCGCCTGCTCCGAGCACGGATAGGCCTTTTTCGATTGCGTCGCCGGCCAGTGAATTCAAAACCAGATCAACGCCCGCGCCATTTGTCAGGCTGCGCACCTCGCCTGCAAACGCCGTTGTACGCGAATCCATCACGTGCCGGATTCCTATCTTGCGCAGATAGCTGCGCTTCTCTTCATTGCCCGCTGTTGCGAAAACTTCAGCCCCCGCCAGCCTGGCAATCTGGATTGCGGCCAATCCAACGCCGCCCGTCGCTGAGTGAATGAGTATCTTTTCACCGCGTTGGATTCTGCCCAGATGATGAAGCGCATACCACGCTGTCATGAACGCAACCGGGGTCGCCGCCGCCTCTTCAAAGGTGAGGCGCGACGGCTTACGCACTACAAACGGCGCGGGAACCGTGAGGTGCGACGAGAAGCAGCCGCAGCCATTGGCCATCACTTCGTCCCCGATCTTCAGGTTCTTCACCTTATTGCCGACGCCCACAATGCGCCCGGAACACTCGTCGCCAAGGAGCATGTCAAGATCGCTCTCCATGGGATAAATGCCGAGCAGCTTCATCACGTCGCGAAAATTCAACGCTGCCGCACAGATCTCGATTTCCACTTCGTCCCGACCGGGCTTGCGTCGCGGATTCTCGTGCAAAGCCAGGTCGTCCATCACGCCGGACGCCGGAAGCAGCAACTGATAGCCGGACTTGCGAGACAAGGAAGCGCGCGTCGGATACGAAGCCAACGTAGTCCGCACAAGCCGGCTCGCAAGCCGCGATTTACCTCGCCATGCTACTTCTGTTTCGCCATCTCCCGAAACAACTTCCTGCAATAGAAGTCGCGCTGCGCTTTCAATGTCGCCAACATTCAGATCGACCAGGCGGCAGGAAAGCTGCGGGAACTCGGTCATGATGGTGCGGCCGATTCCGAGCATCGGCGCTTGCGCAACGGATACGAGGCCAGCTCCATTCGCAGCCTGTGCGCCGCGCGTGACAAGCCACACGTGGGCAGTGGATTGCTGCAACGCCATCGATTGAACAAGGTGCAAAACGCTATGACATCCCGCCGCTTCCGTTTGCAAGAGTGTGCGTGGATCCAGTTTTGCCGCATCGGGCGCATCCAGACTCCAGAGATGAAGAACGCCCGCGAGCTTGTTGCCGCTTCCCGCGGCAAGGAGACGCCGCAGGACAGTCTGGGGATCAGGCTGCAGATCAGGCTGAAGCGAAGCTGCAACCTCAACGCCGGTTGCGGCGGGACCGGAAGAACACTTGTCTTGGAAGAGAAGCTTCGGCGATCCACCGCGTTCCTTCAACAACGACGCCAGCTTTTCCCCGACACCCGAACGGTCGGCGAATATGAGCCATGTGCCTGGAATCGCTTGTGCAACGGATTCAAGAGGCTCGCGCAGTGGCTTGTCAACCCACCTTGTTTCATAGAGCCAGTTTTCCGGGTCATCCACGCGCGATGCGCTCATGCCACGCACTGCCTGAGCCCGGTAGCCTTCGACATCAAAGAGGACGCGCCCCGTCTCGTCGGAGACTTGAAAGTCCAAGATCAGGGAGTGCGCACTGGCTTGAATGAGTTTGGCGTGGCAGAAAACGCTTTTGCCTGGGCGCGCAAACAATGTCATGCGGTCAATGCGCGCCGGCAAGAAGGTGGTTCTGTCGGAGGATTCGGACGCGGCAAACTGGGCCACCTGAAAGCAGGCGTCAAGAAGCGCGGGATGGATCTGAAATTGGCTCGCCCCTTCAGCGAGTTGTTCTGGCAGCCCAATCCTTCCCATAGCTTCTCCATCGCTCCTCCAAACCGATTCAACTGAGCGGAACATCGGGCCATAAAAGAAGCCGTGTTGCTCGCAGGCCAGGTAGACTTCATCCTTTGCCAGTCGCTTGCGGAGATTGACTTGCAGCCGTTTTAGATTGATCGGCGGCGGAGAAATGCCAGCGTGCGCTCTGACCTTTGCCGCCGCGTTCAAAGTCCAATCGCTGCCGGCTTCGCTCCCATGGCTCGAAAATCTGACGGTTGCATCCGCGTGCGAAAATGCGGACTGCATCTGAATTGGCTCTTTCCCTTCCGGCAAAAAAAGCGCCTTCTGAAACTCGATGTCCTCGACTTCGAGCGGCAAGGACTTGAACAGAGCGGTGCCGATGCCCAACGCCGCTTCAACGTAACCCGCACCGGGAAAAACGACATGCTCCTGCACGCGATGATCTTTGAGCCATGAGTTTGCGGTCAGATCGAGCCAGGTATTCCAAGCCGGTTCGGCGGCGCTGACCTTCGAGGTCAGGAATGGATGTGTGGGAGAAGCAAGCCGAGCGGCGCGCATCATGCTTGTTTCGCTCCAGTGCCGTTCACGCTGCCAGGGATAGACAGGCAGGGAAATATCCGCACTGGCGTCTGGGAAGATGCTCTTCCAATCAACGGGCGCGCCGGCAACATGCAGCGCGCTGAGACTAGTGAGCATCGTGGCCACTTCCGGCTCTTTGCGGCGCAGGGAGAAGAGAGCTTTTCCTGGAACGGCACGGTCGGCGAGTGTTTCGGAGACTGCGATTGTCAGCGCAGGATGTGCGCTTAACTCCAGAAACAATCTGTGACCTTCGTCAATCAAATTCGAGATGGCCGCGCTGAAGCGCACCGGCTGGCGAACATTGCGCCACCAGTAATCGGCCGTCAAGTCGCAGCCGTCTGCTCGTTGCCCGGTGACCGTGGAAAACAATGGGAGCTTCACCGGCGATGTTTCCACGTTGCCCAGGGCACGGAACAATTCACTCTTCGTCGCATCCATCTGCTGACTGTGAAATGCGTAGTGGACGTGCAGGAAGCGATGGAAGACTCCGGCCGATTCCAGTGTGCTTGCGATCTTTTCAAGTGGGCCTGCCGCGCCGGAGAAGGTTACCGACTTCGGGCTGTTGAACGCGGCGATAGCAACCTCGCCGGAAAAAGATGCGGCGATCTCCTCGGCCTGTCCTGCGTCGAGATTGGCAGCAAGCATTCGCCCGATGTCCGGCGCGGAGCTCATGCAGCGGCCACGATGAAAGATCACGCGCGCGGCCTCGCGCAAGGTCAACGCTCCGGCCAGGTGCGCCGCCGCCACTTCGCCGACGCTATGGCCCACGACGGCCGCAGGCTTGACGCCCCACGACTTCCACAGAGCGGCCAACGCGACTTGCAGGGCGAATATTGCGGGCTGCGCAATCTCTGTCTGCTGCAGCCGGGACGATCTCTCGTCGCGAGACAACTCTTCTATCAGGGACCAGCTTCCGAATTCGCGAAGGAGTTCATCGCACTCTTCTATCGTTTTGCGAAAGATCGATTCCCGCTGCAAGAGTTCGCGGCCCATGCCCCACCATTGCGGGCCTTGCCCGGAAAAGACAAAGACGGGAGCCGCGTTGGTGAAGACCTCGCCTGCGACCATCGCCGGGTCTGATCCGCCGGCAACAAAAGTGTCGAGACGCTTGAGCATCTCTCTGCGCGAACTCCCCACCAAGCAGAGGCGATGTGCAAAATGTGAACGCCGCGTAGCAGCGGCGGCGCAAAGTGCGGAGGCATTGACTGTGCTTTCAGAAAGCAGCGCGCGATAATTTCTAGCGGCAGTCCCAAGCGCCTCCTGGCTATGCGCGGAAATCGGCAGTATGAATTGTTTGCGAGTGTGTTTGTCCTTCGAGGAATTCCTTTTTTGCAACAGTGGCGGCGCGGCTTCAAGGATCACATGCGCGTTGGCTCCGCCGAAACCGAATGAGTTGATCCCGGCGAGCAGCGATCCTGAATGTTCGGGAAAGCTTTCGAGGGTTTTGACGACGCGCAGTTTGAGCTTTTCAAAATCGATGTTTGGGTTGGGAGTGTTGAAGTGGAGGCTGGGCGGGATCGCTTTATGTTTGAGCACAAGCGCTACCTTAATGAGGCTTGCGATGCCGGACGCCGCTTCGAGATGGCCAATGTTGGTTTTGACCGAACCGATCGGGCATGAATGCTTCCGGCCCTGGCACAAAGCCGAACTGAGTGCCGCGGCTTCAATCGGGTCGCCGATGGGCGTTCCCGTGCCATGCGCCTCCACATAGCCGATATGGGCGGGCGAAACTCCCGCACTCACGCACGCCTGGCGTATGAGCGCTTCCTGGGCCTGCCGGCTGGGAACTGTGATGCCGTTGGTGCGGCCATCCTGGTTAGCTGCCGTGCCGCGGATCACGGCGTAGATTCGATCATGATCGGCCTGCGCGGCAAACAGAGGTTTCAAGACGATGGCGCCGACCCCCTCGGCGCGAACAAAGCCGTTTGCGCTCGCATCAAATGCCTTGCAACGCCCGTCCGGCGAAAGCATCGACATCCGGCTGAACGCAACGAACGTGTTTTGATTCAGCAGAGCATTGACGCCGGCAACGATGGCCATCGTGCAATCGCCGCGCCAAAGACTTTGGCAGGCGACGTGGCAGGCAGTCAGCGCGGATGAACAGGCTGTGTCCATCGCCATGCTCGGTCCGCGCAAGTCGAAGGAGTACGAGATGCGGTTGGCCGCGATACTGAAAGCAGTCCCTGTGGCGGAATAGACATTCGCCACGCCTCGTCCGTCGATATCATTTTGCAGCCCGGCATAGTCAGACGTTGAAATGCCGACAAAGACACCGGTTGATGAGCCGCGGATGGTCTCCAAGGTCTGTCCGCCGTCTTCAAGCGCCTCCCAGCTTGCTTCAAGCAACAGGCGTTGTTGCGGGTCAATGGCGGCAGCCTCGCGCGCTGAAATTTGAAAGAACGCAGAGTCAAACTGGTCGATATCCTCTATGAAGCCGCCCCATTTGGAAATGGACTTCCCGGCGCGGCCTGGGACTGGATCGTAGTGTGCCGCCACGCTCCAGCGGTCTGGCGGGATTTCTCGAATCGCATCCGTGCCCTCGCAGAGCATCTGCCAAAGTTGTTCGGGCGAATCCGCTCCGCCCGGAAGGCGGCAGGCAATGCCTATGATGGCAAGGGGTTCGTTCATGAATTCGTTCTCACCCTTTTTATAGATGATGAAGCAAGCTTGGTGGTTCTGGCGTTTTATTTTTCCGGAGCCAAATGGGAACTCATTGGAGGTGGCGCGAAAAGAGCGCAAAATGCCTCACCCATCCTACTGCCAGTTTCCCATCAGGATGAAGGGAGCCCAATAATATGGATGCGCGAAGCCGGCTGGAGCGTCAGGGTTTGAGAAGCCGAGGCCCCCGGCACTCGAGTCGGCCCGCGGTTTGACCTTGCCGAGCAAGAGGTCCAACTGCGCCTCACGCAGAGCTGCCGCCTTCGACACCTTGCCCTCGCCGCTGGCCCAGCGGTGGTAGAAGCCGGCCATCAGCTCGCCCGTACTGCTATCGTTGACTTCCCAAAGCGAGGATTTCACCGCCTTGGCGCCCTTGAGTTGCGCAGTGGTTCCCAGGCCGTCCACTTCGATGCCGTTGCGGGCGCTCCCGGTGAGGCCAGTTTCGCAGGCGGAGAGCGTCAGGAGCTCCGTGTCCGACATGTCTAGATTGGGATTCGAGCTAAAGTCTGCCTGTGTGAGAGCGTAGCCCGTTCCGGCGCTTTCCTTACCCGCCAGCAACAGGTAGGATTTCTGGCCATCGCCTGGACGAAAAACGAAATGACTGGCAATATGCACCACGGGTTGCTAGCGATGCCGCCGCTAACATGCTAACTCGCTATCCCCGCTTCAGCGGGGGCTAACTCGCTGCCTTTACCCGAACACGCTGTCTCCGTTTGGATTGTGTAACTTGCAGCACAATCGGAATCCTGTTTCTTCCTAGATTTCAAATGCGATTGCCCTGCTAGGACCGAACCTTCCACCCGTCGCGCCAAAGACCTCTCCAACAGCCGGCGGCGGTCCCCGGCACCTGAATCGCATCCAGCGCAGGGGTTTCCCCCACGCTTTCATCCCCTGTGTTGAAGAGAAAGCGCGCGAGGCGTCAAGCGGATGAGGAAGAAGGTCATCATGGCCACCACGATTGCACCGAATTCGGTGGCTTCCCGGAAGCGCGGCTCTAATTGACTCCTATTGGCGCGATTTGACGCTCTGCAAAATGGGAGCACGGGCTTACTCTTGAACTCATCAATCAAGGTAGTCATTGATTTGGCGTCTGCTTTGTGCTCTGTCAAGGTCGCGGCGGCTTGAGGGTTGGTGTACAAGGGCGTTTGCAAAGCGAGTGGCTGAATTCCTGGCGCCTTTGGTCTTTGTGCTTCAGCGCCTTGTCCGGTGATGACAGGATGCAAGGCTTGGCAAAGAGCCACCTTGCTAAGTCAGTATGGCGGAGCCTTGCGCCCTTCGGCGCCAAGTGACTGAAAGTCGCCGACGCCGCTTGCTGGAGTGGAAACGCGGCGGCCACTGATCCGCAAAGCCCAGAGTCAGTCCTCATTTAACTTTACTTGCCGACTCTCAAGTTACCTCTTTCCACCTGCGCAACTGTAAAGGGATAGAAGCGCCGCCAGCGTACAAGAACATTCTGCCGCTGCTCTTGACGTATCTCTCCGGGCAGGGCGCTGTGGGCCACAATTCTGCGAGGCGGTTCCATCCAGGTCTGCATTGTTATGCGAGGACCCGGCAGGGAGTAATGAATGCCATCCCCTATCAAAACTTCAGCAACGGCGGAAAAGATTGTGCTCGCGGCTGCCACGCTGTTTGCGCGCAAGGGATATCACGGCACCTGCACTCGCGAGATAGCTCGTATCGCGGGCGTGAGCGAGAACACGCTCTTCCGGCACTTCAACAACAAGGAGGACCTATTCTGGACGGCTCTCCTCTGGCATACCAAAGGACTCAGGTTTCGCCGCGATCTTCAAGATGGGCTAGGGCGCTGCGACCCTCCTGAAGTGGTTTTGCCCAAGCTGTTTGAGTTGCTGGCGGACACTGCAACGTACAAGCCAGAGCTGCTACGGCTGATTGCCGTTGCATTTCTTGAACTGAATTCGAAGATCGAGGCCTACTGCCAGGAGCATCTTTCACATATGGCCGCGGCCATCCGTCAATACCTGGCAGCGAACATCAAGAGGGGCAAGATTCTCGATCTGGATCCAACCATGCTGACAGCGGCATTCATGATGTCGGCGGTGATGCATCCAGGGCTTTCCAAGCTCTTGGGTGGAGATGACCTGTCTGGCGCGAATAGCCGGGAGCCGGCTCGAGCCTACGCCAAGTTCTGGCTGGACGTGCTCATCCCGAGGCCTGCGCACTTTCCGCGTGAGGTTGCAACGATGAAGGAGTAACCTTCACTCCGTGGTCAATCCGACCGAGTTATGAGTAGTGTGAACTGGATCATGGTTGGCATGCACACGATCCAGAGAGTGACTCGCAGCAGCCTCAGGTAATTCACTCTGAAGCGAAGGTTGGCGCTGCTGCATTTGCGATGGCCGCGGCAGTCGGCGCTGCACTACAGTGGTCCAAAACTGAAATGCTATTTCTTTTCGGAACGCACTCCACATAATCACAAAATGATCAATTGCCTGCCCGAATTCTCCGGGCCTAACTTTTAATTCAGTTCCCTGTTGCGTTGAACCGGTTTCTTATGCTCGTGCAAGAGAGAAGCTGTCCATACGATTTCCAAATGATGCGCAGTTGGTGTTATGGAACTTCATTCGCGAGAACGTTGACCTTGGCATTCTTGCGGAAGAGCGATTCCCTGTCCCCAACTTTCATCGGCAGGTCGGAGCGTGACATCGCGGGGAATTATTCATCAGAGGAGGCAATGTGAGAAGGGTTCAGGCTCAAGCTGTATTTGAAAGCTCCCAAGTAAGGTTTGAGGGAGATGCGATGGCGTCAGATGGCTTATATCCGGCGGATTACTTGTTATCCGCCGAGGAGCCTGTGGCTTCCTGGCGCTATCAATATGTCAAACGATCGTTCGATGTTCTTTGCGCCCTGACGATGACAGCGGCGCTTGCCATTCCCGGGCTCCTGATTGCGGCGGCCATTCTTCTCACCTCGGAAGGTCCGGTGTTTTATCGGGAAGAGCGGGTTGGGCGCGATGGCCGGTCTTTCCAAATATGGAAGTTTCGCTCCATGTACCGAAGCGCTGCGCAGCTAGGCCACAGCGCAGGTGGGCACGCTGATGGAGCGGGCCTGCATTGGAGGATGAACAAGAATCTGAGGGATCCGCGGATTACCGTGATCGGGAATGTTCTGCGGCGCTGGAGTTTAGATGAACTTCCTCAGTTGTTCAACGTAATTCGCGGGGAGATGTCGCTGATAGGTCCGCGGCCAATCGTTGAGGCCGAAGCGGGTTTTTATGGAAACCTTCTGACCTTCTATCTAGCCGCGACGCCGGGCCTGTCAGGGCTGTGGCAAGTCTCTGGGCGCAGCGATGTCGGTTATGCGGAGCGGGCAAAGTTGGACGCCTTGTATGTCCGGTCATGGTGCCTTGGCGCCGACCTCGGAATTCTTCTTCGGACCATTCCGGCGGTGCTGCGCCGGATAGGCGCGCGCTAAGAGACGCCTCGATGCATGTTAGACTGGCCAGTGCTGGCGTGTGGCTTCCTTGGGGTGGCGGCTGCACGGTAGCATTGGCCATCCGTTTCTTGCGGAAGTAGTTGTCGTTAGTGTCGAGCGCTGATTGGCGGGATGTATGTGGATTGGCAGGGACAGGGAAACCCGACTAATCGTTGCGCCGGTTGGATTGAGATAACGCAAAGCACTGAGCGTGCTTGCGGACTGGGTAGAACCCAGGAAGATAGTGTGCATCTATGAGAAGAAGTTTCGTTGTTTCTTTCATGCTGCTTGTACTCCTGGCGGCTCCCCTGGGGCTCTATCCTCAAAATTCGGTTGGGAACAATTCCGTCGATGCTCAACAGAGCACTTCCGGCAGTTGCACGGATGCGCTGTCCCCCACGAGCGGGGAATGCATCCAGAGCCTGCAGCCGCGCCGCGAAACTGCCGAAGCGGATGACGGCCGATCGCTGCCAACGACGACCTCGGCTGCGTCGGAGAGCGCTAGTCTCGGCGGCAGGAACAGGGGCCAACTGCAAGGGCAGTCGCTGCCGCCGGATCCGCCAACCGAGTTCCAGAAATTCGTAGCCGCCACGACCGGACAACTGCTTCCCATTTATGGCGTGAATCTTTTTCATGACGTTCCATCAACATTTTCTCCCAGCGATCTGGCTCCAGTCAGTTCCGGCTATGTGATTGGGCCGGAAGATGAGATCCGCGTTCGCATTTGGGGGCAGATCAACTACAGCGGAAATCTCCGCGTGGACAGGTCTGGGGACATCTATCTTCCTCAGGCTGGCACGGTGCATGTGGCGGGGCTGGAGTTTTCTGCTTTGGATCAACATCTGCGCGCGGCCGTTGGCAGAATGTATCGTAATTTTGACCTCTCAGTCGACATTGGGCGAATTCGCTCGATGCAGATCTATGTCACGGGACAGGCACGGCGCCCGGGGGTTTACACAGTCAGTTCCCTTAGCTCGCTGGTGGATGCATTGTTTGCCAGTGGCGGCCCATCTCCGCAGGGATCGCTTCGCGACATTCAGTTGAAGCGGGACGGGAAAACCATCGCCGACTTCGATCTGTATGCGCTCCTCATTCGCGGAGATAAATCAAAGGACGCCCGGCTCCTGCCCGAAGATGTGCTGTACATTCCGGCGGCAGGATCTCAGGTGGCCCTGACGGGCAGCGTGCGCAGTCCAGGCATCTATGAGCTTAGCGGGAGCGAAACCATCGGCGACCTGATAAACGCAGCGGGAAGGACCACCGCGATGTCTTCCAGCTCGCGGATCTCCTTGGAGCGCGTCGGGCAGGACCAGCTTCGCCAGGCGATGGAGTTCCCTCTCGACGCAAGCGGCTTGGCCGCCCCGCTCGCGGACGGCGATATTCTTCGCATCTACCCCATAGTTCCCGCGTACCAGAAGACAGTCACGCTGCGTGGGAATGTTGCGAATCCCGGGCGCTTCAGCTTGCGGCCGGGCATGCATCTGAGCGATCTGATTCCCGATCGAGATTCCCTGATGAGTCGGGATTACTGGTGGAAGCGCAGCCATCTTGGTTTGCCCGTACCGGAATTTGAGCCCATGATCTCCACAATGGGGAGAGATCAACGAAACCCTGAATCGAATTCTCAGGGCTTTACTGCATCTGTAGCACAAGAGACGCTGACCTCTGCTTTGACACCAAACGATCGGGAAGACACGAACACCTCCAGAGCGGAACCCGTGAAGGCAGGCCAAACTGGAAGCAACGGGTCGGTTGGTTCGCAACAGGCCGAGATAACCATGCCAGGAAGCGCGGGACAGTTGAAGCGGAACCGCGTGAGCTTGTCGGCCCCAGAGATCAATTGGGACTACGCGGTCATTGAACGTCTTGATCCGGAGACATTGAAGACGTCGCTGATCCCGTTCGATCTGGGCAAGCTGGTGCTCAACCATGACGCCAGCCAGGATATTGCGCTGCGGGCGGGCGACACGATCACGATCTTTTCCCAAGCCGACATCCGTGTCCCTCTCGACAGGCAGACCAAGTATGTGGAGCTGGAAGGCGAGTTTGCTCACTCCGGCATCTACACCGTGCAGCCGGGCGAAACATTGCGCGATCTGGTTCGCCGTGCCGGTGGAATCACAGGGAAGGCATATCTTTACGGCTCGGAATTCACCCGCGAATCGACGCGCGTGCTCCAGCAGCAGCGCCTCGA
>Ga0224558_1001138_pt1 | contig 28934 bp, 27 predicted proteins | sample 714S32024metaG_FD_180682 | JGI IMG/M metagenome (GOLD analysis project Ga0224558, IMG submission 180682) | Peat soil microbial communities from Stordalen Mire, Sweden - 717 S3 20-24 | ecosystem: Environmental > Terrestrial > Soil > Wetlands > Peat | place: Sweden: Norrbotten County, Stordalen... | reverse complement strand
TGAGGAGTCGAGCTTGCGCTCGCTCCGACCCCCGATTAGTCAAGCCAGAAGAACCCGACCCGGCGCACCCTACGAAGGGTTCCGCTCAAGTAGGCGGATCCCCGTGACTAACGCTAAATGCCCCCGACCGATGACCCTGCCGGCACCCCTGCCCGGTTCGGAGCCCAAACCCGACTCAGTGGGACAACACGACTTTGAGCGCGCCGGTGTCGGCTGCTCGTGCAAACACGTCGTAGGCCTCGACCATCTCGTGGAGGTCGAAGTGGTGGCTGACGAATCGGGTCGAATCGATCTGGCGTGCGGTCACCAGACGCAGGAGGGTGGGCGTCGAGTACGTATCTACGAGACCAGTGGTGATGGTCACGTCGCGGATCCACAGCGACTCGAGATGCAGGGTGGCGGGTTGCCCGTGGACACCGATATTGGCTACATGCCCGCCGGCCCGCACGAGCTCGGTGCACAGCTCGAACGTTCCAGGGATGCCGACCGCTTCGATGGCCACGTCTGCGCCGAGCCCGTCGGTGAGCGACTGAACGGCAGCGACTGCGTCCTCGTGTCCGTTGTTGACCACTACGTCGGCCCCGAAGCGCTTGGCGGCCTCGAGGCGCCCATCGGCGAGGTCGATCGCCACCACGTGGCTCGGTGAGAAGAGCTTGGCGCCGAGGATGGCCGCCAGGCCGATGGGACCGGCACCGACCACGGCCACCGTGTCACCGGGTTGCACCCTGCCGTTCAGGATCCCGACCTCGTAGGCGGTGGGGAGGATGTCCGCGAGCATGAGGATCTCCTCGTCCCTCGCTCCCTCGGGTACGGGGTAGGTGGAGGTGTCGGCAAAGGGGACCCGGACGATCTCGGCCTGGGTGCCGTCGATGAGGTGCCCGAGGATCCACCCGCCGCCACCGAGGCACTGGCCATAGCGACCCTCCCGGCAGAAGCGGCAACGCCCACAGGACGAGATGCACGAAACGAGCACCCGGTCGCCGGGGGCGAGGGTCTTGACTCCGGTTCCGACCTCGAGGACCGTACCGACGGCCTCGTGGCCCAGGATCCGCCCGACGGTGACCTCGGGGACGTCACCTTTCAGGATATGCAGGTCAGACCCGCAGATGGTGGTGGCATCGACTCGGACGATGGCGTCGGTGTCGTCACGGACCGTGGGGTCGGGCACGTCCTTCCACGTCTTGGAGCCGGGCCCTTCGTAGACAAGTGCCTTCATCGCATGGTCCTCCTGGTAACGGCCGGACATCCGCAGGATGCACCCGGAGAGCAGCGTCCGCAAGAGCCAATGGTCACGGTGAGGCGGTCAGTCGCGCCGGGAAACCGGACGGTCGGTCTGCTCGACCTGGTCACAGCGATCGAGCGGTGGGCACTGGATCCGCAGGGACACCATCCCGGTAGCGAACGGTGCGGTGCCGCACCGCGGGCACCCGGCGTCCACCCAACAATTCCCCCGTCAGATTGAGCGGATCGGCACCGGCCACCACCACCTCGGCCCCCCGCCCGGCATCACGGCGCACGTCGGCCAACAGCGACGCCGCTTCCGGTGAGGCGTACTGCTCACCGGAAGCGCCCGCCACGAAGCGTCCTCCCAGTACTTGGCCGCGAGCCTCGAGCCGGCGAAGGGCGCGCACCACATCGCGCCAGGGGATGCGGTACGACTCGTGCGACCACAGATCCCAGGCGACGACCCCCCAGCGGGCCAGCAGCTGCCACGCCACGGCCTCGGCCAATTCCTCGACGGGTGGCCCACTCTGCGAACCGGTGCCGGTGACGTCAGGCTCGGGCAGGAGCGACCAGCGACCTTCGCCGATTCCGCTCCCCATCATTGCTCGCTGGCGACCGAGCGCAGCCCGTCGAGCGGTGCCCCGGCGAGCTCCGGATCGCCGGCGGACGCGGGTCGAGAGCAGGGAGCGCACGCCCGAGAAGGCATCCGCCGTGACGATGCCACGGGCCACCAGGTCCCACAGACCCTCGTCGATCTCGGCGCCGAGGCGCCCCGAGGCCGACGCCAGCTCGGAGCGAAAGCAGGCACCCCGCGCCCGCAGCGCGGCAAGGATGTCCGCCGACGCGCCTGTGGCCGGCTCGATCAGACCGTTGTCCGCGCGCACGGCAGCCAGCATCCAGGCCAGGTCCTGGCGAGCCACGATGGCCAGTGGGGTGGCTGGCGACGGCGTCGACGAACCCCGCCGGGCTCGTGTCGGCCCTGGGCCGCCCTCGCCATCCGGGGAGCCAGGTTCGGGGCGCGGGGTCAGGCGGCCCCATGCCACCTCGCCTGCCAGGCACAGCTCGTCGAGCCAGTGCGGGTCGTAGCCCGCTACGCGGGACGGCAGGACATGACGCTCCCACTCGCCCGCAGCCACCTCGAAGCCCTGGAGCTGCTCGATGACCGACAGCAGCCCGGCACGCCCCTCGGCCTGGGTCCCCGCGGCCACGTGTTGCCAGCAAGCCAGAAACCGCACGAAGTCGGCGATGGTGGCCGGCTCCACATGCCGGCGCCGACGGCCCCGGCTGGCCGCGTGCAGGCGCACCAGCAGGTGACGGGCGCACCACCGACCGTCGGGCAGTTCGATGGCCGAGCCGGCCGCCTCCAGGCGCGCCAGGCCCGTGCGGCCCCGGGCCACGGTCACCGGTGCACCCCGGACGGAGCCCGTGGGGAGTGGCTCACACGCCACCAGCTGGCCGACCGTCACCGGACCTGCCACTTCGAGATGGCCGCCCACGCACTCGGCCAGCGCTTCGTCGCCCGCGGCCATCGGGTCGGTCATGGACCGGTCCAGAGCTTCAGCCATGGCCAGGCGCTCGGTCGGTGCCCAACAGCCGGCCACCAGGGTCGCACGACCGTCCATCTGCAGCTGCTCGAACCAGTGCTGCCATGCAGGCACCGGTCGGCAAAGGACCAGCGAGAGAAGGAGATCGTGTAGTTCGTCGGGATCACGTGGCCGGGGGCGCACCTGGTCGAGCACCTCGGCAACGGCAGTGTCATCGAGCGGGCCGAGCTCCGAGACGGCGACGGGCAGCCCGGCGGGACCCAGTGGGCCCAGGCCGCGCGGGACCGCCACCGCTCGCGTCCGGCGCTCCTCCAGCGGTGCCCCGTCGAGGAAGGTGAAAGGACGCCCGGTCAGGATGCCGTGGGAGAGAGGGGACGGTTCCGCCGATTCGACTAAGTGCACCCCGACGCGTCCAGCCTCCAAGTCCTCGAGCAGTGCGACCAGACCGGCGGCGTCGAGCGGCTCGGTCAGACAGTCCACCACCGTCTGTCGCACGAGCACGTGGTCAGGGACCGGGACCGGGCCGGGGGCGGCGTTCTCCTGGCAGGCAGCCAACGCCGGCCACGTGGCGGCCAGGAGATCGTCGGCCTCCATGCGCTGGAGATGGATCGGGCGGCGCTGCCCACTGCGGGAGCGGGGGATCACCAGTGCCCGGTTGAGGTTCCAGCGCCAACGTGCGGCCAGCATCGGATGGGGGAGCACCGCCTGGGTGAGGACGTCGGTGGCGGTGCGGCTCGGCAACATCTTGGGTACCTGGGACAAGGGAAAGCTGTGCTGGGGCCCGAGGGAGAGCACTACGGTATCGTCGTCGGCCGCCGCCTGGAGCTCGAAGTCGAAGGACACGCAGAAGCGCTTTCGCAAGGCCAGCCCGAGCGCCCTGTTGATGCGGCCACCGTAGGGCGCGTGGATGATGAGCTGGGTTCCCTCGCTGTCGTCGAAGACCCGCTCGATGACGATGCGGTCCCGGGTGGGGAGCGCCCCGAGCGCAGCCAGTCCGGCACCGAGGTAGGCCACCACCTGGTCGGCCACCTCCGCTGAGACGCCGGCCCTGCGACGGACGGCCCGCCTCGCTTCCTCGCCGTCGCCCGCGGCCAGCAGCGGCTCGAGGTCGGCCCGCAGGGAGCCCACCTCTTCGGAGAGCTCCGCCGTGCGCGCCGGCGCCTCGCCCAGCCAGAAGGGAATGGTAGGAGGCAGATCGCCGGCGTCGACGACGCGCACCGTTCCGGTCTCCACCTTCTTCACCCGCCACGAGTGGGTGCCCAACAAGAAGATGTCCCCGGCCGTGGCCTCTACGGCGAAGTCCTCGTGCACCGAGCCCACGGTGACGCCGTCGGGGTCGAGCACGACCCGGTAGTCGCCCGTCTCGGGTATGGCCCCACCGCTGGTGAGGGCGGCCAGTCGCGCCCCGCGCCGGGCGCGGAGACGTCCGTTCACTGCATCATGGTGGAGATGGGCTCCCCGCCGGCCCCGTCCTGTCTGGATCCCCCACGAGACCAGTTCCACCACCTCGTCGAAGGTCCCGCGGGAGAGCTCGGCGTAAGGTGCGGCTCGCCGCACCAGTTCGTAGAGGTGCTCCACCTCCCACTCCTCGGCGGCAGCGACCTCGGCCACCAGTTGCTGGGCGAGCACGTCGAGCGGGGCCACCGGAGGCTGCAGCACGTCGAGGTGGCCGGCACGGACCCCCGCCAGCAGTGCCGTGCATTCGACGAGTTCGTCCCGCGTGAGTGGGTAGAGGCGCCCGGCCGGCGTGCCCTCGAGCTGGTGGTTTGCCCGCCCCACTCGCTGGAGGAACGTCCCGATCGCTCGGGGCGAGCCGATCTGGCACACCAGCTCCACGGGGCCGACGTCGATCCCCAGTTCGAGGGAGGCCGTAGCCACCAGTGCCCGTAGGTCGCCCGCCCGCAGGCGCTGCTCGACGATTCGCCGACGGGCGGTCGAGAGACTGCCGTGGTGGGCCGCCACCTGCAGTGCCGCGTCGATCGGGTCGGTGGCCCGGCCGGTGGCGTCCGCAGTGGAGGCGTCGCCGTCGGAGGGAGACCCGAGGCGCTTGGCCAGCTGATGGGCGACGCGCTCGGCCATCTTGCGCGTGTTGACGAACACGAGCGTCGTGCGGTGCTCGAGGACGTGGGCGGCGATGAGGTCGAGCACGTCGGAAAGCTGAGAGCTGCTGGTGACAGCTTCGAGTTCGCTGTCCGGAAGCTCGATGGCTACGTCGAGATCGCGCCGGTGGCCGCAGTCCACGATGGCAGTGGGGGGCCGCGACGGATCCGATCCCGACAGGAGGCGAGCCACCACCTCGAGGGGGCGCTGGGTGGCCGACAATCCGATGCGTTGGAGTCGGCCACCATGGGCCGACACCAGCTGGTTGAGCCGCTCGAGGGTGAGGGCGAGATGCGACCCCCGCTTGTCGCGGGCGAGCGTGTGCACCTCGTCGATGATGACGGTGTGCACTCCCCGCAGGATCGACCTCGATGATGCCGCCGTGAGCAGCAGGTACAGGGACTCGGGTGTGGTCACCAGCAGATCGGGAGGCGATCGGCGCATGGCCGCCCGTTCGGCCGCCGGGGTATCGCCCGTACGCACCGCCACCGACAGCTTCGGAGCGGTGAGACCCAGGCGGGCAGCTTCGTCCGCGATGCCGGCCAGCGGCAGCTGCAGGTTCTGGTGGACATCGGTGGCCAGTGCCCGGAGTGGCGAGACGTAGACGACCCCGGGCCCCCTGGGGGCGACGTCCGGAGGTGCCGTTCCATCGGCATGGGCACGGTAGGCGGCATCGATCGCCACCAGAAACCCTGTCAGTGTCTTGCCTGTGCCCGTCGGAGAGGCGACCAGCACATCCTCCCCCGTGATGATGCGCGGCCATGCGACGCGCTGCGGTTCGGTCGGCCCCGACGGGAAGCGGCGGTGGAACCAACTGGCGACGGCGGGATGGAACGTGCGCAGGATCGAGTCCTCAGGCAGGTCGCTGAGGCCTTCCAGCGCGGCCGCAGCGGCCAGCGACGGCTGGAGCAGCCCTCCGCGGGGCGCGACAAGACCGCGCAGCATGGGCTCTGGTTCGGCCCTGTCGGCTCGGGTGGGTGTGACCATCTCCGTATTCCACCCTATGGGTGTGTGACGGACGGCGCGTCTGTCGTCGCCGAGGGCCAGCCGCTGCCTCGATCGATCTGCCGTCCCCGTTCCGATGACCGAGGTCCGGGGACAGTGGATTGTGAGTTATGACGCTCGGTCAGGTCTCTGCGACCTTGAGCTTGGCACTCCACTTCTCTTCCACGTTGCCGATGCGCCAGATGGCCAGCGCAACGATCCAGGTGAGGACGAACATACCCACGATCACGAAGCCTGCCGTGTTGATGTTGAACCCGGCCATGTCGTCCCAGAAGTGGCCGTGGAGGTGAAGCTCCATCGGCAGCAGGCCGAGGACCTCGACGGTGCCGATGAAGAAGCAGATCGCCACGGAAAGCCCCGTGATGGCCAGGTTGTAATAGACCTTGCGGACCGGATTGAAGAACGCCCACCCGTAGGCGACATTCATGAAGCAGCCATCCAAGGTGTCCATGAGGGACATCCCGGCGGTGAACAGGATGGGCAGGCACATGATCGAGTACCAGGGCAAGGACTGAGTGGCGAGCAGGGCGGTGGTGGCGAGCAGGGCGACCTCGGTGGCGGTGTCGAAGCCCATGCCGAACACCACCCCCACCGGGTACAACTGCCACTCCTTGGTGATCGACTTCATCCATTTGCCGAAGAACCGGTACATGAGGCCCCGGTTCTCCAGTTGCCGCTCCAGTTCTTCCTCGTCGTAGGTTCCCTTCCGCATGGTCCGGAACACCTTGATGATCCCGGCCAGGATGATGACGTTGAGCAGGGCGATCAGGTAGAGAAACGAGGCCGACACGATGGTGCCGAAGACGCCCCCGAACTGCTCGAGGCCGGAGTTGCTGTTGGAGACCGCCCCGTAGACCGCCTTCTCGGCGATCACGATGCCCACCCCGATGGCGATGACGATGGTCGAATGCCCCAGCGAGAAGAAGTAGCCCACGCTGAGGGGCTTCTTCGCACCCTCCACCCCTCGCCGTTCGTTCATGAGCTTGCGGGTGGTGTTGTCGATGGCCGAGATGTGATCGGCGTCGAAAGCGTGACGGAGGCCCAGCGTGTAGGCGAGGACGCTGACCCCGATCCCCAGACCTTTGTAGTGGCCGGGCACCACGAAGGCGATGAACACGCCGAACCCGATGACGTGGAGAAGCAGGATGGAGGCCATCATCCACTTGACGTGCCGCCACTCTGCAGGGTTGAGCGCACGATGGAGTTGCTTCAGGCGACCGACAGGCGGGGCAACCTCCGTCATGGTCATCGTGACGCTTCTCCTCGGGGGTGGCTTGGGCCGCCCAGAGATCGGGGCCGGTGCTTTCGATGCGTATCCTACCTAGTTGCACAGTCTTCGCAACAAGGAGGAGGCCCCGATGGCAATTCGGCGTCTATCCTGGACGTATGTCGAAGCAGCTCGCTCCGCCGGACGCCAGAGGTGAGCCGCCCAGCACGGTGGACGAGGTCTTCGCACTGCTGCGGGCGCAAGGCGGGCGGGCCACACCCTCTCGGAGGATCCTCCTCGAGATCCTCTTCGAGACCGATCGCCATCTCACGGCCGAGGAGCTGGCCACTGCGGTACAGAAGCGATCACCCGATGTCCATCTCTCCACCATCTACCGGAACCTCGAGGAACTGCAGAAGCTTGGCGTCGTCACCCACACGCACCTCGGCCACGGGCCGGTCACCTACCAGTTGGCAGCCCACGCCCACGCCCACTTCATCTGCGAACAGTGCGGCAAGCGTGTCGAGGCGAAGGACGAGTTGTTCCGGGATCTGGCACGAAAGGCCAAGCGGGAGCTGGGATTCACCGTCGACCCACACCACGTCGCCATATTCGGCCGGTGCTCAGACTGCTTGGCGTCGTAGACCGCCTGTCCCGACGAGCATCGTCGACGGGAGATCGGCGAATGTGGCATTTCCGGATGCCATCAGCGGCACGGCCTCAGCTACCCCCTGTGGTGGCGACGCCAACCCGTCAATCCCCACCCCTGACTTCCTTGGCGAGCCGAGCAGCCAAGCGCCGGGAGATGCCCCATGCACGAGCGAGGTCAGCGATGGTCATTCCTTCTCCGAGGCCGGCCGTGGTGACAACGAGGCGCACTTCATGACGAGCAAGCTCGAGAGCGCTCAGTGCGTCGTCGACGCTCTGGCGATTTTCCGCGGCCTGCGCCGATTGGATCGCTGTGGCGAAGTCGACACCCTCTTCGATGTCCTTGATCGCACCGCGGAGAATTGCCTCACTTGTTCGGAGACGGTGACGAACCTCTTGGTCCGCTTCGATCAGCTGAACGAGGCTCCGAATGACCTCGTCACGACTGCTCTCGTTCACGTTCCGAGCCTACGTCGCCTTGTGCGACAGTTCTGGTTCCACCGGGCCGTAGTTCAGGACCTGGGATAGCTTGCCCGGAACTACCCCGGGCCCCTTCTCGAGGAGAGGGCAGTGGTACGCGCCAACGGTGACCTTCGGCCCTGGCACTCTCTTGTCCCCCATCACATGATGGAGAGACATCAGGCAGGGGTATGGAGGAGCAGAACCATGCGGATCACGGCACGGGCGGCGGCGATGGCGGTGGCGGCTCTCGTCGCCGGGTCAGCGCTCGGTGCATGCACGAGTAGTTCGTCGAGCTCGAGCACGTCCACCTCGCGGGGCTCGACGACGACGACGACGAGTGCAACCGCCACGACGGGCACTGGTGCCTCAACCACCGCGGCCCCGGCGAGTACCACCGTGGCCACCGCAACGTGCCAGCCATCCCAGCTCAATATCGCCCTCTTCGGATCGGAAGGGGCCGCGGGTACCATCGAGCTGACGTTCTTCCTCACCAACACCTCCACCATGCTGTGTGTGATGCATGGGTACCCCGGGATGGAGTTGCTGAACGCCAGCGGCGGCAATCTGGCGACCGTCGTGACCCGAGGCGGCGGGCTGACCTTCGAGAACGTCGCAGTGACCGATGTGTCGTTGGCCCCTGGGCAGACGGCCTATTTCAACCTCGGGTACGGTGACGTCCCCGTCGGCACGACCTCGTGCTCGGTGGCCTCGCAGGTCGAGATCACGCCTCCGAATGACACGTCGTTCGCCGTGGTGCCTGTGCCCCAGATCCACGCGTGCGGTGGCGGTGCGCTTCACGTGTCGCCGGTGTTCGCGTCGACGGACTCGGCCGCCACAAATACGACGGCCCCCACGGGCGTTCACTGAAAGGACCCAGTCAACCTGGAGGGAGCAATGCCTGAGGTGCTCCCCGATTGACGCCCGTCGGCGAAGGGCAACGTGCCGCATGCCGCCGATGAGCGTGGCATGTCGGGACCGTGGCCGAACGGTCCGTGGTGGGGCAGGATCGGCATCGATCCCGAGCCACCGAGAACGAGTAGCTTCGGCAAACGTGAGGGTCAGGCCACCAGGCGACGGGAGATGTCGGTGAGGCGCACGATTCCTGGCGCGCTCGCCGGGTGTGCCCTACTCGTGTTCGGGTTGGCGGGGTGTGGTTCACAAGCCACCGAGCCCAAGGCAACCGCAACGCCCAGTGCGACCACGGCAACCTCGACAAGCGCACCAGTCAACTCGTCATCGACCCGGACAACGTCTGGGTCGAGTGCCGGCTCCTCGCCCCGGGACCTTCCGGCAACGGAGGCTGACAAAGCGGCTCTTGTCGCTGCGTTTGTCGCCTTCACCCACGATCCGGCATCGGATATCGAGGGGACAGAGCCCGGTTCCGTGTACTACGCCTACTTGCCCTCCACCAGGGCGTATTGGGCCCTGGCAAGATTTCTGCCGAGCGCCACAGCTAGTCAGAACACCTTGGTCAGCCTTCAAGACGGAGGCAATATCGGCATCTTCAGCCGGCAAGCCGGAGGTGGATGGACGATGCTCTCGATAGGGGGAGAGCCGTTCTGCCCGACCAGGTCGGTTATTCCTTCTTCGGTACAGGGCCTGTGGGGACTGACCGAACCAGGGACCTGTGGTTAGCCGAGGCACGGATCCCCTACCCCGACACCCCTGGCCAGCACGTCTGCCGTGCCCGGGACCATCATCGACAGCAGCGGTGCCATCGCCGGGGCTCCGGCAGCTCGCCGGTCGGCCCGACGTCAGCGCAGCCAGCCGCTGGTCAGGCCCACGACACTGGCACTGCGGTAGTCGACGAGCTTGCGCGCGACGAACTCGCGGGCCCAGTGCGACGTCTGGAAGCGGAAGGCGGGGGAGTCGGGCCGGATGGCGGGCATCATCTCCTCGGCGACCTGGTGCGCGGTCTGCAACGACGAGGGCGACGCCGACACCGAGGGACTCGGCCACCGGCGCCATGCTCTCCATGAACCCCTCGACCGCGAACTTCGCCGCGCAGTAGGCCTCGTTGAAGGGTTGTCCCACCGCGCCGCCCACGCTGGTGACGGTCACGATCCGCCCGTGCGAGGCGCGGAGGTGGGGTATCACTGCCTCGGTCACGGCCACCACGCCGAAGAAGTTGACCTCCATCACCTGGCGGACGTCGTCGAGGGACTCGTTCTCGATGGTCCCGATGTGCCCCGCACCGGCGTTGTTGACCACGACGTCGAGGTGCCCGTGGTCGGCCACCACCCCGTCGACGCAGGTCGTGATCGACGCCTGATCGGTGACGTCGAGCCGGCGGACGTCGAGCTCCACCCCGGCCTCGTCGGCCGCGGCCCGCAGCGGCCCGGCGCCGTCGAGGTTGCGCATGGTGGCCACGACCCGGTAGCCGTGCTTGCCGGCGACGACCGAGGTGGACAGTCCGATGCCGGACGATCTTCCGGCGATGAGGAGCACGGACTGCGGCATGGGGACGACCTTTCCGGTTGGCTGTGCCCCCAAAGTAGGGAGGTCGGGCGCCCGTCACAACGGGTGTCCCGCTCGGGCTGCGAGTCGCCGCCCGCCGTGCCGGTCGGTACCATCGACGTTCGGTGACATCCTCCCCGAAGGGCACCACGCCCGCCCGTCCCGTGTTCGATCCCTACGACCCCCTGTGGGCCAGTGACCCCTTTCCGCTCTACGCCGACCTGCGCCAGCGGGCCCCAGTGCACCGTAACGACCTGGGATTCTGGGTGGTGGCCCGCCACGCCGACTGCCTGGCCGTGCTGCGCGACCGGCGGGCCAGCTCCGACAGCACGAACGTGGACGTCGAGCGCATGCCCCAGGGGATCCGGGCCCGGGTGCCCGCCGACGACCCCGTGGCCGCCGCCATGCTCGAGATGCGGCCGTTCCTCTTCCGGGACCCCCCGGACCACACACGCCTGCGGGGCCTGGTGTCCAAGGCCTTCACCCCCCGGGTGGTGGAGTCGTTGCGGGCCCGGACCCAGCAGGTGGTCGACGAGCTCCTCGACGCGGCGCTGGAGTCCGGCGAGGTCGACCTGGTCGACCGGTTCGCCTACCCGTTGCCGGTGCGCATCATCTGCGACCTGCTCGGCGTGCCGGTGGAGGACCAGGATCGCTTCAAGGTCTGGTCCCACGCCCTGGCCCGGGGCCTCGATCCCGACTTCCTCCTGACCCAGGAGGTGATCGACGCCCGGGTGGTGGCGCTCGGCCAGTTCGCCCAGTACTTCTTCGAACTGTTGGCGGAGCGTCGGCGGGCGCCCGGGGAGGACCTGTTGAGCCGGCTGGTGCAGGCCGAGGACGGTGGAACCGTGCTGAGCGAGGCGGAGCTGCTGTCGACCAGCATCCTGCTGCTGGTGGCCGGCCACGAGACCACCGTCAACCTCATCGCCGGCGGTGCCTTGGCCCTCCTTCGCCATCCCGACCAGTGCGAGCGGTTCCGCACGGAACCGGCCGTGACCCGCAGCGGCGTGGAGGAGATGCTTCGCTACGTGTCCCCGGTGCAGCTGACCGGTCGTTCGCTGACCGGCGACCTCGAGCTCGGCGGTGTCGGGCTCCGGGCCGGCGACTTCGTCATGCTCCTCTTGGCGTCGGGCAACCGCGATCCCGAGGAGTTCGACCAGCCGGAGCGGTTCGACGTGGCCCGGTCGCCGAACAACCACCTCGGCTTCGGGTTCGGGATCCACCACTGCCTGGGTGCGCCGTTGGCCCGGATGGAGGCACAGGTGGCTCTGACCTCGCTGGTCAGGCGGGCGCCCGATCTGGCCCTGACCGTCGACGACGTCACCTACAAGACCAACATCGTCCTCCGGGGGATGGAGACCCTGCCGGTGGCCATGCGCGGCTGAGCCCGGGCTCAGAGCGACGCGGCCCGCTCGAAGACCGGCTGCAGGGCGTCGAATGCGGAGCGGACCCCGTCGACGCCGAACGGCAGGAGCAGGGCGGCCACCGCATCGACACCGGCCTCGGCGTACCGCTCGGCGAGGTCGGCATCCAGCGGCTGGAGGTACGGGCACACCGTCACGGTCACCTCCTCGCGGCGGCGGCCCTGCGCGTCGAGCAGCTCCGCAAGTCGGCCCAGTGGCACGGCCAACTGGTCGGGCGTCCGGTTGAAGGTGTGCCATCCCCGGCCGGCACGCGCCGCCCGGGCCAGTGCGGCGTCGCTCTCCCCGCCGACGTGGATCGGGGGATGGGGATGCTGGACCGGCTTGGGGAACATGGAGCACGGGGCGAGGGAGTAGAACTCGCCCTCGTAGGAAGAGGTCTCGTCGCGCCACAGGGTGGTCAGCACGTCGAGGTACTCGTCGGTCCGCCTGCCCCGGTGGGGCCAGGGCACGTCGACCGCGTCGAACTCCTCCTCGAGCCACCCGACGCCCACGCCGAAGTCGACCCGCCCGTTGGACAGCCAGTCCAGCGTCGAGACCTCCTTGGCCGTGTAGACCGGGTTGCGCTGGGCCAGCAGCACCATGGCGGTTCCCAGTCGGACCGTCGAGGTGTGGGCGGCGAGGAACGACAGGGTGGACAGCGGCTCGAGCAGACCCGACCCCGGAGGCATGGGGATGCGCCCGTCCTCGGCGTAGGGATACCTCGAGGCGTACTTGTCGAACAGCACGACGTGCTCGCCGACCCACACGGTTCCGACCCCCCGTTGCTCCGCCTCGGCGCCGATCAGCGACAGGAGCTCCGGGGTGCAGAACGGGTTGGCCGTGGGCACCCACAGGTCGACGCGCACCGGCTCAGACCGGCGCCGAGGGAGCGACCAGCGGCCACGGGCGCCCGCGCTCCGCGATCCGGGCCAGGTCGAGCAGCAACTGCTCCTGGTGATGGCGGCCGATCACCTGCAGGCCGACCGGCAGACCGTCGACCAGGCCCGCGGGGATGGTCACCGCCGGGTTGCCGGTGAGGTTGGCGGGGATGGTGAGTGCCCCGTTGTTGCCGATGGCCTTCTCGAACCCGTGCTCGGCGATGAGATCCACCTCTCCCACCGTGGTGGGCATCGGCCCGGCCGCCGCGAAGGCCACGTCGGGATTGGTGGCGGCGAGGATGAAGTCGGCCCGGTCGAAGACGTCGGCCATCGCCTCGTTGGCTCCGATCCGGAACATCTCGGTGGCCCCGGCCGTCTGCACGTTGAGGTTGTGGGTGGCGATGTTCATGCCGAGCTGCACCTCGGGGGAGAGGTCGTCGTTGCACTCCGGATACCGGTCACCCAGCTCGCCGGCCAGGCCGATCAGGTTGGACATGGCCCACTCGAGACCGCCCTGGGGAAGCCGGACGGCGACGTCGACCCGGACGAGGCCGGCATCGGCGATCAGCGCCTCGGCCGCCTCCACCACCAGCGCGGCGACCCTCGGCTCGACGATGGCCGATCCGAGATCGACGGAGATCACCGCCCGCTTCCCGGCCAGATCGTGGGAGTCGAGGCCGGCTTCCCATCCTTCGACCCGGGGCAGGCTCAGCGTGTCCCGCGAGTCGAAGCCGTTGCACACGTCGAACCAGCGGGCGGTGTCCCGCACCGAGCGCGACACGCAGCCGAGCACCACGGTCAGCGGTGGGTTCAGGGCCCCGGGGCCACGCGGGATGCGCCCGAAGGTCGCCTTGAGGGCGAACATACCGGTGAAGGCGGCCGGGATGCGCAGGGAGCCGCCCCCGTCCCCGCCGGAACCGATGGGAACCAGGCCGCCGGCCACGGCCGCGGCCGTGCCGCCCGAGGACCCGCCGGGGGTGCGCTCGGTGTCCCAGGGGCTGCGAGTGGTCCCATGCAGCTTGGTCGAGGTGAAGTTGATGCTCCCGAACTCGGGAGAGGTGGTCTGCCCGGCGAGGACCGCACCGGCGGCCCGCAACCGGGTCACGTGGGTGATGTCGTGGTCGGCCACGCGCCCGGCGAAGACGAGGGAGCCCTCGGAGAACGGCCATCCCTCGACGGCGTCGAGCTCCTTGATCCCCACGGGGACTCCGCCGAACGGGAGGGAGGTGTCCGCCGATGCCGCGGTGGCCCTGGCCGCCTCGGCGTCCACATGGGAGAAGGCGTTGAGCCCCGAGGCCCCGATGGCGGCCAGCGATGCGTCGAGGGCCTCGGCCGGGCTGATGGTGCCGCTGCGGAATGCGTCGACCAGAGTGCAGGCGTCTCCCAGCCACGGTGCATCGGTCATCACCGAGGACGCTACTCCCGCCCGGAGGCGTGCTGCCTGCTCCCGGGTCGCCGGCTCTGCTCGGTGGGGGACGGTCCGAGCTGGCGGCGCCACGGGCATCCCACGTCGGGGGTTTAGCGTGTGGGGATGGACGACTCCGAGCAAGCCGACATCCAGACGCCAGGCTCCTCCGAGCCCACCGGCCCGCCGGTCGCCAAGTCCGCGCCGCGGGCGCCCCTGACCCTCGCCGTCGACATCGGGGCCACCGGACTGAAGGCTTCGGTGCTCGATGCGGATGGCGCCATGGTGGCCGACCGGGTGAAGGTCCCCACGGCCTACCCGATGCCCCCCGACCGCCTGGTGGCGGTGCTGGCCAAGTTGGTCGGCCCGCTGCCCAACGCCCAGCGCGCCTCGGTCGGCTTCCCGGGCATGGTGCGCGGCGGCATGGTGCTGTCGGCCTCGCACCTGGCCACCGAACGCGGGCCCGGAAGCCCGCCCGAAGCCGGCCTGGTCAGGCTGTGGTCGAGGTTCGACCTGGCGTCGGTCCTGACCGGGGCGTTCGGGATCCCGACCAAGGTGGCCAACGATGCCGACATCCAGGGTGCCGCGGTCGTCAGCGGTCGCGGCCTGGAGATGACGATCACCCTCGGCACCGGCTTCGGGACGGCGTTGTTCTACGAGGGGGATCTGCTGCCCCACGTCGAGATCTCCCATCAGCCCTTCCGGAAGGGAGAGGACTATGACGAGCAGTTGGGGGAGGCGACCCGCAAGGAGATCGGCCTCGATCGCTGGCACAAGCGGGTCCACAAGGCGATCGCCAACATGCGGGCGATGACGTTCTTCGACCACCTCTACATCGGCGGGGGCAACTCGCGGCGCATGATCCGGCACAGCCTGCCCGACGACGTCACCATCGTCGACAACTCGGCGGGCATCCTCGGCGGGATCAAGCTGTGGGTGCCCACCCGCTCCGACGGGGACGGGACCGGCGACTGAGCCCGGCCCGGCCACGCCGGGCCCGACGGTCAACCCATCCACTTCCTCCAGCGGCGCTCGAGCTCCTTCAGGTCCTTCTTCCAGCCCTGACGGATGTCCCGTGCGGCCCCGTGTTGCACGACGACCAGGTCGGCGATGGGCTCGGAGAGATCGGGCCGCTGCTCGGCCAGCGACTCGAGCCAGGTGATGGAGAAGTAGGCGTCGTGGAGATCGCCGAGTTTGCTCTGGAGCCGCTCGGCCGCCCTGGCCGTCTTGCCCGCTGGGCTGCCTTCGACCAGCGCCACCGTCTCGCAGCCGTAGCGGAGGTTCTTCATCCGGATGCGCAGCATGTGGAGGTTGACGGCGGAGGAGTCCTTGCGCGCCGTGCGGGCCGCACCCCGGACATCGTGCCAGGCCCGGCGCAGCATCGGGGGCAGTACTTCGGTGGCCGGCTTCTGGGCCTTGGCCTTGAACTCCGGGCCGTCCCACAGCACCATCATCTGCTCGGTCAGCTGGAACCGGCGTGGCTTGCCCCGCTCCTTGGCGAGGTCGGCGAGGACTGCGTCGGAGCGCGCCTGCACCTCCTCCTCGATGAGGGCCACCTGGTCGGGCCCGATCACCTCGGGTCCCTTGCCGGTGATGATGTCCCGTATGATGTGGAGGTCCCTGGACTCGCCCAGCCGGTTCCCGTACCAGGACAATTCCGCCCGCAGCGACGTGCCCCAGGCCGGGTCGAGCACCAGTCGGAACGTGCGCAGGTTGGACCGGATGCGCCGCATCGCCACCCGGCTCTGGTGGATCCGCTCGACCTCGGTCGGCCTGCGCTCGGTACCGGCCAACGACTCCGTGGCGGACTGGGCCCACAGCGGTCGGGTCCCCATCTGGAGGCTCAGGGCGTCCACGGTCCCGCACCGCCTGTCGTCGTCGACCAGTTCGTCGCCCATGTCGTTGAGGAGGAAGGTGCGCGCCGACACGGCCAGCACCCGGTGGAGGACCATGGCGGCCGTCGGCTCGGGGAAGTCGGTGCCGGCGGGGGCGTCCGGCACATGGTGGATGTCCGGCTGTTGACCGAGGGTCGGCAGGTCGCCGTCTTGTGTTGGTTCGACTGCCATGGAACTGGCCTCCTGGCCACAGCCTAGGAGTGCGTCGAGACTCCCGTCACCGCGGCGGGCGGAGCAGGCCGGTTCCGGAGCGTGGAAGGGCGCCCGGGTCGACCGGCCCCGAGGCCAGGTTGCGCTGCACCGCCTCGCAGATCATCCGGTCGTCGCCGAGGACTCACAGCCAGTCGCCCAGGGGCGGGGGCGACGTGTCGAGGTACGCCGGGGCAGTGCCGTCTACCCTGGGGCGATGCACGCAGTCACCATCGTCGACGGGGCACTGCAGTGGCGCGAGCACCCCGATCCCCAGCCCGGACACGGCGAAGTGCTGGTGACCGTGGCCGCCGCCGGGGTCAATGCGGCCGACCTGTTGCAGCGGAGGGGCCTGTACCCGGCCCCGGTGGGATCGCCGGCGGACATCCCGGGACTCGAGTTCGCCGGCGTGGTGGCCGCCCTCGGGCCGGGTGCCGGCCGGTTCGCCGTCGGCGACCGGGTCATGGCCATCTGCGGTGGCGGCGGCCAGGCAGAACTGGTGGCGGTGCCCGAGGGCTCGCTGCTCCCCGTGCCCGACGGCATCCCCTGGGACCAGGCCGGCGGGTTCCCCGAGGCGTTCTCCACGGCCCACGATGCACTGTTCACCCAGGCCCGGCTGGGCGCAGGCCAACGGGTGCTCATCTCCGGCGCTGCCGGGGGGGTGGGCACGGCTGCGGTCCAGTTGGCCCACGCCGCCGGTGCCGAGGTGGTGGCCTCGGTCCGCTCGGTGGCGCACCACGAACGGGTCAGGGGCCTCGGCGCCGACTGGGTGATCGAGCCCGGCGACGTGGCCGATCACGGTCCCTACGACGTCTCCGTCGAGCTGGTGGGCGCTCCCGGGGTGGCAGCCGTGCTCCCGCTGCTCGCCACGGGCGGCCGCATCGTGGTCATCGGAGTGGGGGCAGGGGCGAAGCTCGAGCTCAACCTGTTGGCACTGATGGGGAGCCGGGCCACCATCGGCGGCTCGACGCTGCGGTCGCGGTCGAGGGACGACAAGGCTGCGGTGGCCCGCGCCGTGGAGGAGCATGTGCTCCCACTGCTGGCCGACGGGTCCGTTGCGGTAGCGGTCGCCGAGCAGCTGCCGATGGACGCAGCCGGCCAGGCCTACGAGCGCTTCGCCGCCGGCGGCAAGTTCGGGAAGATCGTCCTCGTCAACCGTTGACGCGCGGGCCGGGCGCCGCGGACAGGGCGGGCCCGGCGGCGGCTGCCTCCCTACCTCGAGACGATGACCGAGGAGCCGTGGCCGAACAGGCCCTGGTTGGCGGTGATGCCGACCCGGGCACCTTCGACCTGTCGGCCGGTCGCCCGGCCCCGTAGCTGCCACACCAGCTCGCACACCTGGGCGATGGCCTGGGCGGGGATGGCCTCGCCGAAGCACGACAGCCCGCCGCTCGGATTGACCGGGACCCGGCCCCCGATGGTGGTGTCACCGTCGCGGAGCAGTCGTTCGGCCTCCCCCTCCTTGCACAGACCGATGTCCTCGTACCAGTCGAGCTCGAGGGCCGAGGAGAGGTCGTAGACCTCCGCCATGTCGACGTCCTCGGGGCTGATGCCCGCCTCCTCGTAGGCGGCCAGTGCCACCGAGTGCTTGAAGGTCGGCCCGACGGTGGCGGCAGCTATGGCCGAGTCGGTGGAGAAATTGGGCATCTCGATGACGGTCTGGGGGAACCGCGGGGTCACGGTGGAGACGGCGTCGATGGTGACCAGGTCGTCGGTCCCGGCATACCGCCGGGCGAAGTCCATGCTGGCGAGCACCAGGGCCGCCCCGCCGTCGGAGGTCGCGCAGATCTCGAGCAGCCGGAGCGGGTCGGCCACCATCGGGGAGGCGAGCACCTCCTCGGCGGTGACCTGCTTGCGGTAGCGGGCATTGGGGTTCTCCAGGCCGTGCCTGGCGTTCTTGACCTTCACCGCCGCGAAGTCGGCTTCGGTGGCGCCGAACAGCTCCATCCGGCGCCGGGCGTAGAGCGCGAAGTAGGTCGGATTGGTGGCACCCAACAGGTGGAACCGGAGCCAGTCCGGGTCGTCCCTGCGATCGCCGCCCACCGGTGCGAAGAACCCCTTGGGGGTGGTGTCGGCCCCGACCACCAGGGCCACGTCGCACAGCCCGGCGAGGATCTGGGCCCGGGCGTTGCTGATGGCCTGGGCGCCCGATGCGCAGGCCGCGTAGGCCGACGAGACCCGGGCGCCGTTCCACCCGAGGGCCTGGGCGAAGGTGGCGCCGGCGATGAAGCCCGGGTACCCGTTGCGGATGGTGTCGGCGCCGGCCACGTACTGGATGTCGGTCCAGGGCAGGCCGGCCTCGCCGAGGGCATCGCCGGCGGCGGCCAGCCCGTACTCGACGAAGTTCCGCCCCCACTTGCCCCACGGGTGCATGCCGGCTCCGAGTACGGCGACTCGCTTGTCGTCAGGCATCAGCGGGTCTCCTCCGTGTCGTCGGCGCCACAGGGCCGCCACTTCCAGACCAGGTACTCGTGGTCGTCGTCCTCGTACAAGGTGTCGAGCACCAGCTCGACCTCGGTGCCGACGGTCAGTGCGTCCACCCCCACCCCGGACACCACCTGCCCCATCACCACCATCTGCTCGGCGGCGAGCTCGACGGCGGCGATGGCGAAGGGGACGTAGGGGACGGCCGCCTCGTAGGGCTTCGGCGGCTGGTAACAGGCGTCGGTGAACGACCAGACCTTTCCGGTGCGGCTGAGCTCGGTGTCGGCGAACTCGGTGCCCTGGCACTCGGGGTTCCGGCAGAAGAAGGTCTCCTTGGGGAAGGCGAAGTTCCCACACGCGGTGCACCGACTGCCGAGCAGGGCGGGAGCGTGTTCGTCGACGGTGAACCATCCCTCGATGGCGGGCAGGCGGGTCTTGGCCGGGGGCATGGGCGGATTCTACCGCCCCGTCAGATCGGCGGTCGGAGGTGCGTCGTCGGCAGAGGTCCGTTGCAACAACCGTTGCCGGGGCGGGGGACCGGCACCGAGGGGAGGCGGCACGACAACGGTCGCCCCGCACGCTGTCGAGCAGTTGGAAAAGCACCTCGGTCGTAGGGACTTTTGACCCTGGCGCCTGCTGTTCGCATCCCACAAACTCGATGCGGGTGCGCGTTGACCCCTGGGCTTTGCATGGTCGCCTTACCCGGGGTGAGCGAATGGCGAAACCGACGCCCGTTCGGAGTTTGGGACCGAAGGAGCGTCGATGAAGCACCCCTTCATCGTGAGCCGAGGAGGTGGAGGAGCAGGCTTCCTCTTCGGCACGCCCACCGGAGGTCCCTCGGGTTCCGGATACAGCACGGCGGGCCTGCGTGGGGCAGCAGGACCGTCCCCCTTCGGCCACCCACAGTCGGGTGGGAGGGCCGGGGGATCTGTTGGGGGGCCGCGGTGGGATCAGTCCCGCCGTGGCCCTGTCTCAGCGGACCGATGTTGGTTCCTGCAAAGGGCGTTGCGCAACAACCGTTGCCCTGTCTGCCGAAATTGCTCGCGAGAGCCAGCGCCGACGGCTTGTGCCCCGCTGAGCGGTGGCACGCAAACGACTGGGTGCAGGTCGTCCGGGTCATTGAAGCCAGATGCCACCTACGTTCGACGAGGGGAGCGATCCTCGATTTCAGGGAAGGAGTGGCAGCACCCGGGCGATCGGGAACCACCCTTCGGCGCCATCGACGGCGACAATGGCGCGCACTGCGCACATCGTGCATACTCACACCGGCGGCGCTTTGATCCCTGGGACTCTGATTGGTCGCCTGTCCCTGGGTTAGCGAATGGCGAAACCGACGCCTGTTCGGAGGCTGGGTCCGAAGGGGCATCGATGGGGCGGTTCTTCATGGAAGGTCGAGGAGGAGGAACCCTCCCCTTCGGCGCGCCCACCGGATTCCGGGCGCAGTACGGCGGGTCTGGGTCGTTCACCAGGGCCGTTGTTGGTCGTCTGGCCCGTGGGGTGCGAGCGGCGAACCTGCCACGGGCGTCACGTTGCCCATCAAACCAGATCGCACCGGGAGCGTGAGCAGTCATGCAACTGCTGAGGCTTCGCACCGTTGCCCTGGTGGGAGTGTTGGGCGTCGCAGGCATGGGCCTGGTCGGTGTCGGCGCTCACGCTGTGTTCACCACTTCCACAGCGAGTGCTCAGACGGTCACTGCGGGCACCGTGGACATGACATTGTTCTCGCCATTCCACGGCGTGACGGGGAACGACACGCCCCACATCAGGTTCGCCGACCTCGGGCCGGAAGCCTCGACGTTCACTACTTGGGATCAGTTGGTCACCATCACCAACCGGAGCGACATCCCGGTGAGTGACATCACAGCTACACCCGGTGACAGCACGGACGGCTCTCCTGCAAGTAGGGCCTTCGCCAATGAGGTTTCTCTCTGCGAAGTCAGCTTGGACACGGTCATCTACAACGGCCCCCTCCACCTGGCACCGGCCCTTGCCATCGATGATGCCCTTGCGGCGTTTGGTCAGCCGGGCAACACCCTCGACTACGCCTTCACCATCTTCGCTGGTCCAGCGCTTACGGCGTGCGGCACCGGAGCCCCGGGCACGTGGCCCGCACCGGCAGGATTCAGCAGCGCCCCTCCTCTGAATCCCGACGCTGAGGGTGGAGTCATCAACCCCAGCCTCACGGTGACCGCCACAGGATGAGGAGCTACCCAGCAGAGAGGAGGTCATGTCCCACGGCGGACGAGAGGCGAAAACCCGCCTGCATCACGTAGTCAACCAAACCAAACAATGTCAACCAAACCAAACAATAGAGATAGAAGGAGCATCAAGATGAAACTACTGAGAGTACGCAATATTGCACTGGCGGGGGTGGTGAGTGTCGCAGGGATGGGCCTGATCGGTGTCGGTGCCCATGCCGTGTTCACTCAGAACACCGTGAGCGCCCAGACGATCACAGCGGGCACGATGAACGTGACGTTGTATTCGACCGACGCGGTCGGTGGAAACAACACGGCCAACCTTGCATTGGCGAACCTTGGGCCGACAGGTTCCACATTCACGACTGGCGACCAGTTGGTCACGATCACCAACAACGCCCCCTTCGTGGTGAGTGAAATCACGGCTACGCCCGGTGATACTTTCGATAGCTCGGGTGGCCCAACTAGCCCCAACTCAAGACTCGCTGCCGAGACCTATCTCTGCGAGGTCAGTTCGGGCGAGGTCATTTACAACGGCCTCCTGTCCGCCGCGCCGGCACAGTCCATCAACGGCACGCTTCCGGCTGCGCCCGGACCGGGTAACACCGACAACTACACGGTGAATCTCTACGCTGGTAATGCGACGACTGCGTGCGGCACTGGGACCACTGGGACCACTCCCAACGTGCCAGCACCCAGCGGGGCTCCGACTCTGAACAACGATGCCGAGGGTGGGGTCATCCAACCCACCATGACGGTGTCCTACACAGGCTGAGCAGCTAGGCCGTAGTGAGGGGGTCTTCGCGATCCCCTCACTACCGGCTGCCAACTGGCGGGCGCACTGATTGGGGCGTCGGTGCGCCTTGCCAGGGTCGAGGCGTTGGATCAAGCGGAGACGATTAGCGAGTGGCGAACCCACCGCCTGCATCACATAGTCAACCGAACCAAACAATAGAGATAGAAGGAGCATCAAGATGAAACTACTGAGAGTACGCAATATTGCACTGGCGGGGGTGGTGAGTGTCGCAGGGATGGGCCTGATCGGTGTCGGTGCCCATGCCGTGTTCACTCAGAACACCGTGAGCGCCCAGACGATCACAGCGGGCACGATGAACGTGACGTTGTATTCGACCGACGCGGTCGGTGGAAACAACACGGCCAACCTTGCATTGGCGAACCTTGGGCCGACAGGTTCCACATTCACGACTGGCGACCAGTTGGTCACGATCACCAACAACGCCCCCTTCGTGGTGAGTGAAATCACGGCTACGCCCGGTGATACTTTCGATAGCTCGGGTGGCCCAACTAGCCCCAACTCAAGACTCGCTGCCGAGACCTATCTCTGCGAGGTCAGTTCGGGCGAGGTCATTTACAACGGCCTCCTGTCCGCCGCGCCGGCACAGTCCATCAACGGCACGCTTCCGGCTGCGCCCGGACCGGGTAACACCGACAACTACACGGTGAATCTCTACGCTGGTAATGCGACGACTGCGTGCGGCACTGGGACCACTGGGACCACTCCCAACGTGCCAGCACCCAGCGGGGCTCCGACTCTGAACAACGATGCCGAGGGTGGGGTCATCCAACCCACCATGACGGTGTCCTACACAGGCTGAGCAGCTAGGCCGTAGTGAGGGGGTCTTCGCGATCCCCTCACTACCGGCTGCCAACTGGCGGGCGCACTGATTGGGGCGTCGGTGCGCCTTGCCAGGGTCGAGGCGTTGGATCAAGCGGACCAGTTGCAGGGGTGAAAGTGCTCCTGCAACTGATCCGCCGCCCGCCTTCGCTGTGCACCGCAAGGGCGCATCGGACAGGCGACACCCGGGCAGGGAGCAAGAACCAAGACAATCGGGATTGACATGAAACTTCGCACCATTGCAATGGCAGGAGTGTTAGGCGTCGCAGGCTTGGGCCTGGTCGGCACCGGCGCACATGCCGTGTTCACCCAGAACACCGTAAGCGCCCAGACGATCACGGCAGGGAACCTCAGCGTGGTGCTGTCGGTGACCGACCCCGCTGCGACCGGCAGCGGCACGCCCAACCTGACACTCGGGCCCTTGGGGCCGACCGGGTCGTCGTTCATGACCACGCCCGAACTCATCACGATCACCAACAACGGCAACATTCCAGCGACTGAAGTCGCTCTACAACTGAGCGACCAGAACACCAACACCACGCTCCAAGGCGAGACGTGGGCATGTCTCTACAGCGACGGCAGCAGCGGCGGCGGCGGCGGCGTCTTCTTCAACGAACCCTTGACCACGGTGGAAGGGTACGGCGAGGCTGCCATCGGACATCTGACCCTCGCTCCTGGGGCCACCGACAGTTACACGGTCGTGTACTACGCAGGCCCGACCGAAAACACAGGCTGTGGCCCTGCCTATTCCGGTTATCAGGCGGTGCCCTATGGCGGGTACCCCGGCGCCTACTACAGCGCCGTGTCCTACGCAGGGGCCGCTCCGGCTCTTGGCCTGAACCTAGCGGCGACATCTCTGGCTACAGCAGCCGAGGGCGGGTCTGTCACTCCGAAGGTCACGGTCAGCTACACCGGCTGAGCGGCGTTGCCGTAGAGGGGGATCTTCGAGAGAAGACCTACCCGGTGCCACCAGCGGTGGGTAGCTGTGGCGACGCTGCCCTACGGTGATGGGGCGAACGGGCGAGCGAGGCCACCGATGTCTACGATCACCGTCACGGGTGAAACGTTCGTAGCGTCGGGCACCGGTGCCACGGCGCTCCGCCAGCCCAGGAGGGATCATGACGACGAGTTCGGTTGCTGAGGGCGGCACCCCGCACTCGACGGCACGCTCACGCCCCAAGCACGCCCACGCCAAGCGCACCCCCAAGGTCAAGCCCACACCCAACGCCAAGCGCACACCCAACGCCAAGCGCACACCCACGGCCAGGCCGGTTGGTACGGTCGTGGCCGCCGTCCTGCTGGTGGCCGTCCTGGCGGCAGTCGGGGTCGCCAGCCTCGCCCTGGTCCGGGGCACCTGGATGGTGACACCCATCCTGTCCGGCAGCATGCGTCCGGGACTGGCGGTCGGCGGCGTCGCCATCAGCGAACGCGTCCCCGTGCACAGCCTGGCCGTGCGCGATGTGATCGTGTTCCAGCGACCGGACAAGCCCTCCGAGCAGGTGGTCCACCGCATTGTCCAGCTTGCCGTGGGCAGTTCGGGCCAGCTCGTAATCAACACCCAGGGCGATGCGAACAACGTCCGAGACCCGTGGACCCTGACGATACGAGGGGACACTGCCTACCGGGTGCGCTGGTCGGTCCCCCTGATCGGCTACGTCGCCGTCGCCTTTCAGAACCACCGTGGGTTCGCCCTGCTCGGGGCCGGCATCGTCCTGATCGTGATCGCTGTCACCATGGTGACCGGCTCACGCCGACACAGCGACAGAGGTGATGAGGACTCGGAGGACTCGGAGGACTCGGAGGACTCGGAGGACTCGGACAACCCCCGTCGCGGCGCTCCGCAGACAAGCGAACTGGATACCCCGAGCGTCACCGACGCCCTCGACGGCTTCGAGACAGCAGACGACTGGCCGCTCCCACGTCGTGGCGATACGGAACGACCACCACCTGTCCCGAGTCTGGTGCCCGGCATCGGCCAAGATGGGACGCAGTGAACGACTTCCTGGTGACCTACCTCGACACCATCGACGAGCGGCTCTTGGAGTACCTCGACGAGTACGACGAACTGAGCCACTACACCGTCCGATGACTGCGGGTGTGCACGAGTGACCTGCTCCACGGTTCCGTCAGACCCGGTCACCTCATGGGGGCATGGGCAGACTGGTTCGACCTGGCCCAGGCGTTCATCGTCCCTCGCTCGCGTGAAGTGGTCGACAGCATCTCATCCTCACGGAGCGTGGCCGAAACTGGGACGTTCACGATCAGGTAGTCAGGCCGCCAACAAATAGCCATTGACAAAACGCGCCAACTGCCAGCACTATCGATAGTGGGCAGAGCGTTGAACCCTGGGCTTTAGTTGGTCGCCTGATCCAGGGTGAGCGAATGGCGAAACCGGCTCCCGTTTGGGTTGTATTGAACCGAGGGGCGTCGGTCGATGAAGCAGTACTTCGTCGAGTACAACGGACGAGGGGCATCTCTTCTTCTCGGCGCGGAGCCCGAACGTTCAAACCGACCCAATGGTGGCGGTACCGCTGGCGGTGGTGGCTCCACTCGGACCGACGGAACCTTCCCCTTCGCAGTCAGCCTGACCGGCGGTGCCGGTGGCCTGGCAGGAAGTGGCGGCACAGCCGGTCCTACGGGCACAGCCGGTAGCTGGAGCAATGCCGGTGGTGCCGGCTACGTCTCCGGCGGCGGGGCCCGCCGCTGCGGCGGTACAGCTGGCTACACCGTCCTTGTGACCTCGGTCGGGACCGGCAGCAGGGCCAGGGCGGTCGTGGCGCTGCCGGCAGCAAGGGAAGCCCTGGGTACGCCGCCCTCGCCCTCACTTGATGGGCTGGACACCTCCCTCGACGGAGGCAGCCAGCATCGACTACCCGAGCCTCATGATGCACACCAGGAGGGGACATGAACGGAGACAGGCAACCGAGGACCACACTGCACATCTGCACGCTCCCAGAACAGCCCGATGTCTTCCTGGTCGTGACGGACGACTCGGAACCCGGATCTGTACCGGTGATCCCCACAGCCATGGCAGAGTCCTACTGGGCGCACCCGCGAAGGGCCGACATGCCGGCGCTTCCTGAAGAACGCTCGACAGATCGGCTCCACGCCACCTCGGCAGGCAGGATGTCCCGTGGGGAACGACGGCACCTTGGGAGTGACCGAAGAGGCGCGCCGGGGTAAACGGGGGCTCCAAGGGACTCACCCTCTGCCGGTCCCGAGTCTGGTGCCCGGGATCGGCCAAGATGGGACCCAGTGAACGACTTCCTACTCACCTACCTGGACAGCATCGACAAGCGGCTCCTGGAGTACCTCGACGAGGACGACGAACTGAGCCTCTACACCGTCCGACGACTGCGGGTGTACACAAGTGCCCTGCTCGACGGTTCCGTCAGGCCCGGCCACCTCATGGAGGCCTGGCCCGACTGGTTCCACCTGGCCCCGGCGTTCGTGGCCGCCTACGGCACCGAGGAGGTGGAGCAGCTACAGGCCGCCGCGGTGTTCCTGCGGGCCGTCGACGAGCATGACGACGTGGCGCTCACCGACGCCGACCTGGCCTACCTGAGGGCGCTGGAGGTGCGGCTCGACATGTACCCCGAGGTGCAGCCCACCGAGGAGTAGCTGGGCACGCTCAGGCGGCAGGGAACGCTCGGTCGACCGCGTCCATCAGGTCGGCGTCGGACGGGTGCAGGTACCGGATGGTGGCGGCGATGTCGGCGTGCCCGAGTAGGCATTGGGCCACATGGATGTCCTTGCCGTGCCGGAGCAGTCTCGTGGCGTCGCTGTGTCGCCAGCGATCGGGGAAGTTCCGCCCGGCCACGTCAGCGGCGAATTTCGTGGTTCCCGAGTCGTCAAGGACGGTGATCGGTCCGGTGGGCGAGTCGGTGGCCACCACAAGGTTTGCCTTGACTCCGCCCGGCTATGGGTTGGGGTCCGAGATCGCCGGTGGGGAACCCCTGGGAAACACGTTGGGGTCTCATCGTCCGATGTCAGAGAGAACCACCCCACTCTCACGCCACGAGGGTAGGGTCGGTTTCGTTCCCCAGCGAGGGCTGGGCAGGGAGGTGAGACCCATCAGCGAAGAAGAGGACGCCGAGATAAGGACGCCGAGACGAATCGTGTGTGTGACTAGCGGGCATCATTCCCACCGACACATCGCGAATGCCCACCAACACCTCGTGAGCGTTGGGATTGGTGGGACTGCCGCAGCTCCTGGCGAGATATTGACAGTCGAGCAGATTCGGGACGCCATCGCGGCTGGAGAATCCTTCTACACGTACAGTGCCAGCACACAGAGAGTGGCGTTTGTCCACAGTGCCACTTGTCAGGTGCGTGGTTGCAATGTCGAAACCATCCGTTCCAATGGCGACGCAGTCGCTGACAACAACCTCGACAACCTGGCCCCCTGCCCCTAGATCGGCCCCTACCTCGGCCCATCCTCGAGATACAAGGGCCTGAGCCGCTTCATGAGGGGCAGAGGCTTGGGAGCGTCCCAATCCTCTGCTGGGTGGCACGTGTAGCCCAGAGCGATCGCGATGGCGTCCGCTATGAAGGGTACGACCTCCTCGGCAGTGACAACGTCGAGGGTCAACGCAATTCGGTCATCGAGGGTCAGCTCGACCTTCCCGCCATTATGGACGTCAGCCGAGAGAAAAGGCACCTGGCGGCCTTTGACAACCACGCGCCATGACTCGAAAGGGCCGACAAAGTTCACGTCAGCCACAGCTCAACGCTCCCGATCCACCTCGATTGGCATTCCTATGCATCGGCGGATCGGGGACCGAGCTTGAGGTGCAGTCATCCCCGGTTTCGGAAGCCATCTCGGTGTTGGGACAGGGCGAACTCCTCCGTTACCCACAACGCCAGACCGGGTTCGCCCACCCGTCCCCGGTGACGCCCGGTTCGAGGCCGTCGGTCAGTTCGTCTATCGGCATGGTGCACGGACTCCGTCGAGGGCGACGTCGAACTCGGCCCCGTTGAATCCCGCAGCGTTGTCCGTGGGGCAGAACACCGATGGTGCCAGACTGTATTCAGCGTTGAACACCGCCTTGTGACCTTGATAGGTGGACAGCAGCGAGCACGAGTTGTACTCGTTGCACTGTTCGGTCAGCACTGCGTCGGCCAACGGCTCCATGTCGGCGGCGTACGAGTCGCCGGTGTCGTCGGGATTCTTGATCCACCAGCCCAGACCGACGCTGTGCATGAAGTTCGCCAAGGTCGTCATGTACTGCTCCTCGATGGCCCTGGTCAGCGGGAAGCCGGTGCTCGACGTGTAGCTCTCATCGGTGTCTGTCTCCACGGCGTCGAAGCCCTTGGCAGAGCACTGCTGGACGATGCGGGCCTCGATGATGCTGACCACGGCGGCGCTACGGATGTCGAGATACCGTTCATTGGGGTAACCCGGCATCGTGCTGCCGAGGGTGGACGCCGGAAACAGCGAGTAGTCGGGTCGGTAGTTCTCGGCTGCCCCTACCTCGATGTAGCAGACCACGTGATCCCCGGCGGCGTGCAGGGCGCTGACCGTTGCTGCGGTGTTGTCGAATCCGTCGATGTCGTAGACGACCGGGTCGGGTGCCGGGGCACCGAGGTAGGTGGTGACACCCGTGCCCATGTCCGATGCATTGGTCAGGTCGAGGGGGTGGGCGAGTTCCCATTGCCAGGGTACGTTGCCGAGCGGCGGAGTCCACCAGCTCCCGCCCGAACCTCCACCAGGCGCGCCGGTCGTAGCGGCCGTAGCGGCCGTCGTGGCGGCCATCCCCACGATCGGCTCGTTGAGCCTCAATGCACCGGCCGATCCGTGGAACACCGCGTCGCCGAGGGTGAAGACGCCCCCGTCGGACGCCACCAGCCAGTAGCCGCCCCCGTCGGGTGTGGCGGCCATCCCCACGATCGGCTTGTTGAGCCTTAAGGCACCGGCCGATCCGTGGAACACCGCGTCGCCGCAGGAGAAGATGCCCCCGTCGGACGCCACCAGCCAGTAGCCGCCCCCGTCGGGTGTGGCGGCCATCCCCACGATCGGCTTGTTGAGCCTCAAGGCACCGGCCGATCCGTGGAACACCGCGTCGCCGAAGGAGAAGACGCCCCCGTCGGACGCCACCAGCCAGTAGCCGCCCCCGTCGGGCGTGGCAGCCATCGCCACGATCGGCTTGTTGAGCCTCAAGGCACCGGCCGATCCGTGGAACACCGCGTCGCCGAAGGAGAAGACGCCCCCGTCGGACGCCACCAGCCAGTAGCCGCCCCCGTCGGGCGTGGCAGCCATCGC
>Ga0224558_1001131_pt1 | contig 29043 bp, 29 predicted proteins | sample 714S32024metaG_FD_180682 | JGI IMG/M metagenome (GOLD analysis project Ga0224558, IMG submission 180682) | Peat soil microbial communities from Stordalen Mire, Sweden - 717 S3 20-24 | ecosystem: Environmental > Terrestrial > Soil > Wetlands > Peat | place: Sweden: Norrbotten County, Stordalen... | reverse complement strand
TTCACGGCGAGCAGGTCGCGGGGTCAGCCGATCGTCGAGGACGATGACCTCGAAACGAAACGGGCCTCGGTGAGCCGCAGTGTCGCCATCCTCGCAAGCACCATGAGCCGGATCACCCACCAGGCGGGGTCGAGCTCGTGGCGGCCGAGTGCCAGTTTCGCGGAGGTCGGTGCCGCATGATGGTTGTTGTGCAGGCCCTCGCCGCCGGTCAACAGGGCGAGCCACTGATTGTTGAAGGCCGTGTTGGGATAGCTCTTGGTCCCGAAGCTGTGCCCCATGGCGTTGATCGCGGCATTGAGAGCGAGGTAGCTCACCGCGTGAACCGCGGCAGCGACCAGACCCATGCGCCATCCGAGGACGAGACAGAGCATGGCGATGCCGATGCCGAGCCCCGCGAAGGCGTGGTCGAACAGGAGCTTGTCCCAGCCGTCCGGCGGCAGGTCCTTCGCATACCGCTGAGTCGTTTGCCCGTCACGGGCCACCTTGCGGTAAAGGGCGGCGTTGGTCAACTGCACCCGCCAGAACCCCAGCAGCACCGGTGAATGCGGGTCGCCCTCGACGTCGGTGAACGCGTGGTGCTTGCGATGGACGGCTACCCATTCGCGTGGCCGGATGCCTGTCATCAGCCAGATCAGCACCCTGAAGACCGCTCGGACCCAGGGCCGGAGTGTGATCGCCCGGTGCGATAGCGCCCGGTGCAGGTAAATCGTCGTGCAGAAGAGCGCTACCTCGCTGAGCGCCAATCCCACGAGCACCGCTAGGAGTGGTCCCGCCACCCGTGCAGGCTATCAGTGAGTACCTACCGTCTGGTAGGTAGGCTTGAGAGATGTCGAGCCCACGCGAGTCGGCCGGGCTCGGGGTGGGCCCGGGGGAGTCACATGCCGTACTCCCCGCGCATCTTGCTCGCCAGCCAGGGGTCCCCACACGCCAGGCGATCCTCGACGCCGCGCTGTGGTGCTTCGCCGAGCACGGGTTCGACGGGACGTCGCTCAATGACATCGCAGAGCTCGTGGGCATCCGGCGTCCGAGCCTGCTGCATCATTTCCCGTCCAAAGAAGCCCTGTACCGGGAGGTGCTCGAGGCTTCCTTCTCTGACTGGCTGGTACGGGTGGCCGAGGCAACAGACCGCCCCCGCGACGGTTGGGAACAGGTGGACCGCGTTCTGACGACGGGTTTCCGCTTTTTCGCGGAGAGCCCGGAGTTCGTTCGCCTGGTTCGTCGCGAAGCGCTCGAAGGCGGCGGCCCGATGGCTGGCGAGCTCGGCGTCACGCTCCGTCCGATGCTCGAGCGAGCGGTCGCTTTCTTCGAGCGTGAGATGTCCGCAGGCAGGTTCCGGTCCCACGACGCCCAGCAGCTCGTGCTCACCGGCTACGGGGCGCTGCTGACGTATTTCAGCGACATCCCGTTCCTGGAGGCGTTGCTCGAGACGGACCCGCTCGGACAAGTTGAGCTTGACCGCCGCCTCGAGCACCTGCGCGAGTTCTTTCGAGCCGCGTTGGAGCCCTGAACAGTCCAGGGCCGTTCAGGTCGCTCCGAAGCGTGCCCTCAGCCTGGTCGGCGAGACCGACCGAGGCGATCGCGCCACCGATACTGACAGATGTCGGGGCTGCTTTCGGGGGTGTGCTAGCGGCCGGTCGGCCGGCCCGATAGCCTGCGGTTTCATGTCGGGAAAAGGTGACGGCAAGCACGCCGATCCGCGCGAGGATGGAGCCGAGCTGTTCGGCCTCCTCCGTCGATACGTGATCCAGGAGACGGTCACCCCCATCCGGACCATCGGCCGGACATTGCTGTTCGGCTGCGCTGCGGCGACCTTGCTAGGCATCGGTACCGTCCTGCTGCTGCTCGGGGTTCTTCGCGTGCTGCAGACCGAGACGGGTACGGCCTTCGCGGGGACGTGGTCCTGGGTGCCGTATCCGATCACCGCGATCCTCGGCTTGGTCGTTGTGGGTGGCGCTGGGTTCGTGCTCCTGCGCTCTCGCGGCCGGGCCGCGGGGAAGCGAGGGTAGGACGATGAAGCGATCGGAGGCAGGGTGATGAGGATCCGCCTGGTCCGACAGTTGCTGCTGGCGACTGATGACCCGGGACGCGTGTCGCTGTCGGACGTGGAGCACAAACTGCGCGAGCTCACCAGCAACGCCCAGTCCTTGGCGACCGACGCCGCCCCCCCGGCGATCGGCGCGCTGGTGGCGGCAGGAGTGATCGCGGTGGCGGCCGTCTACTTGCTGGGACGGCGACGCGGCAGTCGGCGGGCCTCGGTGCTCGAGATCCGTCGCGTCTGACGGTGCTGGGCCGAGGCCGGGGCTGCGGTGCGTAGGTACCTCGATCGTTGGGCGCGCCAGCTGGTGCGGCGCGGAGTTCGATCGGGTCTCATCGAGGGCAGCAACGTGTGGCTCTCGATCGGTGCGATCGCGTGGCTCTTCCGTCTCTTGTCCAAGCGGCCATCGCCCCAGGTGAGCGTCGAGCAGCTCAGGCTTGGGGAGTCAGTGATCGTCAGCCATGTTCCGGCTCCTCCCCGCAGTAGGCGTGCGAAGCGGAAGGCTGCCCGGAAAGCCGCGGAGCTCGCGCAACGCCGGGCGAAACGGCAAGCCAAACGCGAGGCCAGCCGCCGCTATGCCCGCGCCAGTGCCAAAGCGGCTGAGGCCGGAGCAGCGACAGAGGCCGACAAGGCGCGGAAAGAGGCCCGGTCCCGCAAAGGCCGGCGGCCGCGCCGCGGCGACCAGTCAGCCCGGCGCGGTCGCTCGGAAGGGGATGCAGAGGAGCCGACGTGAGCCCCGAGGCACCTCCGGCGCGAGGCCGGACACTCGCCGCAGGTGAGCGCGTCCTCCTTGTCGACCGGAAGGACCGCCGGTATCTCGTCACCCTCCATCCGGGCCGGTCTTTCCAGTCTCACGCAGGTGTGATCGAGCACGACAGTGTGATCGGCCGGTCTGAGGGCGAGCAGGTCGAGGCGCACCAGCGCGACGGCCGCGTGACGAGCTCCGCGCGGTATCTGGTGCTGCGCCCAACGCTGGCGGATGTTGTGGTCGGGATGCCGCGTGGCGCGCAGGTGATCTACCCGAAGGACCTGGGAGCCATCCTGATTGCTGCCGACATATTCCCGGGCGCGCGTGTGCTCGAGGCCGGTGTCGGGTCAGGCGCGCTCTCTATGGCGATGCTACGCGCTGGCGCGGTGATCACCGGTTACGAGCTCAGAGCCGATTTCGCCGAGCGGGCACGGGCGAACGTGGAGGCGTTTCTCGGGCCGGACCAGCCCTATTCGGTACTGGAGCGCGACGTGTACCTGGGGATCGACGCCGACGGCCTCGATCGGGTCGTGCTGGACTTGGCCGAGCCGTGGCAAGTTGTGACGCATGCCGAGCGCGCGCTTTCGCCAGGCGGGATCTTCCTGGCCTACCTGCCGACGATCAACCAGACGGCGGAGCTGCGCGGTGCCCTGGAGCAAAGTGGATTCGCCATGGCAGAGACTTTCGAGATCCTGCGGCGCACGTGGCACATCGAAGGGCGGTCGGTCCGGCCCGACCACCGGATGGTCGCGCACACGGGTTTCATCACCTTCGCACGCCTGTTGGCGGCCTGAGCCTCGCGATGGCGCATTGCTCAGGGGCTCACTTGCACCGAACGGCCCGCTCGGGCCCCGCAACCGTTTCGCGGCGCCCCCGGCCTGTCACTCGCTGACGATGAATATGCACTCCCCTGGGCACTCCTCCGCGGCTTCTGTGACGGCGTCCTCGAGCTCAGAGGCGACTGTCACCATTTGAGAAGAGCCGCCGGGCTCGTTGAGGACGGTGTCGCCTTGCTTCACATAGGCCAAACCGTCGTCGAGAAGAGTGAACACGGCAGGACAGATCTCTTCGCAGAGGCCGTCTCCCGTGCAGAGGTCCTGGTCAATCCACACCTTCATCAGCCACTCATCTCCTTGGAACGCTTGCCGCTTGTTGACCGCAACGGGTCACGACCACTGCCTCGTCTCTTCTGGAGCTTAGGGTGCCCGCCGACTCACGTGGCGCAACGTAACGAGGTGCCCCTGTGGTGTCAAACGCGCGCGACGCCGGTGTAGGGTCCCGACGGGGGCGAAGATCGCGCCGTGTGAGGAGGTGGTGACGCCGATGGAAAGCGAGGGACACGCCGGGTTCCCAGCAGACGATGAAGAACGAGAGGAACTGCACCGCCGGGCAGAGCAAGCTGAGGACGAGATCACCGAGCTCCGGCGCCGACTTCAAGAGGCGCCCGGACGCGTGCGCACGCTCGAAGAGAGGTTGCTCGAGACCAAGGGCCAGCTTGCACATGCGGTGTCGCAGAACGAGAAGTTGACCTTCACGCTCCAGCAGGCCAAGGAGCACATCGCCGCCTTGCGGGAAGAGGTGGACAAGCTCACCCAGCCGCCTTCCGCGTACGGCACGTACCTGAACGGGAACGACGACGGGACCGTCGACGTCTTCTCGAGCGGGCGCAAGATGCGGGTCGCGATTCATCCCGGTCTCGAAGCCGACGAGCTCCGCAAGGGACAAGAGGTCGTCCTGAACGAGTCGCTGAACGTCGTGCTCGCCCGAGACCCGGAGTTGGGCGGTGAGGTCGTCTCGGTGCTCGAAGTGCTGGAGGACGGCCGCCGGGTGCTGATCGTCGGGCGCGCCGACGAAGAGCAGGTGGCCGAGATTTCCGAGTATCTCGCCGGCGTCAAGCTGCGCGCGGGCGACTCGCTGCTGTTGGACCCGCGCACGATGCTGCTCTATGAGAAGTTGCCGCGGCCCGAGCTCGAAGAGGTCGTGCTCGAAGAGGTGCCGGACGTCACCTACGCCGACATCGGTGGGCTCGACAGCCAGATCGAGGCCATCACCGACGCCGTCGAGCTCCCGTACCTGCATCGGGAGCTCTTCGCGGAGTATCGCCTGCAAGCGCCGAAGGGAATCCTTCTTTACGGACCGCCAGGCTGCGGGAAGACCCTGATCGCGAAGGCCGTGGCGAACTCGCTTGCCAAGAAGGTCGGCGAGCGGACTGGCAACGCCCGGGTCACGAGTTACTTCCTCAACATCAAGGGTCCTGAGCTGTTGAACAAGTACGTGGGGGAGACCGAGCGCCAGATCCGGCTCGTCTTCCAGCGCGCCAGGGAGAAGGCCGAGGAAGGAGTGCCGGTCATCGTCTTCTTCGACGAGATGGACTCGCTGTTCCGCACACGGGGAAGTGGGATCTCCTCGGACATGGAGTCGACGGTCGTCCCTCAACTCCTGGCCGAGATCGACGGGGTCGAGGCACTGCGTAACGTCATCGTGATCGGGGCCTCGAACCGTGAGGACCTGATCGATCCGGCGATCCTCCGCCCTGGGCGCCTAGACGTGAAGATCAAGATCGAGAGGCCCGACGAGAGCGCGGCCCAGCAGGTCTTCGCCCGGTACCTCGTCAATAGCCTGCCGCTCGATGACGGCGATGTGAACATCCTCGGTGGTGGCGACCCTGACAAGGCAGTAGCCGTCATGATCGAGCAGACAGTGGCCGAGATGTACCGAGCCGACGACGAGAACCGCTTCCTCGAAGTCACCTATCAGAACGGCGACAAAGAGACGCTGTACTTCAAGGACTTCTCGTCCGGGGCGATGATCGAGAACATCGTCAGACGAGCCAAGAAGCTCGCGATCAAGCGGGAGATCTCCGGGGAAGGCCATGGCATCCGCCTTGCCGACCTGATCGAGTCGATCAGGCAGGAATACAAAGAGAGCGAGGACCTGCCGAACACGACGAACCCGGATGACTGGGCGAAGATCTCGGGTAAGAAAGGTGAGCGGATCGTCTACATCCGCACGCTCGTGGGCCAGGGCGGAGAAGAGCGCGGCGGACGTGCGATCGAGCGGGTCGGGACCGGACAGTACCTCTGAGCCGGCCGGCGGGCGCCTTCGTCGGTGCCCGCCGGCGCTGCTCATGGGCCTTGCGCGGCGTGCCCATGGCGACCAAGTGCCGCCTCGACGGGCGGGACCTGCGGGTTGGCGTCGGTGCTGCAGCCGGCGCCAGGCGGTGCGGTAGCGTCCGAGAGTGGCGATAACCAAGGTCTGCGGGATCGAGACCGAGTACGGCGTGCACGTGGACACCGGTGGCGATATGAGCCCGACGACGGCGTCCTCGCTCCTGATCAACGCGTACGTCGCCCGACTCGACCGCAAGGTCGGGTGGGACTTCGAGGACGAGTCGCCTGGTCGCGATGCTCGCGGTTATGCGCGTGAGGGCTCGATGCCACCGGAGATCGAGACGCACCTCGTGAACGCCGTGCTCACCAACGGCGCCCGCTATTACGTCGACCACGCTCATCCGGAGTACTCGACTCCGGAGTGCTCGAACCCTCTCGAGGCTGTCGTCCACGACCGGGCCGGAGAGCTGGTGCTTACGCGCTCTATGGAAGCCGCGAACCGTCTCCTGCCTCCAGGTGAAGAGATCGTGATCTACAAGAACAACTCAGACGGCAAGGGCAACTCCTACGGCTGTCACGAGAACTACCTGGTCGACAGGTCCGTCCCGTTTTCGAGGATCGTCCACGAGCTGACCCCGCACCTCGTGTCCCGTCAGATCTACGCAGGAGCGGGCAAGATCGGCGAGGAGGTCCCCCACGGAGGCGAGGCGCCGCCATTCCAGCTCAGTCAACGGGCTGACTTCTTCGAGGAGGAGGTCGGTCTCGAGACGACGCTCAAACGACCGATCATCAACACCCGCGACGAGCCACATGCCGACCCGCAGAAGTACCGGCGGCTGCACGTGATCGTCGGGGACGCCAATCTGGCGGAGATCGCGACCTTCCTCAAGGTGGGAGTCACCGCCCTCGTGCTGGCGATGATCGAGGACAACTTCCTCGCCGGTCGAGACCTCAGGCTGGCGGCACCCGTAGCGGCTATCCGTTCGGTGTCGCGCGACACGACGATGCGCACGAAGGTGGAGCTGGCCTCGGGCGACAGACTCACGGCGGTCGAGCTGCAGTGGGAGCTGTACGACCGTGCTCGCAAGTACACCGCCGAACGCGGCGTCGAGGCACTCGGCAACGAGGACGTGGCTCGCCGCGTGCTCGATCGCTGGGAAACCGTCCTACAAGGCCTCGAGAACGACCCGCAATCCTTGGCGAACCAGCTCGACTGGGTTGCCAAGCTCCGGCTGATCGAGGCATATCGTGAGCGTCACGGCCTCGACTGGGACGACTCGAGACTCGCTGCGCTCGACCTCCAGTACCACGACCTGCGTCCTGAGAAGTCGCTCTTTGGACGGCTGGCGATGCAAAGGCTCACCGACGACGAAGAGGTGGCACGCGCGACCACCGAGCCACCGGCAACCACGCGGGCGTACTTCCGCGGCCGCTGCCTGCAGCGCTTCTCGTCGGCGATCGTCGCGGCCAACTGGGACTCGGTCGTGTTCGACATCGGGGAGGACTCACTGCGTCGCGTGCCGATGATGGAGCCGCTGAAAGGGACGGCGCGCCATGTCGATACGCTCTTTGAAGGATGTGACACTCCGGCAGAGCTGCTTAGGCGGTTGGGCTCATAAGGAACGGTGATGGCAGAGCGCGAGTTGAAGAAGCGACCGACGACGAGCCGTGAGGCGACCGCGGCCGAGACCGAGACCGAGGCGCCCGCGACGACAGAGCGACGCGACCGGCTGAAGGCCGAGATCGACGACCTTCTCGACGAGATCGACGAGGTCCTCGAGAACAATGCGGAGGAGTTCGTCCGCAACTATGTCCAAAAGGGTGGGGAGTGAGCAGAGGAGAGTCTCAGCAACGGTGGCGCAGATGAGCCTTCCCCTTTTCCCTTCGGGCAGTGACCCGGGACCGAGCTTCGTCGAGCTGCTGCGCCAGACGCGAGCTGCGGGAGCACGACTCCCCTCCGGCGCAGGCTCAGAGATCGTCGGCTCTGCCGGTCGCCAGCCTGCAGGCTTCGCGGCGACGCTGATTCCCGGAATCACTCATGGCACGACGGTCGTGGCGCTGCGCTACGACAACGGCGTCGTCGTGGCGGGCGACCGACGCGCGACCGAGGGCAACCTGATCGCACACCGCAGCATCGAGAAGGTCTTCCCGGCGGACAGGCACTCCGCAGTCGCCATTTCCGGCGCCGCAGGCAGTGCCATCGAGATGGTGCGGCTCTTCCAGACCCAGCTCGAGCATTACGAGAAGGTCGAAGGGACATGCCTGAGCCTCGAGGGCAAGGCGAACCAGCTTGGGCAGATGGTCAGCGCGAACCTGCAGATGGCCATGCAGGGACTCGTCGTCATACCGCTGTTCGCTGGCTATGACCTGCGCTTGAAGAAGGGACGGATCTTCACCTACGACGTCACCGGGGGCCGCTTCGAGGAGACCGACTTCCACGCGACCGGCTCAGGTGGGCGCGATGCCAAGAACACCGTCAAGCTCAGCTACCGCGAACGCCTCGGACGCGATGAGGCGGTCCAGCTCGCGGTCGCCGCTTTGTACGAGGCGGCCGACGAGGACACCGCCACGGGCGGTCCGGACGCGATCCGGGGGATCTACCCCGTGGTCGCGACCGTCGACGCCGAGGGTTACCGCCGCCTCGAGGACACAGAGGTCGCCGAGCATTTCCGCAACGTCCTGGAGCGCCGCCGCGAGCGGGGCGAGGGAGGCGTGTCGTGATGACGATGCCCTACTACGTGGCACCCGAGCAGGTCATGAAGGACCGCGCCGAATACGCCCAGAAGGGGATAGCCAGAGGGCGCGCGCTTGTGGGGACCACCTATGACCAGGGCGTGCTCATCGTGGCCGAGAACCCTTCGAGCACCCTTCACAAGATCAGCGAGATCTATGACCGCGTCGCGTTCGCCGGTGTGGGCCGTTACAACGAGTTCGACCAGCTGAGGGTCGCGGGCGTGCGCCACGCCGACACCAAGGGCTATGCCTACTCACGGGAGGACGTGGACGCGCGCTCGCTCGCGAACGTGTACGCCCAGTACCTCGGCCAGGTGTTCACCCACGAGATGAAGCCTCTCGAGGTCGAGATCCTCGTCGCGGAGCTCGACCCGGTGGGTGCGGCGCACCAGCTCTTCCACATCGCCTACGACGGCACTGTGTCAGACGAGCAGCGTTTCACGGTGCTGGGCGGGGAGGCGGACGCGATCGCCCACCGCATGGCAGCGAGATTCCGTCAGGGCTGGCCCCTCGGCGAAGCAGTCGTCGCGTGCGTGGCGAGCCTGTCAGGCCCGACTCGAACACTTCGGGCCGATGATCTCGAGGTCGCGGTGCTGGAACATGGGGCTTGGCGCCGGACCTTTCGGCGCGTCACCGATGGCGAGGTCGCCCAACTGCTCGCTCATGGCGAGCCCGTCGAGATCGCTGCAGCGAAGTCCTCCGGCGCCGAGGGCGAGAGCCCGGCGGGCTCGGTGGATCAGTCGGGGGATGACACGGGCGACGTGCCTGCGGGCACCGCCTAGCCGGGTGGAGGCTGGGCACTCGCGGCGCCCGCGAACCTGCTCGGGCGGCTGGTGCCGCGCTCGCGGTCAGTGAAAAGACGCGATCACGCCGACCACCAGGACGAGCCCGACCATGGCGAGGACGAGAATCGTGCGGGCGCGGCGAGAACGGCCGGTGTCGGCGAAGTCCACCGGAGGAAGGTCCAGCACGCCTGCGTCATCGGGGCCCAAGTCGGCGTAGCGTTCGTCGAAGGCCGCGTCTACGGCATCGCCGAGCAGGAGCGCCTGCGCAAGCTCGAGTTGGTCAGCGTGGACGAACACTGCGACGTTCGCAGGAAGGGGATAGGGGCCGTCGCTGAGGCCCCGCAGTTCGACCGGGATCCCTTCCGATCCCAGTCGTGCTGCAAGCACGTGGCCGTGAAAGGAGCCCAAGACGGTCGTCAAGTGGACCATGCGGTCTGATTGCGGCATCCACTTCGAGGCTACCGTGGACTTCGATGGACCGCAGGATCTTCGGGCTGGAGAACGAATACGGCGTCACTTGTACCCTGCGCGGCCAGCGCCGGCTGAGCCCGGACGAGGTGGCTCGCTACCTCTTCAGGCGCGTCGTGAGCTGGGGTCGGTCGAGCAACGTCTTTCTCGAGAACGGGGCGAGGCTGTACCTTGACGTGGGCAGCCATCCCGAATATGCGACCCCGGAGTGCGACTCGATCGAGGACCTTGTCGCTCACGACAAAGCAGGTGAGCGGATTCTCGAAGGTCTGATCGCTTCAGCAGAGAGCCGCTTGAGCGAGGAAGGCATCCGCGGGATTATCTACCTGTTCAAGAACAACACCGACTCTGCCGGCAACTCCTACGGCTGCCACGAGAACTACCTCACGAGCCGCCGGGACGACTTCTCCCATTTTGTCCAGGTGCTCATCCCGTTCTTCGTGAGCCGGCAGATCTACTCCGGAGCGGGGAAGGTCCTCCAGACGGCTCGGGGTGCAACCTTCTGCCTTAGTCAGCGCGCCGAGCACATCTGGGAGGGGGTCTCCTCCGCGACGACGCGCAGTCGGCCGATCATCAACACGCGGGACGAGCCGCACGCGGACGCGGAGCGCTTCCGACGGCTGCACGTGATCGTCGGTGACTCGAACATGAGCGAGTACGCGACATTTCTCAAGGTCGGCGCCACGAGCATCCTGCTGCGCATGCTGGAAGACCCGAGCATCGTAATCCGCGACCTCACTCTCGAGGACCCCATCAGAGCGATTCGGGAGATCAGCCATGACATGACGTGCCGGCGCGAGGTGCGACTTGCCAACGGGCGGGAGCTCAGCGCCCTCGACATCCAGCGCGAATACCTGGATCGAGCGCTCCGCTACCACGAGCGGCGCGGTCTACCCCCCCTTGAGGAGCGCGCGCTCTCGATGTGGCAGCACTGCGTGCAAGCCATCGAGAAGGACCCGCTCAGCCTGGAACGCGAGTGTGACTGGGTAATCAAGTATCGCCTGATCGAGGCGTATCGAGCGCGCCACGAGCTTCCCCTCGGGCATCCCAGGGTGGCCCTGCTCGACCTGCAGTACCACGACGTCGACCGCAAGCGCGGAGTCTTCTACCTGCTCCAGGCCAAAGGTCGAGTGGACCGCACGACGACGGACGAGGCCATCACCAAGGCCATGGACTCACCTCCGGAGACCACCCGGGCAAGGCTTCGGGGCGAGTTCATCAAACGGGCGAAGGAAAAGCGCCGCGATTTCACGGTTGACTGGGTGCACCTGAAGCTGAACGACCAGACGCAGCGGACGGTACTTTTGAAGGACCCGTTCCGCTCGCACGATGAGCGCGTCGAGCGGCTCATCGAGTCGATTTAGGCTGCTGGCCGGTGACAGACGCGCGGGAGGCCTCGATGAACGCGGACAACTTGGCGGAATCCCCCGCGCCATTGGTGCCCGAGTTCCCGATTGTCGCGGTCGACGGGTCTCAAGTGCGTCCCACAGAGCCAGCGCAACGCGCCGTTGACGTGTCCAGTCCCAAAGGCAAGAAGACGACGAGGAACCAGAAGCGACGCATCGTCGAATGGATCGTCGTGGTTGTGTTCGCCGTGCTGGTGGCGGGCGGTTTGCGCACGTTCGCCGTCCAGGCGTTCTACGTTCCATCGGGCTCGATGCTGCCGACGTTGCAGATCGGCGATCGGATAGTCGTGATCAAGTTCGGCTACACGATCCAGCGGGGCGACATCGTGGTCTTCAAGCGGCCCCCCCAAGATGTCGGCACCCAGGACAAAGACCTTGTCAAACGTGTGATCGGCCTGCCGGGCGAGACGATCTCGTCTCGCGGGAACACGGTTCTGATAAACGGGCGGCCGCTGGCCGAACCCTTCTTGCCCCCGCTCACCGGGCTGTGCGCCGAGAGCGCCGAGAACATTCCCCTCACCAAGATCGCCCCGGGGCACTACTTCGTGATGGGCGATTGTCGCGGTAACTCGGCCGACAGCCGAGTCTGGGGGACGCTGCCGGCCTCACTCGTGGTAGGGAGGGTGTTCGTGACCGTTTGGCGTTTCGGGCACCCCTATTTTCACTGGTTCTAGCCGGTCAGCCCCTGCGGCGGGCGCTCGGACCGGTCAGGACGAGTAACCTCCGGTGGCCATGAGATTCGCAGTTGCCCGCCGGCGTAGAACAGGCGCGGAACAGCCTGGATCCATTGGAGCACCTCGATCCCGGCCGGTTATCGCGCCGGCAGCACAGTAGGATCGCCGTCGTGGGCGGTCTCGACCCGGCCAAGATATTCCTGATCCTAGTGATCGCGCTCATCGTCGTCGGGCCCGAGAGGTTGCCCGGTCTAGCGCGTCAGCTCGGCGGAATGTGGCGCGAGCTGAACCGCATGCGGGACAAATTCGAGGCGGAAGTCCGCGCCGCAGTCCCTGACCTCGACCTGCCGAACATACCGACAAGCCCGTCGCGGGCGATAACCGGCTACATAACGGGTTTGGTGACCGGGCAGGGGGACACCTCGGTCGTCGGCGCCGCCACGGGCGCGGACGAGATGGCTGCCGAGCCCGCCTATGGCGCCACCGGTGTTGCGACTGGCCGCGGGAGAAGAGGAACCCGGCTCGTACAGGGCGAGCAGGAGGAGGTGCAATCGAGCTGGCAGCCGCTCCTCGGAAGAGAGGAACCGACATCAGCGCGCAGGGCGCCCTCGGTGCCTTCGTCGTCGGCTGCCGGCTCGCTCTCCGCCGACACGGTTTTCGTGTTCGACGAGCCGAGCATGAACTGAGCCATGGCCGCACCGGCGAGGCTTGCCAGGCTCCGCGCCCGAAGAGAGAACCCCCGCCCGACACCGGACGCCATGACGCTCGGCGAGCATCTCGGGGAGCTCCGCCGGCGCCTCATCATCTGCATCAGCGCGGTCGCGGTCGGGGCGATCGCCACCTACCTGCTCTACGACCAGATCCTTGCCGTGCTGCAGGCGCCCTACTGCCAGGCCGTGACGCATACGAGTTCGGCCGCCAGGTGTGCCTTCTATGTCACCCAGCCCTTGCAGGGGTTCGCGCTCCGTCTCAACGTGTCGGCCTACGGCGGGCTTTTGATAGCCCTTCCCGTCACGCTCTACCAGCTTTGGCGCTTTGTCACCCCGGGCCTGAAGGCCAACGAGAAGAAGTACGCCGTCCCGTTCACCTTCGCCACTGCCGCCCTGTTCGGACTCGGTGCGTTCGTGGCGTACCTCACCTTCCCGCACGCAATGCGCTTCCTTCTCGACGTGAGCGGTCCCAGCAAGACAATCGTCGCCATCTTGTCGCCGAACTCCTACGTGCAGCTGATCCTGCTGCTGATGGTGGCCTTCGGTGTGACCTTCGAGTTCCCGGTGCTCCTCGTCGCGCTCGAGCTGGCGGGGGTGCTCACCCCGGCGAAGCTGTCCAAGTCGCGCCGGTGGGCGATCATCGGGATGGTCGTGTTCGCAGCCGTGGTGACGCCAAGCTCGGACCCGTTCTCGATGCTCGCGCTCGCGATCCCGTTGATGTTGTTCTACGAGGGGTCCATCATCATCGGCAAGATGCTGCGCAAATGACCTGCAGGTCGCGAAGGAGCCCATGAAGGCGCCTGGCGCCCGTCTCGCGTCCCGCGAGCAGTTCGTCGCGGAGCATCCGTATCCGCTTGACCGGTACCAACTCGATGCCCTCGACCTTCTAGACGAAGGCCAGTCGGTCCTCGTCAGCGCACCTACGGGTTCAGGCAAGACGGTCGTCGCAGAGTACGCGGTCCACCTGGCCCTCCGAGAAGGTGCGAAGGTCTTCTACACGACGCCGATCAAGGCCCTGTCGAATCAGAAGTACGGGGACTTCCGGCGCAGATACGGCGCCGATCGGGTCGGCCTTTTGACAGGGGACAACTCCATCAACGGTCAGGCACCGATCGTCGTCATGACGACCGAAGTGCTTCGCAACATGATCCACGCGGAGCCAGGCCGTCTCGCGGACTTGCGCTATGTAGTGCTGGACGAGGTTCACTTTCTCCAAGACCCGTACCGAGGAGGAGTCTGGGAGGAGGTCATCCTCGGCGCGCCTTTGAACGTGACGCTCGTGTGCTTGTCGGCGACGGTGGCGAATGCTGACGAGCTGGCGGCGTGGATCTCCGAGGTCCGTGGCACTACGGGAGTCGTGATCGAGACGCACCGTCCCGTCGAGCTGAAGAACCTTTTCGTAGTGGGGGACCGCTTCGCAGAGCATCTCCACCTGTTGCCGACCTTCGTCGACGGCCGGCCGAACCCGGAGGCCGTCAGGCTCGACGACCTGATCGCTCGTCCGGGAACCGGCCGCAGGAGTGCCAATGGGCCTGGATCGCCGGGCGGAGGCGGGGCATCGACGGTGCCCGAGGGCCGATGGCGCTCGGGGCGCGCACAGCTGTACCGCCCCCGACGGGTCGAGGTCGTCGACCGCCTCGCCGCCGAGCGCCTGCTGCCGGCGATCTACTTCGTGTTCTCACGAGCCGGCTGCGACGAGTCGGTCCGGCACTGCCTGGACGACGGGTTGCGCCTGACCACGCCGCAGGAGCGGAATCGCATACGCGCGATCGTCGAGTCCTACGTCGATCCGCTGACAGATGATGACCTGGCGGTGCTCGGCTACCCGGTCTATGCGGCCGGCCTCGAGGCAGGCGTGGCGGCCCATCACGCCGGCATGGTGCCACCGTTCAGGGAAGCGGTGGAGGCATGCTTCGCCGAGGCACTCGTGAAGGTCGTCTTTGCCACCGAGACGCTCGCTCTCGGGATCAACATGCCGGCGAGGTCTGTGGTAATCGAAGAGGTGACGAAGTTCGGCGGCAGAGGGCATCAGGAGCTGACACCTGGCGAGTACACACAGCTGACAGGTCGCGCCGGCAGGCGGGGCATCGACGAGATCGGCTATGCAGCGGTCCTGTGCTCCCCGTTCCACACCTTTGGTGACGTTGCTCGGATCGCAGGAGGCCGCCCGCGGGCGTTGTCGTCCTCGTTCCGGCCCACCTACAACCTTGCCGTCAACCTCGTCCGCCGTCACAGTCGTGAGGCTGCCTACACGCTCGTGAGCTCGTCGTTCGCACAATTCCTGAGCGAGGAGGATCTCGTAGGTGAGCTCGACTCTGTCTTGGGAGTGCTCGAGCGCCGCGGCTATCTGGACGGCTGGAAGGTCACCGAAGCGGGGGCTCGGCTGGCAGGCCTTTATCACGAGGCTGACCTGCTTCTGGCCGAGGCGCTGGAAGCGGGCCAGCTCGACGGTCTTGATCCAGCGAGCCTGGCTGCCGTTGCCTCAGGCCTGTGCTACGAGGCACGAAGGGAGCGCGATGCTCCGTTGCCCGCGCCGAATGCCAAGGTCGCCGGCCGCCTGGAGGCGATCGAGGAGCTTTCGCAGTCGTTGTCGGCCGAGGAGAGGAACGGGCATCTGCCGCTGACGCGAGGCGTCGACTCGGGGTTCGCGTCGCTCATCCACGAATGGGCGAGGGGCCGGGACCTTCGCCAGGTCCTGCAGCCGAGCGCAGGCTCGGGCCGACGCGGCCGCAAGGTGGCGCCGCTCATGTCGGGAGGCGACTTCGTCCGCAACGTGAAGCAGGTCATCGATCTTCTCCGGCAGGTGGCGATGGTCGCCGCCCAGGCCGAAACGGCAAAGAGCGCTCGGGCTGCGGCCGAGCGCCTCCTCCGCGATGTGGTCGCTGCGTCATCGGTGGTCACGATTCCCGTGGAGCACGGGACCATCCGCGCCGGCGGGCAACCCGCACCGTAATGTCGTCTGGGCATGTCTATCGCGGGCGTTGAGCAGTTCACCGCCGGGGAGCGGGAGCTGCTCGGGCGGTATTTCACCAATCTCGACGGCCCTGTGTTCGCGCTCGTGAACCTGCCGGAGGTCGTCAAGGGCGCCTTGTTCGCGCGATATTCACGGTCCCCCAAGAGCTTGCGTCGGCTCTTCCTGGACGAGTTCGTGGAAGAGCTCGATGTGGCCGGTGACACGAGCCTCGACGCCTCGGTTGGACTGCGACGCGCCGAGGAGCTCTACGCCAGGGTGTTCAGTGAGTTCGGGGACGACTCGGTCGCCCAGCTCGGCGGGGTCCATCTCGCTTGCGAGCAGTCGTCGAACGTGCTGACGAAGATCCTCGAGCGGGGGCGGCTCATGTCCTACCTCGAGCAGTCGACGCGCTACATCCCCTACGACAGTCGCCTGCCGTCCGGGCACTACCGCTACCACCGTGATCAGGCCGTCCTGGAGTCACCGCTCGGTGCCCGATATGTGGGCGAGATGGACCGGATGTTCGACACCTATGCGGAGCTCCTACCGGCGCTGCAGTCCTTCGTCGGCCGCGAGAACCCGAGAAATGGCGGCGTGTCCGAGCTCGCCCACCGCCAGGCGGTCCGGGCGCGCTGTCTCGACGCCTTGCGAGGCCTCCTGCCGGCGGGCTCACTCTCCAACGTCGGGATCTTCGGATCAGGGCAGAGCTATGAGCAGCTGCTGCTCCGGATGCGGGCGCACCCGCTGCCCGAGGCCCGCCGGTACGCGGACCTCATCCTCATCGAGCTGCGCAAGGTGATCCCGTCCTTTCTTTCCAGGATCGACCGGCCCGACCGTGGCGGGGTGTGGACCGAGTACCTTCAGGCCCGCCGCGAAGCGATGGATGCCGCCGTGCACGAGCTGTGGCCGGTCGAGGTCCCGGCGCCAGGCAGATCGGTGACCTTGACCGACTTCGACCCGGCCGGCGAGGACAAGGTGATCGTGGCGATGTGTTATCCGTACCTCAACCTCTCAGAGGAAGATGTCGCCCGGCGCGTCTCCGCCCTCGGGCCCGAAGGGCGCCGGGCGATCCTCCAGGCATACGTCGGAGACCGCTCTAATCGCCGCCACAGGCCCGGAAGAGCTCTGGAGTGCACTTCATACCGGTTCGACATCGTGGCGGACTACGGGGCCTTCAGGGACCTTCAACGCCATCGCATGCTCACGGTCGAGTGGCAGCCGCTCGGCACCGACCTCGGCTTCGAGGTGCCCCCGCTCGTCGAAGCGGCAGGCCTCTCCGATCGGTTCCTCGAATCGCTCGAACGGTCCAAGAGCCTGCACGATGCCCTTGCCCCTTACTTTCCAGAGCAGAGCGCGTACACGGTGGCCTTGGCATTCAATATCCGTTTCGTGTTGCAGCTGAACGCGCGCGAGGCGATGCACGTGCTCGAACTACGTTCCGGTCCCCAAGGACATCCTGCCTACCGGAGAATCGCCCAAGAGATGCACCGGCTTATAGCCGAGCAAGCGGGCCACCGCGCGGTCGCCGATGCCATGAGCTTCGTGGACCACACCGAGACCGATCTCGGTCGCCTCGAGGCGGAGCAGCGCTCGCAGTCCAAGCGCGGATGCTCCGCGCCGAGCCTCTGACGGGGGACTTCTCTTCTCCTCTTGACTCCCGGTCCCACGGTGGTAATAACTAGAGAGTCCCCTCAAGCCGAGGGCAACTCCCGTTACATCCCGGAGTTGCTCGAAAAGCATCCGGGGTGTTGCGAGTGGTGGGGACCCAGGAGTCGAGTAGAGAACGCCCCCGTCGACACATCACGTCGGCGTATCGCCCGGGCAGGCGAGAAGGGTGGCCCCAAAGACGTCCTGGGTCCTACCGCCCCGTGACCGAGGACCGAGTACCGGCCGGTCGGAGGAAATCTCGCCGGAAGTCGCCGCAACCGAGCATTGGTGCCGTATAGTCCATCCGGCCGCGACCTCGGCGCCGGTTCGGGGGACAGCGCGGGCTCCGGCTCGGAAGACTTGAAGGACATTGATGCGCAAGGACACCAAGGACAAAGCGGACCTGGAAGAACCCATCGAAGTGGACGATCTCGAGGTGCCCGATGCCGACGAGGCGGACCTCGAGGATCTGGCGGAAGCCGATCTGCTCGAAGACGACGAGGAGGAGCTCGGTGAGGTCGCGCTCGTCGACGATCTCGACGATGACGACGAGGTCGTGGGCGCCGCAGAGGTCGATCTGGAAGTCGAGATCGTGCCGATCGAGACCGAAGACGAGGACGATGAGGACCTCGATGACGACGACATCGAGGCCAGCCTGGATGTGATCTTGAAAGAGCGCCTCGTCGTTGTCGACGACGAGGAGGACGAAGAGGAGGAGGCCCCCGATTCCGAAGAGCGCGGCGAGGGCTCTCTTCGCGTCCTGCCCAAGCAGCCAGGGGAGTTCGTTTGCCGGTCCTGTTTCCTTGTGAAGAGCCAGACGCAGCTCGCGGACAAAAAGCGCATCCTTTGCCGGGATTGCGTTTAAGAGGGCGCGGCGGACCTCGCTGAGCCTGCGGTAGCGTCGGGTCGTGGCCGAAGAACGCCCCACTTACCAGACGCTGCTCGACTACCTCGTCTACGCGCCGCTGGGCGCGGCGCTCGTTTTCGTCGACGAGGCACCCCGGCTCGCGCAGCTCGGGCGCGAGCGTGTCGAGAAGCGGGTCGCGGTCGCTCGGCTGGTCGGCAGGTTCGCCGCAGAGGAGGCTCGGCGGCGGCTGGGAGCGCCTTGGTCCGATCCGTCTCGCGAAGAGCTCCGCCCGTCTGGGGAAAGCCCACGACCCTCCTTCCTCGCGCACAACGACGTCGTGTCCCCGCCGGCGACCGCATCGCGTTCTGCCGGGACTTCGGACCACGGCTTGCGAACCCGCCCGTCCGGCTCTGAGGCCGCCGGCAAGACGACGTCCGCTCAATCGTCAAGCCCCGCGGCGAACGTCGCTGGTCGTGAACTCCCGATTCCTGGCTACGACACTCTCGCCGCATCACAGGTCGTGGAGAGGCTGGCCTCACTCACTGCGGCCGAGCTCGAGGCTGTGCGAAGGCACGAATCGGCGACTCGTCGGCGTCGTACGGTGCTGCACAAGATCGCGCAGCTGAGCTCCGAACGTGACAGCGCCACGGCGTGAGCCGGGCAAGCCCGAAGCGCACGACGACAAGATGAATGTTGGGGCCGGCGTTGCCACCGAACGCGACGTTCGAACGCTCGCCGAGCTCTACCGAGCGTCCCGGGAAGCACTCGTCTCCGAACGAGGTGGCAGCGTTCACGTATTGAATGAGGCCTTTGCCGAGCCGCTCGAAGCGCAATTCGAGGCCATCGTCCACGACGACCGGTGGCTCGTCCTGCTCGGGACATTCGACGATGTGGCGGTTGGCGTCGCGGTCGCCCGACTCGACGAGATGTCGGACTCGTCGCTTCTCGCAACCGTCGAGGTCCTCTACGTCGATCCGCCCGCGCGCGAAGTGGGGGTCGGCGAGAAGCTCCTCGCAACGGTGATCGACTGGGCCGCTCGGCGCGGCACCACCGGTGTCGACGTGCGGGTGCTCCCCGGGATGAGGGCGTCGAAAAGCTTTCTAGAAGGCTCAGGCTTCGTCGCGCGCCTTCTAGTGATGCATCGGCAACTGAAGTGACAACCAGCAACAGCCATCCTGCGGGGCGGATGAACCCAGGCGGCGGCCGCTGCCCGTCAGCTTGGCGAATCCGCAGAAACCGGGGGAGCTTCGTCAAGCTCAGCCTCGGCCAGGGCGTCATCTACGGAAGTCCCGGGCGAAGCTTCGCCTGCTGAGTCCTCGAGCTCCGAGGGAGCTTCGGTCAAAGCGTCTCTGGGAGCCTCGGGAAGGCCGTCCTCTGAGGTTGCAGGAGCCTCCGCTGGGGCTTCGTCCTTGGGAGCCTCAGCCAGTGCGGCGTCTGTTCTCGCTTCGAGGTTCGCCATCGCTCCAGTCGCAACGGCCTGCCGTGGCGTGCGCGCCATCGGGCGGGGCGTGCGGGGCGGGCGGGGCGGGCGAGCTGATGGAAGCGGCTTGGGCGGCGGCGGCATAGGCAGGCCCAGCATCGGTGCGAGCGCCGGGAGGCTGCCCGCAGCGACTCGGGACTTGCGCACGATCTCCCCCGACGGATCCTCTGGCAGGCCTTCGGGGTGGATCTGGCGCCGGATCGGGGAGCTGACGGCAGCATCGAGAATGGCCAACCAGCGCTCAACGGGCGTGCTCGCGCTCATTGCCGCACCTGCACTGCTCGCGAGGCGACCGACAAGAGCCGCCGGGAACCGAGCAGTCGGCTCCGGGGGTTGGGCCGAGAAACGCAGCGCCTGGAGAACGCGTCCCTCTTCGAGGGCGTGGGTGATCTGCTCTTCCCAGTTGGAGCGGAGCTTCTTTACTCGCCGGTCGAGTTCCTCACGAAGCTTTCGGTCGAGATCTCTGGACGCCTCGTCACGCGGTGCTGCCGCCACGACGGTCGTTCGCAGGTCCCGAAGGGAGATCTGATCAAGTTGTGCAACCGCTGCTTCCGCTCGGTCGAGCCAGATCGCTTGCTTGACGGACGGTGCGAGTTGCTCGGCAAGCGTGAGGATCGCCTCGCCCGTGACCTCGGGCCTGCCTTCCGAGCGAGCCCGTTCCCGCTCTGCGGCAATCGCTCGACGGACTGCTGGTATGCCTCCGGCCGCGAGGCGTTCCGCGATGGGTCTTTGCTCAGACGCCAGGCTCGCTAACAAAAGTTCGCGATTGGCCGTTCCAGGCTCGAAGCGCGGGACGGTTCGACGGGGCGCAGCGTGTGGCGGGGTGGGACGCGAGGCCGCGGGTTGCCTGGCGTCGGTGAGGCTTCGCCCGCCAGCGGGCGTACCGGGACGGCGGGTGGCACTCGGCGCCCAGGGGCGCCGCTCGCTTCCAGAAGCCGCAGGGCGGCCTTCAGCGGTGCGCGGGGACCCGCCAGCGGGCGCTCCTTCGGGCCCTGGTCGTCGTTCGGGTCTGCGCTCGCTTCCAGAAGCCGCAGGGCGGCCTTCAGCGGTGCGCGGGGACCCGCCAGCGGGCGCTCCTTCGGGCCCTGGTCGTCGTTCGGGTCTGCGCTCGCCGCCCGCTTCCAGCGAGCCGCCACCCGGTTGCGGGCGCCGAGCATCAGGACGCTCCCCTCCGCGCGTCGGACGACGGTCGCGTGAGGCATTCCTATCGCCGCGGCGTGGACTGTCGAGCAGATCGCGGCGGTCACCGCCCCGGCCACCTTCAGAGAGAAGGACGGTCGTCACTGCCTGAATCGGCTTGGATGAGCCGAGAAGCTCGATCCGTCCCGAAGGCGTCGCCTTCTCCTTGGGCGGCAAAACACCCAGGATCGTGATCCCGTCGATCTCGACTTCGGCCTCGACGCGCAAGACGTCTCCGACCTTTGCGTTGTCGGCGAGGACCTTGGCGTCGATGACGCCCTTAGGCTGCCGTGCGCCGGCAGCGCGCCATGTATAGCTGCCGTCACTCCGGATGCTGGTCAGTTCGATGTCGAGACGGTTAGACATGCTCCGGTCAAACTACAGGCTACAGCCGAGTTTGCGAAGTGGGACTCGCTGAGAGGCCCGCGAACGGCCACGCGCCACGCCCTCGGCGCCGATGCGCTACAACCTGAACCGTGGAACACGGCATCGGCGGGGAGCTACCCCCCGATGACTTCTGCCCCGGTGAGACCCTTCCTCCGGTACCTCTGGCGAGTCCTGCGACGGACCCGGCAATCCCTTCTGTCGCTTGGCCTGTAGCCGGCGCCTCGACTGATGGACCCCCTCGCGGCGACACGCGACGTGGCTGGATTGGAGTCGTGCTCATCGCCGTATCGGTCGGCGCTGCGGCGGGCCTAGGCGTCGGTGCGGGAGTTGCCGCGACGATCCGCGCCCGCAACACCACAGCCATCAAGTTCTCGCCGAACACGAGCGTGTTCCGCCGCATGAACAACGTCCAGGCAGTTCTCGCGCGCGTCCTGCCTTCGGTGGTCGCGATCCAAGCGTCCGGGCCTGGCTGCGCATCGGGACCGTTCAGCGGCGGGACACAGTCCGACGAGGGCAGCGGGATGATCCTCACCCGCGGCGGCGAGATCCTGACCAACGATCACGTCATAGCGAACGCAACTCAGATAAGGGTCACGCTCCACGGCCAGAAGACGGCTTACCCGGCAACCCTTCTCGGCACGGATCCCAGCCACGACGTCGCGCTTCTTCAGGTGCACGGGCCGACCACGCTTCGAGCGGTCTCGTTCGGTGATTCCTCGACGATCCGGGTCGGAGAGGATGTTCTCGCGATCGGGAACGCGCTCGCTCTTTCGCAGAGCACGCCCTCAGTCACCGAAGGCATCATCTCGGCCGAGGGAAGGTCCATCAAAGCCGGAGGGGACAACTGCTCGGGAACCGAGTCGCTGAGCGGGCTCCTGCAGACCCAGGCCCCGATCAACCCGGGCAACTCGGGCGGTCCGCTCGTCAACAGTGCCGGTCAGGTCATTGGCATGAACACGGCGGCCGCGACGAGCACATCGGGAGACGCACCCACGCAGAACATCGGATTCGCGATCCCGATCGCCAACATCCGGCCACTGATCCCAGGGCTCCGTAAGGGAGGAACTGTCGGGACGCCCAAGGCCTTCTTGGGCGTCGAAGTGGTCTCGGTCACGCCGGCCGAGCGTTCCAGCTGGGGGCTTACCGCGACAAGCGGCGCGCTGGTGGTGAGCGTGTTCCCAGGAGCCCCGGCAACGCTGGCGGGGATCGGCGCTGGCGACGTCATAGTGCGGTTTGCCGGTCGCACCATCACGACCGACGTCTCTCTCACCGTGGCCGTCCGAGCAACCCGTCCCGGTGAAAGAGTGACGGTCGAGTTGTACCGGGGCCCGACTCTTGTGACGATTTCGCTCGTGCTGGGCGTCAAGCCGGCACCGGAGGCAGGCTCGAGCTGAGCAGGTCATGGCACCGATGCGGACCTTCGGGTCCCGAACAGAAGACGGGCGAAGCCGTTCCCTGAGCGGTCGCTCAGCTGGCGCGCAACTCCACGGCCTCGAGGCCTTTCGGTCCTGGGCGGGAGAGGAACTCGACGCGCGCCCCCTCAGCGGGCACTTGATCGGTCTCGTTCAGCGCAGAACGGTGCACGAACACGTCACGACCGCCAGAGTCCGGGGCGATGAAACCGAAGCCTCTGATGGGGTCGAACCATTTCAGCGTCCCGGTTGCCGGACGGAGCGATCGACCACCAACCATCTCTCCCCTCGAGGCGTGCAGGTGCCCGGCACGGACCGGACGGCCAGCGCGGCCGGACCGCTTGGCACTGTCGGGACCGGTCGGCCTAGCCGGCGCGTGCGGCGAAGTCCTCGGGCGTGCGAGAAACGAGCTCTGCGAGATGTTCGTCGTGCGCTGCGGGACCGGCGGAAGGCTAGTCGGTTGCTCGAGCGTTTGAGGCAGCCCCAGTGCGCGCTGCATGGTGCGGGCCGAGCCCGATTGGTCTGGAGTGACGAGTGAGATGACCGTGCCGTCCGCTCCTGCCCGGCCCGTGCGACCCGAGCGATGTACGTAGTCCTTGTGGTCACTGGGCGGATCGAAGTGAAGCACGCATGAAACGTTCTCAACGTCGATACCGCGTGCGGCTACGTCGGTGGCGACGAGCACGCGGGCCGCCCCGGAGTGGAAGGCCTTCAAGGCCCCATCGCGTTGGGCTTGGGTGCGGCTCCCGTGCAACGCGACGGCGTGCACACCGGCATTGACGAGTTGGCGTGAGAGCCGATCGGCCCCGTGGCGGGTTCGGCAGAAGACGATCGAGCTCTGGTGGCCGGCCACCACCTTCGCCGCGAGCGTGACCCGGTCGTTACGGTCGACTTTCCAGAACATGTGGCGCACTTCGCCGGAGGAGGCCTCTGTGAGCTCGACCTCGTGACGCACAGGGTTCGTCTGGTACCGGCGGACCAGGACGTCCACCTCGCCGTCGAGCGTCGCGGAGAACAAGAGGACTTGGCGGTCGGCCGCGGCTTGGTCGAGGATCCGTCTCACTGCCGGGAGGAATCCCATGTCCGCCATCCGATCCGCCTCATCGACGACGGCGATGCTCACGTCCTGAAGACTGACGTCGCGTCTCTCGATGAGGTCTTCGAGCCGGCCGGGACAGGCCACCAAGACGTCTACGGCCTCACGCAAGGCTCGCAGCTGGGGGCCGTACCCGGCACCGCCATAAACGGCGGTGACGGTGAGGCTCCGGGCCTTTGCAAGCGGACTGAGCACGCCGCAGACCTGAGCGGCGAGCTCCCGGGTCGGCACGAGCACGAGACCCCGAGGACGGCGGGCCTTGGAGCGCGTGCTCCCGGCGAGCGCCTCTACGACCGCGATCGCGAAGGCAAGGGTCTTGCCAGAGCCCGTCGGTGCCCGGCCGGACACATCCCGGCCCGCGAGCGCGTCCGGGAGTGTCGCTTCCTGGATCGGAAACGGGGTTGTGATGCCGTCGCGCTCAAGCAGCGCAACGACGTCGGCGGGCACGCCAAGATCGGCGAAGGTGGGGGGCAAGAAGACTCCAGTCAGCTCGAAAAAGAAGGCCAACCAGAACATCGTCTCGAGGCCTCACCGGCGACAGCCGGAAACCGGTCAACGGACCGGACTCATGAAGTGTAGCAGTCTTGCGCCGTTGCCTGCTCGCGATCGCGAGCGCGCGGTAGCCGATGGTGCTCCCCTCCTGTCAGGCACACTTTTCGCGGCCGGTAGACTTCCTGGGCCACGAACCTGCTCCGCCATTTGACGACGCCGAGGATGCCTGTGATGCCCCGCCGGAAGATCGACATCACCAAGGCCTTGTTCGTCGCCGAGCGCGGCGGGTTCCGGCCGACCGCCTTCGCCCTCGGGCCGTGGACGCCCGAGCACTTGCACGGCGGCCCAGTCGCCGGGCTCATCGCCAGGGAAGCTCAAAGATGCGAACCCGATGATCGCTTGCGGGTCGCGCGGCTCACCATCGAGCTGATCAGGCCGGTGAGTCTCGCCCCGATCTCTGTCGAGGCCCGGCTGATCCGGCCGGGGCGCAAGGTCCAGCTCGTGGAAGTGATCGCCCGGCAGGACGGTGTCGAGGTTGCGCTCGGGCGCGCACTACGGATCCGGACCGCCGACATCCATCTGCCCAAAGCTGCACGACATGTCGAGATCCCCTTCGCTCCGCCGGAAAGCGGCGTCCTCATGGCGTCCAAGGGCTTACCCAGGACCTTCCACAGCGAGGGCGCGGAATTGCGCTTCGTCGAGGGAGCATACGAGTCGCCCGGACCGGCGAGAGTCTGGGTGCGTCTTCGTGTGCCGGTCCTCGCCGGCGAGCGCCCGTCACCGCTCGAGCGCGTGGCGACGGCGGCAGACTTCGGCAATGGCGTGAGCTCGCCGCTCAGCTACGGCGACTGGCTGTTCATCAACCCGGACCTCACAATCCACGTGAGCCGTCTGCCGATGGGGGAGTGGGTCGGTCTCGAGTCGCGTACCTTGGCCGAGCCGCAGGGGATCGGGATCTCAGAGAGTCGGCTCTGGGACGAGCAAGGGCCGATCGGGCGCTCGATCCAGTCGCTTCTGATAGACCGTCTCGCACTCGACTGATCCCCGAACGAAGCCGGACGGCGCGCCATCCGGCGCTACCGTTGCGGGGACCTTGAGCCAGATCGTTACTTCGGAGGGATGTTGACCGATTTCAAAGACTGGAACCAGAAGATCATCGACGAGTCCCGTTCCGCCGGTGGAGCGGTGGGCGGCCAGTTTGCCGGAGCACCGATCCTGCTGCTCAACAGCACAGGTGCCAAGACGGGTCAGAGACGCACGACACCGATGATGTACCTCGCCGGCGGTGACAGATTGGATGTGTTCGCGTCGAAGGCCGGTGCCCCGACCAACCCGGACTGGTACCACAACCTTCTCGCTCATCCACGGGCCAGTGTTGAGGTCGGAGCGGAGACATTCGAGGTTGAAGCGGAGGTGCCAGGCCGCGAGGAGAGAGATCGTCTCTACGCGATCCAGTCCGGGCGCTACCCGGGCTTCGCGGAGTATCAGGCGAAGACGACGCGGGTGATCCCGGTGCTAATCCCGAGACGCGCTGCATCGTGAGCGGATCGCCCGATCCAGCAAGGGTGCTCGTCGTTACTGCGCACCCTGACGACGTCGACTTCGGCGTGGCCGGTTCGGTCGCGACTTGGACGGACCAGAACATCTCGGTCACATACTGCATCGTGACCGACGGATCAGCCGGTAGCGCGATTCCTGGCATCGAGACCGGCGCTCTGGCGCAGATCCGCCAGGACGAGCAGCGCAAGGCCGCCGCCGAGGTGGGTGTCACTGACGTGCACTTCCTCGGGTACTCCGACGGCTCGCTTGAAGTCTCGCTTGAGCTTCGGCGCGACATAGCGCGCATGATCCGGATCGTCCGGCCCGAGCGCGTGGTCTGCCAATCGCCGGAGCGCAACTGGGACCGCATCCGCGCGAGTCACCCGGACCATCTCGCCGCGGGCGAGGCAACGCTGCAAGCGGTGTACCCGGATGCCAGGAACCCGTACTCCTATCCGGAACTTCTCGCCGCCGGCCTCGAGCCTCACGTTGTCGAGGAGGTCTGGCTCATGGCCTCCCCGCGGTCGACGCACGGTGTGGACATCACGGCAACGATCGAGCGGAAGATCGCAGCGTTGCGAAGCCATCAAAGCCAACTGGCCGACGCCGAGAACCTCGAAGAGATGATTCGCTCGTGGGGGGCCGCCACCGCCACAGCTCTGGGTCTGCCAGCGGGGCGGCTTGCTGAGGGCTTTCAGGTCGTCGACACGCGCTAAGAGCGCGCCCGATCCTGAAGGTCAGATCGCCGGCCGGGCCAGGACGAGCTCGCCGGGAACAGGCGGCCGGCACGCCACGAGGACGGCGTCGCCGGTCAACCGGGCCGGCCCAGCCCCGTAAGGAAGTAGCACGGTTGCGCCAGAGCTCACCGGGAGCGGCGGGGCTGAATCGACAACGACCTCGCCAGAGCCGTCCAGGACGACGAGAACGGCGAAGCCGGTCCCAACCGCGGCGTCCCCACCGGAGATGACGAGATCGGCCCGGAAGAAGGAATCCGCCTCGGCAGGCAGCACCCGGCCGTTCGTCTTCAGCCCCGGACCCGACAGCCTGGCTAGCCGATCAGCCGGCCAGGCCGATCTGTCGACCGAGGAGAGGGCGAGGTCCCAGCCGAGACACAGCTCGGGATCGGTGAGGTCGCGGTGCTCGATCGCCACGGAGAAGTCTGTCGGCTCCTGCAGTTCCAGGACGAATACTCCTCCGCCGACGGCGTGCGGGATGCCGGCTGGTACCAGGACAGCGTCCCCGCGGCTCACCGGGAGCACGTTCATCGTCCCCAGCATCTCTTCGATACGCTGGGAGGCCACCCAGCCGGCGAGCTCCTCTTCAGCCACCTGGCGGTCGAAGCCGAGGAAGACCTCTCCTCTCGACTCGGAGAGCACGACCCACGCTTCGGTCTTGCCGTGCGCGCAGCCGAGGTGGCGCTTGGCAAAGTCGCGGTCGGGGTGCGAGTGGACGATCAGCCGTTCGGCGGTGTCGAGCAGTTTGACGAGGAGACCGGTGTCCACTCCGGATGCCTCGACGTGGCCCGGGCCGAGGAACGCTACCGGGTCTCTGGCCACTGCGTCCGCCAGCAATCGTCCATCCTCGAGCCGGGAAAGCCCGGTGGGCGCGTGTCCGAAACGCCTCGTGACCGAGCCGACCCAGTCCTCGGGCGAGGGAGCCGGTCCCGGATCGATGCCACGGAAGCGGGAGATGGCGCCGCCACCCGGATAGAAGTGCGCGATGAGGTTCGGCGCGAGGAGACTCGGGGCAGAGGCCAGATTCATCGCGGCTGGCAGCGGGGAGCTCTTGAGCCGCTGTGGGAAGACGTGTTGGACAGCTCTTGTCCTTGGCTAGCGAATCCCCGGAAGGGTGAAGTTACGGGCCCGGTCGTGACTCTCGAGCACAGCCATCGCACCGACCAAGGTTATCTCGTGGCTGTCGCGTGGCCGAGCTTGCCTGCGCAATTGCCCGCGAGCTCGGGTGGAATGAGGCGCGCCTCGAATCGCTTCGTATTGCCGCCGTTCTACACGACATCGGCAAGATAGTCATGCCAGCCGAGATCCTCGCCAAGCCGGGACGCCTCAGCGATCGAAATGCAGCTCATCCGCCAGCACGCCGACGCCGGCGCCGGCGCCGAGATCGTCGGCTCGATCGGCTTCGAGCGAAACGTGGCGGAGATGATCCGTCAGCACCACGAGCGCCTCGACGGCTCCGGCTACCCGGCCGGCCTGCGCGACGAGGAGATCCTGCCAGAGGCACGCATCCTGGCCGTCGCCGACGTCGTCGAGGCGATGATCAGCCACCGGCCCTACCGGCCGGCGCTGCCTATCGAAGTGGCCATGGCAGAGCTCGAGGACGGCGCAGGCACCCGTTACGACGCGGCAGCTCGTGAGACCGCCATCTTCCTCATCCGCGAGCAAGGGTTCACGTTCAGCAAGTAGCTTCCCGCTTTCGCAGGACCCCGCTGGGGGAGACCGAGCGACACGCGGGCCGGTTTCTCATCGTCCGAGACGGAGCCGGCCTCGGCCGCCCGCCTCTCGCTCCCAAGCGTTCAACTCCTTTCGGGAGGCTCGACGACCGCCATGATCTCGACATGCTCGGTCATCGGGAACAGGTCGAACGCCTTCAGCGAGCGCAGCACCCAACCCACGTCGAGAAGGACGCGAAGATCACGCGCGAACGAAGCTGGATCACACGCGACATAGACGATCCGGCGGGGTCCCGGTTCCAGTTCGGCGAGCGAAGTCATGACCGCCCGCCCGGCCCCCTCACGCGACGGGTCGAGCACCGCAAGGTCCATGCCGCCGAGTCCGTCGCTCACCAAAGCCGGGGTGACGGCGGCTTTGAACACCTCAACGTGAGGCTGATCAGCCGTGTTCCTCGCAGCGTCGGCGCATGCCCACCGATCTCGCTCCACTGCTAGCACCGACCCGCTCGGGCCGACAACATCACCGACGAGCGCGGTAAACAGGCCAGCTCCTGCATACAGATCCGCGACGCGATCTCCAGGCCGGGCCCTGAGCGCGTCCAGCACGGCTCGACCAAGGACGTCGGCTGCACCGGGATGCACCTGCCAGAAGACTCCCGCGCTCACCTCGTAGTGACGCTTCAGGACCTCGAAGGCCAGCCGTTCGGGCCTACGGGCGACGCGCCCGTTCACCACAAGACCAGTGTCAAGGGATGGCAGCTGCCCAAGCCGCCGGCTACGTGTGGTGAGTGACAGCACGCCTTCGCCGCTCTCGTCCGACGCGAACACCTCGAGGTCGTCGATGTCAGGCCACTCGTGGCTTTCGACTCCGATCGCTTCGACCGCGGCTGAAGCGATGAGACAGCGGTCCACCAGCTGTAGCTCGTGCGAGCGAT
>Ga0224558_1001129_pt1 | contig 29048 bp, 26 predicted proteins | sample 714S32024metaG_FD_180682 | JGI IMG/M metagenome (GOLD analysis project Ga0224558, IMG submission 180682) | Peat soil microbial communities from Stordalen Mire, Sweden - 717 S3 20-24 | ecosystem: Environmental > Terrestrial > Soil > Wetlands > Peat | place: Sweden: Norrbotten County, Stordalen... | reverse complement strand
TCGCCGGGACGGCCCAGCCCCGCCGTTCCTCGGGCTACTCCGCCGCTGTGACCGGGTGTACGCCCCGGGCGGCACGGTCCATGGGGCGCCCGGTGTATTGCCATTGGATGACGGACTCGTGACGACCCTGTGAACTCGGGACCCCGGACTCTGGAATTCCGGCACGGGGGGCGTACACTTCTCCCCGTGAGCTGCGTGCGGGTCTGTGGTTGCAAGTCGATGCCAGTCGCAGGCGAAACGACCCACGTAAGGCAACTCGTGGTTGCTGAGCATGGTGCGGCTTAGGAGTAAGACCTGCCCGCGGCGTCCCCGACTCTCGGGGACGGGCGGAGACGGGACGACGCGGTCGAACAACGGCCCCGCAGGGCGCCGGGCCGGAAACGGAGGGTGCCGCCGGGGTCCGGCCGCAACTCCCGCTGCAGGCGAGTGTGGGGTCAAAGACCAGGTCAGCCGCCCGCAGCTCACAGCGTCACACCCCATCACCCCGACGACCGATCAGGAGGACCGGCCGACAGCATCTGTAATCAACAACAGCGCAACCAGGGAGGCGAGCAAGTGGACGTGGTCATCGCACATGGCAGGAGAATCGTGTCCGACGAGGTACGGGCCATCACTGAGGAGAAGGTAGGCCGGCTGGGCCACCTCTGTCCGGGGATGGAGCGTGCCGAGGTCCGTTTCACCGAGGAGCGGAATCCGCGTATCGCCGACCGTGAGTGCTGTGAGGTGGTGATCACCGGGCACGGGCGGACCATCCGGGCCCACGCCGCCGGTCCGGCGCCATTGGTGGCGGTTGACCTGGTCGTGGAGAAGCTCGAGCACCAGCTCGAGAAGACGAAGGGCCGGGTGGTCGGGCGATCCCAACCGCGCCACCGCCCGGTGAAGCCGGCGTCGACGCTCTACCAGAAGGTGCGTACCGCCTGAGCGGTCCCCGAACCCGCGCAATTCCCCGTGCGGCGGCCAAACCGGAGCACCTGCGACGGTAGAGTGGGAGGCCCATGAGCGTGCTCACGAAGGTCCTCCGTGCCGGCGAGGGAAAGAAAGTCCGTCGCCTGGCTGAGCTGGTGCCGTTGGTCAACGCCCTCGAGCCGGAGATGGAGGCCCGCTCCGACGAGGAGCTGGCCGCCCTCACCGGCGTGTTCCGGCAACGACTGGACAACGGCGACTCCCTCGAGGACCTGCTGATCGAAGCGTTCGCCCTGGTGAGAGAGGCGGCGTGGCGAGTGCTGGGCCAGCGCCACTTCGACGCCCAGCTGATGGGCGGGATGGCGCTCCACTTCGGGTGGATCGCCGAGATGAAGACGGGTGAGGGCAAGACCCTCGTCTCGACCCTGCCGGTGTACCTCAACGCCCTCGAGCGCAACGGGGTCCACGTGGTCACCGTCAACGACTACCTGGCAACCCGTGACTCGGAGTGGATGGGCCAGCTCCACCGCTTCCTCGGCTTGACGGTAGGCCGAGTCGGCCCCGACATCGACGACGCGGCGACCAAGCGCGAGGCGTACGGCTCGGACGTCACCTACGGGACCAACACCGAGTTCGGCTTCGACTACCTCCGCGACAACATGGCCCGGTCGGCCGACTCCATGGTTCAGCGCGGCCACCACTTCGCCATCGTCGACGAGGTCGACTCGATCCTCATCGACGAGGCACGCACGCCCCTCATCATCTCGGGGCCAGCGGCCGAGTCCGCTCAGCTCTACTACCAGTTCGCCGGCATCGTGCGGACGCTGCGGGCCGAGCAGGACTACGAGGTGGACGAGGAGAAGCGGATCGTCGTGCCCACCGAGGCCGGCATCGAGAAGGTGGAGAAGCAACTAGGGGTGGGGAACCTCTACGACGCGGTGGCCGTCAACTACGTGCACCACCTCACCCAGGCCCTCTACGCCAAGGAGCTGTACCGCCGGGACAAGGACTACCTCGTCGCCCAGGGCGAGGTGAAGATCGTCGACGAGTTCACCGGCCGCACCCTCGACGGACGACGCTGGTCCGACGGCCTCCACCAGGCGGTCGAGGCGAAGGAGCGGGTGCGGATCAAAGAGGAGAACCACACCTGGGCGACCGTCACCCTCCAGAACTACTTCCGCCTCTACAAGAAGCTCTCGGGGATGACCGGTACGGCGGAGACGGAGGCATCGGAGTTCGCCAACACCTACGACCTGCCGGTCGTCCCCATCCCCCCCAACAAGCCGCTCATCCGGGCCGACAACCCCGACCTCATCTACAAGTCGGAGGACGCCAAGTTCGCCGCTGTGGTCGATGACATCGCCGAGCGCAACGCCACGGGCCAACCGGTGCTGGTGGGCACGGCGTCGGTGTCCAAGTCCGAGCACCTCTCCCGCCTCCTCGACAAACGGGGCATCTCCCACGAGGTCCTCAACGCCAAGCAGCACTTCCGGGAGGCGGAGATCGTGGCCCAGGCCGGCCGGGTGGGGGCGGTGACCGTCGCCACCAACATGGCGGGACGCGGCGTCGACATCATCCTCGGCGGCAACCCCGAAGGGCTATCCGCCCGGGAGGCGGCGGCCCGGGGCCTCGACCTCACCACCGAGGAGGGCCAGGCGGAACTGGCGGCCATCGAGGCGGAGTTCGAGCAGGTCTGCGAGCGGGAGGGCGGGGAGGTCCGCTCCCTCGGCGGCCTGTACGTGCTGGGCAGCGAGCGCCACGAGAGCCGGCGCATCGACAATCAGCTGAGGGGACGATCGGGCCGCCAGGGTGACCCGGGGGAGAGCCGCTTCTTCCTCTCCCTCGAGGACGACCTGATGCGCCTGTTCGCCACCGGTGCCATGAACTGGGTGATGGGTCGGGCCCTTCCCGACGACGTCCCGATCGAGGCGAAGATGGTCACCAAGGCCATCGAGCGTGCGCAGAACACCGTCGAGGGCCGCAACGCCGAGTCCCGCAAGGACGTGCTCAAGTACGACGACGTGATGAACGAGCAGCGCAAGGTCATCTACCGGCGCCGCAACCAGATCATCGATGGCGAGGACCTACGCGAGGAGACCGTCGAGCTCCTCGAGAGCACGATGACCGCGGTCGTCGCCTCGTCGTGCCCGTCGGACTATCCCGAGGAGTGGGACCTTCCCAGCCTGATCATCGAGATCACCCAGTACTACCCGACCAAGTTCGTGGCCGAGGACCTCGCCGATGCCACCACGGTCGGCCAGATCACCGAGAGCATCCTGACCGAGGCCCTGGAGATGTACGACCAGCGGGACGAGACCATCCCCGGGGGCGAGGAGACGGCGCGCCAGCTCGAACGCGACATCATGTTGCAGATCATCGACCAGCGGTGGCAGGACCATCTGGCCGAGATGGACTACCTGCGGGAGGGGATCAACCTGCGGGCCATGGGCAACCAGGACCCACTGGTCGCCTACCAGCGCGAGGGCTTCGCCATGTTCGGAAAGCTCATGGACGGGATCAGCGACGACTACCTCCGGTACGTGTTCCACGTACAGGTGCTGTCCGAGCCGGCCGCCGAGCCAGACCTCGACCGTGCCAACTACCTTGCCGCCGACGACCCGGTCCAGGGCGACGGCGCCATCGCCGCGGCGTTCGCAGTGGCCTCACCCGCGGAGATCGAGCAGGCCCAGGCCGTCATGGGGGAAGGGAGCGGTGCTCCGCTCGGCACGACCAACCGGCTGGCCGACGACGGCGAGACCCAGGCGCCCATCGTGAAGTCCGACCGGGAGAAGATCGGGAGGAACGACCCCTGTTGGTGCGGGAGCGGTAAGAAGTTCAAGTTCTGCCACGGCGCCAACTGAGATGGCGGCAGTGGACGGTCCCCGTCGGGGGGCGGGGGAGTCCGAGCGTTTCGACATCCCGGCCGCTCTGGCGTCGCTGACCGAGCGGCTCCGGGAGGCGGACCACTTCCTCGGCGCCGAGGGACTGCAGGGGCGACGAGCCGAATTGGAACAGGCCGCGTCGGAGCCCGGCCTGTGGGACGACGCCGACCATGCGCGGTCGGTCACCACCGAGCTGGGGCGGGTCACCGAGGACCTCGAGCTCCTGGCCGGCCTGGCCGAGCGTCTGTCCGACGCTCAGACCCTCAACGAGCTGATCGAGGAGGAGGACGACGACTCCCTGCGTCCTGAGGCCGAGGGCGTCCTGGCCGACCTCGACCGGCGCCTCGGCGCGCTCGAACTGCGTTCGCTGTTCGGCGGCGAGTACGACGACGGTGACGCGGTGGCCGAGATCCACGCCGGCGCCGGGGGCACCGACGCCCAGGACTGGGCGGAGATGATGCTCCGGATGTACACCCGCTGGGCGGAGCGCCGCGGCTTCGACCTCGAGGTGGAGGAGGCGACGCCGGGACAGGAGGCCGGCCTGCTGTCCGCCACCTTCATCGTGAAGGGCCGGTACGCCTTCGGCCTGCTGTCGGCCGAACGCGGCGTCCACCGACTGGTGCGCATCTCGCCGTTCGACGCCCAGCACCGGCGCCAGACCAGCTTCGCCTCGCTCGACGTGGTCCCATTCCTCGAGGACGCATCCGGCGTGGTGGAGATCGACGAGAAGGACCTCCGCATCGACACCTACCGGTCGTCCGGTGCCGGAGGGCAGCACGTCAACAAGACGGACTCGGCGGTCCGCCTCACCCACCTTCCCACCGGCATCGTCGTGTCGTGCCAGAACCAACGCAGTCAGCATCAGAACAAGGCGAAGGCCATGCAGGTGCTGGCGGCCAAGCTGGCCGAGCGGCAGCGGGCCGAGCACCAGGCCACCCTCGACGAGTTGTCGGGCGACCGCATCGACAATGCGTGGGGAAACCAGATCCGGTCCTACGTGATGGCGCCGTACCAGCTGGTGAAGGACCTGCGCAGCAATGAGGAGACCGGCAACGTGGAGGCCGTCCTCGACGGCGATCTCGACGCGTTCATCGAGGCTGAGCTGCGACGCCGGGCGGAGCAGCGGCGCGGCAGCGGCTGACCCGTGGCCGACCACCGCGTCAGCGGAGGTCAGAGGGGCTGAACCAATTCGCTGATGGGGGCGGGTAGCATTGGTCGAAATGAGCACTCCGTTCTGCACATTCCTCTCCCCACTGTGACTCCGCCCCCATGATCAAGTTCCAGAACGTCACCAAGACGTACAAGGGATCCACGGTCGCCCTCAACAACTGCTCGGTCGAGATCGACAAGGGCGAGTTCGTGTTCCTGGTCGGTCCCTCCGGATCCGGCAAGACCACCTTCATCCGACTGCTGCTGCGCGAGGAGATGCCCGACTCAGGTCGCATCTGGGAGGCGGGCAAGGAGATCGGTCACCTGGCCAAGTGGCGGATCCCCTACCTCCGGCGCAACATCGGCTGCGTGTTCCAGGACTTCCGCCTGCTCCCCAACAAGACTGTCTTCGAGAACGTGGCGTTCGCCCTCGAGGTCATCGGCCGGCCCAAGCACGTCATCGCCTCCCAGGTGCCCCAGGTCCTCGACCTGGTCGGACTGGCCAAGAAGCGGGACAACCTCCCCCACGAGCTGTCCGGCGGCGAGCAGCAGCGGGTGGCAGTGGCCCGCGCCTTCGTGAACCGGCCGCTGATCCTGCTCGCTGACGAGCCCACCGGCAACCTCGACCCCACCACCAGCCTCGGCATCATGCGGCTGCTCGACCGGATCAACCGCACCGGCACCACCGTGATCATCGCCACCCACGACGCCGGCATGGTCGACCAGATGCGCCGACGGGTCATCGAGCTGGACCGCGGGCTGCTGGTGCGCGATCAGGCCCACGGCGTCTACGGCATCGACAGTGCCACGGCGGCGGCCGGTGCCGGCTCGCCCACCGGCTCGCTGGTGGAGCAGGCACCGGACGGATCGTCGGTCGACGGTGCTTCCGACAGCTTCGCCGCCCGTACCTGATGCCCGTCTCCGCCGGCTACGTCTCCCGCGAGGCGGTCACCAACCTGTGGCGCAACCGTCTGATGACGGTGGCGGCGATCCTGACGGTCGCCGTTTCGCTGGCCCTGGTCGGCTCGGCCCTGTTGCTCAAGCAGGGGGCGTCGCAGGCCACCGTGCAGTGGCAGAACGGCGTGCAGGCCATCGTGTGGGTGAAGCCCGACGCGCCGGCGTCGCTGGCCACCTCGATCGGGACCGAGCTCAAGCAGTCACCGTTCATCAAGACGTGCGTCCCGCGGAGCCAGCTGTACGACTACGACGAGGCCAAACGCATCCTGCCCGCCGACGAGCTCGGGGCCACCACCCAGGCCGACTACCCCTCCTCCTACCGGTGCGTCCTCAACGACCCGTCGCAGGCACCTGCCGTCTACCAGCAGTTCACCGGCAAACCCGGCGTGTTCGGGGTCAAGTACCCGGGGCAGCAGATCAAGACCATGCAGAGCGTGATCCGCATTCTCCAGTGGGTGTTCCTGTCGGTGGCGGTGGTGCTCCTGCTGTCCGCCTCGGTCCTCATCCTCAACACCATCCGGATGGCCATCTTCGCCCGACGGCGGGAGGTGTCGGTGATGAAGCTGGTCGGAGCCACCAACTGGTTCATCCGGCTACCGTTCATGGCCGAGGGGCTCATCCAGGGCCTGCTGGGCGCCGGTGTGGCAGTGCTCGTCGTCCTCGCCCTCTACTGGGGCATCGGGCTGGACACGGCCAAGACGGCGGCCAACCAGGGGAATATCATCGCCCAGATGTCCCTCGGTGGCTGGGAGGTGGCCGGCACCTGCATCCTGGTGGCCGTGGTGGGCGTGGTCGTCGGTGTGGCGGGATCTGCCTTCGCCGTGCGCCGCTTCCTCGACGTCTGACCCCGGCCTCAGCCCCGCCGCGCCCCCTGTCGACGTACCGCCCCGGTGTCCGGCGCGCACGAGTCGGGAGGGGTGGCGCCGGCCACCCGTGAGGAGATCCACTGGAGGATGGTGGGCGCCGCGGTGGCCACCATCCCGGCGTGCCCCACACCGGTGACCGGCTCGTACTCGACGGTGTCGTGCTGGCCGCGGCAGAGGGCGCCGGTGACGAATCCGGTGGTGCCCGAGTAGGGGACCACCGTGTCCTCCGTGCCCTGGACCACGAGGAGGGGCGCCGAGGTCGGGGCACGTCCGGGCTGGTTGATGGTGATCTCGGACCGCAGGGCCGGGATGGCACTCCACCCGGGCCGGAACACCTGTCGGCTGGGGGTGGTGTCGAATCGTGCACCGACCGTGCCGCTGCAGGCGGAGTCGACGATCGCCGCGTCCCGGACCGCGGTCCCGGTGAGCTCCGAGCCGAGGGGAGGGCCACGGTACACTTGCGACCAGGAGGCCAGGGCCATGACCGCGAACCCGGCGTCAGGGTCGGTGCCGGGCCCGGGGACAGCGGGCGCCGGCTGGGTCAGCGACGTGACCGGCGCGATGGCGGCGATACCGGCGAGGTACAGCTCCGGGGCGTACACCTCGCCGATCTGTCCGGCGAAGAGGGCGGCTTGGCCGCCCTGCGAGTAGCCGACGACGACCACCGTGTTCGACGCCGCCCGGCCGACCAACTGGCGAGCGGCCCTCGCCGCGTCGAGGACGCCCTGCCCCTCGCTCTGCCCGACCAGGTAGGGAGGGACGCCCGCCGTCCCGAGTCCCTCGTAGTCGGTGGCCACCACGATCGTCCGCCGGGCGATCAGCGCGGCCAGGTAGGGGATGGCGGCGATCCCCCCCCAGCGACGGTGCGCACGCGTCGGCCAGCCCGGTGGTCCCGTGGGCGTATCTGACGATGAGAAAGCCCCCGGCCGGTGGTGTCCCACCCGGGACCACCACTACCCCGGACACGGCGACGTCGGTGCCCGTGATGGACAGGGAGTGGTACAGGACGCGGTAGGCGGTGGCGCCGGGCGGGAGCGGTCCACCCGTGGCCAGGGGTGACGAGCGGATGATCGATCCTGCCGGCGCGTCGGGCAGCGGGACGGGGGCACGGTAGAAGGGGAGGTCCGCGGTGGTGCCGGGGGGCACGGTCGCGCTGGTTTCCGGCGCCGAGTCGCCGGTCGTCGTCGATCCGGTCCGAACGGTGTCGGTCGCGGCGCCGAGCGGGGTGCCGCAGGCTGCGAGGAGCGACGCGGCCACGACGAGCAGTCCCAGGGGCGCACGCCGTTCCCGGTGCGACCGCCCGCGTCGGTCCCCCTGCTTCCTGCCCCCAGGGCCCGGCGCCACCACCCGTGCCACAGTAGTGATGCGATCGCCTCGGCGCCGTGATCTACGCTCGAAGCCGGATGGACGCCCTGCGATCGGTTGCCGAGTGGCCCGTGGACCACGCCGCGGTCGGGGTGGTCCGAGCGGGACCGTCGGACGGGGCACCGCTCTCGGCACCTGACGGGACCGTCGCCACGGTCGGGACCACCGATCGCACGTTCCCCTGGGCGTCGGTGACCAAGCCGGCCACCGCCCTCGCCGTGCTGGTCGCCACCGAGGAGGGCACGCTCTCCCTCGACGAGCCGGCAGGCCCCCCGGGGTCGACCGTCCGCCATCTGCTGGCCCACGCCTCGGGGCTCGGCCCCGACGTGGGCCCTCCGCTCGATGCCCCAGGGGCCAGCCGGATCTACTCGAACGCCGGCTACTTGGTGCTGGCCCGGCTCCTGGCCGAGCGGTCCGGGGTGCCGTTCGCCGACTACCTGGCCGCGGGCGTGCTCGAGCCACTGGGCATGACCTGCACTTCCTTGTCGCCCGACCCGACGTCGGGAGGTGCCGCCGCCGGCCTGGCCGGTCCGCTGGCCGATCTGCTGGCCCTCGCCCACGAACTGGCCGTGCCCACGCTGATCAGCACCGAGACCCACGCGGTCGCCACGTCGGTCCAGTTCCCAGGCCTGGGGGGCGTGCTCCCCGGCTTCCAGCGCTTCGAGCCGTGCGACTGGGGGCTCGGGGTGGAGATCCGCGGCCACAAGCAGCCCCACTGGACGGGCACCGCCAACTCGCCGGCCACCTTCGGCCATTTCGGCCGCAGTGGCTCGTTCCTCTGGGTCGACCCGCAGGCCGGCATGCTCTGCGCCGGGCTCAGCGACCGCACGTTCGGCCTGTGGGCGGTGCGGGCCTGGCCGGCGCTCGCCGACGCGGTACTGGCCGAGTGGGCGGGCCTCGGGTCGGTGGCATCCGGCACCCGGGGGGCGAGCCGGACGCCGGAACCGGGGGCTGAGCACCGGTCGACCAGGCACGTCTAGGCTGCGCCGCATGAAGGGCGTCATCCTCGCCGGGGGGACCGGCTCGCGCCTCCACCCGCTGACCCGGATCACCAACAAGCACCTGTTGCCGATCTATGACCGCCCCATGATCAACTGGAGCATCGAGGCACTGGTCAACGCCGACATCACCGAGATCATGCTGGTGACGGGGGGTACCCACGCCGGCGAGTTCCTGCGCCTCCTGGGCAACGGCCACGAGTTCGGGATCGACCGGCTCAGCTACGGCTACCAGGAGCGGCCCGGGGGCATCGCCGAGGCGCTCGGGCTGGCCGCCCGCTTCGTCGACGGTGAGCCGGTCCTCGTGATGCTGGCCGACAACATCGTCGAGCGGTCGATCAAGCCCATGGTCGATGCGTTCAAGGCCGCACCGAGCGGGGCTCGCATCCTCCTCACGCCGGTCGAGGAGGACGAGCACCTGCGCCACCTCGGGGTGCCGACCTTCGACGAGCGGAAACGGGTGGTAGGCATCGTGGAGAAGCCCGAGCACCCCGACTCGAAGTTCGGGGTGACCGGCATCTACTGCTACGACGCCGACGTGTTCGCCGTGATCCCCACGCTCGTCCCGTCGGGCCGGGGCGAGCTCGAGATCACCGACGTCAACAACTACTACATCGACAAGGGGGCCATGGCCTACGACGTCCTCGAGGGCTTCTGGGGGGATGCCGGCGAGTCGATCGACGCGTACTACACGGTCAACGACTTCGTCCGCACTCACGGGGCCAACAAGGGCTAGCGCGGCGTCCGGCGGCGTTTGCTCGCCTGGCCAGCTCACGCAGTGTCCGGGTCGTGAGCGCCCCGTCCTCCAGATGATGTGGCGCCGGACCATGCAGCCCTGCTCGCGGTGTGAGCGGTGGTACCGAAGTCGTCCGTGACGATGGCGATGCGAATGGCCTGTGGGTCGACGGTCCGCAGGTCACGCACTCGGTCTGCCATGCATCATGAGGTGCGGCCTGAGCACCCGGGCCGCGCCCCAAGGAGGTTGCCGGTCGCGGCGGCGACGCCCCCTCAGCCGAGGGCGACCCCGGTCCACTCGGCGGACTCGGCCCGGAGGCGGGCGTAGTCGACCTTCCCGGCCGGCGAGCGCCCGATGGTCTCGACGAAGCGGACCCGCCGCGGTGCCTTGTACCCGGCCAGCTTGGCCTTGACATGGTCGATGACCTGCTCGGGGGTGACCGAGTCGAGCGGTGACCCCTCGACCAGCTCGACCACGGCCACGATCTCCTCGCCGAACCGCTCGTTGGGGATCCCCACCACCACCGAGTCGGCCACGCCGGCGATGGTCTTCACCACCTCCTCCACCTCCTCGGGGTAGACCTTCTCGCCCCCGGTGTTGATGCACACCGACCCTCGCCCCAGCAGATGGATGGAGCCGTCCTCGCCGACCTCCGCGAAGTCGCCGGGCACCGAGTACCGGGTGCCCCCGATGGTGCGGAAGGTGGCCGCCGTCTTCGCCTCGTCCTTGTAGTAGCCGAGCGGGATGCGCCCGCCGAGGGCTAGGACCCCACTCTGCCCGGAGCCGGGAACGACGTCCCGGCCCTCGGCGTCGATCACTCGGACCTCGGGCCCGAGGGTGAACTGCGCGGTATGCGCCGACGTGCTGCCCGACGAGACCGAGCTCCCCATGCCGATGGCCTCGGACGAGGAGAACGCGTCGACCAGCAGCATGCCGGTGTGGTGGCGGAGCAGGCCCTGCTTGGTCTCCTCGCTCCACATGACGCCCGACGAGACGATGCCGACCAGGCTGCTCAGGTCCCAGCGACCGTGGTCGGCATCCAGGGCAGCCAGGATGGGCTTGGCGAACGCATCGCCCACGATGATGAGCCCGTTGACCTTCTCCCGCACCACCATATCGAGCAGTTCGACCGGGTCGAACTGGCGGGAGGGGAGGGTGACCACCCGACCGCCCTCGCTGAGACACTCGAGGGAGGTGAACCCTCCGGTCCCGTGCATCAGCGGGCAGGCCGGCATAAGGGTCATCCCCGGCCCATTGCGCTCCAGGTCGGCGCGGACATTGTCGGGTCCGCCGTCCTCGGCGTACCGGCGGAATCCCGAGCTGTTGAGCCGGGCGAACAGATCGTCCTGGCGCCACATCACTCCCTTGGGCATCCCGGTGGTGCCTCCGGTGTAAAGCATGTAGATGTCGTCGGGGCCGCGTCCCCACGGCGCCCGGACCCGGTCGGGAGCGCCGGCGCCCGGGCCGAACCAGCCGGTGGTGGCCGCCGCCTCCTCGTAGGACACCGCCCAGGCCGGGCAGGCCGCGGTGCCGTCGTCGACCCACAACCAGCTGCGGACCCCTGGCACCCGGTCGCGGATCCGCTCGATCCGGTCCACGAAGACCCCGTGGAAGACCACGGCCACCGTGTCGGCGTTCTCCCACAGGTAGACCAACTCGTCGTCGGCGTACCGGTAGTTGGTGTTGATCGGCACCAGGCCCAGCTTGAAGCAGGCGAAGGTGGTCTCGAGGTACTCCGAGCAGTTGTAGAGGTACAGGGCGACCTTGTCCTGATGGTCGACATGGGCGCCGAGCAGCCAGCGGGCGAGGTTGTCGGCCCGGTGGTCCAGTTCGCCCCAGCTCAAGGTGCGATCTCCGTGGGTCAGGGCGGGGGCGTCGGGCACGGTGTCGGCCACGGTCTCCCACACGTCCCCGTAGTTCCACCTGCTCACAGTCCGCTCCTCATCCCCGGGGCGCCACGGTGGGCACCTTCCGTCTCCCGCGGCGGCCGGTACGGACCCCGAACCCGGCCCCTCGGGCGGTTGCAGCCTACGCTGGCCCGCATGGACTTCGCGCTGCCCGCCGACGACGACCCGCGCCGGACGGCGTTGCGGGCGTGGCTGGACGGGCACCCGTCGCCCACGCCGCGCCAACTGGCCGAGCACGGGTTGGTGGCACCCCACTGGCCGGAGCCCTGGGGGCTGGGTGCCGACCCGACCCATCAGCTGATCATCGACGAAGAGCTGAAACGGGCCGGGGTCCGACGGCCCGACAACACCATCGGGATCGGCTGGGCCGGTCCGACCATCCTCCACGCCGGCACCGAGGAGCAGAAGAGCCGCTACCTGGCGCCGCTCCTGGCCGGCCAGGAGATCTGGTGCCAGCTGTTCAGCGAGCCCGGTGCCGGCTCCGACCTGGCCGCTGTCGCCACCCGGGCCGAGCTCGACGGCGACGAGTGGGTGGTGCAGGGCCAGAAAGTGTGGACGTCGTATGCCCACATCGCGCACGTCGGGATCCTGCTCGCCCGGACCGAGCCTGAGGCACCGAGGCACCAGGGGATCTCCTACTTCATCTGCCCGATGGACGCCCCGGGTGTGTCCGTGCGGCCCCTGTTCGACATGACCGGCTCCCATACGTTCAACGAGGTCTTCCTCGACGAGGTCCGACTGCCGGCCGACAACCTGGTGGGCCGTCGCGGGGAGGGGTGGTCGTTGGCCAAGGTGACCCTGGGGAACGAGCGGGTGTCCCTCTCCGGATCCGGAGCGCTGTGGGGCATGGGGCCGACCGCCTCCGATCTGGTCGACTCGGTGCGGGGATCGGAACGGGCCGCCGAGCCGCTGCTGCGGGACCGCCTGGCCCGGGTCTGGATCGAGGGGGAGATCCTCCGCCTGCTGCGCCTGCGGACGGTGTCGGCGGCGGTGGCCGGGATGGAACCGGGCCCCGAGGCGTCGGTCCGCAAGGCGCTGGCCGACGAGCACGGTCAAGAGGTGATGGCACTGGCCCGTGACCTGGCCGGGGCCCGGGGAATGCTGGCGGAGGCCGGTCCGGCGTCCGGTGGGGTCGCGACGCCCTGGCCCGACGGGCTGTGGAGCTACGGCTTCCTCTTCGCCCCCGCGCTCACCATCGGGGGTGGGACCTCCGAGGTGCAGCGCAACATCATCGCGGAGCGCACCCTGGGCCTGCCCCACGATCCACCGGCCCACGCCCCGGGATCGGCTCAGACTGCCAGTGGGCCAGCGTCCTCGTAGCCCTGGCGCACACCCCGGCCCGCCTGCCGGGTGAGCTGCTCGGGCTCGTAGAGCATCCAGTAGGCGTTACGCGCATGCTTGCGAGCCCGGTTGACGCAGACCGCGGCCAGTTTGACGGGGTCCTCCTCCTCGTCCTCGTGGACGAACACCTCGAGGATGTGGGTCGACGTCATCAGCTGGGCCTGCATGAGGCCCTGGGACGCCTCGTGGGCACAGACCTGGTCGATGGCCGCCCGACCCGGCATGCCGAGAGCCACGACGATGAGGCACCCCTCGCGCTCGATGAGCCGCTTGCACTCGACGGCCAGGTCCTTGAAGCCGGGGACCGTACGGTGCACCAGGTCGAAGGTGGTCCGGAAGCCCGGGCATCCGCCCAGCTCGTCGACGACCTCGGCCCCCATGTCATAACGGGCGAACATGGTGTCGACCACCCCGATCCGGTCCATGACCGCATCTTACCGGCCAGGTTCGGGTGCCTGGCCTGGGCAATGGGCGGGTGTCGGGTCGCCGGAGGGACCCGGCGGCCGGTTCGACCGGGCCCGTGCCGTCGACAAGACTCTCCCCGATGAGCCCTGCGCCACCTCAACCACCCGCCCCCGACCCGTGGGCGGTGCGGGACGCCGCGGTCGTCTGGCACGGGTTCACCCAGATGGCCGCCTATCCCGCCAACGGCCCGGTCACCGTTGAGCGCGCCGAGGGACGGGAGCTCATCGACGTGGACGGCAATCGGTACTTCGACGCCATCTCCTCGCTGTGGGTGACCACGCTCGGCCACCACGTGCCCGAGCTCGACGCCGCCGTCGTCGACCAGCTGGGCCGGGTGGCCCACGCCACCCTCCTCGGCAACGGCAGCCGGGCGGCGGTGGAGTTCGCCGAGGCGCTGGCCGCAGTGGTGCCGGTTGCCGACCCCCATGTGATGTTCGCCTCGGACGGCGCGGTCGCCGTCGAGCAGGCTCTCAAGATGGCCTTCCAATACTGGGTCAACCGTGGCGAGACCGGGCACCACCAGTTCATCGCGCTCGGTGACGGGTACCACGGCGACACCGTCGGCGCTCTCTCCCTGGGGGACGGGGGGTTCGGCACCACCATCTTCGACCCGCTGCGGTTCCCGGTCATCCGCACGCCCGGGTACGCGTCGTCGGACTGGGCGGTCAAGTTGGTTGCAGCGCTCGAGGCCCATGCGGAATCACTCGCCGCGGTGGTGATCGAACCCCTGGTACAGGGGGCCTCGGGCATCCTGGTCGCCGCGCCCGACGACCTGGCCCTGGTGGGCGAGGCCTGCCGGTCGAACGGGGTCCTGCTGATCTGCGACGAGGTGGCGACCGGGTTCGGGAGAACCGGAATGCTGTTCGCGTCGGAGTGGGCCGGACCGCAGTTCCGCCCGGACATCCTGTGTCTGGGCAAGGGCATCACCGGCGGGTACCTTCCACTGTCCGCCACGGTGGCGTCGGGAACGGTGTTCGAGGCGTTCAACGGACCCGACCTCGGGACCCAGGCCTTCTACCACGGCCACTCCTACGGAGGGAACGCGCTGGCCTGCGCGGTGGCCCTCCGCCACCTCCAGCTCTTCGAGGAGTGGGACGTGCTGGCCACCGTCCGGGCCGGTTCGGAGCGTCTGGCCGTGCGCCTGGCCGACACGGTGGCCGGACGACCGGGCGTCGGGGACGTGCGCCAGCGGGGGCTGATGGCCGGGGTCGAGCTGGACCCCCCGGCAGGGTCGGAGCGATGGGGACGACGGGTGTGTGCCGGTGCGGTCGAGCGCGGCGTCCTGCTCCGGCCGCTGGGCGACGTGGTGGTCGTCATGCCCCCCCTGACCACCACCACGGCGGAGATCGACCGGGTGGTCGACACGCTGGCTGCGTCGATCGACTCGGTGTGGGCCGAGGACCGCGGGTGAGCGATCGGGTGAGCGATCACGGCTCGGGGCCCACCGGTCCGGTCCCGGGGCTGCCGGTCCGCACCGACTGGAGCGGGTGGGCGGACCAGGCGTGCCGGGTGGTGGAGGCAGCCGGCCAGTGGCGCCGCCCGCGGACCTTCGACGCCTCGGGACCAGCCGGTCTGCTCGAGGGAGGCGGCGGAGAGGCGCTGCCGGTCGTCTCGTTCGCTTCCAACGACTACCTGGGGCTTGCGTCCCACCCCGATGTCGTCGCCGCGGCGCATGACGCCCTCGACCGGTGGGGCGCCGGCTCGGGTGCCTCCCGGCTGGTCACCGGGTCCCGGCCGGTGCACGCCGAGCTCGAGGGGGCCATCGCCTCGTGGAAGCGGTGCGAGCGGACGGTGGTACTTTCCACTGGGTTCGCCGCCAATCTCGCCGTGCTATCGGTCTTCGGGACGGAGGGGGCCGAGGTGTTCTCGGACGAGCTCAACCACGCCTCGATCATCGACGGGTGCCGGATGGCGCGTGCCCCGGTGACCGTGTACCCCCACGGCGACATCGACCGCCTCGACGCCGCGCTGGCCACATCGGGCGGCCGACCGATCGTTGTGTCGGACACGGTGTTCTCGATGGACGGTGACGCCGTGGACCTCGACGGGCTGGTCGAGGTGGCCGGTCGCCACGGCGCCCTGTTGGTCCTCGACGAGGCCCATGCCGTCCTCGGTCCCGAGCTGCGGCTGAACGGCGCCCACGTGCCGGACATCCTCCGGGTCGGCACGCTGTCCAAGACCCTCGGATCTCTCGGGGGGTTCGTGGCCGGCCCGGCCCGCTTCGTGGAGCTGCTGATCAACCGGGCCCGGCCTTACATCTTCACCACCGCTCCCACGCCGGCCGACGCCGCTGCCGCCCTGGCCGCGGTGCGCGTCGTGCGTTCCGACGAAGGCCGTGAGCTCTGCGCCCGACTGGCCCACCACGTGGCCCGGGTGGTGGCCGCCGTGGGACGAGGGGGTCACCACCCTTCGCCCATCGTGCCGGTGATCGTCGGCGACGAGGCCGATGCCATCCGCGCCTCGTCCGACCTCCTGGCCGCCGGGTTGTGGGTGCCGGCGATCCGTCCCCCCACCGTCCCTCCGGGGACCTCACGCCTGCGGATCACCCTGTCGGCCGCCCACACCGACGAGCAGGTCGACCGGCTGGTCGACGGCCTGCCCGGTGCGGTCGGCCTGGCCGGTGCGAAGGTCGGCGCTTCGGTGCCGGTGGACGGAAGGGATCGTGACGGCGGTGCGCCCTGAACGGCTGGTGCTGGTGTGCGGCACCGGCACCGAGGTGGGCAAGACCTGGGTGTGCGCCCGCCTCCTCGTGGAGCTGCGCAGCCGTGGACTGACGGTGGCCGCCCGCAAGCCAGCCCAGTCGTTCGACATCGACTCGGAGGGTGCCCGGCTCGGAGGGCCGACCGACGCCGAGTTGCTGGGAGCGGCCTCCGGTGAGTACCCCGGAGCGGTCTGCCATTCGTACCGCTCCTACCACCGGGCCATGGCCCCGCCGATGGCCGCCGAAGCCCTGGGACTCCCGTCGTTCACCGTGGCCGACCTGGTGGGCGAGATGAGCTGGCCACCGGGCCCGGTGCAGGTGGGCGTGGTCGAGACGGCAGGGGGCGTGCGGTCACCGCAGGCCGCCGACGGGGACGCCACCGACCTGGCCGTCGCCCTCGCCCCCGACGTGGTGGTGCTGGTCGCCGACGCCGGCCTCGGGACCATCAACGGCGTCCGGCTCTCGATGGACGCGCTGGCCCACGGCACGACGGCGCTGGGCGGGGTGCCCACGGTGGTGGTGCTGGACCGGTTCGACGGCCACCATGACATCCATCGCCGCAACCGTCAGTGGCTGGCCGAGCGCACGGGCTACACGGTGGTCACCCTGCCCGGGGAGGAGCGGTTGCTGGCCGACCTGGTGAGCCGGGCCGGGTAGTGGCAAGGGTGCTCCCGGACGTCAGGCCCCGAAGCCGGCGGCGTCGACCACGGCGCGGCTGAACGGCCGGGCCAGGGCCCGGAGCTCGGCGCACACGTCCTCGCCGAGGGCCTCGTAGGCCACCACCGCCGACCGGTCGGTCTGGTCCTCGATCTGCTGCCGTAGCGACGTGCCGTCCGCGGTGAGGGCGAGCGGCGCCGGGTGGGCGGCAGTCGGCGTGCCGGTCTCGACCAGGCCCCGGGCGCGCAGGCGGTCAACCCCGGCGTCCCATGCCTCGTCTGGCCATCCCCGGGTGCCCCGGAGGAACGCCTCGGGGAGCTCGCCGGTGGCCAGGTGCAGGGCCAGGGCCTCCACCGGATCGAGATCGTGCACGACGAGGGCGGCGATATGGCCGTCCCCCCGGAACTCACGCAGGAGGGTCTGGGCGTGCCAGAGGACCAGATGCGGAGGTTCCGGCCAGGCCAGCCCTGAGTGGGCAGCGAACAGTGGCCGACCCTCGGGCCGTCCGCCGGCCCGCTCCGCGGCCAGGCGGGCCAACGAGGCGGCCCGCTCCATCTCGGGTGTGTCGACGGCGTCGCCGAGCATCCGGCGCAGGGCGGCGTCCGCAGCGTCGCGTCGGGCCCCGAGCACGACCTCGGGCGTGGCCGTGTCCCACGCCGCCGGTAGGGCCGCCCGCACAAGGGCCGGTGAGAAATTGAAGAAGGTGGCGATGACCACGTCCGCCCCCACCGCCCCCATGGCCGCGGCGCGGGAGGCGAAGTACCCCGCCTCGGGAGGGAGGCCCAGGCGGGCGTAGGACGCCGGCGCCTCCGGGGCGAAGTAGATCATGCCGTGGAGCGGCTCGAGCGTGCGCCAGGTCTTGCGGGCGGTGAGGGGCGAGACCGGCGGTGCGGGAACGGGTGCGGGGGTCATGGCGTACCGTAACCCGGACTCTCGGAGGTCATCTGTCCGCGTCGGTGCCTCGGACCACCGGCCTGATGACCACGCCACGATCGCCGTAGGGGATCCGCTTGCCCTTGACGATCCCGCCGAGCGTGCCGAGGAGCTTGGTGATCCTGGTCTGGAACCCGTACTTGGCCATCACCTCGGCCCGGATGGCCTCGCACTCGGGCCCGGTCACCAGCCGAGCCGTGGCGTCGAACGGCTCCGAGCTCTTTCGGACGCGACCCCGGGAGTCGCACGGCTGGACGGTGACCCGGTCGGCGTGGGACAGCCGCTTGGCCTCGCCCGAGCCGGAGCTCGTCCAGAAGCCGAGGGTCCCGTGGTCCAGCGGGACCTCCCACACCGGTGTGGGGACCGGGGTGACGTCGCTGCGGAAGGTGGTCGGGAGGATGTACCTCTGGTCATCGAGCACCGGGCCAAGCCTATGAGGGTGGGCGGACGCCGTATAGTGCTGAACAGGGAGCAGAAGGCTCGATCGCGGGACTGCCCGGGGTCGGGGTCGGGAACGGAGTCGGTGATGTTGAACGGTGTCTCGGGCATGATCGGCGAGACGGCAGTGGTCACGAAGGTGGTGTCCGACCGTCACCAACCCGGCTCGGTGTTCTCCCGGGGCGAGGAGTGGTACGCGGTCTCATTGTTCCCGGGGACAACCATCGCCGCCGGGACGACGGTGGTGGTCGCCGACGTCGAGCGAGGCCTGCTGGTCGTCTACCCCACCAGCGACCCCTGATCGGCCATCGGCCGGAAAGGGCCGGGCGCGCCCGGCCCCCGGGTGCCTACAGTGGGGACGAGGAGGTGGTCCCCATGATCATCGGTGCCGTCGGGATGGAGATCGGGGTGGTGGTGGTGGCTGTCGCCATCTTCGCCCTCATCGTGGTGTTCCTCAAGTCCTGTCTCAAGGTGGTCCAGCAGGGGTGCGTGGGGGTGGTGAAGCGGTTCGGCGAGTTCAGGACCATCCACCAGCCAGGCCTCCACGTCCTCTTGCCGTTGGCCGACCGCATGGAAAAGGTGGATATTCGCGAGTTCCCCCGCACCGGCGACCAGCAGGCGGTGATCACCAAGGACAACGTGTCCCTGTGGGTGAGCGCCACCATCTTCTGCCAGGTCACCGACGTGAAGCTGGCTCTGTTCGAGGTGAACGACTTCGGACTGGCCATCGACCAGATGGCCAGGACCGCGCTGCGTGCCGTGTTCGGCGAGCTCACCCTGGACGAGTCGCTCTCCGAGCGGGAGACCATCAACTCCAAGATGCAGGACCATATGGCCGAGGCCACCCTGAAGTGGGGGGTGCGTCTCAACCGCATCGAGATCCTCGACATCACCCCGCCCACCAACGTGCTGCAGGCCATGTCCGAGCAGAAGGAGGCCGAGCAGCACAAGCGGGCGGCCATCTTGAAGTCCGAGGGCGAGCAGCAGGCCGCCATCAACAGCGCCCAGGGCCGCAAGCAGGCGGCCGTCCTCGAGGCGGAGGGCCAGAAGCAGGCCGCCATCCTCTCGGCCGAGGCGCAGAAGCAGGCCCTCGAGCTGCGGGCCGACGGTGAGAAGCGGGCCACCGAGCTGCGGGGCGAGGGGGAGTCGGCGGCTCTCAACGCCATCGACACCTCGGTCATCAAGCCCAATACGCTGGCCATCATGCAGCTGCGGGCGCTCCAGGCCCTGGCCACGGCCCCGAATTCGAAGGTGGTGGTGCCCTACGAGGCGGCCGGACTGGTCGGTGCGGCCCAGGTGCTGGTCGACGCCATGAAGGACATCGGAGGTCCCGAGGACGCCGCGGTCAACGGCAACGGCCGGTCACCCCAGGCCACGCCCTGAACCCCGGGGTCCGGACTGCATGCCGGCCGGACCGACCCGGCGGGTGGCTCGGCTGATCCGACGGTGTGCCGGGCCTACTTCATCTCCACCAGGTCGAGTTCGGCGTCGTCCCAGTGGGTGAAGATCTCGTCCGGCAGCTTGAGGCTGTGCGTGGGCTGGAGGGCCTTGACGAACGCCCGATCGTGGCTCACCACGACGATGGTGCCTGGCCACTGGCTCAGCATGGTCCCGACCGCCTCGATGGAGGAGGGGTCGAGGTTGTTGGTGGGCTCGTCGAGCAGGAGCACGTTGGCTCGCCCGGCGGCCAGCATGGCCAGACCCAGCTTGGCCCGCTCGCCCCCGGACAGGGTCCGTGGCATCTGATGGGCGGCCTTGCCGGCGATGCCGAACATGCCGAGCAGTGCCCGGCGCTCGGTCTCCTGCACCAGGATGGTGTCGTCGATGTTCTCGAGCACAGTGACATCGAGGTCGACCTGCTCGTGCTCCTGGGCGAAGTACCCGAGGGTGACGTTGACCCCCAGATCGATCTCACCCCCCGACGGCTCCTGCACCCCGGCCAGACAGCGCAGCAGGCTCGACTTGCCTGCACCGTTGCGCCCGATGATCACCACCCGGTCGCCCCGCCGGCAGTGGAAATTGACCTCACGGAGCACGGTGGCGTCACCGTACCGGACGTTGAGATCGGTGGCCCGCAACGGGACCTCGCCCGACCGCTGCGGCGTGGGCAGCCGGAACGAGCTCTTCCGCTCCCTCTTGTGGACCTCGGTCTTCGATGACTCGAGACGCTCGACCCGCTTGTCGAGGGACTTGGCGATCCGGGCACGGCGGTTGGTGCTACCCCGCATGGAGTCGGCCAGGGTCGAGAGCCGCTTGATCTCACGGCCCTCCAGCAGGGCGGCCCGCTCCCGCTGGCTCTGGTCGGCCTCGAGCTGCACCATGTAGGACGAGTAGGACCCCTTGAACTCGTGGAGCCGGCTGTCGGACAGGTGGAGCACCTTGTTGATCGACCGGTCGAGCAGCTTGAGGTCGTGCGACACCACGAGGATGGCGCCGGAGAACCTCTCGAGCTCCTCCATCAGCCACCGCTTGGCCGGTAGGTCGAGATGGTTGGTGGGCTCGTCGAGGATCATGGTGTCGGGGCCCTGGAACAGGATGCGAATGAGGTCCACCCGGCGTCGCTGGCCACCCGAGAGGCTCTCGATGTCCTCGAGCAGGAGCTCCTGCCGGAGCCCGAGCCCGTCGGCCAGCCTGGCCATCGTCGACTCGGCCTCGTACCCACCGTTCTCCCGGAACTGCTCCTCGAGATCCGAGAACAGCTCGATGTTCTCGGTGGTGGGGTCCTTCGACATCTGCGCCCGCGCCTTGTTGAGCGCGTCGTCGAGCACGTCGAGGCCCCGGCCGGACAGGACGTGGGAGAAGCCGTTGGGCTCGAGCCCGAGCCCGTGGGCGACCGGCACCTGGGGCAGGTACCCGTAGGTGCCGCGGATGGCGGCGTTCCCGGTCGAGCGCACGTTACGACCGGGCTCGTCGATGACCACGGAGATGAATGTCGACTTGCCGGTGCCGTTGCGGCCGACCAGGCCGACCTTCTCCCCGGCCCCCACCACGAACGAGGCGTCGCGGAGCAGGGTGCGGTCACCGATTTCGATGGTGAGGGAGGAGCCGACGATCATGAGGGGGAGGTGACCGGTTCACGACCGGGCGACACCCGGGCCGCCACGGGGAGTCCCCGTCGTGGTCAACGCCTCCATTGTCCCACAGCACCGGGCACCGCCGGACGCCGGCCCTCAGCCGGAGCGAGGCGTCCACCGGGCCATGCGCCGGGCCATGCGCCGGACACGGACCACCCGGTGATGGACCATGGCCTACTGGTGGACGGGCCACAGGAGCCACCAGTAGGCCATGGCGACCAGACCCTTCGTGCGGAGCGAGCCCACCTGCTCGATCCGGGTCGGATGGGTGGCCACGACCCGGAAGCCGAGTCAGGCCTCGCCGCAGAACCAGTCCCGGGAGCTGAGGACCAACGTCTGGGGTCGGCGTGTCTCGACCGTCCACCAGTCGACCTGGGCCCCGGGCTCGATGCCGGCCGGTCTTCCCATCCGCAGGTCCTCGCCGAACAGGTGGCCGAGGGCGATGCGCAACTGCCAGGCGTACGGCCAGCCGTACCAGGCCAGCTGACCGCCGCAGTCGTCGAAGTCAGCCTCCACGCCGGCGACCTCTCCGTCGGCGGACACCCCGCTCGGGCGTACCCGTGTCGAGGAGCGATCGGTGTAGACCCCCTCGTCGAGACTGTGCGGCCGCTCGAACAGGGCGGCGGTCATGCGGTCGGCCTGCTCCTCGAGCGCGGCGGCGATGGCCGCCTCAACAGGCAGCGGACGCACGGAAAAGGCGGCGTGGGTCCGTTCGGGCGTGCGCACGGTGACCTCGTTGGCCAGGCTCTCGATGAGGGCGTGGCTGACCGTGTCGTCCACCGGGGTGACCAGGTCGACCCAGTGGGCCGAGAGCGACGGGCTGAGGACGGGGACCTTCACGATGAACCGGCGGCGCAGGCCACGCACCCGGGCATAGGCGTCCATCATCTCGCGGTAGGTGGTCACGTCCGGGCACCCGATCTCGTAGACGCCGGCCTCGGCGCCCGGCGCCTCCCCGAGGTAGTCCAGCAGTTCGCGCAGGGCGATGGGCTGCACCCGGGTGTTGACCCACCGCGGGCACACCATGAGCGGAAGGCGCTCGGTCAGGTAGCGGACCATCTCGAAGGAGATGCTCCCTGCCCCGAGGACCACGGCGGCACGGAGCTCGACGACGGGGATCCCGCTCGAGCCCAGCACCCGTCCGACCTCCTGACGGCTGGCGGGGTGCTCGGAGAGATCGCCGTGGCCGAGGCCGCCGAGGTAGACGATGCGGCCGATGCCTGCACGCGCCGCCGCCTCGGCGAAGGAGCGGGCCAGCCCCCGGTCGCGATCGGCGAAGCCGGGGCCACCGGCCAGGGCATGGACCAGGTAGAAGGCGACATCGCCACCCTCCAGGGCCCGGGTCGCGGCGTCGGTGTCGGAGACGTCGACCGCGTGGACGGTGGCCCCCGGGGGTGCGTCCACGGAGCCGGCTCGCCGGACCAGGACGTCCACCGAGTACCCGAGCCCGGCCAGATGGGGAACGAGGTGCCGTCCGACAGAGCCGTTGGCACCGACCACCACGGCACGCCGCTCCCGCCGCCCGCCGCCCGCCGCCCGCCGCCCGCCGCCGCCGGATGCCGGCGCAGTCGGGACGGTCAACCGCCGGACACGAGAAGGTCGCCGCCCGTCGGAGGGGTGGGGTCGTCGACGCCGTCGAGCCAGCCGGCCGGGAGCCGGACCGGGCGCGGGCCGTTGGTGTGGCCCCGGGCGATGCGCACCGCCTCCGGCGGGAAGGCCAGACTCGGGTCGAGCCCACCGACCAGCACTTCCACCTCGGTGAGGGAGCTCGCCAGGCCCAGGGCCCGACGCACCGGGGAACCCACCGGCAGACCGGCCAGGTACCAGCCGGCGTGCTTGCGGAACTGCCGGACCCCGAGGTCCTCGCCGAAGGCCTCGCACAGCAGCCGGGCATGGGAGCGCATCATGTCGACGATCTCGCCCAGACAGGGCGGGTCCTGCCGCGGACGACCGGCGAAGGCGTCGGCCAGGTCGCGGAACAGCCAGGGGCGCCCGAGGCACCCGCGTCCCACCACCACTCCGTCGCACCCGGTCGCCGTCACCATGGCCAGGGCATCGGACGCCTCCCAGAGGTCACCGTTGCCCAGAACGGGTATCGAGGTGACCGCCGACTTGAGCGCGGCGATGGTGCCCCAGTCGGCCGAGCCGGAGTAGAGCTGTTCCGCGGTGCGGGCGTGGAGCGTGAGTGCGGCCACACCTTCGCCCTCGGCGATGCCCCCGGCGTCGAGGTAGGTGAGGTGGGCGTCGTCGACCCCCATGCGCATCTTGACCGTGACCGGCACCGGCCCGGCGGACGCCACGGCGGCGGCCACGATGGACCGGAACAGGGTCCGGTGGACCGGCAGCGCCGCCCCACCACCCTGCCGGGTGACCTTGCCCGCCGGGCAGCCGAAGTTGAGGTCGATGTGGTCCACGCCCACCTCGTCGACCAGTCGGCGCACCGCGGCCCCCATCACCCAGGGGTCCACTCCGCACAGCTGTACGCTTCGGACCGGCTCGTCCTCCGCGAAGGCGGCCATGGCCAGGGTCTTGGCATTGCCCTCGACCAGGGCGCGGGCGGTGATCATCTCGCTCACGTACAGGCCTGCCCCGAATGTCCGGCACAGTCGCCGGAAGGCGACGTTGGTCACGCCGGCCATCGGGGCCAGCACCACCGGCGGGTCCACGGTGATCGTTCCGAGGCTGAGCGCCGGCAGGGGAGGGGCCACGGTCGACACCGTCACAGCTCGGACCCGGCCCACAGTTCGGTGATGGGGATACCCAGGTCGGCGAGGAGGGACCGCAGAAGGGGCAGCGACAGCCCGATCACGTTGCCCGGGTCACCGTCCACCCCGTCGATGAACGGCGCCGAGCGACCGTCGAGGGTGAAGGCCCCGGCCACGGCCAGCGCCTCCCCCGTGGACAGGTAGGCCTCGAGCTCGGCGTCCGAGGTCACTCCGAACCGCACGGTGGTGCCGGCCACGGCGGATACCTGCCGACCGGTCGCCTCGTCGATGACACAGTGCCCGGTGAACAGGGTTCCCGACCGACCCCGCATGGATCGCAGCCACCGCCGCGCCTCGTCTTCCGAGCCGGGCTTCCCGTGGCGCCGGCCGTCGAACTCGAGCATCGAGTCGCAGCCCACGACCAGGGCGTCGCCCGAGGGGTCGGCCACCGCCCCGGCCTTGTGCTCGGCCAGCACGGTCACCAGGGTGGGGGTGTCGTCGGCCTCGACGCAATCCTCGTCCACGCCGCTGATCACCACCGTGGGGTCGAATCCGGCATCGCGCAGGAGGCGTAGGCGGGCCGGTGAACCGGAGGCGAGAACCAGCGTGCGTTCGGCCATGTCCAGAGCGTAGGGCGTGGTCCCCGGCTGCCGGCCACCGGCCACCGGGCGCCGGCTACGGCGCCACGCCGGCCGGTGCGCGATCCTGGTGCCATGACCGACACTGGAATCACCCTGGCGCCGACTCAGGTCGACCCCGAGCTCGACGGCGACCATGAGCGCATGTCGCACATCGTGCTGGAGGGGTTCAAGCCGAAGAAGGGCGACTTCGTCTCCGCCGGACCGTCGGTGGTCGAGGGCATGGTCAACGGAACGGCGGTCAAGGCGTTGTGCGGGAAGATCTGGGTGCCGGGGCGCAACCCCAAGCGCTACCCGCTGTGCCCCACGTGCAAGGAGATCGCCGAGGCACGCGGTTGGAAGGTTCCGGCCGGCTGACCGGGCCCGGACACCGGTCAGGGGAGCTCGGCGAGCCCCCGCCATGTCAGGTAGAGGGCGAAGACGATCTCGATGGCGATGCCGATCCGGCGGGCGTTGCGATTGACGAAGGCATGGGTGGCATCCAGCGCCGGATCCGCCCGCGGGCCCAGCACGGCCACCATTCCCACCGGGGCGAGCACGGGGAGCAGGGTGACGGCGAACAGGAGGGAGAAGGCCACGCCCCGGCCCACCAGGCCCGCCGTCGAGCGGGTGATCTCGTGGAGGGCCGGCAGGTACAGGACCAGGGTGGAGAAGTTGACGACCATGCCGACTGCCCCCGCCCCCACGAACCAGTAGGTCGGCGCCGTAGTGAGACGGCCGGCGGTGCGCGACGTCTGCTGTTCGGCGGTCGTGGGACGCTTGAGGAGCGAGCGCACGGCCAAGAGCGCCATCAGGCCGGCACCGATGAACATGATCGCTGCGCCGCGCAGCGAGTGGTGGTCGTGCTCGGCCGGGTGGAGGTGGCTGAGGACGGTGAGACTGAGGAGGGAGAAGGCGCCCAGCACCAGCGCCGAGCCGGCGGCGACGGCCCAGGCCCGGGGCACCGGCTTGGTGGAACCGGTGAGGACGAGCAGCTGCAGGGCCAACAGCGTGGGACTGATGGCCGCGCCGATCGCCAGTGGGAGCACGGAGACCAGCAGTGCCGCCATAGGGTCAACGTAGCCGTGAGGTGGCCCGCCACGGTCGATCTGCCGACGGGCCGACCGGCCGCCTAGCCGGCGGCGAGCTCGCCATGGTCGCGGCAGTGCGCCCGGTACCCGCCCGGGGACACCGCAACGGTCAGCCGCCGGCCGCAGGTCGGGCAGAATCGGGGCGGGTCGAGGGTGCGGCCGCACCCGGTGCAGGCGGAAGAGCCGCAGCCGGTGCAGAACCCGGTGGTCACGGCCCGGCGGTCAGAGAACACCGGTGAGCGAGGCCACCGGCATGCGCAGGTCGGCGAGCATCTGGAGGTCCTCGTCGACCGACCGTCCCAGGGTGGTCAGATAGTTGCCGACGATGAGGGCGTTGATACCGGACGTCATGCCCATGGACTGGAGCTCCCGGAGGGTGACCTCGCGGCCGCCGGCGTACCGGAGGATGACGCCCGGGAGCCCGAGGCGGAAGAGTGCGATCCAGCGGATGGCCTCCCATGCGGCGACCGGCCGCGCATTTCCCAGCGGGGTGCCGGGGCGGGGGTTGAGGAAGTTGAGCGGGACCTCGGTCGGGTCGAGCTCCTGCAGCTGCATGACCAACTCGATCCGCTGACCGACCGTCTCGCCCATCCCGATGAGGGCACCGCAGCACAGTTCCATACCGTGGTCGCGGACCAGGCGGCACGTGTCCTGGCGCTCCTCCCAGGTGTGGGAGGTCACCACGTTCGGGAAGAACGAGCGGGAGGTCTCGAGGTTGTGGTTGTAACGATGGACGCCACCCTGGGCGAACCGGCGGGCCTGGTCCTCGGTGAGGAGCCCTGCGCTCACCGCCACGTTGAGGCCGGTCTGCTCGCGGACCATGGGGACGAGGTCGAGGATCCGCTGCATGGTGCGCTCGTCCGGGCCGCGCACAGCCAGCACGATGCAGAATTCCGTGGCGCCGGCGGCCCTGGTCTCCTCGGCCGCCTGCAGCACCTCCCCGGTGTCGAGGAACGGGGTCGCCTTGACCGGAGTGTCGAACCGTGACGACTGCGAACAGAAGTGGCAGTCCTCGGGGCACCCACCGGTCTTGGCCGACAGGATGCCCTCGACCTCGACCTCGGGTCCGCACCATGCCAGGCGGACCTGATGGGCGAGGGCGGCGAGCGAGGTGACCCGCTGATCGGGCAGTTCGGCGAGGGCAATGAGCTCGTCAGCGGTGAGCAGTCGGTGCTCGTCGAGCAGGGCCGTCTCCGCCGAGGACAGGCGGGCCCGTGCCGCTGCTGCGTCGATGTCGGGGAGGGGCGACGGCCGGTCACGACGGCCCTGGTTGGGCGCGGAGAGGGTGACGGTGGTACGGATGGGGGTGGCATGGGTGTCGCCGGGCATGCCGTTACGGTAGTGGCTCGGGGCATCCGACAGAAAAAGAGGACGGGGAGACCGCCGTGGCATGGGACTTTTCCACCGAGCCCGAGTTCGAGGAGCGGCTGACATGGATGCGCCACTTCGTCCGGGACGAGATCTTCCCGCTGGAGACGCTCGACCTCGGCTATGACGCACTGCTGGAAGTGGTCAGGCCCCTCCAGTCAGAGGTCAAGGCCCGGGGATTGTGGGCCTCCCATCTTCCCGTCGAGTTGGGCGGAGGAGGGTTCGGTCAGGTGAGGCTGGGGCTCATGCACGAGATCCTCGGCCAGTCCCCCTACGGCCCGGTGGTGTTCGGCAACAACGCGCCCGACTCGGGCAACGCCGAACTGCTGGCCATCGGCATCGAGTCGTCGGGGCGCGACGAACAGCGCGACCGGTGGCTTCAGCCCCTCCTTGACGGGCGGATGCGCAGCGGGTTCTCGATGACCGAGCCCGGGGCGGGTGCCGATCCCACGATGATCGCCACCACGGCGATCCGGGACGGAGACGAATGGGTCATCGACGGCCACAAGTGGTTCACCACCAACGGCTCGGTGGCCGACTTCCTCATCGTGATGGCCGTGACCAACCCCGATGTGCACCCATACCAGGGGTGCTCCATGATCGTCGTGCCCGCCGACACGCCGGGGGTGGAGATCGTGCGGGATGTCGCCACCATGGAGGACCCGGTCGAGCACTTCGGGAGGTTCGGCGGCCATGCGGAGATCGTCTACCGCGAGGTGCGGGTCCCCTACGAGAACCTGGTGGGTCTCGAGGGAGAAGGGTTCGTGCTGGCCCAGAAGCGACTGGGCCCGGGGCGGATCCATCACTGCATGCGCTGGCTGGGCCAGTCGAAGCGGGCGTTCGACATGCTCTGCGAGCGCGCCGTGTCCCGTACGACGCACCACTCGCTGCTGGCGGAGAAGCAGACCGTCCAGAACTGGGTGGCCGACTCGTTGGCCGAGATGACCGCCGCCCGGCTCATGACCCTGTACGCGGCGTGGAAGATGGACAACGAGGGCGCGTCGACGGCACGGGTCGAGATCGCCATGATCAAGTACTACGGGGCCGGGGTGCTCTACAACGTGATCGATCGGGCCATCCAGGTGCACGGGGCACTCGGGTTCTCCACCGACCTGCCCCTCGAGTCGATGTACCGCCATGCCCGGGCTGCACGCATCTACGACGGACCCGACGAGGTCCACAAGGTCACGGTGGCCCGGCAGACGCTCAAGGGGTACCAGCCGGCCGACGTCCCAAGCGAGCACGTTCCCACCCGCAGGATCGAGGCCCGGAAGCGCTTCGCCCACCTGCTCGACGTGGAGACGGCCGACCGCTGACCACCGTTGCGTCAGCCCGGAGACGGCCGATCGCTGACCTACCGACCGGTGGCGGCCGTCACCCTTCCGCTGGCCGCTTCCTGCTGTAGCGACTCGAAGGCCCGTTGGTTCTGGCCTGCGTAGGTCTCGGCGAACTCGCCGATGGCACGGTCGAACGTCGCCTCGGTCCCGAGGTAGCCGGCGATGGCGGTGCGGTCACCGGAGCGGGCGTGCGCCCGGGCCAGCGCCTGCGAGCAGACCCAGCCGTACCGGAGCAGCCCAGGGGGGAGTGGTGCCCGAAACGTCCGGTGGGCGTGCTGGAGGCTGCGTCACCACTGCGCCTCTTCCCTGACCCGTCCCTTCGGTACCCTTCGACAGCGCGAGTGGGATGGCGCCCGGCCGACAGCGACATTGGTCACAAGACAGGAGGTCGGAGCGTGGGAAGGTGGCCGGGCATCCTGCCACGCCCGGCGACGAGGATCGAGACCCCGGGCCCTGGTGACAAGCCGGACAATCGGGTATTCAATAGGTGCGGTGGTATCCGTACCTCTCGGAGGCCACCAGGCGGAAGGCGGAACGAGGTTCCGCCGATCTGCGGAT
>Ga0224558_1001128_pt1 | contig 29051 bp, 25 predicted proteins | sample 714S32024metaG_FD_180682 | JGI IMG/M metagenome (GOLD analysis project Ga0224558, IMG submission 180682) | Peat soil microbial communities from Stordalen Mire, Sweden - 717 S3 20-24 | ecosystem: Environmental > Terrestrial > Soil > Wetlands > Peat | place: Sweden: Norrbotten County, Stordalen... | reverse complement strand
GGAGGAAGTGAACGAATCGAGCCATGTGGCCGGAGCGGGTGGTGGTGGCGTATGAGGCCATTGCTTTGCCCTCTGGGGAGCGGATACGACGCTCCGTCTCGGGCTCAGTCGGGCCGGCACCGGAAATGCTGGCGCTCAGGCGCCTCTCGACTTGGCCTTGCAGGTCCCAGCCGGCCGAGTGGGCACCGTTGGGCGTCCGGACCGCTCCGAGGGTGAATTGGTCTCCGGCGGCATCACCCCGCCCGGCCCATGCGCCCTTTCGGCCACACCTCCGCACCGACCTCTACTGTCACCCGCATGTAGCCCGAAGGTCGACAGCCATCCCTACTGTTTCCCTACATTGGGGTCGGTAGCTGTCAGAGCGAAGAACCAGCGCTCGGGGCTATGGGGTTCAAAGAACCAGGTCGGAGCCGAATAGGGAGGACCGGGACGGACGGCCCGGAACCGCCTGGACGGCCCAGATGGGGCTCATAACCCGAAGGTCGTGGGTTCAAATCCCACCCCCGCCACCAACTGGCGTTCACGGAAGTGACGCCGATGCATGAACGGAAGTCCCGGTTTCTCGGCCCCCAGGGCCCGGCGGCCGGGATGTTCCGCGTCCAGGGGCCAGGGTGGAAAGAGGGCGGGGGGAGCAGCCCGGCCGCAGCGAGGTCCCGCGGCGGCCGAGGTGAGGACTTGCTCGACCAAGCATTCGTGGCGAGGTGGGCGCGGGTCGTAACCGTCGAGACCGGTGATTGGTGCACCGTGCCACCGGAGACCTGAGGACGGGCTAGGTGACGACAACGGCGAGGTCTCGCGGAGCCACCCACCGGACCGGCATCCCGGAGCCGCCTGGCCTCGGTTGCCGCGTCGGCGGTCCTCGGGGTGCCACTGTTCTGGCGACAGCCTGTGGGTCAACCCTCTCAACCACCGCAACCCGCGTCGTCAGCGCGTGCTCCCCGATGCCCACGAGCGAGGCCGCCACCGTGTTCGCCACGGGCGCTTCCCCACCGCACGACGCGACGGCAACGTCGTCACCGCACCAGAGCATGTGCTTCTACCCCGGGACCGGCAGCGGTGTGCACCTCAACACCACCGTGTCCCGGGACCCCCGCCGGCTCACCAACTTCCAGCACGAGGACAGCCCGTTGACCGTCTCCCTTCCCGGGAGGACGCCGACCGGAGCGACGATCCCGGCCATCCACTTCGTCCACCTCACCGTGGCCGGGAAATCGGCGCTGAGGCTGTCACCCGTACCGTGCACCGGCGTCGGCTCGCCCGCCAACCTCACCGAGATCATCGGGTCGAAGAAGGGGTACGTCGTGACCGTCCAGTCGACGGGGCTGAGTCAGCACCAGGCCACCCAGGTGCTCGGGATCATGTTGAGCCACCTGTGACCGCAGCCACTCGACGTCCCAACGATGCGACGGAGACGTCACCTCCCGACTTGTAGCCCTCGGTCTGGCGGCGGGGTGGGGACGTGGCCGGGGGGGATCCCGCCGCGCTCCACGCCGTGACAGGCGGCGTGGTGACGGACGTGGGCACTGTGCGATCCGAGATTCCGGCCCCCACCTGGCCAAGCTGCCCGGCATCCGATGCAATGCCAAGTGCACGTCGATAGGAAGCGGGTACAGTAGTTGAGCAGTCGCTCAACTCGGAGGTGCCCAGATGACGAAGACCGCCGGCGCAGGCACGACAGCCACTCGGCCGACGCGCGGCGCCGTCACGCGCCAGCAGCTCGTCGACGCCGCCATCGAGACCCTCAAGGACCACGGGTTCGCCGGGGCGAGTGCCCGGGTCATCGCCGACCGGGCCGGGGTCAACCAGGGCCTGATCTTCTACCACTTCGACTCGGTGACGGGCCTGCACCTCGCCGCCCTCGACTCGGTCAGTGTCACCCGACAAGCCCGCTATGGAGCGGCGGTGGCCGGCGTGAGTTCACCGGCCGAACTGGTGGATGTTGCGTCGTCGATCTTCCGCGAGGACCTGGACGCCGGGCACGTCGCGGTCCTGGTCGCCATGATCGCCGGGTCGGCTTCGACTCCGGGACTGGGCGAGGAAGTCGCCAAGCGGATCGCTCCGTGGACCGTGTTCGCCCGCGACGCGATCGCCGGGGTGCTGGCGGACTCGCCCCTCAGTTCGATCGTGCCCGCCGACTCCGTGGGTTTCGCAGTCGTGGCGCTGTACCTGGGCATGGAGATGCTGACCCAGCTCGACGGCGACCGGGCCCCGGCCACGGCGCTCTTCGACCAGGCGATGCAGCTCGCCGCGGTCCTCACCGCCTTGGGGAGCGGAGGAGCGACGACGTTGCAAGAAGGGAAGGGGCCGTGAGCACCGACGATGGCAAGCGAGTCCCCGATGGCGGTCTCGCAGGATCGGCCGATGCAGGCGTCACTCCTCCAGACGTCACTCCTCGAGGATGGTCCCGCCGCACCAGGCAGGTCCTGCTGCGCTTCGCGCTCCTGCTCGGTGCCTACCTCTCGTGGGGAGCTCTGGCCCTGATGATGGTCTCGTACCACGGAGGCTCGTCGGTGAGTATCAGTTCAGTCAACGGCCACATCACCCAGGTCACCCAGCCCGGCACGACGCTCTACCAGGGACAGCCCGGGGCGGTGCGTGCCATCCTCCTCGTCCTGGGGATCGCCCTCCTGATCTCCACCGCCAGTGTGGTCGGGCGAGTCGCGCGCCGGTCGACGCGGGTTGGCGTCACCGGGATGGTGGTGGCCGGGATCGTTGGCGCCGTGGCCCTCCTCGGCATGCTCACCATCGGGATGTTGATCGTGCCGCTCGCTGCCTTCCTCGTGGCCTTGGCACTGCCCATCGCCCCCGAGATCAAGCCGACGCCGGCACCCCTGAGCATGGTGCCGCCAGGGTGGTACGAAGATCCGTCCGGAATCGCCTCCTGGCGCTACTGGGACGGCCGGAGCTGGACCGCACATACTGCGCCCATGGCCGTTCCACATTGAGCCAGACCCAGGCGCGGCAGTCGTCTGCTCAGTCATACACCGCCCCTGAACAGGGCTTTTGTTCCTGCAGATGAAAATCGGGGCTCGGCCGTATGAAACGACGCGATCAAGGTTGCGGTTCGCCCAGGTCAGACCCTTACGCGAACACCCCACCAACTGGCGTTCACGGAAGTGACGCCGATGCAGTAACGGACGTCCCGGTGTTCTCGGCCGTAAGGCCCGGAGGCCGGGATCTTCCGCGTCCAGGGGCACCGTGGGTCCGCGATGTGCTGACAGCTGTGAACACCAAGGCCAGCCTGTTGCTGACCGACGACATCATCAGTGGCACGGCGAAGCCTGGCGTGGCAGTCCTCCCCGGTGTTCCGTTGATCGACGAGGTGGCCAGATCAGCCTGGCCGGAAGCAGGGTGGCTCAGGTGTCGATCGCTGCCCGGAGCTCGGCGAGTCGGTCGCGCTTGAGCGAGTACCAGACCCACTTGCCCCGTCGGTCTCCTTCGACGAGACCTGCGTCACTCAGGACCTTGAGGTGGTGCGAGACAGTCGGCTGGCTCTTTCCGAGGGGCTCCACGAAGTCGCAGACGCAGACCTCACCCTCGAGAGCGGCTGCCAGGATGCTCAAGACTCGGAGTCGCACCGGATCGGCGAGGGCGCTGAACCCATGCGCCAGCTCAGCGGCGTCTGCGACGTCCAGGGGCGCGGCGAGGATGGAGGCGCAGCACTGGTCCGTAGCCCGAACGGCGACGGGAGAAGCTGACATGCGCATGGAACTCTCCTATTGACAGTTATCAATATATCATCGATACTCAATACATCGAACAGAATCGATGCTACTGGAGGTTCCCACCATGTCGAGAGTCCAACTTCCCCTGAACGTCGCCGACATCGACGAGGCAGTCGAGTTCTACGCCAAGCTCTTCGGGACCGAGCCGGCCCAGCGCCGGCCCGGCTATGCCAACTTCGCGGCCGCCGACCCACCGCTCAAACTGGTGCTCATCGAGAACGCCGTCGACCGGGGACATGGAACGGCCGGTGCCCTCAACCACCTCGGCGTCGAGGTCGAGACGACCGATGACGTCACCGCGGGGACCGGCCGCCTCTCGGATGAGGGCCTCGCCACCGCCTGCGAGGAAGCGACCTCCTCCTCCTGCGCCGTCCAGGACAAGGTCTGGGTGGAGGACCCGAACGGTGCACCCTGGGAGGTCTACACGGTGCTCGCCGACGACCCCGACACCGCACCCGACACCCGGAAGCCGGCTACCGGGGCCCTCTGCTGCGCCCCGACCTCTGTGGGTGTGGCTGAGTCGGCTGCATGCTGCTGACGGGCGGGCAGCAGCTGCACGTGGGTCGCCCTCATGGATGACCCCCCGCTGTGGCGCCGCTCGATCGCCGAGTTGCGGGGCAGTGCTTTCCTGGTCACCATCGTCATCGGCTCGGGGATCGCCGCCCAGCAGCTCTCCCCGGGCAACGTCGGCCTTCAGCCGGCTGGAGAACGCCGCAGCCAGCGCGGCCGGCCCTTACGCCATCATCTTGATGTTCGGCCCGGTGTCGGGAGCGCACTTCAACCCGGTTGTGTCGTTCGTCGATGCCATCTTCGGGGGTGTGAGCTGGCGGGCGGCCGTGGCGTACCTGCCGGTCCAGGTGGTCGGGTGCATCGGCGGGGCGGTGGTGGCCAATCTCATGTTCTCGAAGGCCGCCGTGATCATCTCGGCGCACAACCGGGCATCGCCGGCCCACTTCCTCTCCGAGGTCGTCGCTACCGTCGGACTGATCTTGGTGGTCTTCTCCCTGGTCCGCAGTGGTCGGTCCCGACCTTCGAAGCCGCCCAGGTGGTGGGTGGGGCATTGGCCGTCGCGGTGATCAAGGTGCTCCATCCCGACATCACGCCATCCGGGGCATCCGAGGCATCCGACATCATGTTCCCGCACCACGCCCACGATCCCGCCGGCCGGCCCGAGCACCTGTCTCACCAATCGGTACCGGTGAGCCCGCAGCCACAGACCACCAAGGATGTGCCGTGACCCCCAAGCCGACAGTGCTGTTCCTCTGTATCCACAACGCCGGGCGCAGCCTCGCCGCCCGAGTGCTCCTCGACCACTACGCCCAGGGCCGCATCATGGTCGAGTCGGCCGGGTCCGAGCCTGGGGATCAGCTCAATCCATCGGTTGTGGCGATCCTTAGTGAACGTGGGCTGGACCCCACCCGGGAGTTCCCCAAGCCGCTCACCGACGAGACGGCCCGGACCGCTGACGTGATCGTCACGATGGGCTGTGGCGATACTTGCCCCGTGTACCCAGGCAAGCGGTACTTGGATTGGGAGCTCGAGGACCCGGCGGGCAAGCCGGTCGAGCAGGTACGCCCGATCGTCGACGAAATCGACCGCCTGGTCCGAGCACTGCTGGACGACCTCGTCCCCTCCGAGCAGGTGGCATCCGACTGAGTCGTCCGGTCGCGTGCTCGCGAGCCGTCGCCGGGCTGGTCGCATGTCTGTGCTCCCCGTGCCGGTCGGTTCAGCCTTACCAGCTGGAACTGCCCGGGGAGCGGGTCCGCCACCCCCCGTTGCGCCGGATCGCTGGTCGATCGGTCGGTCCGGCCCCCGCCGACGGATGCCCCGGTTTCTCCGCGGGATCGATTCGATGCACGGGAGTGGCCGCTCGAACCTTGGGGCGGACATCGGCCCAGGTCCGTGTCCCCGTGGGTCGGCGAGGGCCAGACGGCCGATGACTCCGTCAGTGCGTCGGCGGTGTCGGGGCGCCCTGGGCCGACGGGAAGCCGCAACGTGCCGGGCGCCCGGGCCGTATCGGTGGCACCTACCGGAGTCGGTCGTGGGCACCCGTCAGATGTCGAGCCCCTCCTCGAGACGGACGAGCGCCTCGCCCATCAGGGTCCAGAGGTCAGCCGTGGGGTCCTCTCCCATGGTGAAGATCACCGCGACCGCGGCGCCGACTACCGCGCCCGCCAGGGTCCGGACCCGGGGATCGACGGCCTCTCGACCGGTCCGCTCGCCGACGACGTCGGCGAGGAGCCGCATGGCGTCGGCGAACTGGTCGAGCATGGTGGCCCGCAGCTCGGGCACGGACAGCATCAAGTCGATCCGTTCGCGTGCTCCTTCACGATCCCCGGTCGACAACTGGGAGGACACCTCGCGGAACGCGGCGCGCAGGGCCTGGAGGGTGGTGAGTCCCAGCGGCTGGGCTCTGAACGCCTCGACCAGCAGCGGGTCGTAGTCGTCCTCCAGCGCGACGGCTGCTTTGGTGGTGAAGTACCGGTAGAACGTGCTCTCCGAGACCTCGGACGCCTCGATGATCTGCTCGACGGTGGTGGCTCCATATCCCTGCCGCCGAAAGAGGTCGAGGGCGTGGACCTGGATCGTCTCGCGGGTCTTGGCCTTCTTGCGCTCGCGGAGCCCCACGATCTGGCCGTCAGTGGACCGGAACAACCGCGTCCTCCTCTGTCGATGACCGGTCCTCTCCGTGGGCCTGGCGGTGTCCCGGGAGGAACGCGACGGCAAGCAGCATTCCGACGACCGCGGCGCCGGCCGAGACCACCAGCGCCATGTCCACACCGTGGAGGAACGATTCCCGGACCGACCTCAGTAGCGCCTGTGATCTTGCCCGGCGAGCGACCGCCACACCCTCGAAGACGCTCGCTCGCACGACGGCGGCGGCCGGAGGGGGGAGGCGGGTCAGATCCAGACGGCTCCGGTAGGCGCCGAGGAGCACGCTGCCGAGGACCGCCGAACCGAACGGTGCCGCCGTCTTGTTGGCGGCCTGCATGACGGCCGAGCCCACGCCGCTGCGCTCCTCGGTCACCTCGGTCATCACCGCCGACGAGGCCGTGGCCATGGCCAACCCCATCCCGAGACCGACGACGGCCATCCAGACAGCCACGAATCCGGTGCCGGAGTCGAGGCGCGTGGTGGCCCCGAGGAGCAGACCGGCCGCCAGGACTGCGAATCCGAGGGCGACGGTGAACTTCGCCCCGACGGCCCGGGCCACCAGGTCGGCCGGCACGGCGCCGACGATGAGGCCCCCGATCAGGGGCAGGAGGCGGAGGCCCGAGCCCATGGCATCGGTGCCCACCACCGCCTGGAAGTACTGGGGCATGGTGAAGATCACGCCGATCATCGACACCACGGCGACGGCGGCCAGTACCACGCCCCAGGTGTACGAGCGCGACGAGAACAGTTCGAAGTCGACCAGTGCACGGCCACCGGGTCGCGCGTCGAGGCGGCGCTCCCAGGCGAGGAAGCCGACCAGGACGCCGAGGCCGATCACCATCAGCATGAGGGCGCGGGCGTCGGTCCAGCCGTCCTCGCCGGCCTCGATGAGGCCGTAGGTCAACGCCACCAGGCCCGTGACCGACATCGCGATACCGACGACGTCCACCCCGGGGCGTCGGGGGGATCGCGACTCGGGGACCAGCAGTGCGGCCGCCACTAGGCCGACGGCGGCCACCGGAACGTTGAGCAGGAAGACCCAGCCCCACCAGTAGTGGGTGAGCAACCAGCCACCGAGGATGGGTCCGATCGGCAGCGCCACGAAGTTGGCGGCGGCCCAGACCCCGACAGCCTTCGGCCGTTCCTCCTCGGTGAAGAGCACGGTCAGCGCCGACAGCGCCATCACGATCACGGCCGCCCCGGCCACCCCGAGGAGCACTCGGGCGGCGAGGAACTCAGCCGTCGATGTGGAGTAGGCACACGCGGTCGATCCCACCCCGAAGAGGACCAATCCGGTGAGGAGGACCTTCTTCCGCCCGTACCGGTCACCGAGGAGTCCGGCCGGCAGCATCGCCGCCCCGAGGACCAGCAGGTAGCCCGACGAGAACCACTGGAGGTCGGTCTCCGACGCATGCAGGGTGCCGGCCAGCGTCGGCAGGGCCACGCTGAGAATGGTGCCGTCCAGGCCGACGGCGAGGACGGCGAGGGTGAGGGCGCCGAGGGCCCACCACTTGTGCATTGACGGGTCGCCCATGCGTGCTCCTCTTCGTATGGAGGCTACATTCTTTTGAGAGAGGCCGTCATATTGGCTCTCTCTCGACGACGACGACGACGACGACGACTTGCGCCGCTCTTCCGTCAGCCACCGGGCGACACCGGAGGACAAGTCCAACTGCGAGAGCCCGGTCGGCCGCCTGGGGTTCGTCGCCCTCGAGTCCGATGCGGGCCCCACCGGCCCGCGTGAGCCGGCCGTCGTGGTCTCGAGCCCTTGGCCGTCCACCGTTCAGGTGGGGACCGTCGACGTACGATGAAAGGGAGATGGCAGCTGACCCCGAATTGATCCGCGCCATCGAGACGGCGGTGTCGGCCGACCCCGGCAACTCCGCCCTCCGGGTCCACCTCGCCGGGCTGTTGGTCGGTGCCGGACGTGGGCAGGACGCGCTCGCACAGCTCGAGCTGGTGCTCCACGCTGAGCCCGATCACGCCGCGGCCCTGGGGTTGGCCGCTCAGGTTGGGGGAGCGCTGGGAGACGCCCGTGCACCAGGGTGGCGGCGGTTGCACGAGTCGCTCACCGGTCCCGCCGACCGGCCGACGACCGCCGGGCCGTCGGCCGACGGCAGGGAGACCTCGAACGGCGAACCCGTCTCCGCCGGTGCCCTCGGGGAGTCGCCTTCCGAGGAGCCCGACTGGGACCGGTTCCTGCAGGAGGTGCTGAGCGATGCCGGGTATCCCGGGTCGGTCACCCTCGCCGACGTGGGGGGCCTGGTCGACGTGAAGGATCGGCTCGAGCAGTCGTTCCTGGCTCCACTGCGCAACCCCGAGCTCCGACGGACCTACGGCGCACACCTCCGCGGGGGACTGCTCCTGTGGGGACCTCCCGGCTGCGGGAAGACGTTCCTGGCCCGGGCGGTGGCCGGCGAGCTGGGAGCCCGGTTCGTCTCGGTCGGTCTGCACGAGGTTCTGGACATGTGGATGGGCAACTCCGAGAAGCGGCTGCACGAGTTGTTCGAGATGGCCCGGCGGAACACCCCGTGCGTGCTCTTCTTCGACGAGCTGGACGCCATCGGCCACGCCCGGATGAATCTCGGTCGGAGTTCGGCCCGCAATGTGGTGGCACAGCTGCTGGTCGAGCTCGACGGCGTCGACACGTCGAACGAGGGCATCTTCGTCATCGGGGCGACCAATCAGCCCTGGGACGTGGATCCGGCCCTGCGCCGCCCGGGGCGGTTCGACCGGACCATGCTCCTGTTGCCTCCCGACGCCGAGGCCCGCGCAGCGATCCTCCGCTACCACCTGCGTGATCGACCGCTCGGGCCCGTCGACTTCGACGAGCTGGCCCGGGCCTCGGTGGGCATGTCCGGCGCCGACCTCCGGCTGGTGTGTGAGGAGGCCGCCGAACGGGCGCTCACCGAGGCTGTCCGGACGTCGACGGTGGCACCGATCGGAGCCGAGCAGCTCCGAGCGGCCATCGATGCGACCCGCCCCAGTACCACGGCGTGGTTCGAGTCCGCCCGCAACCACGTCCGGTATGCCAACGACACCGGCGAGTACGACGAGCTCGCGGCCCACCTGCGCCAGCGCCGATCCCGCTAGGGGGCAGCCGTGACGGACCCGGGCGAACGGATCGCCTCCCTCCTGGCCGAGGCGGATGCTCTCATCCGGGTCAAGCGGTACGGGGCGGCCGCGGAGCGTGCCCAGGACGCCGCGGTCCTGGCCCCGCTGGATCCGCGTCCGTTCTGCGAGTGGTCCCGTGCCCTCTACGGCGAGGGTCGGTTGGCGGAGGCCGCGCAGATGGCGGATGAGGCGATCCGTCTGGCACCCAGCTCGGCCACCGGCTTCCGACTACGGGGCACGGCGCTGTCCTCGCTGGCGAGGCAGCGCTCGGGTGCCGAGCGGTCCCGTCTCGGCCAGGAAGCGGCCGGGGCGGCCCGGGAGGCCGTCCGGTTGGCGCCCTGGGATCCGAACGGCCACATCGGGCTGGCCCAGGCACTGCCCCTGATCGGGGCGATCCGGGAGGCAGACGCCGCGGTGCAGGAGGCCATACGGCTGGCCCCGAACAGCGCGGCGACCTGGATCGCGGCCAGCCTGGTCGCATTGGGGGCGAAGAATTGGAGCGCCGCCGTCACCGCCAGCCGACGGGCACTCGCCCTCGACCCGGACAACTACGCGGCGCTCAACAACCTCGGTGTCGCCCTGCGCGCCTCGGGCAAGAGCCGCGAGGGAACCGAGGTGCTGGCCCGGGCGGCGCGAGCGGACCCCGACGCCCCCACCGCCCGACGCAATCTCTCCCGTGCCGGCCTCAACGTGGCGCGGGTGGCGATCCTGATCGTGCTCATCCCCATCGGCTTCCTCGCCCATGTCGGGCTCCTCCTCTATCTCGCCGTCGCCATCGGAAGCAATGTCGTGATCTCCCGCAATCCGGATCTCGTGCTCCGGCTGGAGCGGTGGGCGGCTCCCATCGCCCTCTTCTTCGCCCAGAAGTCGGACGACCCGTCCTCGGGTGCCCGCCCGGACGAGCCCGCTCGGGCACGCACTCCCGTCGCCCCGGGAGACGACCCGGATCGCCCGTGGTCGGCCGTGGAGGGCCACCACGTGATCGGCACCCGGGTGGTGCTATTCGGTGCGGCCGCCGCATGGTCGGTCGCCCTCATCTCCCTCGTGGGAACCGTGGTGCCCGGTCCGGACAAGGCTGCGACCGCCGTCGGCTTCGTGGTGTTCACGGCCATCGCCGCGTGGCCGACGATCGTCGTCGTGCGCAGGCGGCGGCAGGGCTGACCCCTGCCCGCAGGTCGTGGTCCCACCCCGGACAGCCGGGAGGCGGGGCATCGGCCCCGCCTCCCGGCACCGCTCCATCACTCCTCCGGTGGTCCGACGACGGAGCCGAAGAACGGCATCCCCTCGCCGGACGGGCTGAAGGAGAACACGCCCCGGTCCCCACCAGCCAGTAGCCGCTGCCGTCCGAGACCGGGGCGATCCCGACCACCGGCCCGTTGAGCGCCATGCTCACCGACCCCGCCGTGGTCCGACTGCTCCAGCCTCCGGCATGTCATCGAGCCGACGCCGGACTTCATGAAGCTCGACCGCGAGCTGGTCCGGGACCACGACAGCGACGCCAACCGGCGAGCGCCGGTCCCCAGTGGCCCGTCGTCATCGGCGGCCCGGTGCCCGGGTCGGCTTGCCCGCGGTCCCGGGCGGCACGGTCCCGGGCGGCACGGTCCCCGGCGGCACGGTCCCGGGCGGCACGGTCCCCGGCGCCGAGGTCACCGGCGGTGCGGCATCGGGATCCCCATCGAGATGCCGCTCTCGATCACCAGTCGGTCGAAGACGGGGTCCGGGTCGTCGAGGACGCCGTGGAAGTGCCCGAAGAGCTCGAAGCTGACCATCCCGAACAGCTGTGTCCAACCGGCCACCGCCCGGAGCGCCACCTCGTCGAGGACGGCGGGGAACGCGGCCTCCGCCAGCCGTCGGGCCGCGGCCGCGGCTGCGGGTGCCAACGGCGGAAGCGAGAGGTCGACAGGCCGGAGGGCGCCGGCGCGTGAGGCGTCGTCGAGGATCCCCGACAGCACCGAGGTGACCCGTGTCGCCGGCCCGATGGTCTCCTCGGGGGCCCGGTAGCCGGGGACCGGCGATCCGTAGACGAGGGCGTACTCGTGGGGGTTGGCGAGGGACCAGGCCCGGATGGCGTGGCCGGCCGCCCACCACCGACCTCCAAAGTCGTCGCGGTCGCGCCTGGCGTCGGCGTCCTCGGCCGCCTGCCCGATCGCGTCGTAGGCGTCCACGATGAGTGCGGTGAGGAGCTCGTCCCGGCTGGAGAAGTACCGGTAGATGCCGGAGGAGGCCATTCCGAGGGTCCGGGTCACCGCCCGCAGGGAGAGCGCCTGGGCACCGGCCACCGCCATCTGCCGACGGGCTTCGTCCTTGATCTCGGTGATGATCTCGGCGCGGACCCGGGCCCGGAGACCGGTGGAGGGTGGCATCCACCCAGTGTCCCAGGAAGTGAGCGCTGCATCAATAGATGAGCAGTGCTCTTGATTCTCATCGGGAATGGGTGAATACTGGTCTCGAAAGAGAGCAGTGCTCACAAAAAGGAGGGACCCATGGGAACTCACGTCGTCGTCGGAGCCGGGGCAGTCGGGAGCGCGACCGCGCTGGAGCTGGCCGCTCGCGGCCACCTGGTCAGGGTGGTCACCCGGTCGGGGTCGGGGCCCGAGCACCTGCAGATCGAGCCCGTGTCCGCCGACGCCTCGGACCCGATCGACCTCGCCCGCTCCGCCGCGGGTGCCGACGCGCTCTACAACTGCGCCAATCCTCCCTACCACCGCTGGCCGGAGCTGTGGCCGCCGATCGCCGCCGCCCTCCTGTCCACCGCCGAGCGGTCCGGCGCAGTGCTGGTCACCATGGGCAACCTCTACGGTTGCGGACCGACCGACCACCCGATGGTGGAGGGCGACCCGCTGGCCGCGACCGGGACCAAAGGCAGTATCCGGGCCGCAATGTGGACCGAGGCCCTGGCTGCCCACCGGTCGGGACGCGTCCGGGCCACGGAGGCCCGGGCATCCGACTTCTTCGGTCCCGGCGTGGTCGAGAACAGCCACTTCGGACGCAACATGGCCGCCCTGCTGGCCGGGAGGAAGATCCGGGTGATCGGCCGCGCCGACGTACCCCACAGCTGGACCTACATCCCCGACGTCGGCCGGGCGCTGGCCACGATGGGCACCGAGCCACGGGCCTGGGGGCGGCCGTGGCATGTCCCGACCGCGCCACCGGCCTCCCAGCGGGAGATGGCGGAGCGGTTCTGTCGACTGGCTGGCGCCCCGACCCCCAGGGTCGGTGTCGTCCCGAGTGCGGCACTGTCGGTGGCCGGACTCTTCTCGCCCGAGCTCCGCGAGCTGCGGGAGGTCCGTTACCAGTTCGACCAAGCGTTCGTCGTCGACTCGTCGGCCTTCACCGCCGAGTTCGGGCTCGAGCCGACGCCGACCGACGACGCATTGGAGGCGACCCTGGCCGGTGCGCGGTCGACCGGGGTGCCGGCTGGGCGGTGACCGGCCGGTGCGTCGTCCGGTAATGGACGGGTACCATCGGGTCGGGTCGCACGGTAGCGTCCGGGCCGCACCGCGAAGAACCGAGGAGCACCGAGGAGAGGCCATGACCGACGCCGAGGAGTTCTGCAACCACCTCGGGCAGGTGCAGGAGGTCACGCCGTCCTCCAACGGGTGCGAGGACTGCCTCCGGGCCGGCGGGCAGTGGATGCACCTCCGGCTGTGCATGATCTGTGGCCACGTTGGCTGCTGCGACGACTCGCCCGGCCACCACGCCACCTCCCATTTCGACGAGACGGGTCACCCGCTGATCCAATCCTTCGAACCGGGCGAGGACTGGTGGTGGTGCTTCGTCGACGAGTTCGCCTTCGAGGTCGAGGGCGTACCCAGCTTCGAACACGACTGACCTCTGGCCCCGGCACCGTCGGCTCCGCCCCCGGGGCGGGCGCCGGTCGTCGCTAGGGTCGTTCCCGACTATGGCCGCACAACCACCCCACCCCGGGCCACGGGGACCCCGCCGTCCGGTCCGCTCGATGATGGCCCTGGGTTCGGCAGCGACGGTACTGGCCGGGTGTGCCTCCCTGGCAACGCCGCTGACCGGATCGGTGCATGACGCGTCGTTGGCCCCGGCCGGCCCGGTGGGATACGTGGTGTGCCCGAACGCGGTCACGCCTGTCGAGCTGACGACCCGGACCCCCGAGGCCGACATCACCCTCCCGGTCTCGGGCACGCCGCCGCTCGGCGACTTCGCCATCGCCACGTCGTCGGACGGCCGGTGGGCCTACGTGGTGACCAGCAACGGGGTAATCGGCCGCCCGGCGACCTCCTCCCCCGGCGCGGTGACGCCCGGTACCGGATCGCCGCCGTCCCGTGGGGCGACCACCACCGCCGCCACGTCGCCGGGGGGGGCCGGCGGGGAGCAGAACGTCGTCATCCCCGTCGACCTGGTGACCCAACAGGCGGGGCGACCGATCAGGATCCCGGGCCAGGGGGCCACCCATGGAATCGTGGTCCTCCCGGGCGGGCGGACCGTCCTGGCCGCCAGCGGCAGCTCCGTCGTCCCGGTGGACACGGCGTCCGGGCGGGTCGGCGCACCCATCCCCCTCGGCAGCGGCCGCACCATCTTCGGCATGGCCCTCGATCCCGTCGGCACCACGGCGTACGCGCTGGTGGCCGGCGGCGTGTTCCCGGTGGACACGGCACGCGACACGGCCGGAGCGGAGATCCCGACCGGGTTGTCGGTGTCGTCGGTGTACTCCCCGCACGGCATCACCGTGACCGGCGACGGTGCCACCGTCTACGTGGCGGGTCAGGGCGGTCCGAATTTCGGCGGTCGGGTGCTGCCCATTGCAGCGGCCACCGGCACCCCCCTCACCCCGACCAGTTTCGACCGGTTCGGCATCGCCGACCCGGCCGCCCTGACGGTCGCTCCTGACGGATCGTCGCTGCTGGTGGTCGATGCAGCCGACGACTGGGTCAATTCGGTGTCGCTGGGAGCGTTCCTCGACCCGTCTCCGCCGGTCCCACTGCCGCCGCGATCGGCCGGTGTGTCCACCACCACCCGGCACCCGACGGACATCGTGTCCGGGCCGGGCGACACCGGGGCGTTCATCGTGGACGGCTTCGACTCGGTGATCCCCTACCGGGACTCGACCACGGCGTTCGGCCGGCCGATCCCGGTGTGCACGGGGGCCTCGTCGATGGCGGTGGCACCGGCCCCCTGACCCGCGTGCGCCCGCAGGCACCCGGCGGCACCCGGCGGCCCGTCGGGGTCAGGTCTCCGGGACCAGGACGTCGATCCCCGAGGCGCGTGCTGCCTCTGCCGCGTCCTCGGACCGGTAGGTGGCCGGTTCCAGCCCGCAGCCAGCGAGGAGCTCGTCGAGCGCGACCGGAATGCTGGCGGCCAGGCTCCAGACCCGGGGGATGGTCTCGGGGCAGGCCATGATCCCCCAGCAGAGCACCCCCCGGTAACTCATGATGGTGATGTTGACGCCCATCCCGTCCATGACCGGGCCGAGGGGGAACCCGGCTTGGAGTTCGGCACCGGCGAGGTAGAGGGGGAAGTCGGGCCCGGGGACGTTGGAGATCACCAGGTTGGCGATGGGCCGGTGCCGGTCGGCCAGGCGCATGCGGGAGTAGAGACGGGCCGCGTTGGCGAAGACGTTGGGGGTGGCGTGCTCCGCCCAGTTGAGCAGCATGTCCGCTCCGAGCGCGTTGTGCTCCTCCTTCGCCCCCTTGGTCCCGTCGTGGATGGCCATCAACCGATCGACCGGGTCCTGGAGGTCGACCGGTAGCTGCACGAACATCGAGGACACCTGATTGGAACCCCGGGGGGCCGAGACGTCCGGGCGGACCGACACGGGAACCACCGCCACCAGCGGCTTGTCCGGCAACTCGTCGCCTTCCAGCAGGAACGATCGGAGGGCGCCGGTGCACACGGCCAGCACCGCGTCGTTGACCGTGGTGCCGGTGGCGTTCTTGAGGCGCTTGACGTCGTCGAGGCCGATGGCGGTCAGGGCCACGCTCCGCCGCCTGGTCAGGGCCCGGTTGAAGGAGGTCCGAGGGGCGGAGAGCGGGAGGGCGGCCTTGGCCCGCCCGGACCGGTCCGGCACGTCGAGACGGACCCGGCGCACGTCGAGGACCCGGTGTCCCGTTCGCACGATGTCGCGGGTCATCTCGAGCGGCCGGAGCGTCCGGGCCACCATGGCCTGGGCCATGAGGTCGAGGGGGGAGGGCATCCGTTCGTCCACCGGCCGGGCCTCCGCCTCCGGCGTGGGGTGAGGCGGGGTGCCGGGCTCGAGGTCGAAGAGCACCGACAGAAGCGCGGCACCGGACACGCCGTCCACGGTCGAGTGGTGCATCTTGGCGATGAAGCCGATCCTGCCGTCGGCCAGCCCCTCGACGACCCACATCTCCCAGAGCGGCCTCGACCGGTCGAGCTGGTGGCCGGCGATGTCACCGGCCAGGTCGGCCAGTTGGCGCAGACCACCGGGGCCGGGCACCGCTGCCAGCCGCACGTGGTAGTCGATGTCGAAGTCGGGGTCGTCGACCCATACCGGGTGACCGAGCCGGAAGGGCACCTCGACCAGCCGCCGTCGGAACACCGGGGCGCAGGGGATGCGGGCGGCGATCGACGCCTTCATCCGCTCGAACGAGTACCCGCCCGGGACGGTCGACGGATCGAACACCAGGGTCAGCGCCACATGCATGTGGAGGGTCGGGGTCTCGAGGTAGAGAAAGCTGGCGTCGAGTCCACTCAGTTGTTCCACGGCTCATCCCTTCCCTTCACTCGTCGTCCCCCGACTCCGTCGCCCGTCCGCTGGGCACCGCCCCGGCAGCCCGCCGTGCCCCACGGCACGGCCTCGACCGTGTTGACTGGTGGAATGTCCTGGGTGTTCCTCGCAGTCAGCATGGTCTTTGCCGTCCTCGTGGTCAACGCCTACTTCCCGATTCGCCGCGAGCCGTTCACCGCGGCGAGCTTCGCACTCGGCTGGATCCCCGGCGAACTGCCGCTCCACGTCTGTACCATCGAGGTGGTCATCGCCATCGCCTTTGCCGTCGACGGGGCGATGCGGGCCTGGCCCGGATGGGTGGGGTTGGCCATCGCGTTGGCGTCCTGGGCCGGCATGGTCCGGCTGGCCGTCGTCGCCCATGGGGCAAAGGCCCTGGTCGACGGGGCCCTGGAGGAGGCGACCGGTGGTGCGATCAGCGTCGTCGGCGTCGATCCTGCCCCTGCCTGGAACAACTGGTGGCGCCTGTTGATCGCCGTGCCCCTCCGGCTCCGGGCGATCCGGCGGATCCGCAACGTCGACTACTGGGGAGACGGGAACTACCGGCACAAGCTGGACATCCTTACCCGACGGGCCGGGACGGCCGACCGGGCGCCGGTGCTCGTGTACATCCACGGCGGCGCCTGGGTCATCGGCGACAAGCGGCAGCAGGGCATCCCCATGATGCACGAGCTGGTGCAGCGAGGCTGGCTGTGCGTGGCCGTCAACTACCGGCTGAGCCCCCGGGCCACCTGGCCCGCCCACATCGTCGACTGCAAGCGTGCGGTGGCCTGGGTCCGCGAGCACATCGCCGAGTACGGGGGCGACCCGTCCTTCATCGCCGTCTCCGGCGGCTCCGCCGGCGGCCACCTGGCCTCGTTGCTCGCACTCACCCCCAACGAGCCCGAGTGGCAGCCCGGCTTTGAGGACCTGGACACATCGGTGGACGCCTGCGTCCCGTTCTACGGGGTCTACGACATGACCGGTGCTCCGGACCGGTTCGGGGCGTACGGTCCCGGGGGGCTGGACCTCCTGGAGCGGTTGGTCATGAAGACGCGGTACGCCGACAATCCGCTGCTCTTCCATCGGGCCTCGCCCGATCGTCGGGTGACGGCGACGGCGCCGCCCATGTTCGTGTTCTACGGCACCAACGACACGCTGGTGCCCCCCGAGGTGGCCCGCTACTTCGTAGCGCAGCTGCGGGAGGCGTCGCAGGCACCGGTGGCGTCGGTCGAATTGCCCCGGACCCAGCACGCCTTCGACGTCCTGGCGTCGATTCGGTGCCGTCACACCACCATGGGGGCGGTCCAATTCCTCGAAGGCATGCGGGTGCGGGTCGGTCGCTGAGGCCCACCCCCCGCCCTCCTGCCGGGGGCTGTTGCGGTTCCGGCCTGCGGTGCTAGACACGCATCAGAGTTTCTGACGTAGAGTCACCTATTCGTTCCGGCGACGACCGGCCGAGCCCGGTCGTCGCACTCACAGTTCCGAGATCAAGGGGGAGCCTTGGGTTCTGCACCGTGGAAGACGCGCATGGCCGCGCTGGGCATGGTTGCGCTGGTGGCCACCTCGGCGGTGGCCTGCAGCTCGACCACGTCCTCGTCGACCACCACGACCTCGGCAAGCGGCGGTTCGGGCAGCTCGAAGATCCCCTCCAGCGCCTTCAGCGATCACACGGGGATCACCGCCACCACCGTCAACGTCGGCAATGTCTCCACCCTGGCCCTCGGCGGCCTGTTCAAGGGGGCTGATGTCGGGACCGAGGCCTACGCCGACTACGTGAACTCGACCGGTGGTGTCAACGGGCGCAAGATCAACGTCGACTCGGGCGACGACAACTTCTCGGGAGCGGGCAACCGCCAGGCCACCCAGAATGCCATCAACAACGACTTCTCCCTGGTGGGTGGCTTCTCCCTCCAGGACAACTACGGCGGTGCGCTCCTGGCCAAGGATCCGGGCATGCCCGACGTGTCGGTCGTCCTCGACACGACCACCAACAAGCTGCCCAACGTCTTCAGCGCCGTCCCCCTCAACGGCGGCTGGCAGGAGGGACCCCTCCAGTACTTCAAGCAGAAGTTCCCCGACGACCTCGGTGCCGCGGGCACCCTGGTCGCCGACTCGCCGTCGGCCGAGACCGACTGGAACGGCGAGAAGTACGCCTTGGAGAAGGTCGGCTTCAAGGTCATCTACGAGCCGGTCTACCCGGTGTCCCAGACCGACTTCACCCAGAACGTCATCCAGATGAAGAACGACGGGGTCAAGATCCTCTTCCTCGACCAGATGCCGGAGAACTACGCGTCCGCCGTGCTGAAGGCCCTGGTCGAGCAGAACTTCCACCCCGTCGTGATCCTGGGCGCCGCCACCTACAGCAACGCCCTGGTGGCCGCGTCGGGTGGCCCGTCTGCCGTCAACGGGGACTACCTCCAGCAGAGCACGGCGCTCTACCTCGGCCAGGACTCCTCGGTGATCCCGGCGGTGGGCACCTTCCTCCACTGGGTGGACGTAGCCTCCCCGGGGTTCAAGCCCGACCTGTTCACCCTGTACGGCTGGCTCTCGGCCGAGCTGTTCTCCCAGGCCCTGAAGGGCGCCGGGTCGAACCCCAGCCGGGGCTCGCTGCTGTCGGCCCTGTCCAAGATCACCACGTTCGACGGCGACCACATCATCGCCCCGAACAATCCGGCGGCCAAGACGGTGGGCAACTGCTACCTGATCGCTCAGGTGGTCAACGGGGACTTCCAGCGCCTCGACGATCCCTCGGTCAGCAGCAGCACCAACGGGTACCGTTGCAACTACCAGTACGTGACGCCGCCGGGAGTCTGACGGGGCCGAGCAGCATCGGAGGCGCGTGACGTGACCTGCGGGGGACGAGGATGAGTCGGTGAGCAACTTCCTGCAGTACACCGTGTTCGGGATCATGCTCGGCGCCGGCTACGCCATCGCCGCCACCGGCCTGGTGGTCACCTACACGACGTCAGGCGTGTTCAACTTCGCCCAGGGGGCGGTCGGCATGATCGCCGCCTTCTGCTACTGGGAGTTGGTCGCGGGCGACGGCATGTCCGTCGTCCTGGCCCTGGTGATCGTGCTTCTGGTCGGGGCGCCCCTCGCCGGGGCGGTGGTCGAGCGGGGCCTGATGCGCCGGCTCCACGGGGCCTCGGCCGAGCGGCCGGTGATGGTCACCCTCGGCCTGATGGTGATCCTCACCGGGCTGGCGGCGATCATCTGGAACCCGAGCACCCAGCGGACGGTGAACTCGATGGTCTCGGGGCAGTTCGGCCTGTTCGGCATCAACATCCAGTACCAAGAGGTGTTGATCATCGGAGTGGCCGTCGCGGTCGCCATCGCGCTGCGGGCGCTCTTCTACTCGACCCGGACCGGGTACGCCCTGCGGGCGGTGGTCGACGACCCCGATCTGCTGGCCATGTCGGGTGCACCGCCCCACCGGATGAGTCAGTACGGGTGGATCCTCGGCTTCGTCATGGCCGCCCTGGCCGGGGTCCTTCTGGCGCCGACCCAGACCACCGGCATCAGCATCGAGGCCATGACTCTGCTGGTGGTCAACGGTTATGCCGCGGCCATCGTCGGCCGGCTCCGGAACATCCCGGTCACCTTCGCTGCCGCCATCGCCATCGGACTGGCCGAGAACTACGTCATCAACTACCTGCTGCCCCACGTCCCGCAGAGCCTGGTCCCCGACATCACCGTGGCGCTGCCAATGGTCTTCCTGTTCATCGCCCTGGTGACGCTGCCCTCGGTCCGGCTGCGGGCGGTGGGCCGGCTGACCACCATGCGGGCGCCCCGGGTGGCCGGAGGACGCGAATCGCTGGTGGCCGGCGTGGTGTTCTTCGCCGTGGCCGTCGTGCTGGCGGTGGTCTTCGACAACACCGAGTTCAACGGGACCACGGTCCTCGCTCTGGGCGGCGTAGTCATGAGCCTGGGCATCGTCGCCCTCTCGTTGGTGCTGGTCACCGGGTACTCGGGCCAGGTCTCGCTTTGCCAGTTCTCATTCATGGGTATCGGGGCCTTCGTCATGGGCAAGATCGCCGGGGGCGGCTCGCTGCTCGGTCTGCTGGCCGCCACGGCGGTGTGCGCGGGGGTCGGGGCACTTATCGCCCTCCCCACCATCCGGCTGCGTGACCTCTACCTGGCCCTGGCCACCTTCGCCTTCGCCGACGCCGTCGCCACCGGGTTCTTCCCCGACAGCCACATCTACGGTGGTGGTGGGGTGACCATCGGGCGCATCGTGATCCCCGGGGTGTCCTTCGGCAGTGACAGTGCCGAGTTCCTGATGGTCACCGGCTTCTTCGTGCTGGCGGCGTGGCTGGTCCTGGCCATCCGGCGCAGCCTGTTCGGTCGACGGCTGGTGGCCCTCAACGACTCTCCAGCGGCCTACGCCACCGTCGGACTGAACATCGGGTTCACCAAGGTGGCGGTCTTTGCCATCGCCGCGGGCATGGCCGGCCTGGCCGGGGGGCTCTACGGGACGGTGCAGGGGGTGGTCGGCACGACCGACTTCGACTTCTTCCCCGGAATCATCTTCGTCCTGTTCGTGACCATCTGGAGCATCCGCACCGTCTCGGGGGCCTTCCTCGCCGCCCTGACCTACGTGGTCCTCAACCAGCTGTGGCCCAACGGGCTCGGGCTGTTCGCCGGGGTGGGGATCATCCTCATCGGGCGTGCCGCCGGCGGCATCCTCGGGATCGAGGTGCTCCACTTCGACCTCCCGTGGGTCCGCCACACCTCGGTCGACCTCGGGGAGGGGTCGGCGCCGGTCATCGGCAATGCGGTGGGGGTCGGAGGTGAGACGCGTGCTGCCGGCTGATCCCAGTACCCCCGGCCCGGCCGCCCTCACCGTCTCCGAGGTGGCGGTCCACTTCGGAGGTGTCGCCGCCCTCACCGACACCAGCCTCACGGTGCGGCCGGGGACGGTGACCGGGCTGATCGGGCCGAACGGCGCCGGCAAGACCACGCTGTTCAACGTCATCAGCGGCCTGCAGTCGCCGGATCGTGGCAGTGTGCACCTCTTTGAGACCGACGTCACCACCATGAAGCCCCACCGCCGGGCCCGTCTCGGTCTGGCCCGCACCTTCCAACGCCTGGAGGTGTTCGGCACGCTGACGGCGAGTGAGAACGTGCAGGTCGGGCTGGAGTCCGCCGTCAAGTGGTGGGAGTGGCGCCACCTGCGCAGGGCCATGCCGTGGACCCACGCCCTGGGGGCGGGAGCGGCCGGCACCGGCGACGGCGCGGAAGGGCAGGTCTCCGGGTCGCTGGCTGTCGCCACCAGCGAGCGCCTGCTCGAGGGCGTCGGCCTCGAGGGACTGGGCGGCGAGCAGTCGGCCACCATGTCTACCGGCCTGGCCCGCATGGTCGAGCTGGCCCGGGCGCTCGCCATCGGGCCGAAGCTCCTGCTGCTCGACGAGCCCGGCTCCGGGCTCGACGAGACCGAGTCAATGGCGTTGGGTGAACTGCTGGCCAAGCTGGCTGCCGGGGGTATGGCCGTACTCCTCGTCGAGCACGACATGGAGCTGGTCATGAAGATCTGCGACTACATCTACGTGCTCGACTTCGGCGACGTCATCGCCGCCGGCACACCCGAGGAGATCCGCGGCGACCCCATGGTCCAGGCCGCCTACCTGGGCACCGCCCCGGTAGGCACCGACAGGGCGACGCCCGGTGACCTCGGCGTGGACGGCGCCGAGACCGGCACGGAGGTCCGGCCGTGAGCGACACGGCGACGACCTCGGCCCCGGGGCCCTCCGGGGAGCCCCATCGGCTGCCCCCGGGCATCACCGTCCGGGGCCTACGGGCGGCCTACGGGCGTATCGAGGTCCTCCACGGGGTCGAACTGGTGGTCCCGCCGGGCAGTGTGTTCGCGCTGCTCGGGCCCAACGGGGCGGGCAAGTCGACCCTGCTCAAGGTGATCAGTGGCCGGCTGCGGTCCGGCGCAGGTGAGGTGCTCATAGGGGAGGTGCCGGTGGGCAGGACCCCGACGGAGAAGCTGGCCAAGAACGGGCTGTGCGCCATCCCCGAGGGTCGCGGGATCTTCCCCAACCTGACCGTACGCGAGAACCTTCGCATCTGGACCTACCGCGGCGGGCTCAGCGTCAAGGACGTCGAGGAATCGACGTTCGCGACGTTCCCCCGGCTGCAGGAGCGGCGGCGGCAGCTGGCCGGGACGCTGTCGGGCGGGGAGCAGCAGATGCTGGCCATCTCGCGCGCCCTGGTGACCTCGCCCAACGTGCTGCTGCTCGACGAGCTGTCCATGGGCCTGGCCCCCCTCGTCGTGGCCGAGCTCTACGAGCTGGTCGGTGCCCTCGCCCGCCGGGGGATGACCATCCTGCTGGTCGAGCAGTTCGTGACCACGGCCCTGTCAGTTGCGACGCAGGCGGCCATCATGGTGCACGGTCGCATCGAGCAGGAAGGCTCGCCCCAGGAGATGGCCGACGCCGCCCTCAGCGTGTACCTGGCGTAGGTCCCACCGCCGCACCGCACCGAATCCACCTGGCGCCTCAACCCCACCCATGCCGGTGGGGGGTCACTACTCGGCGGCCAGCTCCACCACGACGGCGGCGTCCTCGGCCACCGTCGTGTCCAGGGTCATCACCCCGCCGGCGTCGCGGAGGTCGTCCTCGGCCGCCAGCAGGGCGGCGATCCGGTCGGCGGAGTCGGCCACGCTGAGGGCGGCCACCCGTGAGCGCATGGACCGCTTGGCGGTCGTCTTGGCCCGCCGAATTTGGCCGAGCACGTCAGCGGCGACGTCGAGCACGGAGACCGGACCGGCGCCGGCGTCGGCGATCGCCGGGCCGAACTCCGACCGGCGGGGCCACGGTGCGGTGTGGATCGAGCCGGGCTGCCACCACGACCACACCTCCTCGGTGACGAATGGGGTGATCGGGGCCAGCATGCGCAACAGGGCGGACAGGGCCAGCGCCAGGGCACCCCGGGCCGATGCCGTCGCCGGGTCGCCGGCATCGCCGTAGGCACGGGTCTTGACCAGCTCGAGGTAGTCGTCGCAGAACGACCAGAAGAACGACTCGGTGCGCTCGAGGGCCCGGGCGTAGTCGAACTCTTCGAACGCCGCAGTGGCCTCGTCGACCACCACCGCCAGCCGGGCCAGCATCGCCCGGTCGATCGGGGCGGTCACCGCCTCGGGCCCCGGAGGTGGCGCTGCTCCATCGGCCCCGATGATACGACCGAGGGCGAATCGTGAGGCGTTGAGCAACTTGATGGCCAGGCGCCGCCCGACCTTCATCTGGCCCTCGTCGAACGCGGTGTCGGTGCCGGGCCGCCCCCCCGCCGCCCAGTAGCGGACGGCGTCGGCGCCGTGCTTCTCCAGCAGAGGCAGGGGGGTGACCACGTCGCCCTTCGACTTCGACATCTTCTTGCGGTCGGGATCGAGCACCCATCCGGAGATGGCGGCGTCCGTCCAGGGGAGCGAGCCGTGCTCGAGCTCGGAGCGGACCACGGTGGAGAACAGCCAGGTGCGGATGATCTCGTGGGCCTGGGGGCGGAGGTCCATGGGGAACACCCGGGCGAACAGGTCGGGATCATCCTCCCATCCGGCGGCGATCTGCGGGGTCAGCGACGAGGTGGCCCAGGTGTCCATCACGTCCGGGTCACCGGTGAAGCCGCCGGGCCGGCCCCGCTGGTCCCCGGTGTAGCCGCCGGGCACATCGGTGGAGGGGTCGACCGGGAGCGAATCCTCGCTGGCGAACATCGGGGCCTCGAAGTCGACCTCGCCGGCGTCGTCGATCGGGTACCAGACCGGGAAGGGAACGCCGAAGAACCGCTGGCGGCTGATGTTCCAGTCGGCGTTGAGCCCCTCGACCCAGGCCCGGTACCGGTGGGCCATGTACGAGGGGTGCCACCGCAGCTCCTCGCCCCGGGCCAGCAGGCGGTCGCGCAGCGGAAGCGTCTCGACGAACCACTGGCGGGACGAGACGATCTCGAGGGGCCGCTCACCCTTCTCGTAGAACTTCACCGGGTGGGTGATCGGCGTGGGATCCCCGATCAGGTCGCCCGACTCGGCCAACAGCTCGACGATCCGGGTCTGGGCCTGCTTGACCGTGCGACCGGCCAACTCCCCGTAGCGGGCGGTCGCCTCGGCGGGAGCGTCCGAGTACCAGCCGTCGGTGCCCCAGGCCACCGGGAGCAACCGGCCGTCCCGACCCACGACCGTCCGCGTGGGTAGCGTGAGCTCGCGCCACCACACCACGTCGGTTGTGTCGCCGAAGGTGCAGACCATGGCGATGCCCGACCCCTTCTCGGGATCGGCCAGTTCGTGGGCCAGCACCGGCACCCGCACGCCGAAGAGGGGGGTGAGCACCTCGGTGCCGAAGAGGGGGCGGTAGCGCTCGTCGTCGGGGTGGGCCACCAGCGCCACGCAGGCGGGGAGCAGCTCCGGCCGGGTCGTCTCGATGTCGACCGCCCCGGAACCGTCGACCCGGGGGAACCGCAGGCGGTGGTACGCGCCGGGGCGCTCCCGGTCCTCCAGCTCGGCCTGGGACACCGCGGTGCGGAAGTCCACGTCCCACAGGGTGGGGGCGGTGCGCTGGACGACCTGGCCCCGGGAGGCCAGGCGGAGGAAGCCGCGTTGGGACACCCGCTGGGCCCGCTCGGAGATGGTGGCGTAGGTGTGGGACCAGTCGACCGACAGGCCAAGCGTGCGCCACAGGTGCTCGAAGACCTGCTCGTCCTCAGCGGTCAGCTGGTGGCACAGGGCCACGAAGTTCGGTCGGGAGATGGAGATGGCGTCCTTGGGCGGATCGGCCGGCGGGACGAAGTCGGGGTCGAACGGGAGGCCGGGGTCGCACCGGACGCCGAAGTAGTTCTGCACCCGGCGCTCGGTGGGCAGCCCGTTGTCGTCCCACCCCATGGGGTAGAAGACCGCCCGCCCCCGCATCCGCTGGAAGCGGGCTACCGCGTCGGTGTGGGTGTAGGAGAACACGTGGCCGATGTGGAGCGACCCGGACACCGTGGGCGGGGGGGTGTCGATGGAGAACACCTGGGAGCGCTCCGCCGTCCGATCGAAGACGTAGGTCCCCTGCTTCTGCCACCGTGCCGACCAGGCGGCTTCCAGGCCCTCGAGCGCGGGCCTGTCGGGGATCCCCCCCGGACTGGCCACCCGGTGTGCCGCCCCGGTCGCGTCAGTGCTCATGATCGGGTTACCGTACCCTGCGTGCTCCAGCTCCACGACACGGCCACCGGCGTGGTGGCCCCCTTGCGCCTCCGCGAGCCCGGCAAGGTGTCCATGTACGTGTGCGGCCCCACCGTCTACGACTCGCCGCACCTGGGTCACGGCCGCTTCTCGCTGGTGTTCGACGTGCTGCGCCGTTACCTGATCTTCACCGGCCTGGCCGTCACCTATGTGTCCAACATCACCGATATCGAGGACAAGATCATCGAACGGGCGGCGCAGCGGGGCATCCCCGAGTCCGAGCTCACCGCCACCTACGAGGCGGTCTGGTGGGAGGCCATGGACGCCCTCGGCGTCCTGCGGCCCGACGAGACCCCCCATGCCACCGCCTACGTCGAGCGCATGGTCGAGCTGGTGGCCGACCTGCTGAGCCGGGGCGTGGCCTACGAGACCGACGACGGCGTCTACCTGTCGGTCGGGGACGTACCCGGCTACGGGCTCCTCGCCCACCAGCCCCTCGAGTCGCTCCGGGCCGGGGCCCGGGTGGAGGCCACCGTGGACAAGCGGTCGCCGCTCGACTTCGTCCTGTGGAAGAAGGCCAAGCCGGGTGAGCCGACCTGGCCGTCTCCGTGGGGACCGGGCCGCCCCGGATGGCACACCGAGTGCGTGGTCATGTCGCTCGACCTGCTGGGCGACGGGTTCGATATCCACGGGGGCGCCATCGACCTGATCTTCCCCCACCACGAGAACGAGCGGGCCCAGGCGGTCGCCGTGGGGCGGGAGTTCGCCCGGCACTGGGTGCACAACGGCTGGGTGACCGTCGACGGGGAGAAGATGTCGAAGTCGCTGGGCAATTTCACCTCGCTGGACGACCTGGTGGAGCGCAGCGACGCCCGCGCCTACCGGTTGCTCGTGCTCCGCTCCCACTACCGCACGCCCATCGAAGTCACTCCGGACACCATCGGCGACGCCGAGGCGGGCCTGGCCCGGCTGGACGAGCTGGCCCGCCGCTTCGGCCTGGCTGACCTGCTGACATCCGGGCCGGTGGTCGACCCAGGCGCCGACGCCACGATCGATGCCGACGTGGTGGCCACCTTCCGCGAGCGCATGGACGACGACCTCGACACGCCCGGCGCCCTGGCTGCAGTGTTCGAGCTGGTCCGCTCGGCCAACGGCTCCGCCGACGCCGGTGATGCTGCCGGCGCAGGACGGGCCGCGTCGACCGTGGCCCTCCTCTGCGCAGCGCTGGGCCTGCCCCTCCGCTCCGGGGCCGACGTCGCGGTCGATCCGGCCGCCGCCGACCTGGTGCGGCGTCGTGACCAGGCGCGGGCGGCCCGGGACTGGGCGCGGGCGGACGCTTTGCGGACCGAGCTGGAGGCGGCGGGCTGGCTGGTCGAGGACAGCCCCGAAGGTACCCGGATCCGCCGTCGATGAACGGTGCGTGAACAGGTGCGTGGACGGCCTGCGAAAGGTTGATTCTCCGGTGGTGGCTGCTAGCGTTTCCAGGGCAGAGAGTCCTCTTCGGTAGGTGGTCGAAGACCCGCTCGCACGCGGGTGGGTCGGGGCCCGTGCCTTCGCTGCAGGCTCTCCGTGCACTACGTATGTGGAGGAAAGGGGTAAGCCACCGTGGCTTCCGGAACTGTCAAGTGGTTCAATGCTGAGAAGGGTTTCGGCTTCATCTCTCAGCCGGACGGGGGTGCCGATGTCTTCGTGCACCACACGGCAATCCAGATGAACGGCTTCCGTTCACTCGAGGAGGGCCAGGCGGTCGAGTTCGACCTCCAGGAGGGTCCGAAGGGCCTCCAGGCGGTCGACGTGCGCCTGGCGCAACCGGCCTAGGGACCCCCGGAGGCCTGATGGCCTCTCCACGACGGACCGGTCGCCTGACGTCCCGGGAGTTCGCACCATTCGGCGCGCCCACCTGGATGTCAGCCCGACGCAGGCCGACCCGATCACCGCGATTCGACCGGTCGCCGCCGGTCACCGACAGCCCGTGTGCGGTGGTCGTGTGCACGGCTGCACGAAGCCTCCGGGGAAGCGGGTGGTGGACCGTGGCGCGTTTTTGAGGTTACTATTGAGTAACTACGAGAGCACCACCGACCTGCGGGGTCGGGGGGCGGTGCGGCCCGGAAGGGCCGGAACGGAGCGAGGCACCATGGCCGATTTCTCCCTCGACCTCAACGAGGACCAGCTGCAGATACAGAAGTGGGTGCACGACTTCGCGGAAACGGTCATCCGTCCCGCGGGTCACGAGTGGGACGAGCGGGAGGAGACCCCGTGGCCGATCATCGAGGAGGCGGCCAGAATCGGCCTCTACTCGTTCGACTTCATCAGCCAGGCCTTCTTCGACGAGAGCGGCCTGCTCATGCCCATCGCCAACGAGGAGATGTCGTGGGGTGACGCCGGTATCGCGCTGTCCATCTTCGGCAGCACGCTGGGTTTGGCCGGCATCGCCAGCAACGGCACGCCCGAGCAGCTGATGGAGTGGGGCCCCCAATGCTTCGGGACGCCCGAGAAGATCCAGCTCGCCGCCTTTGCGGTGTCCGAGCCCGATGCCGGCTCGGACGTGTCGTCGCTGCGCACCCGGGCCGTCTACGACGAGGCCAAGGACGAGTGGGTCCTCAACGGGACGAAGACCTGGATCACCAACGGCGGGATCGCCGACATCCACGTGGTGGTGGCTTCAGTGGATCCCGAGCTGGGTTCGAGGGGCCAGGCCAGCTTCATCGTCCCGCCCAACACCCCGGGTCTCTCGCAGGGCCAGAAGTTCCAGAAGATGGGGATCCGCGCGTCACACACCGCTGAGGTGGTGCTCGACAACGTCCGCGTGCCGGGCCACTGCCTGTTGGGAGGCAAGGACAAGCTGGATGAGAAGCTGGCCCGGGCACGGGAGGGCAAGCGCTCCACCGGCCAGGCGGCGATGAAGACGTTCGAGGCCTCTCGCCCCACGGTCGGCGCCCAGGCGCTCGGCATCGCTCGTGCCGCCTACGAGTACTCGTTGGCCTATGCCAAGGAGCGCCAGGCGTTCGGGCGGGCCATCATCGAGAACCAGGCGATCGCCTTCAAGCTGGCCGACATGAAGACCCGCATCGACGCCTCCCGACTGCTCATCTGGCGGGCGTCGTGGATGGGCCGCAACGGCAAGGAGTTCACTTCGGGCGAGGGGTCGATGTCCAAGCTCTATGCCGGTGAGACCGCTGTCTACGTGACCGAGGAGGCCATCCAGATCATGGGGGGCTATGGCTACATCCGCGAGCATCCCGTCGAGCGTTGGCACCGCGACTCTAAGATCTACACCATCTTCGAGGGCACGTCGGAGATCCAGCGGCTGATCATCAGCCGAGCCATCTCCGGGGTGCACATCAAGTAGCTGTGCTGGGATTGTGCTTCGGGCGACCAGTCGGAGACGGCCGGGGCTCGGGTCACCGAAACACGGCGAAATGGGACTCTTGTCCTACTTTGTCCTACTTTTTGCTAACGTTTGCCCATGGCGACGATCCGCGAACGCAGCCCCGGGGTCTGGCAGGTCCGGGTCTTCACGGGTCGCAACGGCACGGGTCGTCCGACACAGATGGCGGTCACCGTCCGGGGCGGCAAGCGGGAGGCATTGCGCGAGGCCGCCCGGCTGGAATCGACGCCCCAACGGGGTGCTGAGGGCCGAATCGTGGCCGACGCCCTGTCGGCCTGGCTCGAGCGCAACGAGGGTTCGTACACGCCGGCCAGTCTGCGCGAC
>Ga0224558_1001126_pt1 | contig 29069 bp, 26 predicted proteins | sample 714S32024metaG_FD_180682 | JGI IMG/M metagenome (GOLD analysis project Ga0224558, IMG submission 180682) | Peat soil microbial communities from Stordalen Mire, Sweden - 717 S3 20-24 | ecosystem: Environmental > Terrestrial > Soil > Wetlands > Peat | place: Sweden: Norrbotten County, Stordalen... | reverse complement strand
TCGCACGTCAACCTCCTGGACGCACGCCGGTCGACGGCCGCGTAACCCCACCCGCTACGCCAACCGGGCGCGTGCCTGTCGGGGCTCTGCGTCCAGGTGAAGGGGGTATCGGGCGTCCCGGTCCCGAGCGCGGAGGCCCCGGAGGAGGCGGGATCGGTCGTCCAGAAGTGCTCAAGGGGGGACGGGGCCGGGTCTCCGGTGGAACGGAGGACTCTGGTCCTGCGCGAGGGGCCTGCCGCTCAGGAGGATGAGATGTGGTCGGAGGGGCCTCCGGCGCCGCAGTGGGCGCAACCGCAGGTCGACGAGCGGTAACGGCCGGCGCGGCAGGTGCTGTGACGGCAGGTGCTGTGGCGGCAGGTGCTGTGGCGGCAGGTGCTGTGGCGGCAGGTGCTGTGGCGGCAGGTGGGGCGGCAGCCGGCGCGACAGGTGCTGTGGCGGCAGGCCGGGATGGCAGGCGTGGCGGAGGTGTCGCGGCTGGTGCTGTCTCCACCTCGCTCGCCGGACGGCTTGTCACCAGCCCCGATCTCGCGGAGCGAGTCGGTTCGACAGACGGGCGAGCTGCCGCAGCAGGCGCGGAGATCTTCCCCGGCTCCTCGGCAGGGATCTCTTGCGTACCAGCGGCAGCTGGCCTGGGTCTGGTCTCCTCGGGAGGTCGGGCTTCGGGCTTCGTCTCGGCCGGTTCTTGGACCGCGACCGGACGCCGCAGGCTTTCGCGGTCCGCCTTACGGCGGACTCGGTCGGCTTGAGCGTCCTCGATCGAAGACGAATGGCTCTTGACGCCGATCCCCAGGGAGAGCGCCAGGTCGAGCGCCTCCTTGTTCGTCAAGCCCAGTTCTCGTGCCAGCTCGTAGAGGCGGATCTTCTTCGACAACGGCTCCTACGATCCCTCTCTGTCTCTTCTGTTGTTGCTTCGACCCGGACCTGCCAGTAGGTCCTGCGCACCATCCTCGCACACAGCGCTTGCCTCGCTTCGAGCCTCAGACCCAAAGAGCAGCTCCTGCAGCTGTTCCACCGCCTCGTCCGCGACGGGGGCGCGAAGTGCACGACTGAAGGCCTGGCGACGCTTGGCACGCTCCATGCACGTCCTCGAGCTGCGGCACAGCCATGCTCCGCGCCCGGAGAAGCCGATCCGCAGCAGGCCGCCTGGTGCCAATGCCACCCTAACGAGATTCGAGGGCGTGGCCCGTTGCCCACAACCGATGCAAGTTCGAAGCGGCCCGTTGGAGGCTATCGAGAGCCCTCCGCAGCGTCGGTCCGCTCTTCCCCACCGCCTTGGCCTCGCTCGTCCCCTGGACCCTCCCCCCCAGGCCTTGCGCGTGATCCCTCGGCTGTTGGTTCTCGAGCCGCGGTCTCATCGGCCTCCTCGGCCACCACCTCCTCGAACCTATCTACTGAACCCACGGTTGCCGGCCGTTCGACCTCGGCGGATGCCTCTTTGCCCGCGTCCGGCTCCTTCTCCACGGCACTCGTGGTGCCCGAGGCCACTCGTGACCACTCCGCGGCGGAAACTGCCTCTCCCCCCTCGGCTGGATGCCAGACCATCTCCCCAGCCTCGTTCTCCACCCACTCGCCCTCGGCCCATTGCCCGCTGTAGGCCGCTTCCTCCTCGACGAGCTGTGTCTCGCTTTTCACGTCGACGCGCCAACCGCTGAGCCGCGCAGCGAGGCGGGCATTTTGACCCTCCTTGCCGATCGCCAGCGACAACTGGTAGTCGCTCACGACGACCGTGGCCGTGCCGGTCTCCTCATCGAGCCTCACCTCGCGTACCCGGGCTGGCTGTAGGGCTGCCTGGATGAAATCGACCGGATCGTCGGCAAAAGGCACGACGTCGATGCGCTCCCCGCGAAGCTCGTTGGTTACCATCCTCACCCGAGACCCTCGCGCTCCAACGCAGGCCCCGACCGGGTCGACGTTCGGATCGTTCGACCACACCGCGATCTTCGTCCGGTGCCCAGGCTCGCGTGCAGCCGCACGGATCTCCACCACGCCAGACGAGATCTCGGGGACCTCGAGCTCGAACAGGCGCTTCACCAGGCCGGGGTGGCTTCGGCTAACAACGATCTGCGGTCCCTTCGTCGTCTTTCGGACCTCGACTATGTAGGCCTTGAGACGTGATCCGTGTTCGTAGCGCTCGTAGGGCACCTGCTCTGCCTGAGGCAGCAACGCCTCAACCTTGCCCAGGTCGAGCAAGGTGTAGCGGTTGTCGGTCTGCTGCACGATGCCTGTGACGATGTCGCCCTCGCGCCCCGCGTACTCCTCGTACTTGAGGTCACGCTCTGCCTCCCGAATGCGCTGGAGGACGACCTGCTTGGCCGTCTGCGCGGCGATCCGGCCGAAATCAAGGGGAGTGTCGTCCCACTCGCGCACCACGTTGCCATCCTCGTCAAGCTCCTGTCCGTAGACGCGAATCTCACCTGACTCGGGATCGATCGTGACGACAGCCTCTTCTGCTGCTCCCGGGCGGCGCTTGTAAGCTGCAACCAGCGCGTTGGCGAGAGCGTCGAGGAGGGTCTCCACCGATATCCCCCTGTCCCGGGCGATCTGGGCTAACGCGTCGAGGAATTCGAAGTTTGTCTTGCTCATCGCTTCCTCACTCCCTGCGCGCCCTTCGCCAGGCCAGACGCAGCGCTCCGGCGCCGCCCCGTTGTGCCGTTACGCCCCGTTGCGCTCTGCCGGATCCCCGAGGGACGTGAGGTGGCTGGCCACTCGAAGACGGTCCGGGCGCGCTCGACCTCTTCGTAGGCGAAACGCCGCCCGCCGTCTCCGAGACCCTCACCCTCGAGCACGAAACCGTCTTCGTCGGCAACGACCAGCCTCCCCGTCACCCGGCGCTCGCCCTCACTCCCTGCCATCGTCCGCACCGTGACGATCTCTCCGACGGCCCTGGTGAAATGCTGTGGGGCGCGAAGCGGACGCTCAACGCCGGGGCTCGACACCTCCAGGGTGTAACGCCGACCCGGCTGGGGGTCGTGGTCATCCAGAACAACCGAAACGGCGCGCGTTGCAGCGGCTATGGCGTCCACGTCGGCAGCATCGCCCGTGCGATCGACGACCACCCGAACCATTCCGGCACGTACCTCGGCGTCCACCAGCTCCAATCCGAGCGCGCCGACGGTGGACGTGAGCAGCTCGAGAAGCTCGTCGTCCACCTGTGGTCACCTCCCCGTCGGTCCTCGTCGATCCTCACCGGTCCTACCGGTCTTCGTGCCTGTGCGGTCGCGCGCAGACCGGGAGGCGTGGTGCATGAGAGAAGCGTGGGCGCCCGCCCACGCTTCGTCACACCACTCCACCCGATTCGAACGGCGTGACCAGCATACCAGTCGACTCCCGGCGACGACCGGGTGACGATCCGCCGCCGGGCACCGAAGAGCCCGGCGAAGGCAGGCCCCCCGGACTTGGGCCTACCGGCACGGCTCACAGGCGCATCATTCGGGACCTTGGCCCCTAGGAGTTACGGGCTCCTTCGACGACGCTGGGCACATGCTCTCGGAATACGAGGGAGTGGCAGTCCTTGAGCAAGCCGAGTGCCTGGAGCTGCTCGGCCGGTCCTCCATAGGCCGTGTGGGCGTGTCCATGGGCGCGGTGCCCGCCGTTTTCCCGGTCAATTTCGCGGTGCTGGACCAGGCCATAGTCTTCTGGGCCTCTACCGGCACCAAGCTCGACGCTGCCACGCGCAACGCCGTCGTCGCCTTCGAAGTCGACGATGTCGACGCGCTCTACCACGAGGGATGGAGCGTGCTCGTCGTAGGCATCGCCGACGAGCTGCGAGATGCGGTGCTCGTCGAGCGTGCCAAGCGCCTTCCCCTCGCGCCATGGGCCGAAGGCCCTCACGAGCACATGGTCGCCATCAGGCCGGAGTTCATCTCGGGACGTCGGATCGTCCACCGTTCGAGGTTGGCGACCGCCGAGGTCGAAGGAAGCGCTCGCTATTAGCACCTACCATCGTCCTTGATGGCCAATACCGGTGTTCTCACTTCCCAGGCACAAGACTTCCCCGGTTGGTACCAGGACGTGCTGGCCAAGGCCGAGCTCGCCGACAACGGTCCGGTTCGCGGCACGATGGTCATCCGTCCTTACGGCTACGCGATCTGGGAGCGGATGCAGGCGGAGCTCGACGGCCGCATCAAGTCCGCGGGCGTGGTCAACGCGTACTTCCCGCTGTTGATCCCCGAGAGCTATCTGCGGCGCGAAGCCGTGCACATCGAGGGCTTCAGCCCAGAGCTGGCTGTCGTGACACATGGCGGGGGCAAACAACTCGAGGAGCCCGTCGTCGTGCGCCCCACCAGCGAGACGATCATCCACTCGTTCTTGGCCAAGTGGATACAGAGCTATCGCGATCTCCCCATGCTCCTCAACCAATGGTGCAACGTGGTTCGCTGGGAGATGCGACCTCGGCTCTTCCTGCGAACAACCGAGTTCTTGTGGCAAGAGGGTCACACCGCGCACGCAACCGAGTCCGATGCCCGGGAATTCGCGTTGCATGTGCTACACGAGGTGTACGAGGACTTCATGGTGAACGTGCTGGCGATCCCGGTGATGACCGGCAGTAAGACCGAGCGCGAGCGCTTCCCCGGCGCCATCACGACGTGGACCTGCGAGGCGATGATGCGAGATGGCAAGGCCTTGCAGATGTGCACGAGCCACGAGCTTGGGCAGAATTTCGCGCGCGCCTTCGACATCACCTATCTCAACAGGTCCGGTATAGTAGATCATGTCTGGCAAACCTCGTGGGGCGCGACAACACGGTTGATGGGTGCCCTGGTCATGGCCCATGGAGACGACGCCGGCCTCCGGCTGCCACCGAGACTTGCGCCCGTCCAGGTAGTGGTGCTGCTCGTACGTGACGAGGACGGGGCAGGCGAGGCGGCCGGCAATCTCGTGACCGAGCTGCGGGGCAAGGGCTTGCGCGTCGAGCTCGATGCGCGCACCGACACCTCCTTCGGACGCCGAGTAGTCGACTGGGAGCTCAAGGGCGTGCCACTTAGGATCGAAGTGGGGCCGCGCGACTTGAAGGCCGGGACCGTCGTCCTGTCTCGGCGCGACACGGCGACGAAGACGTCCGTTCCCCTAAGTGAGATCTCGGCCCGCGTGGACGAAGGCCTTGGGGCGGCACAGGCTGCCTTGCTCGAAGAGGCGACGGAGTTCCTCCGTCACCATACGGTCGAAGCTGACGGACTCGAAGATGCAGAGCGAGCCGCGCACGACGGTTTTGCCGTGGTGCGGGCGTCTGTGCTCGAAGACGGCGGCGAGGCCAGATTGAACGAAGCGGGAGTGTCGGTGCGCTGCCTGCAAGGTCCCGAACGGGGGCCAACCCCCTCAGGTGACGGCGCGAGTAACGAGTTCGTGGCCGTCGTGGGCCGCGCCTACTAAGGATCGTTCCTACTCACGATTGTGAACCGTCTTGCGGATAAGCTCCACCTTCTCGCCGCTGCGGTTGGCGTCAGAACCCTTGGCCTCGAACAACGCCTTTCGGTCGGCCTCGGCCTCTTGTTCGGCACCGACCTCCGCCGCCGCCAGGCGAGCCTCGACGCCTTCGGCCACGATCCGCTCGGCCTCGAAGACCAGGGCGTCGACCATCTCGCCCTCGGGTACCACTCGGACGATCTTCCCCTTGATGAACAGGTGTCCCCTGTGGCGGCCTGCTGCTATGCCGAGGTCAGCCTCGCGTGCTTCGCCGGGCCCGTTCACCACACAACCCATCACAGCGACTTGGATCGGCAGCTTGCGCGTCTCGAGGGCCTGTTGGACCTCCCGGGCCACCCCGATCACGTCGATCTCGGCGCGCCCACAACTAGGACAGGCGATGAGGTCCAGACCCCTGCGCTCTCGCAATCCCAGGTACTCGAGGAGCTGGCGGCCGGCTCTTGCTTCCTCGACCGGATCGGCGGTGAGCGAGTAACGGATGGTGTCGCCGATCCCTTCCGCCAGCAACGTGCCGATACCCGCGCTGGATTTGATCAGACCTGCCGGCGGAGGGCCGGCTTCGGTGACCCCCAGGTGCAGCGGGTGGTCGAAGGTCTCCGAAGCGAGCCGGTAGGCGGCGATCATGAGGGGCACAGACGACGCCTTGACCGAGATCTTCACGTCCTCGAACCCGACGTCGGCGAGGTAGGCGATCTCGATGCGCGCTGACTCCACCAGAGCCTCGGCAGTAGCTCCCCCGTAGCGCTTGTAAAGCTCGGGGTGCAACGACCCAGCATTCACCCCGACGCGGATCGGGACCCCGCGGTCTCGCGCTTCGGATGCCACTTGCTTGATCTCGGCTTCCTTGCGGAGATTGCCGGGGTTCAGGCGCAGTCCCGACACGCCGGCCTCAAGAGCCGCCAACGCCATCTCGTGGTGGAAGTGGATGTCGGCCACGATCGGCACCGGCGAGCGCGGCACGATGTCAGCCAGGCCCTCGGCGGCCTCCTGCTCGTTGCAGGTACAGCGGACGATGTCGGCACCGGCGGCAGCGAGCGCATACACCTGGGCGAGGGTCCCCTCGACGTCTGCCGTCTTCGTAGTGGTCATGGATTGGACCGACACGGGAGCCCCGCCTCCGACGGCGACCCCACCGATGTCGATCTGGCGAGTCGGACGACGCTCAGCCACCACCGGAACGGATCGACTCACCTTTCTACTCTACGGTCTCACCGCCGCTCGCAGAGCATCACCTACAGCGCCCGCCGACAGAGCCTTCGCCAGCCCTATTGGAACGGGTTGGCCACCGGGTGAGTGATGTCGAGATAAAGGGAGCTGACGACGATGAACCCGAGGAAGAGCACGAACGCGTAGGCCACCGGCGTCAGCTTTGTCACGTCCGCGTGGTATCGGCGCCCACGCCTCGAGCGGATCCGTTCGTACACGGCGACCGCCACATGACCGCCGTCGAGGGGGAGCATGGGAAGAAGATTCAGCATGCCGACGAAGACATTGATGGCGACCAGCACCGCCACCAGGTCTCCCGCGCCCGCTTGGGCACCCTGGGTCGCGGTCCGGACGGCTCCGTATATCGACTCGATCCGCTTGCCGCTCTTGGCGGCCCGGTTGGCGGCCGCCGGATTCGTGAGGTCGTGCAGGTAGTTCGAGATCCCGTGGGGTGAGAAGACCTGCCCCAGCGCTGTCACCGAGGAGCTGATCGTGCGACCCAGGTCGACCCCCGAGCGCCCGAGTGCCACCAGCGGTCCGGAACGCTGGTCGGGCCCACCGCCGATCTCGACCCCTATGCGCGCGTTCGCAGTGGACGCGTTTCTCGAAGAAGGCGCCTTGGGCGTCGAGGATTGGGGTGGGACGGACGCCGTCGACGAGCCGCGCGTCGCCTTTGGGGTGACGACCAACGTGCGCAGGTGCCCGCCACGCTTGACCACGATCGTGACCACCTGACCCGCCTTGTCGGACACGGCGTTGGTCACCTGGTACGACGAGGTGATCCGCTTTCCGTCCACACGCTCTATGACGTCGCCCACCCGCAGGCCCGCTGCTCGCGCAGGATCCGAGCCGTGTGCCAAAGGGGAGAAGCCGGTGATGGCGACCGCGTTGGATGCCGGCACGCCGACGAAAACCAGCAGACCCCAGATCAGGACGAAGGCCATCACGGCGTGCATGGCGGAACCCGCCACCGCCACCACCAAGCGATTGTGGAAGGGCTGCTCCCGATAGGTGCGAGGCTCGTCGGCCGGGTCGACCTCCTCGGCGTTGCTCATCCCGACGATCTTCACGTAGCCGCCGGCTGGGATCGCCTTGATGCCGTACTCGGTCTCGCCCTTTCGCACCGACCAGAGTCGAGGACCGAAGCCGAAGAAATACTCGGTCACCTTCATGTGGCTCCACTTGGCGGTTGCGAAGTGGCCGAACTCGTGGAGCATCACCATGATCGCGATAGCTACGATCACCACCAGGAGGTCGGTGGTGTGCGTCGCCATCGCGGCGAGGACGACAACCGCGAGCACCAAGGCGAGTTGCGCCAATGCCCTTCTCGACCCCTGTGGTTCTGTCCGCGGAGCTCTCGAGGTCCCTTCGTAGTCCGTCACGTGGAGCGTTCCCGGTGCTGTACTGCTTTATCCGCGCAACGGCGCGCCCGGCGGTCCGCTTCGATCACGTCGGCTGCCTCGCAGACCACCGCGTGGTCGAAGGATTCGAGGGTGTCTGCGACCACCTCTGCGATCGCTCCCCAGGCGATCCGCCCGTCGAGGAAGGCTGACACCGCGACCTCGTTGCCCGCGTTCAGCCATGCCGGCGCCAGACCGCCCTCCCGCCCCGCTTGCTCTGCGAGGCCCAGGCAAGCGAAGACCTTACGGTCGGGTGGCTCGAAGTCAAGATGGAACATCGTGCTCCAGTCAATCGCCCCGAACGCATGGCGCAGGCGTCGCGGGTAACCGAGCGCGTAACCGATTGGCAGGCGCATGTCCGGCTCGGATAGCTGCGCCAGCACCGCGCCGTCGGAGAACGCCACCATCGAGTGCACGACGGACTGCGGATGGACGATCACCTCGATTCGGTCGTAGTCGACGCCGAAGAGCTCGTGGGCTTCGATCACCTCGAGACCCTTGTTCATGAGCGTGGACGAGTCGACCGTGACCTTCGGGCCCATTCTCCAGGTCGGGTGAGCGAGGGCTTCGGACACGCTCACCCCTTCGAGCTCGCCGCTGGCACGGCCCCTGAACGGTCCCCCGCTGGCCGTGAGAATCAGGCGTGCCACCTCGTCTGGCCCAAGACCTGCGCGCATGCACTGATGGAGGGCGCAGTGCTCGGAGTCGACCGGCACGATCTCGGCGCCCTGGGTTCGTCTGGCGCGTTGGACGATCGGAGCCCCGGCGACCAACGATTCCTTGTTCGCCAGCGCGAGACGCTTTCCGGCGTGGAGAGCGACGAGCGTGACCGGCAAACCCGCGAAACCCACCACGGCGTTCAACACGACGTCGCCGATCTGGGCCGCCTGCTCCAAGCCCTCGGTGCCGGCTAGCACTTCGGTGCCCGGTGGCACGTTGCGTGCCAGGGTCCCCGCCAGGGAACTATCCGCGATCGCGACCGCCTTCGGGTGGAACTCCCGCACCTGCGCGCCGAGGGTGTCCACCGAGCTCGCCGCCCCGAGCACCGCGACCTCGAAACGCTCGGGCTGGTTACGAATCACATCGAGGGTCTGAGTGCCGATGGAACCGGTCGAACCGAGGAGGCACACTGCGATCGCGGACCGCTCACCTGAGTCCGAGGTTCTCGAACCGACCTCCCCGCTCACCCGAGGTGAAGCACCCGCACGAGGTAATAGGTCGCGGGGAGCACGAACAGCAACGCGTCCACCCGGTCGAGCACACCCCCGTGGCCCGGCAGCAGTGAGCCCATGTCCTTGAACCCCAGATCGCGTTTGATGAGCGACTCGCACAGGTCCCCGACGGGGGCGATCACGGCCACCACCAGTCCCAGCACCGCCGCCTTGGCCGGAGTCCACGGGTAGACCTGACCTGTGATCGCGGCAGATGCCGCTATGGCAAGGATCGCCCCCCCTACAAACCCCTCCCACGTCTTTCGCGGGCTCACCCGCGGGGCCAGCGGGCGACGACCTAGCCATCCGCCGATGACGAGAGCGCCTACGTCCTCAGCGACGGTGGCGACGATGGCACCCAACAGAAAGGCGACCCCGTGCCGGTGCGGGTACTGGCTCGGCGCCAACATCAACGCGGCGAACGATCCGAGCATGCCCACCCAGACGAAGCCGAAAACGGTTGTCGTGATACCTTCGACCGGCGAGCCCTTCTCCATCCCGGCGAGATACCAGATCATCGACGCCACAACGACCAGCACCAGCAACAAGGGAAGGGCCGTGACACCCTTGACGTAGACGCTCAGCATCACGCCCACAGTCGCCACCAGGCCGAGCAACGTGGCTGGCCTGCGCCCCGCGCGACGAAACCCTGCGTAACACTCGGCGGCGGCAAGGGTCACAACGATTGTCGCCAGCACCAACGTGGCTACCGACCCGAGAGCGAAGCAGAGGAGAGCCAGCAAGGCGATCCCCAGCCCGGTGGCGACGGCCACTGGGACATTACGGCCTGCTCCTCCTCCGGCAGTTTCGGTAGAGCGAACCGGACGCCTGCGATGAGGGCGACGACTCGTAGCCGGTCCGGGGCCTCCCCTGGTCGAGGCGCTTCTGAGCGGAGAGGAGCTGATAGAGGTCACCAATGAGCTCTCTGCCGGTGCGTCGGGTCCAGGTTCGGAGCCAGCCTCGAGCTCGCCGCCTACTCGGGCGCCGACATGGCGTCCGACACTGCTTTCGGCGCCGAATACGGAACCCTCGAGACCTTCGTCGTCCCAGAAGGTCCCGGTGACATGGACCTCGTCGTCTTCGCCACCATCCGACCACCGCGGGTCGTTCGTCCCCCCGCGCTGGTCACCGGCCGGCGCCAGCTCGGGCTCCTCCGGGCCTGGTTCGCCCAAGGAGGAAAGGTCTTCGAACTCCCAGGGACGGCGCTCTGAGACCGGCGTCTCATCGAGCGCACCGAGGCGGGTCCCGTCGTCGCCCAGGAGCGATGGCTCGAAGCTACCTTCATCCCATTCATGATCGTGCTCGCGCCAGGACGGACCACCTGACGATGCCCACGGCTCGGAGCGGTCGTCCTCGTCGTGGCGGGCGACGACTGCTGGTACCTGCCCGGTCGGTGGGTCGGTCCAGTGCTGCAAAAGCGGAACTGCCCCGCTCGGTTCCCCGGACGCGTACCGGGGCACTTCGCCGCTCGAAGTGGCCGACGGATCATCTTCGTGCAGCGGGGTGCCCTCGGACGGTCGAGGCTCCGAGTCGCCGGCGGCCTGGATCTGGGAAGAGCTCAGGGGGCGCTCCTCGAGTGAGCTCTCGGCCTTCTCGTCAAGCCTGTCGTAGGGCAGATTGTCGGAGCCTCGTTGGCCTGCCAGGGTCCTCGCCTCCTCGGCGCCGTAGATGCGCACGCGTTCTGTGATCGGCTCGGGAGGTGCCTCCATCTCAGGCCCGGGCTCGTCAGGTTCGTCCACATCACCTTCCCGCATAGCGACTCAGATCTCCAACAGCTCTTGCTCCTTGTGGACAAGGAGCTTGTCGATAGCCGCCACCATGTCGTGTGTGAGCTTCTCGACCTCGCGCTCGGTGCGCTCGAAAGTGTCCGAGGACAGCTTTCCATCGTGTTCCAGGGACTCAAGCTCGTGGCGGGAGGACCTACGCAGGTTGCGGACAGCTACTCGCCCCTCCTCGGCCTTGTGCCTCACGACCTTCACCAGCTCTTTACGGCGCTCCTCAGTGAGAGGAGGAAACGCGAGCCGGATGGCAGTGCCGTCGTTGGAAGGGGTGATCCCCAGGTCGGACGCCAGGATGGCTTTCTCGATCACGCCCAGTGTCGAGCGGTCGTACGGGGTGATGACGAGCAGTCGCGCCTCTGGAACGCTCAGCCCGGCGATTTGGCGAAGCTCCATCTCGGTCCCGTAGACATCGACCGCCAAGTGCTCCACAAGACCTGCGGTAGCACGCCCGGTACGCACCGAGCCGAAGTCCGCCTGGGTGTGGGAGACCGCCTTCTCCATTCGGTCTCGGGCTTCGTCCAGCGCCACCTGGGACAGCTCGTCGTTAATCACCTGATCAGCGTTCCGATCTCCTCGCCGGCGAGCGCACGACGAAGGTTACCAGGGCCCATTAGGTCGAACACGAGCACCGGCAGCCGGTTGTCCTTGCAGAAGGTGACAGCGGTGAGGTCCATCACCCTCAGATCCTGGTTCACCACCTCCATGAACGTCAGCTCGTCGAAGCGCTTCGCCGACGGATCGAGCTTGGGATCAGCGCTGTAGACCCCGTCCACGCCCGAGTGAGTGCCCTTGAGCAGCACCTGCGCCTCGATCTCGGCTGCCCGCAGCGCAGCGGAGGTGTCGGTCGTGAAATACGGATTGCCCATACCCGCAGCGAAGATGACGACTCTCCCCTTTTGCAGGTGGCGGATGGCCCTTCTGCGGATATAGGGCTCTGCGACCTGTGCCATCTGGACGGCGGAAAGAACCCTCGTGGGCTGACCGAGCCGCTCGAGGGCGTCCTGAAGAGCCAGCGAGTTGATGACCGTGCCGAGCATGCCCATGGTGTCCGAGGTAGTCCGGTCGAGCCCTTGGCCCGCTCCGGTGGTACCTCGCCAGATGTTCCCTCCACCGACCATGATCGCCAGCTCCAGGGCGAGGTCGGCCCGGGCACCAGCGATCTCTCCCGCCAGGCGCTCCACGACCACTGCGTCGATCGTCTCGTCCGAAGCGGAAGAGGCGAGCGCCTCACCGGACATCTTGAGAACGATCCGGTGCCGGCGCGCGCTATTTGGATCCTGTTCGTCTGCTGTCACCCCGAACCCCCGGACGTCGAGTCAGCCGCCCACGACTACCTGGGCGAAACGCATCACCTTCGCGTTACCGATCAATTGTGCAATGGTGCGCTTCTCGTCCCGGGCGTATCGCTGCTCGAGAAGGACACGTTCCGTGATCCACCCGTTCAGCCGGCCTTCGACGATCTTCTCAAGGGCTGCCTCCGGCTTCCCCTCGTTACGCGACATCTTCTCCAGCGTGGCGCGCTCGGACGCGAGCTCGTCGGCCGAGACGTCCTCTCGGCGCAGGTACGCGGGGCGGGCGAAGGCGATGTGAACCGCCACGTCATGGGCGAGCTCCTCGGATCCGCCCTGCATCTCGACCAGCACTGCGTTCACCCCGCGGCCCGACTGGACGTGGAGGTAGTTGCCGACCGTGGCATCCGCCGCGAGCTCGAAGCGCACGACCTGACCTATCGAGATATTCTCCTTGAGAGTTGTCCGCAGATCATCCACCGCTTCGGACCTCTCGGTGGTGGCATCTTCCCCTTTGGAGGCGACAAGCTGCGCGAGCTCGTCTGTGAGGGAGACGAACGAGTCGGCTTTCGCCACGAAGTCCGTCTCGCAGCGAAGTTCCACGATCGCCGCGGTCCGGCCTGCCACTGCCAGAGCCACCGCTCCCTGCGACGCTTCTCGTCCGGCCAGCTTGGCCGCGCCTGCCAGTCCCTTCTCGCGAAGCCAGCGCCGGGCGGCTTCCATGTCGCCACCCGTCTCCTCAAGAGCGCGCTTACAGTCGAGCATCCCGGCTCCTGTGAGGCGCCGAAGGGCCGAGACGTCCTTCGCAGAGATGCTGGCCACTACTCCTCAACTCTCTTCTATCAGATCGGTCGTCGGAGAAGTATCGGTTGCCGGGATCGGATCGGTTGCCGGGATGAGATCGGTTGCCGGGATCGGATCGGTTGCCGGGATCGGATCGGTTGCCGGGATCGGATCGGTTGCCGGGATCGGATCGGTTGCCGAAGAAGCACCGACTGCCGGGGAAGGCGCGTTTGGCGTCTGCGCGACCTCAGAAGCCACCTCACCAGCGGTAGACGAGCCGGGATCCGGCGCAGCCGTTGCAGCCGTCTCGCCTGCGCCTTGCGCGCCAGGCGCAGGCGGGCTCTCGGCAACTGACGGGCTCTCGGTGGCAACCGATGGCGGAGTCCCAGGTGTGGCTGCGGACACTGTGACGTCGTGTGCCGCACGTGCCGTGGGTGCCGGTCCGCTCGTCGCTGCCTTGCGGTGCTCGGCGATCCAGCGTCCCTCCACCACCCCTTCGTCCATCACCCGGCACATCAGAGCTCCAGAGCGGATGGCATCGTCGTTGCCCGGGATCACATAGGTAATCACATCAGGATCGCAATTCGTGTCCACCACGGCGACGACCGGCATGTTTAGCTTGTTCGCCTCGGTGACTGCGATGTGCTCCTTCTTCGTGTCGATCACGAAGATGGCGTCCGGCAGGCGGTCGAGGTCGCGAATGCCCCCGAGGTTACGCCGGAGCTTCTCCAGCTCACGGCGGTGGCGAAGGCCTTCCTTCTTCGGCATGGCGTCGAAGTCCCCGGCACGTTCCATCCCCTCGTACTCGCGCAGCTTTCCCACACGCGAGGAGATCGTGGTGAAGTTGGTGAGCATCCCGCCCAGCCATCGCTCGTTCACGTACGGCATGCCGCACGCGCGAGCGTAAGTGGCCACGGGCCCCTGCGTCTGCTTCTTGGTGCCGACGAAGAGCAGCACGCCGCCCTGGGCCACGAGATCTCGGACGTACACGTACGCCTCGGAGAGCCCGTCGAGGGTCTTGCGAAGGTCGATTATGTAGATCCCGTTGCGCTCGCCCAGGATGTAGCGGCGCATCTTCGGGTTCCACCGGCGTGTCTGGTGGCCGAAATGCATACCGGCCTCCAGCAGCTGCCGTGTCGTTACGACGGCCACGGGTGGTCCTCCCATCGGTTCTTCTTCCCCTGACGCTGCGCCTTAGGGCGACCGTGGACGCGTCTGGGTGTTCAGGTCGTCAGTGCGATCCTCGCCGAAAAGCGAGTTCCCAGATCCTACCCTGACGTCGCCTGGCCCGAGCGCTAGCCCCTGCGACCGGCTCGTTCCGGGCCGCGTATCTCGGTCCGCTCGGAGGCTCGGTCGGTCAGCCTCGCCCTCAGCTGGAGTACCGCCTTGGTATGGATCTGGCACACCCTGCTCTCGGTCACGCCCAAGATCTCTCCGATCTCTGCCAGGGTGAGGCCCTCGTAGTAGTACAGCGAGAGCACCGTGCGCTCGCGATCTCCGAGATGCATGATGGCTTGGGCGAGGATCTCCTTGGACTCCTTCTCGTCGAAGAGCGCGGCGGGCCCAGGAGTGGCGTCGGGAACGGTGTCCCCCAAGGTGGTGCCCTGACCCCGGGCACCTCTCGCGGGAAAGACCTCGTCGAGCGCGGCGACCCCCACGAAGGAGAGCTGACGGAGGACGTCCTGAAGCTCCTTCTCGGAGATGTCCAGCTGGGCGGCGACCTCGGCGTCGCTCGGGGTACGTAGCAGCGTTGCCTCCAAGGTGGCATAGGCCTGCTCGAGCGCCCGCGCCTTGGCTCGGACCGAACGCGGCACCCAGTCGATCGCCCGTAGCTCGTCGATGATGGCTCCCCGGATGCGCGGGATAGCGTACGTCTCGAACTTCACCTCGCGCACCGGTTCAAAACGGTCGATCGCGTCGATCAGGCCGATGATCCCGTAGCTGACCAGGTCCGCGGTGTCGACGTGCTGTGGGAGCCCGATGGCCACTCTGGCGGCCACGTACTTGACGAGCGGTGAGTACAGCACGATCAGCTGATCGCGCATGAGACGGTCACCGCTTCGCTTGTACTCCGCCCACAGCTGTGTCGTGGAGCCGTCGTCGCCCGTCGTCACCGTCTCCCTCTATGCCCGGGGATGGGTCGCTCCGTACACAGTGAGCAGCCTCTCTTTGCTCACGTGAGTGTAGACCTGCGTCGTCTGCAGGCTCGCGTGGCCGAGGAGCTCCTGGACAACTCGCAGGTCCGCCCCACCGTCCAGTAGGTGGGTGGCGAAGCTGTGGCGCAGGGCATGAGGGTGGGTGGGCACCGCTGACCGACGGTCGATCATCCGCCGCACATCTCGTGGGCCCAGGCGGGCAGCAGAACGGTTGAAGAAGACCGCAGCCGTCGCAGAAGCAGGGCCGGCCAAGACCCACCTGCCGTCTCGCAACCATCGTGCGAGCGACTGGGCGCACAGATCGTGCATCGGAACCCGCCGTTCGCGCCCCCCCTTGCCCCTGACCGTGACGGTGCGGCCCCGAAGGTCCAGGTCGCTCTCGTCGAGGCCGCAAAGCTCGGCGACGCGCAGGCCGCACCCGTAGAGCAGCTCCAAAACGGCGTTGTCGCGCAGCCTCACAGCAGCCTCGAGATGCTCGCCGCCTGCTCGTCCCACGCGGCGCACGACCCCGATGGGCGCGTCGAGCAAGGTGGCGAGCTCGCGCCGGTCGAGGACCCGAGGTAGGCGCGCTCCGCCTCCCGGAGCAGACAGACGCCGAGCGGGGTCCGCCACAATCGTCCCGCGCCGGTACAGCCATGCAAAGTACGAGCGCAGGGCCGCCGCCTTGCGGGCCACACTCGTACGGGCATAGCGGCGGGTCGAGAGAAACGCTAGGTACCGTCGCAGGACGAGACGGTCCACGTCGGCAGGTGCCGTAACCCCACCTCTCTCGGCCCAGGTGGTAAAGGCGCACACGTCACACGTGTATGCCCGCAAGGTCGCCGGCGCGTGCCCGCCGAGCGACCGAGAGAACGCATCGACATCCCAGGCCACGACCACAACGCTACCTCCACGGCCCTCGTTGGGCTTCCATTGTCGAAACGGGTCGAGCGCCCCTCCGCAAATCCTCAACGTTCCAACCGTCTCGCCAACGGTCGCAGCGATCGCTCGGCTATCGCTGCGAAGATGAAGGCCTGGGCGCGAAAGCGCCAGGGGACACGGAGCGAACCGCCGTGAGCACACATCGATGAGCAACCGGATCTTGCTCGTGGAGGACGATGAGCGCATCCGGGCCTCCACCCGCCTGGCCCTGGAGGACGAGGGTTACGAGGTGCAGGAGGCCGCCTCGGGCGAAGCGGCCCTCGACCGGTTCTCCGAACACGCCGCCGACTTAGTGCTCCTCGACCTGATGCTGCCGGGGATAGACGGCTTCGAGTGCTGCCGGCTGCTACGCCGCACAAGCGCGGTACCGGTCATCATGGTCACCGCGCGCACCGACACACATGACGTGATCGCGGGTCTGGAAGCCGGAGCAGATGACTACGTGACGAAGCCCTTCGTGGCCAAAGAGCTCGTGGCACGCATCAGGGCCCTGCTGCGGCGGGTGCGACCTACAGGTGAGCCGAGCGCCTTCGGCTTCGGCGACATCGAGGTCCGTCCCGACGAGGGAATGGTGCTTCGAAACGGGAACGAGGTGCACTGCACCCGTACGGAATTCCGCCTGCTGTGCGAGCTCGCTGCCAATCCCGGGAAGGTGCTCAGCCGTGAGCAGCTCCTCGACCGGGTGTGGGGTTACGACTACTTCGGCGACGGCCGGTTGGTGGACGTCCACGTACGTCGCCTGCGCACGAAGATCGAGGCGGACCCGGGGAACCCTCGCCACGTCATGACCGTACGCGGCATGGGCTACAAGCTGGCGATTTGAGAGACCGAATGCTCCCCCACGGCTGGAGACCATGGCGACGCCTCGGCCTGCGCTCGCGGATGACCGTCACCTTTGCTCTAGGCGCTCTGGCATTGTCGGCGACCATGGGCGCCCTGACCTACTTCACGGCTCGGCAGTTCATCCTCCACGAGCGCGAGACCGCGATCTTGCGCCAGGCGTACGTGAATGCTTCTCTGGCTCGCTCGTCTCTCTTACGGTCGCACTCCCCGGACATCACCCAGCTCTTTGCTTCTCTGGACACGGTTCCGGGGTCGATGTCGGTTCTCGAACGACGTGGAGCGTGGTACGCCACGTCGTTCTCGGTGGGCGAGAACAGCATTCCCGCCTCGCTACGTGAGCTCGTCCTTCATGGCACGCCTGCCACCGAGCACTTCATGCTCAACGGGTCTGCGCAAATGGTCGTCGGCGTCCCTCTCCCGGCGGCAAATGCGGCGTATTTCGAAGTGTTTTCCCTGGCCGAGCTTGCGCGCACCCTTCAGATCTTGGCCCTGGCGCTGACCGGCGCGGCTCTCTTCACCACGGCTGCCGGAGCGGTGACAGGCCGTTGGGCGAGCAGCCGAGCCCTGCGCCCCTTGGGGGAGGTCTCGAGGGCGGCCGAGACGATCGCCGGGGGAAAGCTCGACACCAGGTTGCTCACCGCCGACGACCCCGACCTCTCGGCTCTGGCGGCGTCCTTCAACAAGATGTCCGACGCCCTGCTCGAACGGATCAACCGCGAGGTGCGCTTTACCTCCGACGTCAGCCACGAGCTCAGGTCGCCGCTCACCACGCTTGCCACGTCGCTCGGGGTGCTCGAGGCACACCATGACGAACTCCCACCGCGCAGCAGGCGTGCCCTCGACCTGCTCACCGCCGAGATCCGGAGATTCCAGCGCACCGTGGACGACCTGTTGGAGATCAGCAGGATGGACACGGGGTCTGCGGAGCTTCTGCTCGACGAGGTGGAGGTGGGAGAGCTGACGCGCCACGCCGCGGATGCCGCAGGCGCCGCGCGCGTACCGGTCGACGTCGACCCGGCCGTGGCCGGGCTGCGCCTGTCGCTCGACAAACGACGAATCGAGCGCGTCGTGGCGAACCTCGTCGCGAATGCAAACCAATACGCGGGAGGAGTGACCCGTTTCGCGGTCGAGCCGGCGCCGGGCGCCGTCCGCCTGGTGATCGCCGACTGCGGTCCGGGCGTGCCCGTGGCGGAACGTGAACGGATCTTCGAACGCTTCTACAGGGGCCAAGCCGCCGGTCATCGAGGCGCCACCGATGGCTCGGGGCTGGGCCTCTCGCTCGTAGCCGAGCACGTCAGGCTCCACGGCGGACGTGTGTGGGTGGAGGAAGGTCACGGGGGCGAGAACTGTTTCGTCGTCGAGCTGCCATGCGAGACGCGCGAGGCGCCGCCACTGGCGAGGACGAACGGCAACCACAGAAAGCCTGTCACCGCCACAAACGCTTCGTTCGAGACCAGGACTCCGCAGGAGGCAGGGTGAGCACCGCGCAGGTTCGCAACGTCCTGCTCGCGTTCGGCGCGATCCTCGTGCTGGCAGTGATCGGCGGATGCGGGGTGCCGGTCGACCGGGGCCCGACGGCTCTCTCTCGCTCAGGGGTGCCGTTCGGCCTCCTCGCTCCCTCGTCTTCGCCGACGACCTCGACCACCGGCGCCTCGCCGGCCGAGGTTCCCATCGAGATCTTCCTCGTGGACCCCTCGGGCCACCTCGTCGCAGTGTCCAGAGAGGTGCCCGCCGCACAGGACTCGCTGGCCGTGGTGCTCGGTGCTCTCGTCGACGGGCCCACAGCAGCCGAGACGGCGGCGGGGCTTCAGAGCGCGGTTCACCCTCAGACCTCTGTGATGGGGGCGAGCATCGCTTCAGCCGGGCTGGTGACGGTCAACCTCGCTGGCACCTTCGGGCAGCTAGTGGGCCAGGCGCAGATCGAAGCGGTGGCGCAGATCGTCTACACCGCCAGCAACCTGTCAGGTGTGAACATGACCGGTATTGCGTTCCAGCTAGCCGGCCAGCCGATCGAGGTGCCCGTGGCGAACGGTGCTCAGGTGCAGGTGGCGAACCAGTCCGAATTCGCGCCGTTCGCCCCTCAACCTTCAGCTAGCGGCGGCGCATCCTGAGCGTGGACTTGCTCTTCCCAGGCGACGCGTGGCGCGTTGCCCCAGAGCCGCTCCAGGTCGTAGTAGCCCCGGGTCTCTTCGTGGAAGACGTGGACTACGAAGTCGCCGTAGTCCATCAAGACCCACTGCAGGTCGTGCAGCCCCTCTACGCTGTGTGGCGCGCGACCTGTCGCCTCCTTCACCTGCCGCTCGACCTCGTCGACAAGGGTGCGCACCTGACGAGGGTTGCGGCCGCTGGTCACGACGAACGCATCGGTGACAGCAAGCAGGTCGCCCATCGCCATTATCACCGTCTGCGAACCGAGCTTGCCGGCCGCGGCGCGTGCCGCGGTGGTCGCAGCGGCAGGCACACACTGACCATCACACCCCGCCGCCTCCTGGTGGGCCGGGTAGTTCATGCTGTGACGGCGCTGCTCATCCACTGACAGAGTACAGACCCAAGCGGCGGATGCAACGGATCGCACGTTCTGGTATAAGAAAGTCGACGCTGCGGCCTCGCCGTAGGCGCTCGCGCAGCTCGCTGCTCGAGATCTCGAGCGTCGGTATCCGCACGTGAAGGACGGAGCGGGCACCCCCCCACCTCTCCTGCGCAGCGCCTTTCGGGGCGGCTCCACCGCGGTCCACCACGACGAGTGTGACCAGACCCTTGATCTCTTCGAAACGGTGCCAGGTCCCGAGCTCGGCTGCCACGTCGGATCCCATGGCGAGCAAAAGCTCGGCCCCTGGGTGGGCCACGCGCAACTCCTGGACCGTGTCAGCGGTGTAGCTCGGTCCACCCCGTTCGATCTCTATGTGGCTCGCCTGGAGCCCGTCGACACCCTCAACGGCAGCGGTCACGACGGCAAACCGGTCCTCGGCCGCCGTGAGCTCACGCGTACCGGTCTTCTGCCAAGGCTCGTTTGCGACCACCAAAAGCACCCGGTCCAGCTCGAGGGCATCCCGGCACCAACAAGCGGCCACAAGGTGACCCACGTGAACTGGGTCGAACGTCCCGCCGAGAATTCCGATCCGCTCCACCTCACGAGCCTAAGTCAGGGACCCGAACACCTTGGAGGCAGATAAGCCGAAGGGCAAACAAGCCGTACGCTGTCGGCGTGACTCAAGTGTCCTGGTCTCCCCAGAGCTGGCGGCTGCGCCCCGCCGCCCAGCAGCCTCCTTGGCCGGATGACGACCTGCTCGAACGCGCCCTGAAGGAGCTCTGCGCGCTACCCCCTCTCGTATTTGCAGGTGAGGCACGCAGCCTCACGAGGGCTCTCGGCGAGGTGGCAGAGGGTAGGGCGTTCCTGCTACAAGCCGGAGACTGTGCTGAGTCGTTCGCGGAGCTCTCGGCAGACACGATCCGCGACAAGTTGAAGATCATCCTGCAGATGGCGGTGGTCCTCACCTACGGGGCCGGCGTGCCGGTAGTAAAGGTGGGCCGCATGGCGGGCCAGTTCGCCAAGCCGCGAACGTCGGCCACCGAGCTCGTCGGCGAGGTGCAGCTCGACAGCTTCCGGGGTCACATGGTCAACGACGACGCCCCCAATCCCCAAGCGCGAGTACCGGACCCCTCTCGCCTCGTCGCCGCCTACCACCAGTCGGCGTCGACGCTGAACCTGCTGCGCGCGTTCACCAAAGGAGGATTTGCCGACCTGTCCCAGGTGCACATCTGGAACCAGCAGTTCGTGGCCTCGAGCGACGAGGGGCGCCGCTACGAGCAGATCGCCGCGGAGATCGACCGGGCGCTTCACTTCATGGAGGCTTGTGGCATCGAGCTCTCCAGCGAGCATTCACTGCACCAGGTCGACTTCTACACGAGCCACGAGGCGCTCATCCTCGGTTACGAAGAGGCGCTCACGCGGCGCGACTCGTTGACCGGGGACTTCTACGACTGTTCTGCCCACATGCTGTGGGTCGGCGAACGCACGCGGCAAATCACCGGCGCGCACGTCGAATTCCTCGCCGGGATCAAGAACCCACTGGGGTGCAAGCTCGGGCCGTCGGTCACACCTGAGGAAGTGATCGAGATCTGCGAACGCCTCGATCCCGACCGCGTCCCGGGAAGGCTGACCCTCATCTCTCGGATGGGCACCGATCGCGTCACCGACGCCCTCCCACCGCTGCTCGAAACAGTGCGCGACTCGGGTCACCTGGTGACTTGGGCATGCGACCCGATGCACGGCAACACCTTCGTGAGCAACGGAGGGCGAAAGACGCGACGTTTCGACGACATCCTGGGTGAATTACGCGGCTTCTTCGAGGCTCACCGCCAGGCGGGCACGTGGCCTGGCGGGGTGCACGTGGAGCTGACGGGCGACGACGTCACCGAGTGCCTAGGCGGGTTCGGCGACATCGCGGAGGAACAGCTCCACGAGCGCTATACGACGACGTGCGACCCTCGGCTGAACGCTCGCCAGTCGATCGACCTCGCCTTCCGCATCGCAGAGTTGCTGCGCGGCTGACAGACCAGTCTGCTGCGCGCTCTGATCTCGAGGTTCGGCCGCTACACCCTGCGGCGTGCTCGGCCTAGCGACATCAACCGGTGAATCGTTCGTGGCGGCGTGTCGAGGAGAAGGAGAAAGGCACACCCGAGGAGGATGAAGGTCGCGCCGGCAAGGACGAGCCATCTGGTGAGAGAACCCGGACCAGTGAACGCGAGCGCGCCCGATGTCGCGACGGCGGTAGGGGTGGAGGACGACCCGCTGTGGGTACCGTTCGAAGCGGGGTCGCTCGTGGCACTCGCTCCCTCGGCTTGCGTAGCCGGTGTCGTGGACTGCGGCGCCGTACTTGCGACAAGGGGCCATATGGGCGAGCCGACCGGAGGGACGCCGGCGATACCGGTGGGAACGCTGTCGTTCGGATAGGAGATGCAGGTCATCGTGAACGACAAGCCGGCGACCTCCAGCGTCGACGTGGTCGTCGGAGCCTCGAGGATGCTCGCGGTGCCGCCTGTGGCGGTGAAGGGGCCGAAATCGGTCGGAGACGACGGCGTGGCCTGCGTCACCCCCGAAGACGCGATGGGCTCTGGCAGAGGATCGTTGAAGCTCATTTCCCCTGTGGAGAGCGAAGATGGCGCGGCCCCAACGGCCTCCAAGGTGGAGTCGGACGTGCCGGTGATCGCGCTCGCCCCAAAGGACGCGGCCTGCGAGGCTACTTGTGCCGGGATCGTGACCTGGCGCTGATAGCCGGTCACCTCGAACTGCTCCCCCGGAGATGGATCGGCCGGCGAAAGGGTGGCCGTGGTGGTGGCGTCGTTCAGCACCAGGTTTCCAATTGGGGTACCACCACAGTAGAGCTCATACGGACCTGGAGAACCACTGGTGAAGGGTGGTGTGAGAACCGACTGCCCAGTCGCTATGACCACCGGTGAGCCGGCGTTTTGTGGCCAGGTCGTAGTTATCCCGTTCGGGTCGGTGTCGTTCGGATATGCCTGGCAGTTCAACCAGTAGTTGTCGGCCGGGGCTTGGAAATCCAGGGCCAGCCCCACCTGCTCGATGGTTATGGGTCCACCGAGGGCGACCAACGAAGCACCCAGGCCGGCGGGAGCAGACGAGACGTCGAAGACAGCTCCTGACGACGGCACGGGGTTGGGCAGGTCCACGGCGAAAGGTATGGGCGCAGTCGGGACGTAAGTCGAGCTCGGCGAGACGGCCCCGTCCGAAGCGCTGTTCATCGGTACCGTGCCCACCCCGAAGGTGCTCGCCACGACTGTGCCCACCCCCACAGGGCCTCCCGGATAGCCCACCGGATAGGACGGACCGCCGGTCGGCAAGGCTCCCGTGGACAGCACGTCCAGGACCATGAAACCCTTCACCGAATCGATGCCGACGCCCTCGAACAGCTGCAGCATCGCCTGCGGCACCGAGATCTGAGTCTGGTACCCCGTGATCGTGAAGGTCTGTCCCACAGACGGGTCGGATTGAGAGAGAGCGGCGGTGGTGAGCGTGTCGTTGAGCACCACGTTCCCGATCGGGCTGGCCGGGCATGACAGCTCGTAGGCCCCCGTCTGTGACCCAGGCACGGTAGGGGGCGTGGTCGAGGTGGTGGAGGAGCTCCCCGTCGCGTGGCCTGTCGTGATGACGGGCAAGATCGGAATGCCGAGCGGCTGGGTGGTTACCACCCCCGAGGGTGTGATGGTGTCGTTCGGATATGCCTGGCAGCTCATGTTGACGATGTGCTGCGAGACGCCTGCCACCATCAGCACGTCTTCCTCGCCGGCGATCGTTATGGCGCCACCACTGGACACGAAGGGGCCGATCGTGCCGGAGGCCGAGGAGATGTCGAGGTTGACACCCGAGGAGGGAACGGGGTCGGGCAGGGGGAGGTCGAAGCTCTCGAGGCCAGTCGATTTCTGCGATGGCGAGGCGCCGAAGGATTCGATGGTGGTCGATCCGAACCCCTGCAACACGGTGTTGCCGAATCCCACGAGGCCCCACACGATTCCAGCCGGGATCGGGATCTGGGTCTGGTACTGCGCGAGGTCGAACTGGTCACCCGCCGACAGGGCCTGTGGCGAGATGGTGCCGGTGGTGAGGACGTCGTTGAAGACAAGACTTCCCACAGGGGTATGCGGGCAGTACATCTCGTAGGCGCCGGTTGCGACCACCGACGTCTGGGTCGTGGTGGTCTGCGAGCCGGCCGCGGCGATCACGGGGGAGATGGGGAGGCCCGGAGGTGTGTCCTGTGTGATACCCGACTCGGGCAGGGCGTCGTTCGGGTACCACGCGCACTTCAGATCGAGCTCGTTACCGGCGTCGTCGAAGGTGAGAGAGAACTGCTGGCTCAGTAAGACGGCGATGTTGTCGCTCGACGCGGTGAAAGGCCCGAACGTCGCCGGGGGCGACGGCTCGTCGACTGTGATCCCGGCGGGAGGCACAGGGTTGGGGATGGGGACTGCAAAGGCCATGGCACCGGTGGGCACGGAGGCGGGGGTGGCCCCGGTCACGTCGATCTTCTCCTGTAGCGTCCCTTTCCAAGCAATGTTCCCGACGCTCGCCGCCTCCTGTAGCAGGCTGGAAGCGGTCGGAACCTGCGCCTGGAAACCCGTCACGTCGAACTGCTGGCCGGGTGCGGGCTCGCTCGGGGAAAGCGTCCCGTTCAGTACGACGTCGTTGGAGACGACGTTGCCCACCGGGGTGCCAGGACAGAACACCTCCACCGGCGAGCTCTCGGCGAAGGCCGGACTAGATGAGCTGCCGACCTCGACGGCGATTGCCGTCGCTGTGCCGGCGAAGAAAGCCACCGCGACTGCGGCTACCAGTCGCGACACGACGTGGACTGGTCCCACCGTGGCCCCCTTTTGCCTTGCGGACTTGCTCGGCGACCGCTGTTGCCCAAGCTCCACATGACCAACCCAAGCTTCGCAAAACAATCGGAAGAACTCTAGGGCCCGTACATCACCCAAGATTGACGAGAACGCCTGTGCGCGTTCGAGCCGAGGGCCCTATGACGCCAGTTGCCCGACGAACTGCTCGAGCTGGCGGAGGTTGCGGCACTCGAACACCCCGTCGCAATGTGGGGCGTACTCGCCGATGACCGAGTCACCACTGCCCCAGTACGAACGCGGTTCGGGATTGAGCCAGTACAAGTGACGCGCCCTGCGCCGTATCTCCGACAACACCCAAGCTTGCGAAGCATGGTAGTTGTTGCGCGCGTCGCCAAGGAGCAACACGCTCGTACGTGAGGTGACCTCCTCGCCCCAGCGTTCCCAGAACACCGACATGGCGTGGCCGTAGTCCGAGTGGCCATCGACCCACAGCACGTTCGCCTCGGTGCTTATCCGGTAGACGGCCTCTTCCACGTCGTCGGCACGCTCGAAGAACCGCGTCACCTCGTCGATGCCGTCGACGAACACGAAACTACGCACCTTGGAGAACTGCGAGCTGATCGCGTACACCAGGTGCAAGGTGAAGCGCGCGAAAGCCGCAACCGATCCCGAATCGTCCGCTATCACGAAGATCTCGGGTTTGGCAGGGCGCGGGTAGCGGAACTTCGGGTCCACGGGAACACCACCCGTGGAGAGTGAGTGGCGCAGCGTCGAACGAAAGTCGAGGGGTCCCTTGCGCCCGTGCCGGCGCTTGCGGGCCAGGCGCACGGCCAACTTGCGGGCGAGGGGCTGAACGGCGCGCCGAAGCGCGACCAGCTCGTCGTGCGTCGCGTGCATGAAGTCGATGTCCTCGGGCAAGGGTTTACGCAGTGAGCGAGCCAGCGCCTCGACGCCTCGGTCGGCCACGAGGCGGCGGCGGATCTCGTCCTCGATCTCCTTGCGCAGCCGGTTGAGCCGTGACGCCAGTTCGTCCCGCGCAAGGCGTTCCTCGAGACCTGTGAGGTGACCTTCTGGTACTTGAGAACGCACTGCCGCGACCATTCGCTCGAGGAGCCGGTCGAGCTCGAGGCTCCGCAAGGTCCGGTACAGGTAGTACGTGCCACCTACCGGGCGCCCCGCCTCCATGCCCGCGTAACGGCTCACAGCCTGTCGCGCGAGAGCAGCGACCTGGGCGTCGTTGGCAGAAAGGAGAGCACGGTAGAGCATCTCGGCGAGCGCCTCCTCCGAAAGCGCCTCGCCACCGCCGGCGCCGCGACCCGACCCGTTCCCATCGCGAGTTGGCTGCTCGCCCCCGGGGACACCGGGCTCTGTCGCCTCGATGTCGAATTGCGGCCCGCGGATCGAGAAGTACACCTCGAAGGCGGTCTCGAAAGCCCGCCAGTGGGAGGAGGACTTGACCAGCGTCGCACCGAGCGCGTACTTGAGAGCCTCGCGGTCTTCGAGTCGCACGTGGTGCAGAGCCTCCGCCGCGTCGAGGCTCTCTGTGGGCGAGATGAGCAGGCCCGCTTGCCTGAGCTCGCTCACAAAACCGGTCAAGACGTCAAGCACGAGCAGCCTTCAGACAGACGCTGAGCCTGCGCCCGTCGGCGAACCCTCTGCGGAGAGCTCCTTTGCCGCACGTTCGAGGTCGCTTCGGTACTTGAGCAGCACGTGCAGCGTCGCCTTGGCCTGCTCGGCATCGACGGACTCGATCCCCAGCACGACGAGCGTGCGCGCCCAGTCCAAGGTCTCCGATACCGACGGGTACTTCTTCAGCTCGAGCGTTCTCAAGGAGCGAACGATCCTCGCCACTTGGTCAGCGAGCTCGCCGGTGATGGCGGGCACTCTCGTCTTTATGATCTCGCGCTCGCGCTCGAGCGTCGGGTAGTCCAGATGAAGGTACAGGCAGCGTCGCTTCAAGGCCTCTGAGAGTTCGCGTGTATTGTTCGACGTGAGGAAGACGAGTGGCACCCGCTGAGCGCGAACGGTGCCGAGCTCGGGGATCGAGACCTGGTACTCCGAGAGGATCTCGAGCAACAACGCCTCTGTCTCGAGCTCTAAACGATCGACCTCGTCCACGAGCAGCACCACGGGTTCGCTCGCCCGGATGGCCTCCAGGAGGGGACGGGCGAGTAGGAACTCCTCGGAGAAGATGTCGTCTTCGATGTCGTGCCAGCGCGTGGCCGACGATGCTCCGTCTCCGTGTCCGTCGTCGTCGACGACCCGCTGAGCCTGGATGCGAAGCAGCTGCTTCTTGTAGTTCCACTCGTACAGTGCCTTGGACTCATCCAGGCCCTCGTAGCACTGGAGACGGATCAGCCGACTCGAGGTGGCCCACGCGACCGCCTTTGCCAGCTCGGTCTTGCCGGTCCCCGCCGGACCCTCTACGAGCACAGGCTTGGCCAGTCGATCAGCGAGGTACACGACGCCGGCCGTCCCCTCGTCTGCCAGATAGCCGGTCTCGGCCAGGCGTTCGCGCACATCGGGCACCGACGCGAAGCGTGCCGGCCCCGGGTCGGGGAAACCGAGAGAGCCCGGCGGTCGGCTTTCCTCAGCCATCACGTGCGGACGTGGCCGTCACCTCGCACGACGTACTTGACCGACGTGAGCGCACGCAGCCCCATGGGCCCGCGTGCGTGCAGCTTCTGAGTGGATATGCCGATCTCGGCACCGAGACCCAGCTCCGCGCCGTCCACGAACCGCGTGGACGCGTTCACGAGAACTGCAGCCGAGTCCACCTCCCTGCAGAATCGTTCGGCGTTCACGAGGTCGCCGGTGACGATGGCCTCGGAGTGCCCCGAGGAGTACCGCGCAATGTGGCCCATCGCTGCATCGAGATCGTCCACCACCGCCACCGCCAGCTTCATGTCCAAGAACTCCGTAGCGAAGTCCTCGTCGGTAGCCGCACCGATTCCGGGCATGAGGTCCCTTGCGCGTTCGTCGCCCAGGAGCTCTACTCCTTCGAGCGCCGAGCGCGCCAGAGACAAGAACGCCTCGGCGACTTCGCGGTGCACGAGAAGGGTCTCGGCCGCGTTACACACCCCGGGGCGTTGAGTCTTCGCGTTCACGACGATGGCGAGGGCCATGTCGAGATCGGCTGTCGCGTCGACATAGATGTGGCAGTTACCGTCACCGTCGATCACACACGGGACGGTTGCATGCTCGCGCACGCTGGTGACGAGAGAGTGTCCTCCACGGGGGACCAAGCAGTCGATGACCTGGTCGAGTTGCATGAAGGCGATGGCGTCCTCATGTGTGGTGTTCTCCACCAACGTCACGGCATCGGCGGGCAAGCCTACCTTGGACAGCGCCTCGCGAAGGCACGACACGATCGCCCTGTTCGAATCAATCGCGCTAGAAGAACCACGGAGCATCGTTGCATTGCCCGATTTGAGGCACAGGCCGGCTGCGTCGGCGGTCACGTTGGGGCGGTTCTCGTAGATGACACCGACAACTCCGAGCGGCACCCGCACGCGCTCCACTCGCAGGCCGTTCGGGCGCACGTACCCCTCGACGACCTCGCCGACCACGTCGGGGATCACGGCCACGTCTCGCATGCCCCCGGCCATCGCTCGGACGCGGCCCTCGGTCAGCCGCAGGCGGTCGAGCTGGGCCGGGGTCAACCCGGCGCTCTCGGCACGCGCCATGTCGATCTCGTTGGCCCCGAGCAGAGCGCCCGTGCGCTCCTCGAAGAGGTCGGCGGCGAGGTTCAGGGCGCTGTCCTTGGCGGCCCCGGGAGTTGCCGCGAGCACGTGGCCCGCTACCTTGGCGCGCCGTCCCAGTTCGATCAAAGGGACTGTCGAAACGGATTGAGTCACGCCCAAGGGTACCGTCCCGTCCCCCCGGCAAGCGCCTCGGTCTCAGCCCAGGACCACGAGATCGTCGCGATGGACCACCTCGTGGGCCGCGCCGTCGGGCAGCTCGCTCGTTCGACGACCCGCCCACGACCGGATCCGCCCTGCCCCGTGGCGCACTAGGCCCTTGGCGAACACCACGCCATCTTCTCCTGTGATCTCCACCGCCGCCTCGGCTTCGAACCTGCCCTTCACAGACAGCACACCGGCCGGCAGCAGCGAGGCGTCGCGCTTGGTGAGCGCGTGCCGTGCCCCGTCGTCGACGACGAGCGTCCCTGCCGGCTTAACCGCAAAAGCGATCCACAGCTTGCGGGCCGACAGTCGCCTCCTGCGGGGGCGAAAGACCGTTCCCACAGCTTCTCCGCGAACCGCTGCCATCAGCACCCCGGCGCGGTTGGCCTCGGCGATCACTGTCTCGACCCCGGACCAGGCGGCTATCTTCGCCGCCGCCAACTTCGAGGTCATGCCGCCACTTCCCACGGCACTCCCGGGGCCCGCTGCCAAGGCCTCCAGACGATGGTCGACCTCGACAACTTCCTCGATCAACGAAACTTTAGCGGTTATGCGCGGATCGGCGGTGAGAAGCCCGGGGGTGTCGGTCAGCAACACGAGCAGGTCCGCCACCACGAGATGTGCCACCAGCGCGGCGAGTCGGTCGTTGTCCCCGAAACGGATCTCGTCGTCAGAGGTGGCGTCGTTCTCGTTCACGACAGGCACGATCCCGAGCTCGAGGAGGCGCGACAACGTCCGGCGCGCGTGCAGGTACTGCTGGCGGTGCCCGAAGTCCAACGGTGCGAGGAGCACCT